>Ga0164243_10000622_pt1 | contig 63471 bp, 68 predicted proteins | sample OricompcompostOP_FD_108781 | JGI IMG/M metagenome (GOLD analysis project Ga0164243, IMG submission 108781) | Organic Plus compost microbial communities from Emeryville, California, USA - Original compost - Organic plus compost (OP) | ecosystem: Engineered > Solid waste > Mixed feedstock >... | reverse complement strand
GTTGGTGTCCTGCAGCGTGGCCTGCTCGCCGTCGAGGACGTGCCCGCCATCGCCCGCCGTGGTGTCCAGCGTGGCGAGGATCGAGGCGACCGCGGGCTTGCACAGCGCACAGCCGGAACCCGTGCCGTGCTTGGCGATCAGCTCCCCGAACGTGGTGATCCGGGTGGCGTGGATGATCTGGAACAGCTCCTGGCGCGAGTACGCGAAGTGCTCGCACACCGCCTTCGACTGCTCCACACCGCACGCGTCGAGCAGCTTGCCCAGCATCGGCACGCACGAACCACACGTGGTGCCCGCCTTGGTGCAGCCCTTGATCTTGGCGACGCTGTCACAGCCCTCGCCGGTGATCGCGTGCGTGATCGCACCCTTGGTCACGTTGTTGCAGGAGCAGATCTGCGCCGCGTCCGGCAGCGCGTCCACGCCGACCGCCGACGCACCGCCCTCGGGCGCCAGCATCGCCGCCGGCTCCGCCGGGAGCTTGCTGCCGACCAGCGGCCGCAACATGTTGTAGGCACTCGCGTCGCCGACCAGGATGCCGCCGAGCAGGGTGCGCTCCTCGTCGCCGGAGACGACGAGTTTCTTGTAGTAGCCCGAAACCGCGTCCGCGAGCACGACCTCGAGCGCGCCCTCGGTGGTGGCGTGCGCGTCGCCGAAGCTCGCCACGTCCACGCCCATCAGCTTGAGCTTGGTGGACATGTCCGCGCCGGGGAACGAGCCTTGCCTGCCGAGCAGCCGCGCCGCGACGATCTCGGCCATCGTGTAACCGGGTGCGACGAGTCCGTAGCAGCGGCCCTCGACCGCAGCGCACTCGCCGATCGCGTACACGTCGGGATCGCTGGTACGGCAGGCGATGTCGGTCACGATGCCGCCGCGCTCGCCGACGTCGAGTCCGGCGGCGCGGGCCAGTTCGTCACGCGGCCGCACGCCGGCCGAGAACACGATCAGGTCGAGGTCCAGTTCGGTGCCGTTGGTCAGGCTCGCGGTGAGCCTGCCCCGGTCCTGCTCGATCTTGTTCGCCGACGTTCCCGTGTGGACGGTCAGGTCGAGCTCGGTGACCAGCTTGCGCAGCAGCGCGCCACCACCGTCGTCGACCTGCAGCGGCATCAGCCGCGGCGCCATCTCCACCACGTGCGGCGAGAGACCCATGTCCCGCAACGCCTTCGCCGCTTCCAGGCCGAGGAGCCCGCCGCCGACCACCATGGCGGCGGCGCGCCCCCGCTTCACCGACTTCGCGTTCTCGACGGCCTCCCGGATCGCGTCCAGGTCCTCGATCGTGCGGTAGACGAAGCAGCCCGGCAGATCGTGCCCTGGGACCGGGGGCACGAACGGGCGGGATCCGGTCGCCAGTACCAGCGCGTCGTAGTGCTGGACGTGCCCGCCGGCGGTCCGGACCTTCTTCGCGGTCCGGTCGATCTCCGCCACCGGGTCGTTCAGCCTCAGCTCGACGCAGGAATCCCCGGCGTAGTCCGATCCGGAGAGCGCGAGCGCTTCCGCCTCCCAGCCGTCCACATAGGACGTGAGGGCGACTCGGTCGTAGGCCGGGCGGGGCTCCTCGGCGAGCACGACCACCCGCCAGGTGTTCTCGGTGTCCTCGGCGCGCAATGCCTCGACAAGCCGATGGCCCACCATGCCGTTTCCGACGACGACCAGCGTCCGCGTCATCTTTCGTTCCTCCTCAAGGTGTTGCGTGTGCTGCTCGCGTCAGACCTGGGCGCCGGCCAGCGCCAGGCCCCGCTCACTCACCGGGGCCGCCGACTTCCGCAGGTACACCGCCCAGGTCACGATGAAGCAGATGCCGTAGAAGACGAGGAAGCCGACGAAGGCCGCCATGCCACTCTTGGTGGTGAGGAACGACTGCCGGAACGCCAGGTTGATCAGCAGGCCGCCGAACGCGCCGATCGCGCCGGCGAGACCGATCAGCGCGCCCGACAGCTTGCGGGCCCGGAGCAGTTCCGTGGCCGAATCCGCACCGGCGTCGATCGCGGCCTTCGCCTTGGCCTTGAAGATCGCCGGGATCATCTTGTAGGTCGAGCCGTTGCCGATCCCGGTCAATACGAACAGGACGATGAACGCGGTGGTGAACAGGCCCAGCGACTTCACCTGCGACGCGATGATCAGCAGCGCGGTCATCAGCGCCATCCCGACGAAGTTCCAGAACGTGACCTTGCCGCCGCCGATCCGGTCCGCCAGCCAGCCGCCGAAGGGCCGCGAGATCGAGCCGAGCAGCGGGCCGAGGAAGGTCACCGCCGCCGCCTGCAGCGGGGTGCGGCCGAACTGGTTCTGCAGCACCAGCCCGAAGGCGAAGCTGTAGCCGATGAACGAACCGAAGGTGCCGATGTAGAGGAAGGACATCACCCAGCAGTGGGCGTCCTTCATGACCTCGCGCATGCCCTTCTTGTCGTTCTTCACCGACGCGATGTTGTCCATGCCGAACGAGGCGCACACCGCGGCGATGACGATCAGCGGGATGTAGATGGCGAAGATGATCCGCGGCGCGTTCGTGCCGGCCGTCGCGATGATCAGCAGTCCGATCAGCTGGATGACGGCCACGCCGAGGTTCCCGCCGCCGGCGTTGAGCCCCAGCGCCATGCCCTTGGCCTTCTCCGGGAAGAAGGTGTTGATGTTCGTCATCGACGAGGCGAAGTTCCCGCCGCCGACGCCGACGAGCACCGAGAGCACGAGGAACACCCACAGCGGTGTGCCAGGCTCCATCACGATCGCCGCGAATATCGACGGGACCAGCAGCATCGAGGCGCTGATGATCGTCCAGTTACGGCCGCCGAACTTGGCCACCGCGAACGTGTAGGGAATCCGGACGCACGAACCGACCAGTGTCGCCAGCGAGGTCAGCAGGAACTTGTCCGCGGCCGAGAGCCCGTAGGCGGGGCCCATGAACAGCACCAGGACCGACATCATGGTCCAGATCGAGAAACCGATGTGCTCGGCGAAGATCGAGAACCACAGGTTGCGGTTCGCGATCTTCTTGCCGGTCGACTGCCAGAAGTTCTCGTCCTCCGGTTCCCAATGCTCGATCCAGCGCCGGCCTCGATGTTGTGTCGCTGTGGTCGTCATAACCTCTCCTGGGTCTAGGAAGTGGTCGCCAGCCAGTCCGCGATGCCACAGACGGCATCGCGGCAGCTACCGCATCCGGTAGTCGCTCTCGTCACCGAGGCCAGCTCGGTCACATCTGTTGCCCCAGCACGGAACGCCTCCACGAGCCGTCCCTTCGTCACCGAGTTGCACCGGCACACCACGGCCGAACCCGGCAGGTCCGCCGGGCTGGACGCGGGCGCCGCGCCGGAGGGAAGGGAACGTCCCAAGAGGACAGCGAGGCGGTCGGCGGGGACCGGGACGCCTCGGTCGTGGAGCTGGGTGATGGTGGCGGCCGCGTCCGGCGCACCGAGCATGATCGCCCCGGTCACGCGGTCCTCGCGGATCACGAGCTTGGTGTAGCGGCCACGCGTGGGGTCGGTCAGGCACAGCACCTCGGCATCGGGATCGCCGACCTCGGCGTGTGCCTCGCCGATCGCGGTGAGGTCGATGCCACGGGCCTTGAGCTTCGTGACGACCTGTGTGCCGCGGTAACGCGACGAGACATCGTTGCCGGTCAACAGATCCGCAAGCACGGCGGCCTGCTGCCACGCGGGTTCCACCAGCCCGGACACCGTGCCGGGATGCTGTGCCACGTCGCCGATCGCGTGGATCCGGCCGTCGCTCGTGCGCAGCGCGTCGTCGACCACGATGCCGCGATCGACCTCGATGCCCGCGTCCACCGCGAGCTTCGCCTCCGCGCGTACTCCGGCGGAGACGACGACGAGATCGGCGTGCACCTTGCTGCCGTCGTCCAGTTTCAGCCCGTCGCCGGGCAGGTAGCGCGCGGCGCTGGTGCCGAGCCGGAAGTCGATGCCGTGCTCGCCGAGCGACCGGGCCAGCACCTGGCCGGCGCCCGCGTCGAGCTGACGCTCCATGATGTGGCCGGCGGGATGCACGACCGTGACGAGGTTCCCGCGCCCGGCGAGGCCACGCGCCGCCTCCAGACCCAGCAGACCGCCGCCGAGCACCGCGACCGGCGCGCCGACCTTGGCCACGTCGAGGATCCGGTCGCAGTCGTCCAGGGTGCGGAACGCGACCACGCCCGGGGCGGGCGTGCCGTCCTCCAGCACGAGACCCTCGACCGGCGGCAACCACGGTTTCGCACCGGTCGCGAACACCAGCGCGTCGTAGTCCACAGTGGACCCATCGGACAGCTCCACGTGCCGCTTGACCCGGTCGATGCCGGTGGCGGCGACGCCGGTGCGGAGGTCGATGCCGTGATTTCCGGCCCAGTCCGCGTCATGCAGCCGGACCAGTTCCGCGCGCATCGTGCCCGCGACGACCGCGGAGAGCAGCACCCGGTTGTACGCGGCGTGGGTTTCCTCGCCGATCACGGTCAGGGACACCCGCTCGCCGCGCGGATCCCGTTGCCGGATCTCGTCGGCCAGCCGCGCGCCCGCCATTCCGTAACCGAGCACGACCACCTTGCGGGGGCTCATCGAAGATCACCCTTACTGAGGTTGACGGCACAGACCTTGAACTCGGGCATCCGGCTGGTGGGGTCCAGCGCCGGGTTGGTCAGCAGGTTCGCGCGCTGGGCGCCGGCGAAGTGGAACGGCAGAAACACCACGTCCGGGCGCATCGAGGACACGCAGCGCACGCGCGCGGTGGTCTCACCGCGGCGGGAGGTCACGCGGGCCCAGTCGCCGTGCTCCAGCCCGTGCCGCGCGGCGGTGTCCGGATGCACCTCGACGTAGGCCTCGGGCACCGCGTCGTTGAGTTCGGCGACCCGCCGGGTCTGCGCGCCGGACTGGTAGTGCTGCAGCACGCGGCCCGTGGTGGCCTGCAAGGGAAACTCGTCGTCGGTCGGCTCGGCGGGGCCGCGGTGCTCGACCGGCACGAACCGGGCGCGCCCGTCCGCGTGCGCGAACCGGTCGAGGAACATCCTCGGCGTACCGGCGTGCCCGGCGCCTGGCACCGGCCAGTACAGCGCTTCGCCGGAGCGCAGCCGGTCGTAGCTGATCCCCGAGTAGTCGGCGAGCCCGCCCCTCGAGGCCTCGCGGAGTTCGGCGAACGCGGTCTCGGCTTCGACGGGAAAACGCTCGGCGGGCTGGCCGAGCCGGGTCGCCAGTCCATTGAGAACATACAGATCGCTGCGTACCCCGGACGGCGGGTCGATCGCCTTGCGGCGCAACAGAACCCGTCCTTCGAGGTTGGTCATCGTGCCGTCCTCCTCGGCCCACTGGGTGACCGGGAGCACGACGTCGGCCATGGTCGCAGTCTCGGACAGGAAGAGGTCGGCGACGACGAGGAAATCCAACGAGGACAACCGGTCCGCGACATGCGAGGCACGCGGCGCGGACACCACCACGTTGCTGCCGAACACCAGCAGCGCCCGCGGCCCGTCCTCGGTACCCAGCGCGTCGAGCAGTTCGTAGGCCGAGCGGCCGGGCCCCGGCAGCGACTCGGCGGGCACGCCCCAGACCTTCGCGACGTGCTCACGCGCCGCCGGGTCGTCGATCTTGCGGTACCCGGGAAGCTGGTCGGCCTTCTGGCCGTGCTCGCGACCTCCCTGCCCGTTGCCCTGCCCGGTGAGACAGCCGTAACCCGAACCCGCGCGGCCGGGGAGACCGAGCGCGAGCGCGAGGTTGATCCACGCGCTGACCGTGTCGGCACCGCTCGCGTGCTGCTCGGTGCCGCGCGCGGTGAGGATGTAGGCGTTGCGCGCCTTGGCGAGCCGCTCGGCCACGCGGCGCTGGTCGGCCGCCGCGACACCGGTCACCCGCTCGACGCGCTCGGGCCACCAGCGCGACACGATCCGCCACACCGCGTCGAAACCGCGAGTCCGTTCGTCCACATAGGACCAGTCGAGCAGTCCGTCGGCGACGACCGCGTGCAGGATTCCCATGGCCAGCGCCATGTCGGTGCCGGGAGCGGGCGCCAGGTGCAGGCTGCCCTGCTCGGCGGTCGGGGTGCGCCGGGGGTCGACCACGATGAGGCCGCCGACGTCGATCGCGTGGCGCAGGTGCTGCATGAACGGCGGCATGGTCTCGGCCGGGTTCGCGCCGATCAGCAGTACCGCGTCGGCCTCGGCGAGATCGGTGAGCGGAAACGGCAGTCCGCGGTCGAGTCCGAAGGCCTTGTTACCGGCAGCCGCGGCCGAGGACATGCAGAAGCGGCCGTTGTAGTCGACCTGCGACGTGCCGAGGGCCACCCGCGCGAACTTGCCCAGCAGATAGCACTTCTCGTTCGTCAGGCCGCCACCGCCGAAGAGCGCGGCCGCGTCGGCGCCGTGCTCGGCCTGGATCTCGGTGAGGCGGCGCACGATCAGGTCCAGCGCGTCGTCCCAGCTCGCCGGCACGAGCTCGCCGTCCACGCGGACGAGCGGGCTGGTCAGGCGCGCGGGCGAAGTCAGCAGGCTCCCGGAGGTCCAGCCCTTCTGGCACAGCCCGCCACCGTTGGCCGGGAACTCCCGAGGGGCGACGTTGGTGCCGGACACGCTCATGCCGCACTGCAGTGCGCAGTACGGGCAGTGCGTCGCGATCTTGACCTGGGGTTCTGCCGTCAGCGTCACGCGCACCTCCTTCCCTCGACGTGCTTCGAAGGTAAGGAGGTCGTGTTACCTGAAAATGCCCGAATGTTTCAGGCGTTTGACATTGCTTGCCGGATATCGGATGCAGGTGGTGAGAAGTGAGCCAGCGCACTTCCGTGGGAAAGTACCAGGTCGGCGTGTATTACAGCAGTTCGCTGACCGATGCCGCGGCGGCGCGGAGCCCGTCCAGCGCGGCGGCCGAGCCGCGGGGGTTGAGGGAGTTGCCCGCGAGCCGGAACAACACGGCCCGCAGTAACAACTGCGACCATTCGGGCAAATGGGCCCAGCGGCGGAGGAAGTCGATATCAGCGCCGCCCCAGGCGACCGCGTCGACCGCGACGATGGCGGCGGCCCATTCGGCGGGCCGGAAGTAGGGATCGAAGTCGACGATGCCGGGTGGGGACTCACCGTCGAACAGCACCGTGCCGAAGAGATCGCCGGGGACGATCTGCTCGGGCAACGGCACGGGTCTTCGCGCGACCGCGAGGACCTCGAACCAGCCCTCGCCCTTGGCCTGCTCGGCCGGGATTTCCGCCTCGCCCCAGGCGATCCGGTCGGCGATCGCGTCGGGATCGGTGCGGGAGCGCAGAAAACCGGGCTCCGCTAGTCCCTCGGTGGCCTGCGTGAACTTGAGCGCGGCCAGCATGATCTTGTCGTAGCGATGCTCGGGCTGCCCCGGCAGATACCGGCTCGCCGCCCAGCCGCCGACGATCCAGCGCCCGTCGGTCGCGCGCACCGGCCGCGCGATACGCAGATCGGGCGCGTCGATGCGGCTCAGCGTGTTCGCCAGCCACATCGCCCGCGCCCGATCCGCGACAGGTTTCAGCACGAGATGTCCGCAGCGCCAGGCCGAACTACCCGGCAACCGCTCCGGCTCGCCCGTCGCGCCGAACGCGTTGAGCACACGCGTCGGCGGGGCCTCACGGAGTCTCGGAGCGGGCGACACTCCGCGAGGTTACCGCCGTGCGCAAGGGAAATCTCAGTAGGTCGGCAGGCTCTTGTCGATCTGGTTGGCCCACGCGAGCACGCCGCCACCGAGGTGAGTCGCGTCGCGGAACCCGGCCCGGTGCAAGGCGGCGAGCGCCTCGGCCGAGCGTGCACCCGACTTGCAGTGCAGCACGATCGGCTTGTCCTGCGGCAACTCCGAAAGCGCCTCCCCGGACAGGATCCGGTCCTTCGGGATCAGCTTGGCGCCCTTGATGTTGACGATCTCGTACTCGTGCGGCTCGCGGACGTCGATCAGCTCGAAGTCCTCGCCCGAGTCGAACTTCGCCTTGAGCTCCGCCGGGGTGATCGTGTGCTGGGAAGCAGCGGTCGCGGCCTCATCACTGACGACCCCGCAGAACGCGTCGTAGTCGATCAGCTCGGTGATCTTCGGGGTCTCCGGATCCTTGCGGATCTTGACCTCGCGGTACTTCATCTCCAGCGCGTCGTAGCTGATCAGCCGGCCGAGCAGCGGCTCACCGATACCCGTGATCAGCTTGATCGCCTCGGTAACCATGATCGAACCGATCGAGGCGCACAGCACGCCGAGCACACCGCCCTCGGCGCACGAGGGAACCATGCCGGGAGGCGGCGGCTCGGGGTAGAGGTCGCGGTAGTTGAGGCCCTTGCCGTTCGGCGCGTCCTCCCAGAACACGCTGACCTGACCCTCGAACCGGAAGATCGAGCCCCACACGTACGGCTTGCCCAGCAGCACGGCCGCGTCGTTGACCAGGTACCTGGTGGCGAAGTTGTCCGTGCCGTCCAGGATCAGGTCGTAGTCTCCGAACACGTCCAGCGCGTTCGCGCTCGTCAGCTGCTCGGTGTGCAGGATGACGTTGACGAACGGGTTGATCTCGGCGATGGACTCCTTCGCCGACACCGCCTTCGGCTTGCCCACGTCCGACTGACCGTGAATGACCTGACGTTGCAGGTTGGACTCGTCGACCACGTCGAAGTCGATCACGCCCAGCGTGCCGACCCCGGCCGCGGCCAGGTAGAGCAGCGCGGGGCTGCCAAGGCCACCGGCGCCGATCACCAGGACCTTCGCGTTCTTGAGCCGCTTCTGCCCGTCCATCCCGACATCCGGGATGATCAAGTGTCGGCTGTACCGGGCCACCTCTTCCCTGGTGAGCTCGGCGGCCGGCTCAACGAGCGGCGGCAGGCTGCCTGACATCGACGTCCTCCATCTCACACCTGGGATCGCGCTTCTCGACGTCCCAGTATCCACAACACACGGGTTGCATCGCACCATTCCCGGCGTCCGAATGGTGAGACTCACCCCGAAGGCGCGGTATCTCCCAGGTTCAGCACCGGCCAGGCGTTGGGTTTGCAGACCTTGCCGTCGGAGGGCACGGCCTTGGAGTTGTAGATGTCGACCTGGTTCAGCTGGGCCACGTAGTCGTTGGCGACGCCGAAGGTCTGCTGCATCATCACCGGCGCGAGCTGGCCGTTCTCCTGGCAGCCGACGTGACTCTTGCCCAGCGCGTGCCCGACCTCGTGATTCGTGGCGTACTGCCGGTAGGTGGTCATGTCACCACCGAAGGCGAGCGCGCCACGCACCCAGCGGGCCAGGTTGATGATCACGCTCTTCTGGAAGCCGCGGATGTAGCAGGAGGTCGGGAACGGGATGCCGAACCCGCACAGGTCCGCCCGCGTCGCCGTGTTCGGCGTGGTCAGCCGCACCCGGAAGTCCGGATTCGGGTAGCTGGCGTCGACCCGCTGCATACTCACCTTGCCGGTGCCGATCCAGCTCTGCGGATTGGACAGCGTCGCCTCGACGGCGGTGGCGAACGAGTCGTCGCCCGCGTAGCTGGACGGATCGACGCCGTCCTCGACCTCGATGGTGTAGTGGTACAGCTTGCCGCCGGTCCCCACCTGCTTGCCCGCGTCGCCGGAGAGCGGGACGACGTGCCAGGTGCCCTTGCCGGACTCCGTGAAGGCGCCACCGGCGGGCAGTTCGGCCGTGGGCACGTTGAGGTTCGCGGGCAGCGCGGGCTGCTCGGTCACCCCGGGGTCGCCGCCCGTGCCGGTGGTCTGGGAACTGCCTTCCGTCACGGGCTGCGGGCCGGAGTTCGCGGTGTTGAACACGACCAGCGCGGTGATCACGACCAGGATCGGCAGCGCGTACACCCGCCAGCCGTAGGTCTTGGTCAGCCTGCCGACGAACCCACGCTCGCGGCGGGCCTTACGGGCCTGCTCCGGGCGCTGCTCCAGCTGCGCCGGGGCGGGTTTCCAGGACGCACTCAGCGGCTCCGCCGACGTGCGGCGGCGGCCGGGCCGGTAGCGCTCCTCACCACGGGCCGGGTGGGAACGACGAGACCCGCGCTGCTGCTCGCGTCGCGCTCCGTTACTCACCCGGTCCACGGGCCCAAGGGTGCCATATGCGGACCGTTACCCGCCTGGCGACCATGCCGTCACAGCACGGAATTCCGTCACTCGATCGGACTACCACTCATTCGCCTCGACACGCTCCCACATGCCCAGAACGGCCTTCGCGACGGCAACCGGACGTTCCATCTGCGCCACGTGACCGGTCCTCGGCAGCACCAGCAGACGCGCGTTCGGCAGGGCCCTCGCGGTGCGCGCGGCGCGGCGTACGGAGATCACCCTGTCGTCGATGCCCCACACCACGAGCGAGGGCACCTCGACCCTGGGCGCGATCGCCCACAACGACGCCGGGCCACGGGCGAACCAGGTGCGGAAGATGCCGAGCGTGCTCTGGTTCATCGCCGAACTGGCCCACGCCAGCGCCAGGCGCGCGCTGTGCTCCTCCTCGAGTTCGTCCAGGCGGTGCGCGGGGAAGACATCCGGGTTCGCGAAGCACAGCTTGATCACCTGCTGGGCGCGTTCGCGTGGGCTCATCTCGGCGAGGCGCCTGCGTGCCCGGCGGCCGATCAGCGGCAGGTACGCCAGCGCCATCGCCGGATCGGACAGCCGGCGCGGGTCGGGCCTGCGGTCGGGCATCGCCGGGGAGATGAGTGTGAGAGTGCGCACGAGATCGGGCCGGCGCGCGGCGAGCAGCAACGAGATCGCGCCGCCCATCGAGTTGCCGACGACATGCACCGGGCCCATGCCCTCGATGAACCTCGCCACGGTGTCGGTGTGCGCGTCGAGACTGAAATCGAAGCCGTCGACCGGTTCGGAGAAGCCGAATCCCGGCAGGTCGAGCGCGAGCCCCTCGCCGAAGGGCGCCAGCAGCGCGGCGAGATCGGTCCAGTTCGAGGAGGATCCGCCGAGTCCGTGCACGTAGACGACCGGCGTGCCGTGGGCACCGGGGGTGCGGCGGACGTGCAGGGTCACCCCGCCGGAGGTCTCCACCGACCCCGGCCATGGCGGTAGGTGGGGATCGAGCGCGGGTAACGTGGCGCTGGTCAGGGGGACGTGCGTGATGGGTGCCCGTCTGGTGGGCCGCAACTGGGGTCGAGCCGCCGGGATCGTGTCCGTCATCCATTCAGGATGCCCATGGTGCCCCGGCCTTGGCGACTTGTCGGTACCGGCGAGTAATCTCGAACGGGTTAGACACCGGAGGGACGCATGACGGAGACCGCCGCCACGGCGAGCCAACGCGGGGTGCGGCTGCCGCGCACCGAGCGACGTGCGCAGCTGCTCGCCGCCGCACAGCGAGTGTTCTCGGCGAACGGGTACCACGCCGCGGCCATGGACGAGATCGCCGAGCAGGCCGGTGTTTCCAAGCCCGTGCTCTATCAGCACTTCCCCGGCAAGCTCGATCTCTACATCGCGCTGCTGGAGAGCCACGTCGACGAGCTGGTCGGCCGGGTCGAGGGCGCACTGGCCTCCACGACGGACAACAAGCAGCGGGTACAGGCCGCGGTCGGCGCTTTCTTCGACTTCGTCAACGGCGACGCGGGCGCGTTCCGGATGGTGTTCGAATCGGACCTGCGTGGCGAGCCTGCCGTGCAGGAGGCCGTCGACCGCGCAACCTCGGCGACGGTCAACGCCATTACCGAGACGATCACCTCGGACGCGGGCCTCGATGAGGAGAAGGCACGCCTGCTGGCCGTCGGCCTGGTGGGGATGAGCCAGGTCAGCGCCCGGTTCTGGCTGGCCCACCACAGCACCATGAGCCGCGAGGAAGCCGTCGCCCTGACCGCGACGCTCGCCTGGCGCGGGATCGGCGCAGGGTTCCCGCTGCAGCAGCAGCCGCCGCAGTAGGGCTCCGCCGCACCTCTTGCCCACGCCTCCTATCACTGCTAATCCTTATAAGGGATGCGGCATCGGACGAGGAGGTTCGGGCAATGGCGGGCACCCGCGAGGGCAGGGTCAGCGACAAGGTCGCCTTCATCACGGGCGCGGCCCGTGGGCAGGGCCGCGCACACGCGGTACGGCTTGCGCAGGAGGGCGCCAACGTCATCGCCGTCGACCTCTGCGGGGAAATCGACACCGTGCGTGGCCGCTATCCACTGCCCGGCGAGGCCGATCTGGACCAGACCGCCACGCTCGTCAGGGAAGCGGGCGGCGAGATCATCACCGGCATCGCGGACGTGCGCGATCTACCCGCACTGCGCAAGGCCTTCGAAGCGGGACTCGACCGCTTCGGGCAAGTGGACGTGATCTGCGCGAACGCGGGCATCTTCACGCCCGGCGGTCCCTCCTGGGAGCAGGAGGAGAACCTGTGGCAGGAGACGATCGACATCAACCTGCTCGGCGTGTGGCGCACGGTGAAGGTCGCCGTGCCCGCGATGATCGAGGCCGGCCGGGGCGGCTCGGTCGTGCTCACCAGCTCGACCGCGGGCCTGAAAGGCACCCCGAACGTCTCCCACTACAGCTCGTCCAAGCACGGCGTGGTCGGGTTGATGCGGGCTCTGGCCAATGAACTGGCGCCGCACCGCATTCGCGTGAACAGCGTGCATCCGACGAGCGTGAACACGCCCATGATCCGCAACGACGGCACCTACCGGCTGATGACCGGCGGCGAGCCCGACCTCGACGCGGCGCTGCCCGTGTTCACCTCGATCAACGCGATCCCGGTGCCGTGGGTCGAGCCCGAGGACGTGAGCAACGCCGTGCTCTGGCTCGCGTCGGACGAGGCGCGGTTCGTCACCGGCAACACCCTCACCGTCGACGCCGGGTTCACCATCGCCTGAGGGTCACGCCGTCTCGATCAGCCTCCGCAGCCGCGTCGCGACGCCGTGGGTGCGTTCGTAGGTCAGCTCGTGGCCCGCGCCAGGGAACAGCACGAACTCCGCCTCCGGCAGCTCCTCCGCGATCACCTTGGCGTGGTGCATCGGCGTGATCCGGTCCCGGTCGCCGACCAGGACGACGCTCGGCACGCCCTTCAGCGTCGCGAGTGCGGCACGCCGGTCGTGCGTCGTCATCGAATCGCGGAAACCGCCGACGCTGCGTGGGTGCGCGCGCAGGAACTGGGCCGTCATGTGCCGCACCGCCGCACGGTCCACCTTCTTGCCGAACGCCAGCCACTTCGTCGCGGGCCGCGCCAGCACCGGCGGAATCGGCAGGGAATCCTTGCCGTAGCGGACAAGCGCCCGCCCGAGTGACTTGTCGGCACGGACCGCGATGTTGCCGGCGCGCCCGCGCAGACCGAGCGTCAGCCGGTCCATATCGGAACACGAGGTCGCCACGAAAGCCACACCACGGACGCGTTCCCGGATCAGCTCGGGGTACTGGTCCGCCAGCGCCATCACGGTCATGCCACCCATCGAATGCCCGGCCAGTACCAGTTTCCCGGCCGGCGCCCGGTCCGCGATCAGCTCGGCGAGATCGTCCGCGAGCTGAGCGACGGTCGCGGTGCCCGGTTTGGCCGGTGCGGAGAACCCGTGGCCGCGGTGGTCGTAGCGCACGACGCGCACGCCCGGCGGCAACAGCGGCAGGACCGGGTCCCACTCGGTGTGGTCCTGGGTCCACGCGTGCACCAGCAGCAGGGTTGTCGAGGCGTCCTCGGGGCCGCGCTGATCCACGTGGAGGGTCGTGCCGTCGCTCGTGACGAAGCGGTGGCCCGCCCCCCTGCGGCGCACCACCGCTGTCATCGCTTCTCCAGCAGAAACGACTTCTGCCACAGGTGCATTCCCGGCGCGCCGACCAGACCGGCCTCGGTGAGGAAGGCCATGATCCGCTCGCCGGACCAGCGGATGGTCTCCTGGAAGTGCGGGTTGTTCAGTGCCGTGTGCCAGGCTTGCCTCGGGTTGAGCCCGACGGCCTTGTAGACGTGCGGGTTCACCAGGCTGCGGGTGATCGAGAAGCTGACGAGCGCGATCAGCCAGCGCTGGTAACGCAGCTCCGCCTTGCCCAGCTTCTTCATCCCGCGGGTGACCTCTTCGCGCGCGAAGGTGACGTGCCGAGCCTCCTCCAGCACATGGATCCGGTTGACCATGCGGACCAGCGGCTGGATGTTCTCGTCGGCCATGCTCTCGCGCTGGATGCGGTCGAGGATCTCCTCCGCGACCAGGATCGAGCCGTACAGCGCGGGCCCGTAACCGATCAGCGGGAGCAGTTTGCCAGCCTGGTGCACGATCTTGAGCGGTCCGTACGCGGGTGCGCCGACGCGCTCGACCGACCGCGCGAACATCGTCGAGTGACGGCATTCGTCGGCGATCTCGGTGAGCGCGTACTGGGCGTGCCGCGTCGTCGGGTCGGCGTTGTAGACCTCTTTGAGCAGCATCTGCATCAGCAGCACCTCGAAGAAGATGCCGTTGCTGGCGATGCTGGCCAGTTCGTGCTTGCCCAGTTCCAGGCGCTGTTCCGGGGAGAGCTTGTCCCACAGGTGCGTGCCGTAGAGCGAGCAGCGGTGTTCGGGCTGGTAGGGCAGACCTTCGGGAAGCGGCGCGGCCCAGTCGATGTCGACATCCGGGTCGTAGAACTTGTTCGCCGAGGACTTCAGCAGACGTTCGGCGGTCTTCTCCCGGCCCGCCTCCCTGAGCGTTCGCGTCATTGCGCCTCCCATTTGTGTGTAACTTGAGGTAACAGTTACCTCTGGTAGCATCTCGCCTGTGACGGATCGTGTCAAGCGGAGCGGCAAGACGGCCAAAGCAGGCGAAGCGTCGACCGGGGACGCCCGGCGGGACCGGTGGCGCAAGCACCGTGTCGAGCGGCGGGCGGAGTTCGTCGAGGCGGCACTCAAGGCGCTGGACGAGCACGGCCCCGACCTCGCGATGGAGGACGTCGCGGTCGCCGCCGGGGTCACGAAACCGGTGCTGTACCGGCATTTCGAGGACAAGGCCGATCTCTACGTCGCACTCGGCCAGCGCGGCACCGAGATCCTGTTCTCGCGGCTGGTGCCCGCGATCAACGCGGAACTGGCGCCGGTCCCCCGCATCCGGATGGCACTGGACGCGTTCTTCACCGTCATCGAGGAGCACCCGAACCTGTACCGGCTGCTCGCGCGCGACACGTTCACCGAGCGCCCGGCCAACTCCGATGTCGTCGCCGAGGACAAGGAACTGATCGCCACAGCACTGTCCGCGTTGCTCGGTGACTACATGCGCATGTTCGGCATGGACTCCGGCGCGGCCGAGCCGTGGGCGTACGGGATCGTCGGCATGGTCCAGAACACCGGTGAATGGTGGCTGGAGCGCCGGTCGATGAGCCGGGACTCGGTCGTGGAGTACCTGACGCAGATCATCTGGGCCGCGATCGACGGCCTGGCGCGGCAGCACGGGGTCACCATCGACCCGAACCTGCCGCTGGAGGAGAACAAGGTCGTCCAGCTGCGGGCGACCAAGGCAGGGGAGGACTCGGATGTCGGCTGACGACGAGGACGGCTACACCGGGCGCGCCACGCTGGTCGTGGCGGGCACCGAATTCGAGGTCGAGGTGGACCTGCGGGGTCACTTCCAGCCGATCGACGGTTACTACCGCTGGTACGGCCGCATCGCCCCGCATGCCGAACTGGACGCGCTGCTGGAGGGCCGCAAGAAGCAGGCCGAGCTGCGCACACCGGAGGGCTCCGCGACGGGCGAACTGTCCGACCGCGACCCGTGGGGCAGGTACCGGATCCTGGGAACGAGCACACCTCCGTTCGCGGTGCCGACGACGCTGGCGGAGCTGGCTGGTTGACCCGCTGGTCGCCCTGAGTTTCGGCCTCGTTTGAAACTATGACGCTCGCCGAGGCTTCCTCCAGACCGAGGTGACCGGTGGGGCGCGCATTTGGTATCTCCTGGACGAAGAGCGCCAGTGGGCCACCCCAAGCAGACCGGGTAGTTGACCTTCCCCCAAGGGCAAGGCCCAGAGTCGGCCCATGGACGGTTCCCGCAACGCCCGTGACCTGGGCGGACTTCCCACGCTGGCCGGTGGCCGCACCCGGCACGGCGTCTACATCCGCTCCGCCGATCCGGGCCCCGCGACCGGCTGGCGCGACCGCGGCGTACGCACGGTCGTCGACCTCCGCAACGACGACGAAAGAGGCGTGGGCACGGGTCTCCCCACCGTGCACGTGCCCCTGGACGACATCGAGGACCGGGAGTTCTGGCAGGAGATCGGCGACCGCATCTGCTGCCCGCTCTACTACCCGCCCTTCCTCCGGCGCAAGGCCGAACGCTGCGCCGCCGCCATCACCGCGCTCGCGCGGGCCGAGCCGGGAGTCCTGTTCCACTGCAAGGCCGGCCGTGACCGGACCGGGCTCGTGACAATCCTGCTGCTGAGCCTCGTCGGCGTGACTCCGGCGGCGATCACGGCGGACTACCTGCGGGCGGCGGCGGCCACCGCCGACCAGGCGCCACTACAGGTGCTGGCCCGCGAGGGAACCACCGCGAAACAAGCCGTCGAAGCCGTCCTCGATGGCCTCGACGCGGAGAGCTACCTGCTCGACGCGGGCACGGACCCGGCCGACATCGCGACCATCCGCGCCCGCCTGACATGAAAACGGGAGCTCCACCGATCCGGTGAAGCTCCCGCGCATGGCCTTGCTCTAGCTGCCGACCGCGAAGCCGACCTTGCGCACGTCGGACGGCGCGATCTCGACGTAGGCGATGCGGTCGGACGGGACGACGAACTTGCGTCCCTTGTCGTCGGTGAGGCGGAGCAGGCCCTCGCCGGCCTTCAGTGCGTCGGCGACCAGCGACTCGACCTCCTCGGCCGACTGGCCACTGGACACCACCAGCTCACGGGGGGTGTCCTTGATGCCGATCTTGACCTCCACGTGTGACCTCCGCCTAGTTCTGCGTCACGGTATCTGTCAACAGGCTAGCGCCTGGTTTCGAAGCAGCGGCAGCCGCTTGCTGTGAGGACGGCGGCTTGCACCGCGGCGGGTTGAATCGAAGGGTCGCGCGGAGTGCGTCCGTTGCGGGTGGTGGCGGGCGACGGGTGGGCGGTTCCTGGCGAGGACAGCGCCGACGTGGTGCACTGCCATCCGGGGGATCACGCAGCCAGCGGCCGCCTCAGGTTCCGCTACCCGCACCGCCACGCAGGCTGTCCTCCCGATCCACTAACCGAGTCCGAGCTTCTGCATCCGCTTGGTGTGCCCCTGCTGCAACCGCCGGAACAGGGCCGCGATTCCCGACAGATCACCCGAGCCCGACACGATCAGCTCCGCCAGTCCGTCCCGCTCGGCGGCCACGTACTGGGCCTGCGTCAGCGCCTCCCCCAGCAGCCGCCGCCCCCACAGCGCCAGCCGGTCCCGCGTCTTCGGGTCGGCCTCGATGCCCGCCGCGACTTCGCGCTCGGCGAACGCCGAATGGCCCGTGTCGGCGAGCACGGTGAGCACGAGTTCCTTGGTCTCCTGGTCGAGCCAGCTGCCGACCTCGCGATACAGATCCGCCGCGAGCCCGTCCCCCACGTAGGCCTTGACCAGCGCCTCCAGCCACGACTTCGGCGCCGTCGAGGCGTGCCACGCGTCGATGTGCCCCACGAACGGCCGCATCGCGTCCTCGACCGCGATCCCGTGGTCGGCGAGGTAGGCCGACAGCTGGGTGTAGTGCCCGATCTCGGCCGCCGCCATCGACGCGAGCGCCGCCCGGCCCGCGAGGGTGGGTGCGCTCCGCGCGTCCTCCGCCATCCGGTCGAACGCGGACAGCTCGCCGTAGGCGATGACGCCGAGCAGGTCCACCACGCCTTCACTGATGTCCGTCACGGCCAGAGCCTACTGGCTCATCGCACGAGACCAATCCCACGTGGACACGCGCCCCCGAAACACCGAGGCCAGGGGGCCAGCCGGTACAATCGAGTCCGTATACCCGCAAACTTCCGCTCCGACTGGGCGGCGGATATCGAACCGCATCGCGCGGATCGAGAACAACACAGTGTGCGTGCACGCCTTTTGAGCGGCATTCCCGCGATCGAAATCCCGCGGTCGAGTGCCTGAACCGGCCGGGCAGTGCGCGCTGGTACGAGAGAGGCGATCACACTGACCGCAAGCAATTCCGACAACCGAACAGAAACCGACCCGGTGGCCCTGGAGCACAGCGAAACGGGGCTGCCGGACACCGACACGTCCCACCCGCTGCAGGCCGAGCCCGTCGTCGAGCCCGAGAACCCCACGTTCGCCGAGTTCGGCGTGCACGAGGAGATCGTACGGGCGCTGAACGAGGCCGGCATCGAGCGTACCTTCGCGATCCAGGCCCTCACCCTGCCGCTGGCGATGGCTGGTGACGACGTCATCGGCCAGGCCCGCACCGGCATGGGCAAGACGCTCGGTTTCGGCGTCCCGGTGCTGCAGCGCATCACCACCCCCGGCGACGGCACGCCGCAGGCGCTGGTCGTGGTACCGACCCGCGAGCTGTGCCTGCAGGTCGCGCACGACCTCACCGACGCGGGCAAGCACCTCGGCATTCGCACGCTGGCCATCTACGGCGGCCGCCCGTACGAGCAGCAGATCGACGCGTTGCGCAAGGGCGTCGACCTGGTCATCGGCACCCCGGGCCGGCTGCTCGACCTCGCCGAACAGCGCCATCTGGTGCTCGGCAAGGTCCGCTCGCTGGTGCTCGACGAGGCCGACGAGATGCTCGACCTCGGCTTCCTGCCCGATATCGAGCGCATTCTCGGCATGGTGCCCGACGAGCGCCAGACGATGCTGTTCTCGGCGACCATGCCGGGCCCGATCATCACGCTGGCCCGCACGTTCCTCAACCGCCCGACACACATCCGCGCCGAGGAGAACGACGCCGGTGCGGTGCACGAGCGCACCACGCAGTTCGTCTACCGGGCGCACTCGCTGGACAAGCCCGAACTGGTCGCCCGCGTGCTGCAGGCGCGGGACCGCGGCCTGACGATGATCTTCACGCGCACCAAGCGCACCGCGCAGAAGGTGGCCGACGATCTCGCCGAGCGCGGGTTCGCCGCCGCCGCGGTGCACGGCGACCTTGGCCAGGGCGCCCGTGAGCAGGCGCTGCGCGCGTTCCGCTCCGGCAAGATCGACGTGCTGGTCGCCACCGACGTCGCCGCCCGCGGTATCGACGTCGACGACGTCACGCACGTGATCAACTACCAGACGCCGGAGGACGAGAAGACCTACGTCCACCGCATCGGCCGCACCGGCCGGGCAGGCAAGACCGGTGTCGCGATCACCCTCGTCGACTGGGACGAGGAAACGCGCTGGAAGATGATCTCCGACACGCTCGGCCTGGACATCCCGGAGCCGGTGGAGACGTACTCGACGTCGAAGCATTTGTTCGCCGACCTCGACATTCCCGAGGACTCGACCGGCCGCCTGCCGCTGAGCAAGCGCACGCGCGCGGGCCTCGCCGCCGAGCCGGAGGAGAAGATGGGCGGCGGCCGCAACAAGCGCCGCTCGTCGGATTCCCCGGCGCGCAACCGCAAGCCCCGCCGCCGCACGCGTGGTGGCGCGGCCGCCGCGGAGGCGATCGAGAACGCCGACGCCGCGGCCAAGAGCAAGGAGGGCGGCGACGAGGAGCGTCCGCGCCGCCGTCGCACCCGCGGTGGCGACACCACCGCACCCTCGGCCGGCGAGAGCAACGACGCCGCCGAGCGGCCCGCGCGGCGCAGGCGCCGCCGCCGGGTGAACTCCGCCAACACATCTGATACACCGGCTTCGGCAGACTGAGCACCACCAGCGCCGAAGAACCGGGAGTAGGAGTGACCGAGCCCGTCGAGGGACCGTCGCAGAACAGTGCCGATCCGTCGGCACGAGGGCGTCATCGCAGGCCCGACGACGATTCCGAGGCACCCACCCAGATCATCGGCGTCGAGGACGTACTGGCCGGCGGCGTGCCCGTTTCCACCGGCCCGCCCCGGCACACGATGGTGCGCGCGGAGCGCCGCTCGCCGTGGAACCGGCCACGGGACCGGATCATCGCCGCGCTCATCGCCGTCGTCGCGGTCGCCGCCGGCCTGCTGGTCTGGGCGGGCAGCGAAAGCCGTGCGACGGTGTCGGAGACCGCCGAACCCGGCCCCGCGCTCCCCGCCCAGCCGGACGCCGTGCCCGCCACGCTGACCGAACTGTGGTCGGCACCGAACGGCGCCGAGCCGGTGCCGGTCGCCGACGGGGTCACCGCGGTGACGGCATCCGGCGGTGAACTGCTCGGCCGCGATCCGCTCACCGGGCAGGTGCGCTGGCGTTACTCGCGTGACCTCCAGTTGTGCACGGTCAGCGAGGCGTGGTCGCGCGCGGTGGCCGTGTTCGGCAAGGACGGGGTCAACGGCGAGAGCGGTTGCAGCGAGGTCATCGGACTGGGCGTGGACACCGGGCGCCGCGAGGCGCAGCGCACGGGAAGTGCGCCGCTGGGCACGCGACTGGTCACCGACTCCGCGTACGTGACCGCGTTCGGGCCCACCCTGCTCAACACCTGGCGCGACGATCTGGTGCTGACCGCCGAGTACGGGCAGGTGCCCGCGCTGGTCAACCCGGACAAGCAGCCGCGCGTCGGCTGCACCTACGGTTCGATCGCCGCGACGTCGAGCAAGGTCGGCGTCATCGAGCGGTGTCCAGGCGATCCGGGCGACCGCATCACCGTTTACCGTGCGGTGCCGAAGGAATCGGACCAGCCGCAGGTGTCGTTCAGCCAGATCCTGCCCGGCTACAAGGCACGGATGGTCGCGATGTCCGGCGATCACGTGGCCGTCGCGATGCCCGACCAGAAGCTGCTGGTGCTCTACGGTCCCGAGGGCGACCAGATCGCGGCGTACCCGCTCGACCTGCCCGCGAGCGATCTCGCACAGGATCCCGTCGGTGGCGTGCCGGTCACGAGCAGCACCGCGTCCACTGTGTACTGGTTCACCGGTTCCAAGCTGATGGCGCTGTCCAGGGACAATCTCACTCCCAAGTGGACACTCAGCTCGGCGCTCGGGCCGGGTGTCACCTTCGACAACCAGCTCGTGGTGCCGATCCAGGGTGGCCTGGCGGTGCTCAACGAGCAGGACGGCTCCACGATCCGCACGATCGGCGTGGACCGGCACGGCTACACCGGCCCGGTGCGGTTGGCCACGATCGGCCCGGTGCTGCTGGAACAGCGAGGTGACACCGTGGTGGCGCTGAAGTGATCTCGCAGCTGTATCCGCACCGGGCGCAGCGCGTCGACCTGCCGGGACCGTACGGCCCGATCGCCGCGCTGCGCACGTCCGGGGAGAAAACGATCCTGCTGGTGCCCGGTTATACGGGGTCCAAAGAGGACTTCGCGCCGCTGCTCGACGGTTTCGCCGAGGCCGGTTTCCGCGCGGTGGCCATCGATCTGCCCGGCCAGTACGAATCGCCGGGTCCGGCGGACGAGCAGGCGTATGTGCCGGCCGCGCTGGGCAAGGTGGTCGCCACGGTGGCCGACGACCTCGGCGGTGACGTGCTCCTGCTCGGGCATTCCTATGGCGGTCTCGTCGCGCGGGGCGCGGTGCTGGCCGGTGCGCCGATCTCAGGACTCACGCTCATGGACAGCGGCCCCGCGGCGCTGCCGGACGGCCCACGGCGCGAGGCGCTCAAGCAGGGCGAGCCGTTGCTGCGCAACGAAGGCATCGAGGCCGCGTACATCGTGCGGGAGGCGGTGAACGCCCGGTTCCCGGCGTGGGCGCAGGTACCGCCGGAGCTGAAAGCCTTCTACCGCCGCCGTTTCACCTCATCGAGCCCGCACGGCCTGCTCGGCATGGCGGACGGATTGCGCAACGAACCGGACCTCGTCGACTCGCTCGCGGAGACACTGGCGGCCAGAAACGTCCCGTCACTGGTGGTAGCCGGCGAAGGCGACGACGCATGGAGCGTCGAGTCCCAGCGCGACATGGCGACCCGGCTGGGCGCCCGCTTCGAGACGATCCCGGGCGCTGCCCACTCCCCGAACACCGAGAATCCGGCCGCGCTACTGGAAGTACTGATCTCGGTGTGGCGCTAGCGGCACGCGCGAGAATGCACCTAAGACGCGCATAGTTGCGCAAACGAGCCGTGAGCGGAGGCGGCCGCACTACCCCTGTACGTTCGCCGAGCAGTTGCGCGTCGGGCGCTAACCCCACCAGAAGATCCACAGCGCCACCGCCACCGCGACACACACCACGATCCCGGCGAGGCCGGCCGGTATGCCGCGTTTCGTGTCGGCGAAGCGTTGTGCCACAAGCGCGACGGCGGCCGCGACCGGATGCCCGATCATCGCGGCCGCGCCAGGGCCGGGCACCTCACGGAACGCGCAGATCAGCGCCGCGCCGAGCACGATCACCGCGAGCAGCGTCAGCCCCGCCGCGAGCGAACCGGTGAATCCGCGCCACAGGCGGCCCGCCCGCGACGGCTCGTCGCCGCCGCCGATGCTCAGTTCTTCCGTCTCCGCTTCCGTCAAACCCGATCCCGATGTCACGGCGCCAGCAACTCCCAGGACTTGGCCGCCGGGGCGGCCCGCTGCCCCTCGGGGCAGCTCGGGCGGAAATCGCACCACGCGCAGCGCGGGCCGACCCGCGCCGGGAAGAGCTCCTGCGCGTCCCCACCGTCGGCCAGACTATCCGTCGCGGCCCGCACATCCTCGGCGGTCTCCTCCGCACGGGCGAGATGACGTCGCAGGCTCTCCTCGGTGTGCTCGGCCGCGGCGATCGTGCCCGTCGGCAGATGGTGCAGTTCCACGCGACTGCACGGGCGGCGCAGCGTGCGCTGGGACGCGACCGCATACATCGCAAGCGCTTGCGACGCGCGGGCCTCGTACTCGTCGGGCGCGCGGCGGCCGGTTTTGTAGTCCACGACGACAAGTTCGCCGTCCCGCTCGTCGATGCGGTCCGCCCTGCCCTCGATGATCATCGACGGCGGTTTGCCCTGCTCCGGGTTGACCGGTGCGGACACCCAGCGCTCCAGCCCGATCGGCGTGTCCGAGACATCGTTGTGCTCCACGTACTCCATGACCCACGCCTTCGCGCGCTCACGGTAGACGGCGGCCTGCTCGGCGTCGGCGAAGCCGCCGTCCTGCCACTGCTCGGACAGCAACGCGGCGGCCCGGATCGGCGTGCGGCGCTCCGGTGGCAACTCGAACAGCGCGCGCAACGCGTTGTGCACGACGGCACCCAGCGTGCTGTGCGCCCACGGCCCGGTGCGCGTGGGCGTCGGCCGGTCCACGTAGCTCAGCCGGTACCGGCGCGGGCAGTCCGCGAACGTCGCCAGCCGCGCGGGACTGACCTTCGTCAACCGCTTCGGCTGGACCGCGAACTCGAACCCCAGTTGCTCCACCACGCCCCCACCGTACTCAGCCGCCGGCGATGAACCCGCGCACGGAGTTCGCCACGAGTTCGACGGCGATCGCGGCCAGCAGCAGACCCGCGATCTTGGCGAGCAGCGTGATACCACTTTCCCTGATCAGGCGGATGACCAGGCCCGAATAACGCATGCACAGGTAGATGATCAGGTGCACGGTGACGATGGCCAGCGCGAGCGCGAGGTAGGCGCCCAGCTGCCCCGACGCCTCGCGCACGAACACGATCGTCGCCGCGATCGCACCGGGCCCCGCGAACAGCGGCGTACCCAGCGGCACGAGTGCGACGTTGACGTCCTCGGTCACTTCGGGCTCGGTGCTGCCGCGCCCGGTGAGCAGGTCCAGCGCGATCAACAGCAACAGCAGGCCGCCGGCGCCCTGAAGTGCGGGAATGCCGATGCCGAGATACGCGAGAATGGCCTGTCCGCCGACCGCGAACAGCGAGATCACCAGCAGCGACACCAGCGTCGCCTGTCCGGCGGCACGTTTGCGCGCGGCCGGTGGTTTGCGGCCGACGAGGCTGAGGAAGACCGGCACGGTGCCCGGCGGGTCCATGATCACGACGAGCGTGATCGTGGCCTCCAGGAAGACGTTTGTGTCGAAGTAGCCGGCCAGCGCCAAGGTCAGCCCACCGCGACCTGCGCGCCGGACGCCTTGTCCAGCAGCGCTTCGAACTGTTCCGGAGCGGTGTTCTCGGCACCGATCGGGATGGTCTTGTTGGTGCCGTGGTAGTCACTGGACCCGGTCTGGATGAGGTTCAGCTCGCGGGCGAGGCCGCGTAGTTCCTCGCGGGTGTCCTCGTCGTGGTTGGGGTGGTCGACCTCGACCCCGGTGAGCCCGTGGTCGGCGAGTTTCGCGATCGTCTCGGCGGAGACGATGCGGCCGCGGCTGCGGGCGAAGGGATGCGCGAACACGGTGACGCCACCGGCCGCGGCGATCATGTCGATCGCGTCCTCGACCGGCGTGTCCCGGCGGGGCAGGTAGTAGCCGCGCCCGCTGCCGAGGTACTCGGCGAACGCCTGGTCGACGGTCGCGACCAGGCCCGCACGGACCAGTGCCTGCGCGAGATGGGGACGGCCCGCCGGGGAGTCGGCGGGCAGCAGGCCCATGATCTCGTCGGGGTCGACGGGCAGCCCGTCCTCGGCCATCCGCTTGGCCATCGCGCGCAGGCGGGTGCGGCGTTCGATGCGCAGTCGCTGCTGTTCGGTGACGATCGCCGGGGAGGTCGGGTCGAACAGGTAGGCCAGCAGGTGCACGCTGATGCCGTAGCCGCTGTCGTGCTCGCTCACGCAGGACAGCTCGGCGCCCGGTACGAGGGTGAGGCCCGGGGGCAGTGCCTCGGTGGCCTCGGCCCAGCCTGCCGTGGTGTCGTGGTCGGTGAGGGCGACGACGTCCAGCCCGGACGCGGCCGCGGTTCGCACGAGCTCGGCCGGCGTGTCAGTGCCGTCGGACACCGTGGAATGGGTATGCAGATCGATGCGCATCGAACCCATTCTGTCTCATGCGGTTGTGGCGGCTATCCGACCATCTTCTTACCGCGGGCCAGCCGCTGCGCCTTGATCATGGAGAAGCGCTCGCTCTGCTTCTGCTTGTCGCCGAAGACGAGCTCGGAGATCGTGTCGTAGAAGTCCTCGGGGTTGGGCAGGTAGTCGATGCGGTTGAGGGCCTGGATCTGGCCTGCCGACTCGACGACCACCGTGCCGTAGCCCAGCATGCGGCCCCACGCCGTGCGCTCGTAGGTGAGGTCGGTGACCTTGCTGATCGGCATCATGGCCACCTTGGTGGTGAAGACGCCGGTGGTGAGCACGAACCTCTTGTCGGTCACGACGAGGCGTTCGACCCACCACTCCATGACCTTGAACGCGAACCTCAGCACGACGAGCAGCGCGGCGTACCAGAGAATGTTCTGAACGATGTACAACGACGGCGGGAGCAGGTAGGACACCATCACGCAGATCGCGAGGAGGGCGATCGCCTCGAAGGTGTCCCACGCCAGCACCGCCCAGTGCCTGCGGATCCGAACGACTCGCCGCTCGGTGTCGAGCAGGTACTCGTCGGGATCGCGGGGGGCGAACATTGGCCAGGCCTTTCGCCGTTATCCGTTGAACACGTTGCTTACGAAGGTGATCACCGCTTCTGCCGAGCTCTGCAGGAAGTCGAGGATGTTGCCGACCAGGTTCGCCGCGTTACCCGGCTGGGCGATCACGAAGAACAAGACCAACGCGATACCCACCAGCCCGGCTATTTTCTTCGCGTTCACTACGATCAATCCCGTCTCTTGCTCCGGCATCGGTCTAGCAAGCTCACCAGTAACGTTGTACCGCACTGAGCCAGGGTGCGGGAGGAAAGTCCCGCGCTTGGGTCAGTGTCCGGTCCGGATCGTACCGTATGACTACTCTCCGTGTACATATCGTACCGGGTTCCTGCGTTACGCTCCCCGCATGCGGTCGCGGACTCACCAGCCGGTGCGATGCGTCGGCGCGATCACGCACGACGAGCATGGCAGGCTGCTGGTGATCCAGCGAGGCCACGATCCGGGCCGCGGCCTGTGGTCCCTGCCCGGCGGGCGCGTGGAACCGGGTGAAACGGACACGCAGGCAGTGGTACGTGAGATGCGCGAGGAGACCGGGCTGGACGTCCGCCCGGTCCGGTTCGCGGGGATGGTCGTCCGGGGCAGGTACGAGATCTACGACTACGTCTGCGAAGTCGACGGCGGCGCCCTCCGCGCAGGAGACGACGCGGCCGACGCACGCTGGGTCGACGCCGAGGCGTTCGACACACTGGCCCTGACCGACGGCCTGGCGGAGACACTCCGTGATTGGAACAGCCTCCCCCGGTGTTGAGGCAGCCACCCTCCGCGAGTCGGCGGTTCCCGGCGCGCGAGTCGCGCCTTCCCGGCGGGCGAGTCGCGGCTTCCCGGCGCCCGAGTCGCGGCTTCCCGGCGGGCGAGTCGCGGCTTCCCGGCGGGCGAGTCGCGGCTTCCCGGCGGGCGAGTCGCGGCTTTCCGGCGGGCGAGTCGCGGCTTTCGGGTGGCGCGAGCCGGAAGGGCCCGTCCACGGCTTGGCCATGAGTCACTCCTCGCCACCTCACGTCCCCCGCCAGGCGACGGGGGCTGAGGCGAGCGCAAAGCATTCCTCCCCCAACTCCGATCCCCAGCCGCACTTCGCCGGGCGGACCGGGTCAAGGCTGGCGGAGCTATCACGCCGCAGGAGCGACGCGACGAAGGAGCGCCCTTGACGCGGGCCTCCCGGCGGAAACACTCACCGGATCGGGGTTTGGGGAGGAAACCGGCGGATGCCTTTGCACCGGCACGGGCTTGCTCGGGAACGCTGCGGTCCAAAGATGGACACGCCTCGCCGGCGGGCTCGCTCCGGGATGACTCGCGGTTCCGTCGTCGTCTCGCCTTGAGGGGTGGGTCGCCGGGAGGTGTCCTTCCCCGGTCCCTACTGGATACGGCTTTCGTGGCCTTGCCAGTCTCGTTCGCGCAGGTGGAACTTCTGGATCTTGCCCGTCGAGGTCTTCGGCAGCTCCGTCACGAACTCCACCGTGTCCGGGACCTTGTACCGCGCGATCTGGCCACGCACGTGCTCCAGCAACGCCTCGGCCGTCACCGACTGGCCCGGGCGCAACACGACGTAGGCCTTCGGGCGCTCTCCCCACTTCTCGTCCGGGACGCCTACCACCGCGACCTCCAGGACCGCCGGGTGCGAGTCCACCGCCGCTTCTACCTCGATCGTGGAGATGTTCTCGCCGCCCGAGATGATGATGTCCTTAGCACGGTCTCGCAACTGTATGTAGCCGTCGGGGTGCCAGACACCCAAATCGCCCGAATGGAACCAGCCGCCGCGGAACGCCTTCCTCGTTGCCTCCGGATCGTTGAAATACCCGGCCATCACGTTGTTCCCGCGCATGACCACCTCGCCCATCGTGGCCCCGTCGCGCGGCACGTCCCGCATCTCCGAATCCACCACACGCACACCGTCTGTGACGATCATGCCGACGCCCTGCCTCGACATGACCTTGCTGCGCTCCCCGATGTCCAGTTTCAGCCAGCTCTCCTGCACCTCGCACACGGTGTACGGCCCGTACGTCTCCGTCAGCCCGTACACATGCGTCAGCCGCGCGCCCAGCTCCGACATCCGCCGGATCACCGTCGGCGAGGGGGGCGCACCCGCCGTCGTCACCACGACCTCGTGCGGCAACGGGTGCGCACCCTCGTGCGACGCGATCGTCACCAGCACCGTGGGCGCACCGTTCAGATGCGTGATCCCCTCGGTGTCGAGCAGCCGCCAGATCTCCTCGGCCTGCACCGCCCGCAGGCACACGTGCGTGCCGCCGATCGCGGTGACCGCCCACGTCGTACACCAGCCGTTGCAGTGGAACATCGGCAAGGTCCACAGGTACCGCGACTCCGGCGTGTGCCGCGAGTGGATGATCTCGGCGAGCGAGTTCAGGTATGCGCCACGATGGTGGTACATCACGCCCTTCGGCCGCCCCGTGGTGCCGGACGTGTAGTTGATCGAAATCGTGCCGCGCTCGTCCTCGACGGTCCACGGCAGCGGACGGTCGTCACCCCGCGACAACAGCTCCTCGTACGAGATCCCACCGATCGAGGGATCCGGCGTGGCTCCGGAGGCGGGGTCGGTCACCGTCACGATCTCCGCGAGGTCCAGACCAGCCGGCACCGACCCGTGCAGCCCGGCGTCCACGACGAGCACCCGCGCACCGGAGTGCTCGATGATGTACTCGATCTCCGCCGGCGCGAGCCGCGTGTTGATCGCCACCAGCACGGCACCGGCGAGCGGCACCGCGAAATGCGCGACAAGCATCTCCGGGATGTTCGGCAACAAGTACGCCACCCGGTCCCCCGGCTCGACACCGCACGCCCGCAGCGCGTGCGCGACGCGCGTGGCCTCCGCGGCGAACTCGCGATACGTCACGCGACGCGCGCCGTAGACGATGGCTTCCTTGTCGGGAAAGACCTCCGCGGACCGTTCCAGGAAGGCCAGTGGCGTCAGCGGCGTGAACCAGGTGTCGTCCATGGCCACATCCTGACCACGTGACCGCGCGCACACAAGGTCACGAGGCGAGCCAGGTCATTCGCTGCCCGTACTTCGACGTGAGCGCCAGCGCCCGCGCCTCCACCGCCCCGTCCCGCCAGTGCGCGAGCCCCAGCGTGCACGCGCCCGTCCCGTCCCGGAACGAGAGCTCGTCCCGCCCCGGCAGCACGTGCGCGAGCGCGGCCTCGTACGGCTCGTCGCTGACCCACCACACCGGCCGGTCCGCGCCGAGTTTCGCCAGCGCCGCGACGAAATCCGCGCCGCGGTCATCGAGGTGCCCGACGACGCGGCTCGTGATCACCACCAGTGGCAGGTCGCCCGCGTGCACGGCGGCGGCGCCGAGGTCGTCCACGGCGTCGCCCGCGATCAGCTCCGGCGCGTCCTTGCGCTGCGCCGCGGCGGCGGCCCGCAGCAGTTTGATCCGGTCGAACTGGTCGGCCCAGACACACGCCTCCAGCCACGCCAGTTCGTCCTCATCGGACACATCGACCGGCTCGACGTCCAGCCCGATCTTCGCACCCAGCGCGAGTTTCTTGGGCGGCTTCGGCAGTTTCGCGCCCTCGCCGAGTTCCAGCGCGCAATGCAGCCCGACGGGTGTCTTGGCGGGACCGGCGGTCAGCTGCTCGCCGCCGTCACACTGGTAGCGGTAGCCGAACTTGTCCATCCCCAGCAACAAGCCCGCGCAACAGCCGACCTCCAGCAACGCGACCTTGCCCCCGGCCTGTTTCGCGGCCGCGGCCACCGCCGGGTACAGGCCCGCCGCACGGCTCACCTCGTTGCTGACGACATGCCGCGACTCGATGATCGCCCGTGCCTTGTCCGCGCGCTCCAGCAGGAACTCGCGGAACGTCGGCCACGTGCCCTCGTCGACACCGTCGGCACCGCCGAGCGAGGGGTAGTAGCGAAACAGCGGGTGGACCGGCTCGGCCTGGACAAGACGGTGCGCGGCCGCGAGCAGCAACTCGGGGTCCACCGCGTCCGACGGCGCCGCGGTAAGCAGCCCCGCCACGTCGTCGTCCTCGGCGGCGTGCTCGGCGAGGTGCTGGTACAGCGGGGAAACCTCCGCCGCCTGGTCGGCCGCGAACACGCGCAGCCGCCGTTTGACCTCATCGAGCTGTACCACGCTGCCCTCCTACTCGTGGGGGACCGGCCGCGCGGGCTGCTCCCCGCCCCGCGCCTCGCCGTACGAACGCTTCGGCACCATCACCTTACGGCGGAAGACACACACGATCGTGCCATCTTGCTTGTAGCCCCGGGTTTCCACGTAAACGACGCCACGGTCGTCCTTCGACTTCGACGGCGTCTTGTCCAGCACCTCGGTCTCGCCGTAGATGGTGTCACCGTGGAAGGTCGGCTTGACGTGCTTGAGCGACTCGACCTCGAGGTTCGCGATCGCCTTGCCCGAAACGTCCGGCACGGACATGCCGAGCAGCAGCGAGTAGATGTAGTTCCCGACGACGACGTTCTTGCCGAAATCGGTCGTTTCGCCCGCGTAGTGCGCGTCCATGTGCAGCGGGTGGTGGTTCATGGTGAGCAGGCAGAACAAGTGGTCGTCGTATTCCGTCACGGTCTTGCCCGGCCAGTGCTTGTACACCGCGCCCACCTCGAACTCCTCGAAGTACCGACCGAACTGCACCGTGCCAACCTCCTGTTGCGGGTAACGCCACACCTACCTGGAGCGACGTCAACGTACGTTGAGGAGTACCCTCAACCAACGGAGGCGTCGCGTCAACGCAACGCGACCACCGGCACAGTGTCCCCGGCCCGAGGAGGTGAGGAACGCAAGATGAGCAGTGGCGATAGTCCGCTCCCTAGTAACTCCAGCGTTCCCGCACGGGCCGTTCGCGGCCACTAGCAACAGTTCCGCGGGTTTCGCTGGGCGCTGGCCGAGCGGAGAGCGTTTCCGCCCGGCCGTCGTAGCACGATCTACGCCAGCCAGGAGATCCCATGCCTGCGATTCCCTCCCTCGGTGGCCTGCGCGGCCGCGGCAATGGCCGTACCCGCGTGCAGCCACCGGTTCCGGTACCCATGTCCGCCTACATCGTCGACTGTGCCGTGTACGTCGACGGCAAACGGCTGCAGGGGCGCTGGACGCACGCCGCCGCCATCCAGGAGGTCCGGCGGCGCCGCGAGGGTTTCGTCTGGATCGGCCTGCACGAGCCGGACCAGGAGCAGATCCAGGGCATCGCCGAGGTGTACGGCCTGCACGAGCTGGCCGTCGAGGACGCCGTGCAGGCGCATCAGCGGCCCAAGCTCGAACGCTACGACGACACGCTGTTCATGGTGCTCAAGACGCTACGGTACGTGGAGCACGAGTCGCCCACCACGGCCAACGAGATCGTCGAGACCGGCGAGCTCATGGCGTTCCTCGGCCTCGACTTCATCATCACGGTGCGGCACGGCGCGCACTCCGGGCTCGCCCGGCTGCGCCGCGACCTCGACGAGGATCCGGAGACGCTGAAGGCGGGCCCGGCGGCGGTCCTGCACGCCATCACCGACCACGTCGTCGACCACTACCTGGAGGTCACCAGCGCGGTTGAGGACGACATCGAGGAGATGGAGACCAGGGTCTTCGCGCCGCGCACGCTGATCAGCGCCGAGCAGATCTACCTGATGAAACGCGAGGTGCTCGAACTGCGCCGGGCCGTGATGCCGCTGGCCACCCCGGTCCGGCGGCTGGCCGAGGGGTTCACCCGGCTCGTACCGGACGAGGTGCGTTCCTACTTCCGTGACGTCGACGACCACCTGACCACGGTGTCGGAACGCGTCGCGAGCTTCGACGAACTGCTGACCACGCTGGTCGACGCGACCGTCGCGAAGATCACGCTGCAGCAGAACTCGGACATGCGCAAGATCACCGCCTGGGCGGCGATGATCACGGTGCCGACGATGATCGCCGGCATCTACGGCATGAACTTCGACTACATGCCGGAACTGCACTGGCAGTTCGGCTATCCGCTGGTGCTGGTCCTGATTCTCGGGATCTGCCTGCTCCTCTACCGAATATTCAGGAAGAACAAGTGGCTCTAGTTCTTCCCTGACTTTTCGAAAGGAGTTCCCCCATGCCCCGCTTGCTGACGAACCTGAAGTTCTGGGCGCTCACCCTGGCCATCCTGTGGATCACGGGGGTCGCGGTGGCCATCGCGAATCATCCGGATCTCGCGCGCGCCGCACACTGAGTTCTAGTCTCGGAATGTGCGCGCGTTAGCGGTCGCCGATGAGGTCGACGAACGGTTGTGGAGTTGCGGGTTCCACGACACGTCCGTCGACCTCGTACTCGGCGCCGGCGATCTGCCCTTCGACTACCTGGCGTTTCTCGCCGACGCACTGGACCGGCCGTGTGTGTTCGTGCCGGGCAACCACGATCCCGATCTGAGCGGCTTCACCCGGTTCGGTGGACTGTCGATGCGGGACGGTTTCCCGCGCGAGTGGCCCGGCCCGCCCGGCGCCGTGAACGCCGACGGCCGCGTCGTGGATGTCGCAGGCCTGCGGATCGCCGGGCTGGGCGGGTCCGTGCGGTACAACGATGGGCCGAACCAGTGGACGCAGGCGCAGCAGACCCGCCGCGCGCGACGGCTGGTGCGCGCCGCGCAACGACGCCGCCGCAAGGACGGGCGCGGCGTGGACATCCTGCTGACGCACGCGCCGCCGCGCGGGCTGGGCGACCGCGAGGATCCGCCGCACCAGGGTTTTGAGTGTCTGCAGTGGACGGTCGAGCGGCTGCGGCCGAAATGGTTGCTGCACGGGCATATCCACCCCTACGGCGAACCCCAGCCCGATCGGCGGATCGGCGAGACCCGGGTGCGGAACGTCGTCGGACGGCACGTCATGGACCTGGGTGAGGTGGCAGCGTGAAGGACACCGGTTTTCCCCGTGCCGACGCCGAGCACGACTTCCTGCGGGCCCGTCGGCGCCAGGTCTTGTCGCGGCTGGCGAACTGGCTGCGCCGGGAGCCCGACGACGTCAACATCATGCTGCCGTTCGATGAGGTGGTCGAGGCGCTGGGCTACGCCGGGGAACGGCGCCTCGGGCTGCGGGTGATCAAACTCGACTCGATCGTCGGCAGTGTGGACCGCGGACGGGATTTCGACCGGCGGTTCCGGCCCACCAGCGGGCGCGTGCGGGAGCGATGGGAACGGCTCGCGCTCGCCGCCCGGCGCGGCGAGAGCACTCCGCCGATCGAGGTGTACCGGGTCGGCGAACTGCATTTCATCGTGGACGGGCACCACCGCGTGTCCGTCGCGCACGCCCTCGGCCTGTCCACAATAGACGCATACGTGACCGAGGTGCGGACGAAGCTCAACCCCGGCGGAATCCGGTACCGGGGCGACCTGATCGTCAAGGACTACCGCAGGCTGTTCCTGGAACGCGTGCCGCTCACCGGGCAGGCCCGCGCGTCGATTGTGCTCAGCGATCCGTGGCACTACGCGATGCTGGGCGAGCACGTCGAGGCCTGGGGTTTCCGGCTGATGCAGGACGAGGGCGCGTTCCTGGACCGGCCGACGATCGCGAACCGTTGGTACGAAAGCGAATACCGGCCCGTCGTGGACATGATGCGACAGGCCGATCTGGTGGGCGGGCGCACCGAGGCCGAGGCCTACATGTGGGTCGCCGGCGAGCGTTACCGGCTGATCCGCACCCACCGCTGGGACGACGAGGTGTTCGAAGCCCTGCGTGCCCAGCGGTGAGCGCGGAGAGAGTCACATGTGGACGGCTGCTTCGCCGGTCGTGGCCGGCACGCCCGGCTTGAGCAGCAAGCCGCAGATGACCGCGCCGGCGAGGAAGATCACCGCGGCCCACATGAACGTGGTGGTGTAGCTGTGGATCGCGGCGTCGACGGCCAGCTGCGGCGTCGGCGTCTTGCCCTCGACGAACGACGCCGCCGCGGTCGAGGCGATCGAGCTCAGCAGCGCGGTGCCGATCGAACCACCGACCTGCTGCGAGGTGTTCACCGTCGCCGACGCGACGCCGGCGTCGTGCTTGTCCACACCCGAGGTGGCCACGTTCATCGACGGCGCCATCGACAGACCGATCCCGAGCCCGGCGACCAGGAGCGGACCCAGCACACCGCTGACGTAGGTGCTGCTCGAGTCGAGCGCGGTCAGCCAGTACATCCCGCCCGCGGCGATCAGCATGCCCAGCCCCACCAGCCACTTCGCGCCGTAGCGCGGGAACAGCAGGCTGGTCGACAGCGTCGCGGTGAGCATCAGCGTGCCGACCATCGGCAGGTACGCGAGCCCGGACTTGACCGGCGTGAAGCCGAGGTTCTGCTGCAGGTAGTAGGTCAGGAACAGGAAGATCCCGAACATGCCGATACCCAGCAGGAACACCGCGAGATAGGCGCCGCCGCGGTTACGGTCGAGCACGACGCGCAGCGGGAGCAGCGGATGCTCGACGCGCATCTCGATCGCGACGAACGCGGCCAGCAGCACCACGCCGCCGACCAGGAAACCCCACACCGAGGTGCTCGACCAGTCGTGGGTCTCGGCGTTGGAGAAGCCGTACACCAGCAAGAACAGTCCGCCGGACGCGGTGAGCGTGCCGGGCATGTCCAGCTTGGGCCGGTGCTCCGAACGGCGGTGAACCAGCAGCGCCAGGCCGCCGATGAACGCGATGACGGCGAAGATGATGTTCACGAACATGCACCAGCGCCAGTCGAGGTATTCGGTCAGCACGCCGCCGAGCAGCAGGCCGACGGCCGCGCCGCCACCGGCGATCGCACCGAAGATGCCGAACGCGCGACCGCGCTCCTTGACGTCGGTGAACGTGGTGGTCAGCAGCGACAACGCGGCCGGCGCGAGCAGCGCGCCGAACACACCCTGCGCCGCGCGGGCGATCACGAGCATCTCGAAGCCTGTCGCCGCTCCCCCGACGGCTGAGGCCACGGCGAAGCCCGCGGTACCGATCAGGAACGCGTACTTTCGCCCGAACAGGTCGGCCACGCGGCCGCCCAGGAGCAGCAGGCTGCCGAAGGCGAGCGCGTACGCGGTGATCACCCATTGCCGCGCGTCGCTGGAAAAGCCCAGCTCATGCTGCGCGGTGGGGAGCGCGATGTTCACGATCGTAACGTCGAGCACGATCATGAGCTGCGCGATGGCGATCATTACCAGGATCAGCCATCTGCGTGAATGGTGTGGATCTGCTTCTTGCCTTGGCGGCTCGATAACCGCGGTTGCCTCTGACATGTGGACCCCTCACGTACTATGTGGAGTAGGTGCCTCCCCTTTCGTTGTTCAACGGTACAGGAAGTGGAGGAGTCGCCTCGACTTCATGAGAGAATGGAAGTTATGACACCGGACACACAGCGGATCGCAGCGCCGCGCCCGCTCCGGAAGGACGCCGAGCGCAACCGGCTACGGATCATCGCCTCCGCCAGGGAGGTCTTCCGCGAACGCGGCTTCGAAGCCACTCTCGACGACGTGGCACATCACGCCGGCCTCGGCGTCGGCACCGTCTACCGGCGGTTCCCGAACAAGGAACAGCTGATCGAGTCGATGTTCGCCGAGCGAATGAGCGAGATCATCGAGCTGGCGAAGAAGACCCTCGAGGACCCGGACCCGTGGCACGGCTTCGTCGCATTCCTGGAGCAGGTCGCCGAGTCGATGGCGAACGACCGCGGCATGCACGACATCATGGTCAGCACGGCCTTCGGGCACGAGCAGATCGCCAGGGTCCGCGACCAGCTGATGCCGCTGGGCACGGAAATCGTCCAGCGTGCCAAGGAAAGCGGCGAGCTGCGGGCCGACTTCGAGGTCGAGGACGTGGTCGTGCTGCTCAAGATGTGCGGCGCCGTCGCCACCTATGTGGAACATATGTCCCCCGGCATCTGGCGGCGCTACTTCACGCTGCTCATCGACAGCCTGCGCGCTAGACGAGGTGAGCCGACGCCGCTCCCGCATCCGCCGCTCACCGCGGAGATGCTCCGCCAGGCGATGGACTGCCCGCCGTGACCCGGTGCGGTTCGGCGAGCTGATGGCGGCGGGTCAGCACGGCGACACCGGCCAGGGCGACCGCGGCACAGCCGGCGAGCGCGATCGTCGTGACGCCGTCCAGGTGCGCGGTCTCGCCGAGCACGGTCAGCCCGAGTGCCGTCGCGACCAGCGGGTTCACCGCGGTCTGGCAGCCGACCACGATGTCGGGCGGGCCGCTGGCGTAGCCGAGCTGGATGAGCCACGCTCCGGCCAGGAACGCGACTCCCGCACCGAGCAGTGACAGCCACGGCAGTCCGGCAAGGCCCTCGGTACGCACCGAGAACGCGACGTCGCGGATGAGGACCGAGACGAGTCCGTAGGCCGCGCCCGCGGCGGCCGACAATGCCGCGGACCGGAGCACGCCGTGGCCGAGCAGGGCAAGGATGATCAGTGCTGCGGTGATGGCGCCGACGACCTGTGCCGCGCCGAGCACCGCGTCCGGTGCGATGGCGGCGTCCGTCGCGGTCCCGGCGGAGAGCGCGACGAACACGCCGATGGCCAGTGCGACCGCGCCGACCGCGAGTGCCGCGGACTGGTCGAGCCGCTTGCCGAGGATCGCGACGGCCGGCAGGGCGAGCACCACGAGCGGCGCCACCACGATCACCGGTGCGAACGTCAACGCCAGGATTTGCATTACGGCACAAAGGAAAAGAATCACGAATCCGAGTCGCCAGCTCGGGTTCGCACCCAGCCGGCGCAGCGAGCGCAGGCCCTCGGCACGGACGCCGGTGTGCTGGAGCCTGCTGCCGACGGCGCTGCCCACCGCACCGAGGGTGGCCAGCACGACGGCGAGGACGATCATGCCGCCACCTCACCGCGCGCATGCCACCCGACGCGCAGCAGCCGCCACCCGAGCACCCCGACAAGTCCCGTTTCGAGGGCGAAAAGCATTCTCTGGATGAGCCCGGAGATGCCCCGCGCGTCAAGCGGGAAGCCCAGCCACGGCACCAGAGCGGGAAGCCGCGCGACGAGGTATCCCCCGGCGAGCCGATGCACCAGCCCGTGCACGGTCTCGATGCGCGGCGAATTGTCCACCGGAAAATGCACGCACAGCAGCAAAGATGCGCACCAGACGGCGAACAGCACGGCCGCCCGCGCCCCGGTGAAGTAAGCAAGCGCGTAGGACGACCGACGCAGCACGAGCATCACAATGACCGCGAGCGCACAGGCAAGCGAAGCGAGGACACCGCGTCTGTCGGCATGCACAGGGTAAGGATGAACCGGGATGGCTGAGAGCATCCTCATGAAGGAGGATCCCCAAGCTGCTCCTTCCCGCCTCACCTCCTCCGCCAGGCGACGCGGGCTGAGTTGAGCACAAAGGGCTGGCTCCGTACTACTCCTCGTAGGTCAGGTTTGCGCCGCTGCTCGGGTCGAACAGCTGGATCTTCGTCGCGTCGAACCAGACGTTTGCGTGGGCACCTTCCGTTACCGCGCTCGCCGCGGACAGGCGGGTCACGATTTGCGCGCCGCCGCCACCGGGGACGTCGTCCGCGCCCGCGTCGGCCGCCAGTTCCGCCAGTTCCGCGCTGCTGGCCAGCTCACCCTCGACGGTAAAATACGCGTACTTCTCCGAACCCATCGATTCCACCACATAGACGCGCGCCGAGAAGGTCACGCCCGTCTGCCGTGCCGACTCGTCCAACAATGCCGCGTCCTCGAAGTGTTCCGGGCGCACACCGGCAATCACCTCGCGCGGGGCGTCCGCGGCCTCGGCGAGGCGACGGACCTTGTCCGGCAACGCGAAGGATCCCAAGGCACTCTTGATCTGACCATCCTCGAGCGTCGCCGGGACGAAGTTCATCGACGGCGAACCGATGAAGCCCGCGACGAACAGGTTCGCCGGGTGATCGTACAAGAACTGCGGCGAGCCGATCTGCTGGACGTAGCCCGCCCGCAACACGACAACGCGATCGCCCAGGGTCATGGCCTCGGTCTGGTCGTGCGTGACATAGAGCGTCGTGGTACCCAGCTGGCGCTGCAGTTTCGACACCGAGGTCCGCATCTGACCACGAAGCTTGGCATCCAAATTGGACAGTGGCTCGTCCATCAGGAACGCCTTGGGACTACGCACGATCGCGCGCCCCATCGCCACGCGCTGCCGCTGGCCACCAGACAGATTCGCCGGTTTACGATCCAGATGTGGCGTCAGGTCGAGGATCTTCGCCGCCTCCTCCACCTTCTGCCGCACGGTCGCGTCGTCCACTTTGGCCAGTCGCAACGGGAAGGCCATGTTCTCCCGCACGCTCATGTGCGGATAGAGCGCGTAGGACTGGAACACCATCGCGATGTCCCTGTCCTTGGGCGCGCGCTCGTTCATCCGCTCCCCGTCGATACGCAACTCGCCCGAGGAGATGTCCTCCAGCCCGGCGACCATGTTCAGCGTCGTGGACTTACCGCACCCCGAGGGGCCGACCAGGATGATGAACTCGCCGTCCCCGACCGTGAGGTCCACTTCGGACACCGCGAGTGCGCCGTCGGGATAGCGCTTACTCACCTTGTCCAGCACGATTTCGGCCATGCCACTACCCCTTCACGGCACCGGAGGTCAGCCCCGCCACGATGCGGCGCTGGAAGAACAACACGAACAGGATGATCGGGATCGTGATCACCACGGCCGCCGCGGAGATCGTGCCCGTCGGGTCCTCGAACTGCGAGGCCCCGGTGAAGAACGACAACGCCGCCGGAACCGTGCGCGAGGCGTTCGTCGACGTCAGCGAGATGGCGAACAGGAAGTCGTTCCAGCAGAAGATGAACACCAGGATCGCGGTGGTGAACACACCGGGCGCGGCCAGCGGCGCGATCACCTTCCGGAACGCCTGCCCCGGCGTGGCCCCGTCCATCTTCGCGGCCTTCTCCAGCTCCCACGGGATCTCCCGGAAGAACGCCGACAACGTGTAGATCGCCAGCGGCAGCGCGAACGTGATGTACGGCAAGATCAGCCCGAGCCAGGTGTCGAACAACCCGAGCGAGCGCTCGATGTTGAACAGCGGCGTCACGAGCGAGACCTGCGGGAACATCGCGATCAGCAGCGAGACCCCGACGAGCAGCTGCTTGCCGGGGAAGTCGAGCCGCGCGATCGCGTAGGCCGCCATCGTGCCCAGCACCACGGCGATCACCGTCGCGATCAGCGCGATGCCGATCGAGTTGACCAGCGCCCGGATGAAGTCCGTGGTCTGGAAGATGTCGGCGTAGTTCTGGAAGGTCCAGGCCCGCGGAACGAACCTGCCGTCGTCCAAAGTGTCCTTGGTCTTGAACGACAGCGACAGGATCCACAGCACCGGAACCAGCGCGTAGACCACGACCACGATGTCGACCAGTGTCCACTTGGTACGGCGCATCGGCGTGATCGCACCCTGCATGACCATCAGCGCTTGCCTCCCGCGTCACTGCCCGGCGCGGCAGTCCCAAACAGCTTGATGAAGATGAACGCGATGAGCGCGACCGTGATGAAGATCAGTACCGACATCGTCGACCCGATCCCCAGGTTCAGCCCCTTCAGCAGGTTGTTGTAGGTCTGCATGGACACCGATGACGTGTCGTTCGCGCCATTGGTGAGCACGAAGATGTTGTCGAAGATGCGGAACGCGTCCAGCGTGCGGAACAGCAACGCCACCAGGATCGCCGGCTTCATCACCGGCACCATCACCTTGATGAACCGCTGCCACGCGTTCGCGCCGTCCATCGCGGCCGCCTTGAGCAGATCGTCCGGCACGAGCGCGAGGCCGGCCATCAGCAGCAGCGCCATGAACGGCGTGGTCTTCCACACCTCGGCCAGCACGATGATCGCCAGCGACGGCAGGTACTGCGTCAGCGGAGCCGAATCGGGCGCGAGCAGGTTGGCGAGATAGCCGGTGTCCGGCGTCCACGCGTAGTACCACGAGAAGGCCGCGACCACCGTCACGATTCCGTACGGGATAAGGGAAACCGTGCGCACCAGCCCGCGCCCGACGATCGTCCGGTGCATGATCAGCGCAAGCAGCATGCCCAGCACCAGCTCGATCGCGACCGAGACGATGGTGAGCCCCATCGTGGTGCCGAACGCGGTCCACCAGTACGAATTGGACAGTACGGTGATGTAGTTCTCGAACCCGACGAATGAGCGGTCGGCCGGGAACCGCAGGTCGTAGCGCTGCAGCGAGAGCCAGATCGAGTACACGATCGGGTAGCCGGTGACCGCGAGCATCACGATCGCCGCCGGCGCGCACAGCAGCCAGCCCAGCCGCCGTTCGGCCTTCTTTCCCTCCGACAGCGCCGGTTTCCTCCCCGGTTTGGCCGGGCGGGCTTCTTCCTCGACCTCCGAAACGGCGTGACTCACGGGATCACCCCTTTCGACTCGAGCGCGTCGGCGAGCTGACTGCGCAGTTCGTCGGCGGTCTTCTGCGGATCGATCTTCGACGGCGGGGAGAGCACCTTCGAGATGACCGTGGACAGGCTCTGGTAGGCCGGGGTGAGCGGCCGGACCGCGGCGTTCTTCAGCGCGGCGAGGATGGTGTCCCGCATCGGGTACGCGGTCTGCATGCTCGGGTTGTTGTCCGGGTCCACCGGCTTCGTCGCATCCAGCGGCGTGTTGTCGGTGTAGAGCGACTCGATACTCGGCGGCACGCCGTCCTTGAGCGCGGAGAACTTCTGGTTGTCCTTGTTGCGCAAGCACAACGCGGCCTCGAACGCCTCCGGCTTGTGCTGCGAGGTGCTGCTCACCGCGAGGTCGTATCCGCCGATCGTGGTCTTGGCGGGCGTTCCCGGGTTCACCTCGGGATAGGTCGACCACTTGAAATGCGACAGGTTCGCCGCGTCCTCGTCGGCGTAGGAGGCGTAGACGAACGGCCAGTTCAGCTCGAACGCGCCGTTACCGCGCTGGAACGCCTGCCGGACGTCGTCCTCCTTCGAGTTCGTCAGCGACGGGTCGGTGATCCCGCTGGAGGTGACCTCCTTGAGGATTTCCAGCGCCTGCACTGCTCCGGCGTCCATCACGACCGATTTCCCGTCGTCGGACAGGATGTGCCCGCCCGCGGATTCGACGAGCGTGTTGTAGACGACCACGAGGCCCTCGTACTGGGCGCCGGTGAACAGGATCGCGTTCGGCTTGCCCTGCGCCTTGAGCTGGTGCGCCTGGTTGATCATGTCGGCCCAGGTGGCGGGCGGCTGCGGGGTGATCCGGTCGTCGTACCAGAGCAGCTGGACGTTGGTGTTCTTCGTTGCTCCGTAAAGCTTTCCGTTCCACGTCGCCGTTTCCAGCGGCCCCGGCAGCACCCCCTCGGTGGCCGCGGTCTTGTTCGCGCCGGTCCACTCCTGGATCCAGCCCGCCTCGGCGAACTCCGGTACCCACGTGACGTCCAGCCCCAGGATGTCCATGTCGGTGTCGTTGGCGGCCAGGCGCCGCACCATCTGCTGGCGCTGGTCGTCGGCGCCGCGCTGGAGCTTGTTGTAGACGATCTCGTACCGGCCCGCCGCCTGCTTGTTGCAGTTGTCCACCACGCTCTGGAAAGTATCCTCGGGGGCGTAGTAGAGGTTGATCTTGAGCCCCTGTTCGGAGCCACAAGCGCTGAGCAGGCCGGCAACGACCGTCGCGGCGCCGAAAGCCGCCGCGAGCCGTCTCGGCCGAGCCCTCCCCGTACCCATCAGGCCTCCTTGCCGAACGCGCACGCCGACAAGGCCCCACAGCCGGCACGGCGGCGTGCGCAGGAAATCGGTGGGGACTCAACTTATGCCCGGCGCACAACCACCGCAAGCGCTTTCCGCAACGATTCAGCTTGATGGGCGCATGGCCAGCTTGGCCAGCAGGTCGCGGCCCTGCTCGGCGTTACGCGGCTGGCACAGGACGTCGTAGCGCCCGGCGACCAGCTGGCTGGCGGAGGAGAAGTCGCGGCGGCCGCGCGTGGAGGCGTAACTGATCGCGGCGAAGACGAGCCCGAAGAGCATGCCGGACACCAGGCCGACCAGGATCGGCTGGTAGGTGATCCCGCTGCCGCCGCTGAACAGGCTCAGCAGTACGCCGACGAACAACCCGAACCACGCGCCGGACACCGCACCGGTGCCCAGCACCTTGCCCCAGGACAGTTTGCCGATGACGCGTTCGACAAGCATCAGGTCGACGCCGACGATGGTCACGTCCTCGACCTTGAAGTCGTTCGCCGCCAGATGCTCGACCGCTTGCTGCGCGTCCGAGTACGTGGAGTAGGAGCCGATCGGCCACCCGGTGGGCGGCGTCGGCAGGCGTGGAAGCCCCTGCTGAGGGGAGCGTCCTGGCGAGGAAAACGGGCCGGTCACGGTCATCACCTGTGTCGTCGTTCGATGGGCTGCCATCCTGTCAAGGACCAGGAAACCACGCGAACCCGGCATCAGGTGAACGGTGACCAACCTGTTGCCCCCGTTTTTTCACCCTTTCGACCGGTACTCCCGGAGCAGGCCGCGGCTGATGATCGTCTTCTGGATCTCGCTGGTGCCCTCGCCGATCAGCAGGAACGGGGCCTCACGCATCAGGCGCTCGATCTCGTACTCCTTGGAGTAGCCGTAGCCGCCGTGGATGCGGAACGCCTCCTGGGTGACCTCCGCGCAGTACTCCGAGGCGATCAGCTTGGCCATGCCCGCCGCCACGTCGTTGCGGTCGCCGGTGTCCTTGAGCCGGGCGGCGTTGACCATCATCAGATGCGCGGCCTCGACCTTGGTGGCCATCTCGGCCAGCTTGAACGCGATCGCCTGGTGCTCGGCGATCGCCTTGCCGAAGGTCCTGCGCTGCTGGGCGTAGTCGATGGCCAGCTCGAACGCCCGGATCGCGATCCCACAGGCGCGCGCGGACACGTTCACCCGGCCGACCTCGATGCCGTCCATCATGAAGCTGAACCCCTTGCCGGGGGCCTCGCCGAGCACCTGCGCGGCCGGGATACGGAAGCCGTCGAACACCGCCTCGGTGGTGTCCACGCCCTTGTAACCCATCTTGTCGATCTTGCCGGGGATCGACAGGCCCGGCAGCACCTCGCCGTAGCCCTCCGGCTTGTCCACCAGGAACGTCGTCAGGTTCTGGTGCGCCTTCTCCGCGCCCTCATCGGTCTTGACCAGCAACGCGATCAGGTTCGACGTGCCACCGTTGGTCAGCCACATCTTCGCGCCGTCGATCACGTACTCATCGCCGTCACGCTTGGCGCGGGTCTTGATCGCGGCCACGTCGGAGCCCAGGTCGGGCTCGGACATCGAGAACGAGCCCCGGATCTCCCCGGTCGCCATCCTGGGCAGGTAGTGCTGCTTCTGCTCCCGTGTCCCGTGCCGGGAGATCATGTGCGCCACGATGAAATGGGTGTTGATCACGCCCGACACGCTCATCCAGCCCCGCGCGATCTCCTCCACCACCAGCGCGTAGGTCAGCAGCGACTCGCCAAGGCCGCCGTACTCCTCGGGGATGGTGATCCCGAACAGGCCCATCTCCTTCATGCCCTCGACGATCTCCGCCGGGTACGTGTCGGAATGCTCCAGCTCCTGGGCGCGCGGAATGATCTCCTTGTCCACGAACGAGCGCACGGTGGACAAGATCTCCGACTGCACCTCGGTGAGGCCGGCAGTCTGGGCAAGGCGGGCCATGCTCGACTCCTGTGTCTGCTGGTGGTTACGGCCGAGTATGACTGCTACGCAACCCGCCAGGCTATGAGGACCCTCACTGCGGTCGCGGCCGCCGGAACACGAGGAGAATCCCGGCGACGAGCGGGACGATGAACAGCAGCACGCCGAGCGTGCGGCCGGCCCCGGAATTGGCGGACTTCCACAGCCAGGCCGAGAACCCCGTCCGAATGTTGACGGAGGAAACTTCACCCCAACAGGCGAGGGTGCCGGACCCGGGACCGACTTCCACGACCCGCTGGGCGGCGGACCTTCGTCTCGACTGTCTCGGCAACACCACATGCCGCGGCGACGAGCCGGTGATGTCGCAGGACGCATTGTTCTCGTACGACGGGTTGTCGAGCAGCAACCTCCCGCCGGTCCACTGGTAGGTCTCACGGGGCGTGCCCTTGCCCGCCGAGGTCCTGATGCTCGTCCCGGAGAAGCCGCCCCACGCGTAGAGCCCCACATCCAGGATCAGCACCAGCACCGCGATCGCGATCAGCCACTTCCCGGCCCGCCCCAGCACGCCTTGTCCCCCTCATCGCACGGTTGCACAGCACGCAGAAGGTACCGGCCAGGGCCGGCGAGCGGGCGGAAAGCCGGAAAGTCGACTCGGGGTTTCCTCTTTGGACGGCTCAGGACGCGCAGGCCGGTCACTGCCGTTGCCGCCGCCGGGTGGCGCCGATGAGCACCGCCAGCACGATCGGAACGATCACCAGCAGGGCGCCGACCACCCGGAACGTCCACGAATTCGCGAACTTCCACACCGAGGCGGAGGTGCCGCCACGCGCGTTGATGTAGGTGTTGTCTCCGCCCGAGCAGGTGACCGTGCCGGAGCCGGGACCGACCTCGGTGTACCGATGAGCCGCGACCGAGCGCTTCGACTGGTTGGGCACCGTAACCCGCCGCGGCACCGCCCCCGGCGCACCGGCGATCTCGCAGAACGCCGGTTTGGTGGTGGACGGGTTGTCCAGCAGCAGTGTGCCGCCTGTCCACTGATACGTCGCGGCGGAGGAGCCGCGCGGCTTCCCGGTCGAGCTCTGGATCCGGGTGGCGGCGAAACTGCCCCACGCGTAGAGCACGACGTTCAGAATCAGGAACACCACAGCGATCCCGACCAGCACCTTGGCGTAGCCGGGAAGTTTGCCGAACCGCTTGCCGATGTTCTCCGCCATGTCACTTCCCCGCGCGTTCGATGATGGTCCCGGCCAGCGGTTGCAGTGCGTCGCAAGTGATGTCCGAATAGGACTGGCGCGTGATGCCCAGCAGGTAGCTCGACATGTCCACGTCCAGCTCGCACCGCGAACTCGACTCGCGCGCGACGTAGACCTGGTGCCCGGCCGCGCTCAGGGTGCGTTTGGCCGTACCGGTGATCGCCTGTTTGGACACCGGCCGCCAGACCCGCACGTCGATGTTCTCGTAGTCCAGCCCCTGCGGATGCCAGGCGCATTCACGCTTCTGCGCATCACTGCTTTCCTTGTGCTCCACAGGTTTTCCCGGAAACAGCTGCGCCATGTCGGCGTCGGTGATCAGCGCGCACACGTCGACCGTCTGCCAGCTCGTGGCGACCGAAGTGGACGGAGCGGGTGTGCTCGCCTCGCCGCCACCATCGCCACAGGCGCTCGTGGCGAGCAGCACCGCGAGCGCAGCCATGCCACCACCGGCAATCAGTTTGGTCGCCAAAGTTCTCCCCCACGATGTCTGGCAAGCAAATGTGCACAGACCATAGCGCCGGATGGCGCGCGGGGAAGCGCCAACCGTCAAATCGGTCCGATTAGGAGGATTTGTCGTCCTCCGAGAGGCGCGGTGCGGGTGCGGGCCCGCCATTCACCGCCTCTCGCAAGGGGTCCTCTTTGGACTTCTCATGCGCTTTCGTGTACTGGTCGACAAAACGCAGCAATTCCACCGGGAACGGCAGCACCAGCGTCGAGTTCTTCTCCGCCGACACCTGCACGACCGTTTCCAGCAGCCGCAACTGCAATGCCGACGGAGTGGACGACATGCGGGCCGCCGCCTGGGAAAGCTTTTCCGACGCCTGCAGCTCACCGTCGGCCGAGATGACGCGTGCGCGGCGTTCCCGTTCGGCCTCGGCCTGCCGCGACATCGAGCGCTTCATGGTCTCCGGCAGTGCGACGTCCTTGATCTCCACCCGGTCGATGTGCACGCCCCAGTCCAGGGCCGGGCTGTCGATCATGAGCTCGAGTCCCTGGTTCAGCCGCTCGCGGTTGGAGAGCAGATCGTCGAGGTCGCTCTTGCCGATGATCGACCGCAGCGAGGTCTGCGCGACCTGCCCGACCGCGAACCGGTAGTCCTGGACGTTGATGGCGGCGGTCACCGGGTCGATGACCTTGAAGTACACGACCGCGTCGACGCGAACCGTGACATTGTCCCGCGTGATGCCCTCCTGCGCGGGCACCGGCAGGGTCACGATCTGCATGTTGACCTTCTGTAACCGGTCGGCGATCGGCACCAGCATCGCCAGACCGGGCTCACGGATCTTGGCCCGGACCCGGCCGAACCGGTACACCAGGCCCCGCTCGTACTGCTTGACCACGCGGACGCTGGCGGCGAGCCAGGTGACTCCCGCGATGGCGACCACGGAGACGAGTTCCACCAACATGGCAGCTCCCGGGTTGGGTCACTTGCCATGATGTTACCCCCGTCACACCGATCGGAGGAAAAAGATTGCCCGGCTCGTGACCCGCACCGGCAACCGCCGACCGGCCGGCCACCGGACCGCCTCCCGTCAGTCTCAAATGGACAGTCCGGCAGCCGGAAGTCCACTATGGACCACGCGACCCTGCCGACGCGCCGGAACCACAAGCCCGGCGGCAGGCCGCGAGCCCGGCTAGCCTTGCCGTATGGCACCCGTGAACAGGGTTTTCGCTGCCCAGCTGGCTGGTCTGCCGGTGTTCGGGCCCGATGGTGAGTCCATTGGCAAGGTGCGCGACCTCGTCACCGGCCTGCGGCTGGACCAGCAGCCACCCCGCGTGCTCGGGCTCGTGGTCGAGCTGGCCACCCGGCGGCGCGTGTTCGTGCCCATGCTCCGCGTCACCTCGATCGAACCCAACGCCGTCACGCTCGCGACCGGCTCGGTCAACATGCGCCAGTTCCATCAGCGCCCCAATGAGGTGCTGGTCCTCGGCCAGCTCACCGACGCGCACGCGAGCCTGCGCGAGAGCGGCGCACGGGTGACCGTGGTGGACGCGGCGATGGAACCCACCCGCACCAGGGACTGGGTCCTGGCCAGGCTCGCCGTCCGCGAACGCGGTGGACGCCTCGGCATCGGCCGCCGACGCTCATCACTGCAGGTCGTGCCCTGGTCCGACGTGTCCGGCCTCGGCCTCACCGACCTCAGCGGCAAGCCGCAGGGCGCGGGTCAGCTGCTGATGCTGTTCGACACCATGCGCGCGGTGGATGTCGCCGCGACGATGCGCGATCTGCCCACCAAACGCAGGCATGAGGTCGTCGACTCGATGGACGACGAGCGCCTCGCCGACGTGCTCGAGGAGCTGCCCGAGGACGACCAGAAGGAAGTGCTCGCCCACCTCGCCGAGGAACGCGCCGCGGACATCCTCGAAGCGATGAACCCCGACGACGCCGCCGACCTGCTCGCCGAACTCGCTCCCGCCGACCAGAGCCGCCTGCTGGAACTGATGGAACCGGAGGAGTCCGAGCCGGTCCGGCGGCTGCTCGCGTACTCGTCCGACACCGCGGGCGGCCTGATGACACCGGAACCGGTCGTCCTCACCCCCGACGCGACGATCGCCGAGGCACTCGCGCACATCCGCAACGCCGACCTGCCCGCGGCGCTCGCGACGATGGTGTTCGTCTGCCGCCCGCCCAGCGCGACGCCGACCGGCCGCTACGTCGGCTGCGCGCATTTCCAGCGGCTGTTGCGCGAACCACCCGCCGAACTGGTCGCCACCGCCGTCGACACCGACCTGCCGGCGTTGCGGCCGGCCGCCCCGCTGGCCGAGGTCACCCGCTACTTCGCGGCCTACAACCTCGCGTGCGGCCCGGTCGTCGACGAGCAGGACCACCTGCTGGGCGCCGTCACCGTCGACGACGTGCTGGACCATCTGCTGCCCGAGGGCTGGCGCGAGACCGGCCTGCACGACGTGACCAACAACCAGGAGGTGGAGCGTGCCTGAACTGCTTCCGAGGCGGCGGCTCGACCAGCCCCGCGCGTCCGCCCGCCGGTTCATCACGATCGACCCGGACGCGTTCGGCAGGGTCTCCGAGCGGCTGGCCCGGTTCCTGGGCACCGGCAAATACCTCTTCTGGCAGACGCTGATCGTCGTCGTGTGGATCGCGATCAACCTGAGCGCGGCCGCGCTGCGCTGGGATCCGTACCCGTTCATCCTGCTCAACCTCGCCTTTTCCACGCAGGCGGCGTACGCGGCGCCGCTGATCCTGCTCGCGCAGAACCGGCAGGACGACCGGGACCGGGTGTCGCTGGAGGAGGATCGCGCCCGTGCCGCGCAGACCAAGGCGGACACCGAGTACCTGGCACGTGAGCTGGCGGCCTTGCGGCTGGCGATCGGCGAGGTCGCCACGCGTGACTATCTGCGGGGTGAGCTGGACAAACTCCGCGAGGACCTGCAGGCCAAACCACGGAAAGCCAAGCGCCAGAATTCGGAGCCCCTTACTAGTACGTAACATGGTCGGTATGACCAGCACGCAGCAGATCCCCAGCGTCGAAGACGTGCGTGAGGCGCTCAAGAACGTCTACGACCCGGAGATCAAGAAACCGATCACCGATCTCGGCATGGTCAAGGATGTCGTGGTCGGTGCGGACGGTGTCGTGACGGTCGCGGTCTACCTCACGGTGGCGGGCTGCCCGCTCAAGGACACCATCACGCGGGACACGCAGGGCGCCGTCGGCAAGCTCGACGGCGTGACCGACGTGCGCGTCGAGCTCGACGTGATGAGCGACGAGCAACGCACCGAGCTGCGTAAGTCGCTGCGTGGTGACGTCGAGGAGCCGGTCATCCCGTTCGCCCAGCCCGGCTCGATGACGCGGGTGTACTGCGTCGCGTCCGGCAAGGGTGGTGTCGGCAAGTCCAGCGTCACGGTGAACCTGGCGGTCGCGATGGCCGAGCGCGGGTTGTCGGTCGGCGTGGTGGACGCGGACATCTACGGGCATTCGGTGCCGCGCATGCTCGGCGCCCGCGAGAAGCCCACCAAGGTCGAGAAGATGATCATGCCGCCGCAGGCGCACGGCGTGAAGGTGATCTCGATCGGCATGTTCACGCCGGGCAACACCCCGGTCGTGTGGCGCGGGCCGATGCTGCATCGCGCACTACAGCAGTTCCTCGCCGACGTGTTCTGGGGCGATCTGGACATCCTGCTGCTGGACCTGCCGCCGGGCACGGGTGACATCGCGATTTCGGTGGCCCAGCTCATCCCGAACGCGGAGATCCTGGTGGTGACGACGCCGCAGCAGGCGGCCGCGGAGGTCGCGGAACGCGCCGGTGCGATCGCCATGCAGACCCGGCAGCGGCTCGCCGGTGTGATCGAGAACATGTCGTGGCTGGAGACGCCGTCCGGGGAGCGGATGGAGATCTTCGGCTCGGGCGGCGGCCAGACCGTGGCCGACTCGCTGTCGAAGTCCACCGGCGCGGAGGTGCCGCTGCTGGGCCAGGTCCCGCTGGACCCCCGCCTGCGCGAACAGGGCGACGAGGGCACCCCGATCGTCCTCGCCGAACCTGACGCCGCGGCTTCCGCGGTGCTGAAGGAAGTGGCGGGCAAGCTGTCGGTCCGGGCCCGTGGCCTCGCCGGCAAGATGCTGAACCTGAGCCCCACCGGCCGCTGACCCCCGGCCCTCGCGGGTCGGGGCTTCCGGGCGCCCAGCCTTCCGCACGCCCGAGTCGAGCCTTCCCCGCGCCCGAGTCGAGCCCTCCCCGCGGTCAAGTGGAGCCTTCCCCGCGCCCGAGTCGAGCCTTCGCTGCGGTCGAGTGGAGGCTTCCCCGCGCCCGAGTGGAGCCTTCCGCGCGGCCGAGTTGGGACTTCCGCACACCCGAGACCAGCGTTCCGCGAGCGCGAGTCCAGCCTTCCGGACGCCCGAGTTGAGGCACGCGTGCGGCCGAGTCGCGCCTTCGCCACCGTCGAGTCGCGCCTTGGCCGCGGCCGAGTCGAGCCTTCCGCGCGAATGAGTTGGGACTTCCGCGCGGCCAACTCGCGCCTTCCGCACGCCTGAATCGAGCGTTCGAAGAGTCCCCGCCCGGCCAACAGTCCCGCGCCCAGCCTTTCGGGCGCGGGGAAGGCCCAACTCGAACGCACGGAAAGCCCGACTCGGGCGCCGGGAAGGGGCGACTCGCGGGGAGGGGTTACGTCGCGTCCGGGTCCACCGGGGGTTTTTCGCCCGGTTTCAGGGTTTCCGGTTCCGCCGGCTTGGCCGTGGGCGCCGGGTAGCCGTTGGGCTTGGTGCTGCCGCCGCTGGTTCCGTTCAGGCCCAGTGGATCCGGGTCGCCGTCGAAGAGGTGGTTCGTGATGGCGCGGCGCGGGTCGAAGTTGCGCAGCTGCCGCAGATCCTCCAGCGGCTTGCGGAACTCCTCGAACTCCGGGCCCATCTCCTCCCGCAGCTGGTTGCGCGCGCCCGTCGCGAAATCGCGCACCTTGCGCATGCTCTTCGCCAGCCAGGCGGCCGCTTCCGGCAGCCGCTCCGGACCAAGAATGAACAGACCGGCGACGATGACGACCAGGATTTCGCCCCAGCCAACGCTTTCGAACACCAGTCGACCTCCGCCTCTCGCGAACCAGACCAGAGTACCGCGCTAGTCGGAACCCAGGGTTACGTCGAGGACAAGAGGCCGCCCCTGCCGCACGAGCTGCACGGGAACCACCTCCCCGATGTTGTGCGCCCGCACCGCCACCGTGAGCTCCGCGGCGTTGCGCACCATCCGGTCCCCGACCTTGGTGATCACGTCACCCTCGGCGATACCCGCCTTCGCGGCCGGACCGCCGTCGGCGACGTTGAGCACCTGCGCGCCCTCCGAGGTCTCCGCCGCGACCGACGCCGCGTTGATCCCGATATCGGCATGCTTGACCTGGCCGTCGCTGATCAGCGCGCGGGCGATCTTGATCGCGTCGTCGGCGGGAATGGCGAACCCGATGCCGATGCTGCCGCCCTGTCCCGACTCGCCACCGTCGGTACGGATCGACGAGTTGATGCCCACCAGCGCACCCGTCGAATCCACCAGCGCGCCACCGGAGTTGCCCCGGTTGATGGGCGCGTCGGTCTGGATCGCGTCGTAGGTGACCGGCGGCTGACCGTTCTCGCCCTGCGCGGTGATCGGCCGGTGCAGTGCGCTGACGATGCCGGACGTGACGGTGTTCTGCAGGCCGAGCGGCGAACCGATCGCGATGACCGAATCGCCGGGCTCCAGGTCCGCCGACTTGCCGACCTGCACGACCGTGGGATTCGACACCCCGACCTTGATCACCGCGAGGTCGGTCTTCGGATCGGTGCCCACGACCTGCGCCTGCGCCCGCGTGCCGTCGGTGAACACCGCGGTGATCTTGGCCTGCGGATCGGTCGTGGCCATCGAGATGACGTGGTTGTTCGTGATCGCGTAGCCGTTCGGGTCGATCACGACACCGGAACCGACGCTGCCGGACTCACCCGACACGACCTCGATCGACACCACCGCGGGCGCGACCCGCTGCGCGATCTCGGCGATCGAACCGGGCGCCCGCTCCTTGCCTGCCTCGGCCTCGGAAATCGTCGCGCTGCCGGTCAGCGAACTGCCCGCCCGCGCGATACCCCAGCCGACGACGCCGCCGACGGCACCGATCAGCAGGCACACCACACCGAGCAGGGCCAGCGCGGTGGGCTTCACGCGCCGCCCGAACACCAGCTCCGGCAGCGACAGCAGCGGTCCGCGCGGGCGTTTGTCGTCGTCCTCGGAGTCCTCCTCGGCACTCAGCGCCGGGCCACCCAGCACCGCGGGCGCACCCGGATCGCGCCACGGATCGGAGGATTTCGTCCACAGCGGGGACTCGGGATCGGGGCCGGGGGGCCGGCCGGAATCGTCGCCGGGCCGCTGCAACAGTACGTTCTCCGCACCGGGCGGCCTGCCGAACGCCTCGGCCAGCGATTCCGGCGCGGGCGGTTTGGCGATGATCTGCTCGCCGTTTCGGGACCCCGGCGCGTAAAGCTTGTCGAAAGCGCCCTCGACGCCACGCGGCCTGCCGAAAGTGGCGGCCTGCGCGGGATCCACCGCGGGGCGGTCCAGCGGCCGCGGCGCGAGACGTGGCTCCCGCGAGTTCTCCTCAGGCGTGTTCGGCTGACTCATGGTCCCCCGGCGTAGACGAATGCTTCGGCGCGACGATACGCCACCGATTGTTCCGTCCCGACAGTGAAGCCGACGTCAGCGGCCCTGCACCGGGGCAGGCGACGAGGTCGTGGTGGTGGTCGTGGTCGGCGCCGCCGGCTGTGGCTGGCCGCCGAACTGCGCGCGCAGCACGCCGGGCGTGCCCCCGGCCGGCTGGTCGTTGACCTGCGCGGTACCGCCGCCTCCGCTGGAGGTCGCGACGATCGCGAGTGCGCTCAGCACGAGGCCCGAGACGACGACGCCGGCGCCCTGGGCGGCACGGCGGCGGGTGGACCGGTGCGAGTTCAGCACCGCGGAACCGTTGCCCAGCGGCGTACTCGACCCGAGCGGGCTGGAGGAGCCCAGCGAGGTGGGCATGTCACGGAGACCGGCGACCCGGTCGGGCCGCTGGATGGCGACCAGCTGACCGTCGCTGGTCATCGCGAGATTGTCCGGGGTGGTGGGAAGATCCGTGTGCTGCGGGATCGCGCGAAGGCTCGCCAGGAAACCGGCGGACATGCTGGGCGCGTCCGCACGCTTGACCGCCGCACGGGCCTGGCGCTGGGCCGAGACCTCGGCGGCGCAGTTCGGGCACCGGGCGATGTGCGAAGCGGCCCGATCCCGCGCACCCAGCGACAGCTCGCCGTCGACGAAGGCGACGACGGCGTCCGGCAGGAGGTGCGATTCGGAGAAGGGACCCCAGCCTCGCGGATCGGTCATGCGGAAGCCTCCACGGATTCCTTTGCCAGCGCGCGCCGCCGCTCGAGCGAGGCACGCAGCGCCTGCCGGCCACGGTGGATCCGGCTGCGCACGGTGCCGAGCTTAACCCCGAGCGTGGCACCGATTTCCTCGTAGGACAGGCCCTCGACGTCACACAGCACGACGGCCGCGCGGAACTCCGGGGGCAGTTCGTCGAGCGCGTCCTGCAGATCCGGGTCGAGGTGCGTCTCGCTGTACACCTGCTCCGGGCTCGGGTCGTCGCCCACGATGCGGTCCGTGTCCTCGGGCAGACCCTCCATTCGCACCCGGGAGCGGCGGCGCGCCATGTCGAGGAACAGGTTGGTGGTGATGCGGTGCAGCCAGCCCTCGAAGGTGCCTGGCTTGTACGAGACCAGCGAGCGGAACACCCGGATGAAGGTCTCCTGGGTGAGGTCCTCGGCGTCGTGCGTGTTACCGGTGAGCCGGTACGCGAGCCGGTAGACACGGTCGGCGTGTTCCCGCACGACCTCGTCCCACGACGGCGGCGTCCATTCGGCGTCGTCGACCGTCACCGGACGACCCTCGGCCTGCTCCTTCATCGGGCTTGTCTGCATCGGCGGGGAAGGCACCTCCATCGGGCTGGTCTCCCTACTGTCTGGTCCAACGCGGCTGATCCACGCTGTGTTCCCATCATCGAGACGAAGCTTCTCGTGTCTCCTTATGTAGGTAGTGAGATGGCACTGAGAGTCAGCTGAGTAAATGCGGCACACCCGCACCCGGCCGGCGCCGGCGAGCAGGCTTCGCGATTGTCTCTCGCCGACGCCTCCAGCGAGAAGTGTGCACGTCTTGCGCCGTTTTGGCGACGACCAGCAGTAATCTCTCGGGCGTGACCTCGGAGACCTACGTCGGCGGCCAACTGGACGGCTACCTGCCGGACGACGACACCCTGCTCGCCGCGCGCGGCCGGGCCGAAGAGGTCGGCTGTGTCCCGCTCGGGCCGTCGGCGGGCTCCGCGTTGTGCTTCCTGGCGACCAGTCTGTGCGCGCGGGCGGTCGTCGAGATCGGCACCGGCACCGGCGTCAGCGGCCTGTACCTGTTGCGTGGCATGGCCTCCGACGGCGTGCTGACCTCCATCGACATCGAGCCCGAGTACCACCGCATCGCGCGCAAGACGTTCCGGGAGGCCGGCTATCCGCAGGGCCGCACCCGGTTGATCATGGGCCGCGCGCTGGACGTGCTGCCCCGGCTCACCAGCGGCGGCTACGACCTCGTGTTCGTGGACGCCGCGCACATCGAGTACCCCGGTTACCATTCCCTTGGTGTCGACCTGCTGCGGCCGGGCGGCGTGATCGCCTTCCACGGCGTGCTCGCGCCGCGCACCGAGCGGCGCGATCCGGGCGCGCTCGCCTCGCGGGAGCTCGCCCGCGCGGTCCGGGAGGACGAGCGCCTCGTCCCGTCGCTGCTGCCGGTCGGGCACGGACTGCTGGTTGCCGCCGTCCGCTCGTAGGGATGTGCCCATGCGGGATGCCGTCGTCGAAGCCGCCCGGTTTCTCGCGAGGCGCTGCGGCGAACGCATCACGCTCTGCGACGTCGCGGACCATGTCGGTTACAGCCCTTACCACCTGGCGCGGACCTTCGAACGGCAGCTGGGTCAGCCGCCGGGCCAGTTCCTGAGCGCGCACCGCTTCCAGCTCGCCAAGCGGCTGCTGCTGTCCACCGACGAACGGGTCATCGACGTCTGCGACGCCGTGGGTTTCACCTCGGTCGGCACGTTCACGGCCCGGTTCACCGCCGCCGTCGGCCGCAGTCCGGTCGAGTTCCGGCGGCTGCCCGACGTGCTGGCCGACTTCCCGCCACGACCGGTTGTCGTGCCAGGGCAGGAACGCGGCGGCGGGACGGTGACCGGATCGGCCCGACTGACCCCGGCCGCGCAGGCGGCGCTGCCCGACGCCGCGATCTACGTCGGGCTGTTCCCCCGGCGCAGCGCACGCGGGTTTCCGGTGAGCGGTTCGCTGCTGGGCGAGAGCGGGGACTACCTGCTCACGGACGTGCCGCCGGGCCGCTACTGGCTGCTCGCGACGGCGCTGCCCGCGCGCGACGACGTGCAGGCGCAGCTCGTGCCCGGCCGGAGTGTCGCCGGCGCGGCGGCCGAACCGGTGCACGTGAGTCCCGGCAGCCCCCTGCACCACCGGGACGTCGACCTCGACCTCGGGCCGGACTGGTCCGCGCCGGTGCTCATCGCGCTCCCGCCGCTCGCCTCGGCCGGGCCATCGCGATGACCACGATCATCGCGAGCACCAGCCACAGCACGGTCGCGCCGGAGAGCCAGCTCCACCCCGCGTGCGCGTAGATCACGCTGCCCGCGGTGCCGCCGACGCTGCTGCCCAGGTAGTAGGTCAGCGTGTAGGTACCGGAGGCCTGGCCGCGCGCGTCGGCGGGTGCCTCGGCCGCGGTCCAGCCGTTGGCGACCGCGTGCGCGGCGAAGAAGCCACCGGTCAGCACGAGGAATCCGATGATCACGACGGGCAGCGAGTCCGGCAGCGTGAGCAGGATGCCGATCGCGGTGACCAGCAGTGCTCCGACCGCCGACTTCCACCGGCCGAACCGGCCGATCAGCCTGCCCACCGTGGCCGAGGAGATCGAGCCCATGGCGTAGGAGAGGAAGACCAGCGAGGCGATCGCGGGCGAGAGATCGAGTGGGTGACCGGTCAACCGGAACCCCGCCGCGTTGTACATCGCCACGAACGCGCCCATCGCGAGCAGGGCGACCGCGTACTGGGCCAGCAGGACGGGTTTGCCGAGCGCGGCGCCGACGCCCCGGAGTGCCTTCTTCAGCGGTTCGCTGGCGGGTTCGCGTGGCGGTGCCGGGGGCAACGTCAGCACGGTGATGGCCGAGAAGATCGTCCCGACGATCCCGACGACGACCAGCGCGCCGTGGTAGCCGAGCGCGTCGGCGCTGAAGCCCGCGGAGAGCCTGCCGAGCATGCCACCGATCGAATTGCCCGCGATCATCGCGCCGACCGCGGCGGCGACGCCCGTCTTGCCGAGTTGCTCCACGAGGTAGGCGGCCGCGACGCCGGGGAAACCCGCGATCGCGATGCCCTGCAGGACGCGCAGCACGAGCAGTACGGAGTAGCTGGGGGCGAGCGGGAGCAGCAGCCCGAGCACCGCGCTCACGATGACCGAGGTCATGATCACCGGGCGGCGGCCGACGATCTCCGACAGCGCGGCGATCGGCAGCACCGCGATAGCCAGTGCGCCGGTCGCGACGCTGATCGCGAGCGACGCGGAGCCGGGGTCGAGGTGGTACTGGTCGGCCAGCTGGGGCAGCACGGGCTGCGGCGCGTACAGCAGCGCGAAACTGGAGATACCGGCGGCGGCGACGGCGACCTTGACGCGCCGCGTGTCGGTTCGCGGGGAAACGAGCAGGTCAGCGGTCACGTCATCGACGCTAAGCCGCGCTAACCAATACGTCTAATGCGTGACCATGCGAGGATTCATACCGTGCTGAATGAATCGTTCGAGGAGGGCGCTGACCAGCGGCTCGTCACCGAACTGGCGCCCAATCTGGCCCTGCTGGCGGCCCTGCGTGAAACCGGCAACATCACCCGCGCGGCGCAGCTGCTGGGGGTGCCGCAGCCGACGGTGTCCCGGCGGCTGGCCTCGTTGTCGGCACAGCTCGGCGCGCCGCTGACCGTGCCCGCCGGGCGCGGCATCCGGCTGACCAGGGCGGGCACGATGCTGGCCGAAGCCGCGACGAGTGCGCTCGGCATCGTCGAGTCGGGGGCGCGGCAGGCGCGGGAGGAGATCGAGCCGGCGCGCGGGCACGTGATGCTCGGGTTCCTGCATCTGCTCGGCCGGTGGCTGGTTCCGGATCTGCTGCGGAGTTTCCGGGCGCGGCATCCGGGTGTGCGGTTCTCGCTGGTGCAGGGTTCACGGCAGCATGTCGTGGACCAGCTGCTGGCCGGCAAGGTCGATCTCGCGCTGGTCGCGCCGCTGCCCACGGACCATCCGGAACTGACCGGGCGCGTGCTCACCGAGCAGGAGTTGTTGTTGTCGGTACCGGAGAAACACCGCCTCGCGGGACGGCGGCGGGTGCGGTTCGCGGAGCTGGCGGACGAGGATTTCGTGATGCTGGAACACGGGTACGGCATGCGCACGATCGCCGACGCCCTGTGCGCCGAGGCCGGTTTCGAACCCCGCATCGCGTTCGAAGGGCAGGAGTCGGACACCGTGCGAGGCCTGGTCGCCGCCGGGCTCGGGGTGGCGCTGCTGCCGCGGTTCGGCCCCGCCCGGCCGGCCGCCGTGGTGGAGATCCCGCTCTCCCCCAAGGTGACCCGCACGGTCGGCCTGGCCTGGCCTGCCGCCGAACGCTTCACCCCCGCGGTCCGCGCCTTCCGCGACCACGTCCTGGCTCAGGCGTAGGACGCCGCCAGCTCCACCAGGGTCCGGGCCGCGAAGCCCGTCGCGCCGGGGACGACGTCCGCGTAGGGCGACTCGGCGCGGGCCGGGCCCGCGATGTCCATATGCGCCCACGGCACCCCGTCGACGAACTCGCGCAGGAACAATGCCGCCGTGATACCGCCGGGTCCGCCGGGTGCCTGCCGCACGTCGGCAAGTTCGCCCTCTACCGCCTCGACGTACTCGTCCAGCAGCGGCATCCGCCACCAGGCCTCGCCTGCCCGCTCCCCCGCCGCCAGGACCCGCTGCGCCAGTTCGTCCTCGCTCGCGAAAAGACCACCGATCCGCGTCCCCAGTGCGACCTTCATCGCGCCGGTCAGTGTCGCCACGTCGACCACCGCGTCGGGCCGGAAGCGCCGGATTCCGTACACGAGCGCGTCCGCGAGAACCATCCGGCCCTCGGCGTCGGTGTTGCCGACCTCGGTCGTGATTCCGCCGTAGTGCCGCACGACGTCACCTGGCCGGTAAGCGCTTCCCGAAACGTGGTTCTCCGCCGCCGGCACCAGCGCCGTGACCCGCACGTTGAGCCGCAGCGCCGCGATCGCCCGCAGCGCCGCGATCACCGCGCCGCCACCGGCCATGTCCGTGCGCATCAGGTGCATTCCGGCGGCGGGCTTGATCGACAGGCCACCGGTGTCGAACGTGATGCCCTTGCCGACCAGCAGCAGATGCTTCGTGGCGCCGCGCGGCCGGTAGGTCAGCTCGATCAGCCGGGGCGGGCTGGCCGAACCGCCGCCCACCGCGAGCACGCCGCCGAAACCCTGCTCCGCCAGCCACTTCTCGTCGTACGCCGTCGCCTTCACGCCGGCGAGCCCGTCGGTGACGCGCAGCGCCGTGTCCGCCAGCCACGCCGGGTTCTTCACGTTCGACGGGGTGTTCGCCAGATCGCGCGCCAGCGTCGCGGCCTCGGCCAGCTCGCGCGCCCGGCCCAGCACGTCGCTGTAGGCGGGCACCGCGCGCTCGAAAGGCGTGAGCAGCCGCACCGTCCGCAGCGAAGCACGCGGGCCGTCCTCGCTCACCTTGTACCGGTAGCCGCCGAGCCAGGCGCCCATCGCGAGTTCGGCGATCTGCTCGCCGTTCGCATCGGGGCCCAGCTCGACCTGAACCGCCTTGACGGGTTTGTCCTCATCGCCCCCGACCGCGCGTACCAGCGCGGCACCCGCGGCCCGCCAGTCCTTCGCCTCCCCGGCGCCGATGCCGACCAGCCAGCGCACCCCGCCGTCGGACACCTCGCGCACCTCGCCGGTCTTGCCCTGGTGACGCAACCCGCCCACCTCGGCACCATCCGAGGTCACCAGCACCGCGGTCGGCGCACCGCGCCTGCCGGTGTCGGCGACCTCGATGTCGAGCAGACGGGTGGGCAAGGACGGCAGAGGAAACCGCGCCATCGAGCAACACTCCAGTTGGGGACGGCAAAGGATCGGCCGAGCACACTCAGCCGATGTGGACGGGCGATACGGGAAAGGTCAGCTGGTCGCCTCCTGCAGTGCGACCCCCAGGTCCTTGGCCTCCTCGGCCGACAGCTCGACGACGAGTCGCCCGCCACCCTCGAGCGGAACGCGCATCACGAGGCCCCGCCCCTCCTTCGTCACTTCGAGGGGACCATCTCCGGTCCGGGGCTTCATGGCCGCCATAGCGTGCTCCCTCCGTATCAACCGGCGCGCCCGGGTCGCGCTTGCTCAAGCCAACCGGGTGTCATGCGCCATTCTCCCTCATCAACATGGGCGCGCGAACGCGGACCGATCTTTTCGTGTTTGCATAGGTGCTGGTATGCGGCTCGCAAGCCACCCATATACCAGGAGGAGACCAGTGAGCACCGAGGACGTCCTGCTGACCGCCGACGCGGACGGCGTGCGGACGCTGACCCTGAATCGCCCGAAGTCCTACAACTCGCTCACCGTCGAGTTGAAGGAACGCCTGCTCACGGCCCTGCGCGAGGCGGCGGAGACCGCCGACGTGCGAGCGGTTGTGCTGACCGGCGCCGGGAAGGCGTTCTGCGCCGGACAGGACCTGAAGGAGCACGTCGGCTTCCTGCAGGCGGGCGATCCGGCGCCGCTACGCACGGTCGCCGACCACTACAACCCCATCGTGCGCACGATCGTCGACATGGCCAAACCGGTCATCGCCGCGGTCAACGGACCGGCCGCGGGCGCGGGCGCCGCGTTCGCCTACGCGTGTGATCTGCGGCTGGCCGCGGCGTCGTCGAACTTCCTGATGGCCTTCGCCAACGTCGGGCTCGGCCCGGACTCCGGTGCGGCGTGGACGTTGCAGCGACTCGTCGGGTACGGGCGCGCGGCCGAGCTGATGATGCTCGCGCGGACCGTGGACGCGCAGGAGGCGCTGCGGCTCGGTCTGGTCAGCGAGGTCGTGGTGGACGACGAGCTGGCCACGCGGGCGCACGCGGTCGCGGCGAAACTCGCCGCCGGCCCGACAGTTGCCTACGCGAAGATCAAGGAGGTGCTGGGCGTCGGGGCGCACGGCACGCTGGAGGAGACGCTGGAAGCCGAGGGCGCGGCGCAGGCGGTCCTCGGCGAGACCGCGGATCACCGGGAGGCCGTCGAGGCGTTCGTCGCCAAGCGGCGACCGGACTTCCGGGGTAAGTAGCACGGCCGGACGATGGAGCCGGGGATGGCGTTCGGGCTGAAGGAATCGGGCGCGGCAGGCCACCGCTGGTCTCGCCCGCCACGAAGATCACGAACGCCCGGTTTGTATGCCCCGCCGTCGCGCTGCTGTTGTGCGCCTGCGAAACCACGACGAGCGGAACCCGGCCGCGAGCAGCACGAGCGCTCAGGCGAGCGCCGCGGCCTCGGGTACATCGGAGATAAGAGCCTGGGTACCTAAGCCGCGCGGAAGCAGCCCGCGACATGGTCGTCGACCATGCCGGTCGCCTGCATCATCGCGTAGCACGTGGTGGGCCCGACGAAGGCGAACCCGCGCTTCTTCAGCTCGCGCGCCATCGCCTTCGACTCGGGCGTGGTCGCGGGAACGTCGGACAAGGTGGCCGGCCGCGGGCGCTCGCCGGACGGGGCGAACGACCACAGCAGCTCGTCCAGCGGGCGGTCCAGTTCGGCGATCACCCGCGCGTTGGTGATCGCGGCGAGGATCTTCGCCCGGTTCCGCACGATCGACGCGTCCGCCATCAGCCGCGCCACGTCGTCGTCGGTGAACGCGGCGACCTTCTCCGGATCGAACCCGGCGAACGCCTTGCGGAAGCCCTCGCGCTTGCGCAGGATCGTCAGCCACGACAGCCCGGACTGGAACGCCTCCAGCGAAAGCCGTTCGTACAGCGCGCTCTCCCCGCGCAGCGGCACGCCCCATTCCGTGTCGTGGTAGGCGGCGTAGTCGGGCGCCGAATTGCCCCACGGGCACCGCGCGACGCCGTCCGTGCCGACCAGTTCGCTCATCACGCCCCCATCGAGTAGTTCTCCGCGAACCGGGCGAACCGGCGCAGCGACTGCCGCAGGCCCAGTGCGAAGGCCGGTTTGACGGCGGGCCAGCCGAGCTTGCCGACCGCGCCGAACGGCAGCTCGAGACTCTCCGACCAGACGAACGTCGACTGCTGCGGCCCCTTGGCATGCACGTGGAACGCGCCGCTGCCACGCACGAGCTTGCCGAGGTGACGCACCGTGCACCGGACCGGTGGCTCCCACGCGGTGATCTCCATCGTGTCGGTGAAGCCGATCCCGCGCAGCCCGGTGAACGCCGCCAGCCGCGAGCCGACGCTGCGGCCGTCGCCGACGACCACGTGCACCTCGGTGCCGAGCATCCACTCGTGCTGGCGCGGCCAGTCGGTCAGCGCGAGCCAGGTCGTGCCCGCCGGCGCCCGCACGTCGACCGAGAAGACCAGATCCGTCATCGGGACTTCTCTCGTTCCGCTTCCAGCTCGCTGACCCGCGCACGCAGCGTGTCGATCTCGGTGCCCAGCCTGCGCACCACCCAGTCCACTTCGGACATCTTGTAGCCTCGCAGCACCAGCTGGAACTTCACGGCCTGCACGTCCTCGCCGGTGATGTCACGGACGGGCAGTCTGGTGGGCGAGCTGCCGGGCGGCAACGGCGCCAGCTCCTCGCCGCGACCGAAGACGACGGCGGCGAGCAGGAACACCACCGCTGCCACGAGCAGCATGACTACGAGGTAGATCAGCGCGGTCGTCACCCGCTCCAATCTAGTGTGACTTGCTCGCCCGGATGGACCAGGCCGGGTCCCGGCGGCGCCGCTTCGTGCCAGACTGGGAGCGACAGTCTGGAGGAGTCTTGTTACACCTGCTGATCCGGCTGGTGCTGGCACCGCTCGCACGGGCGATCTACCGGCCGGAAGTACACGGAGCGGACAACGTGCCCCGCACCGGGCCGGTGATCATCGCCGCGAACCATCGCGCCGCGGTCGACACCTTCGTGATTCCTGTCGTCACGCCGCGCCCGGTGTCCTTCCTCGCGAAGGCGGAGTACTTCACCGGCAGATCACCGAAGTCGCGGCTGATGGCGGCGTTCCTGCGGGCACTGCACTACGTGCCCGTCGAACGGGGCAACGCGCTGGCCGGGATGGCGGCACTCGAGTCGGCACGCAAGGTGCTCGAGGCCGAGGGCGCGTTCGGGATTTATCCCGAGGGCACCCGCTCGCTCGACGGGCGCCTGCACCGCGGGCACACCGGCGTCGGCGCGCTCGCGCTCGCCACCGGCGCGAAGGTGGTGCCGGTCGCGCTGTCCGGCACCGAGAAGATGCTGCCGATCGGCAAGAAGCTCCCCCGGCTGGCGAAGGTGAGCATCCGCTTCGGCGAGCCGCTGGACTTCTCCCGGTACGAGGGCATGGAGTCCTCGCCCGCCATCCGCCGCGCGGTCACCGACGAGATCATGTACGCGATCCTGGAGCTGTCCGGCGCGGAGTACGTCGACCGCTACCACAAGCGCCCGGGCGAGGCGGCCTAACTGGTCACCCACTTCGGGCTCGCAGGCGGTTCGTAGGCCGCGAACGCCGCCAGCAGGGCCGCCGGGTCCTCGTCGAAGAAGAGCAGGTCCCGGTGCTCCTGCTTGAGAAAGCCCTCGGCCACCATGTGGTCGGCGAACTCGTGCAGCGGCCGGTAGTACCCGGCGACGTCGACGAGCCCGAGCGGTTTGCCGTGCAGGCCGAGCTGTGCCCAGGTCCAGATCTCCGCCAGCTCCTCCAGCGTGCCCGCGCCGCCGGGCAGCGCGAGGAAGGCGTCGGACAGTTCCGCCATCTTCGCCTTGCGCTCGTGCATGTCGGCGGTCACGTGCAGTTCGGTGAGGTTGGCGTGGGCGATCTCGACGCGCATCAGATGCTTCGGGATCACACCGATGACCTCACCGCCCGCGGCGAGTGCGCCGTCCGCGACCGCGCCCATCAGCCCGACGCTCGCGCCGCCGTACACCAGCCCGATACCGCGCTCGGCGAGCAGCTTGCCCAGTGCCGCGGCCCGTTCGGTGTACACCGGGTCCTTGCCCGCCGAGGAACCACAGAACACACAGATCCGGCGCACTAGTGCGTGTCCTCCCATGCCTTGTACGACTCCTGGACCATGTGCACGGCGTCCTCGACGTCGTCGGTGACGTGGAGCAAGGCCAGGTCCTTCTCGCCGATCTTGCCCTCGGCGAAGACCGTGCTCTTGACCCAGTCGTAGAGTCCGCCCCAATAGGACCGTCCGAAAAGGACGACCGGGAACTTGGTCACCTTCTTGGTCTGGACCAGAGTCAGTGCTTCGAACAACTCGTCCAGTGTGCCGAAGCCGCCTGGCAGGCAGATGAACGCCTGCGCGTACTTGATGAACATCGTCTTGCGGGTGAAGAAATAGCGGAAGTTCACGCCGAGATCGACCCACGGGTTGAGGCCCTGCTCGAACGGCAGCTCGATGCCCAGCCCCACGGACAGCCCGCCCGCCTCCGACGCGCCACGGTTGACGGCCTCCATCGAGCCCGGCCCGCCGCCGGTGATCACCGCGAACCCGGCGTCGGCCAGCGCGGCGCCGATCTGCCTGCCCAGTTCGTACTCGGGGTGGTCGCGAGGCGTGCGCGCGGAGCCGAAAACCGTCACGGCGCGCGGCACCTCGGCGAGCGCGCCGAAGCCCTCGACGAACTCGGCCTGGATGCGCAGCACCCGCCAAGGGTCGGTGTGCACCCAGTCGCTCGGCCCGCGTGAGTCCAGTAGTCGCTGGTCGGTGGTGGTGTCCTCGACCCGCCGCCCCCGCCGCAGCACGACGGGCCCCCGGTGCTTCTCGCGAGGGTGCTCCGGATACTCGGTGGCTTCGTCGGTTTCGTCGGTCGTCACCTCCCCGAGATTACCGACCGCGCCCGCACGCCTCCCATTTGCGTCAGCAAGCAACGTGACGGAATCGACGGGAGCCGGTTGCGGCGAGTGACCGATCTGGGGAATGTGTACGGGAGGCATTCAGGGGAGGAACGCCGGATGACAGGTGGTTATCAAGTCGACCTTGGCGAGATGAACAAGCTCGTCACCACGCTCGGCCAGGCGAAGGACCGCATGACGGCCGCAACCCGGTCACTCGCCGAGTCGGCCGCGAAAGACCTGGGCAGTGCGGATATAGACAAAGCCGGGAGCGATTTCCAGGACCGCTGGGAGTACGGCATCGGCAAGGTCGCCGACTTCACTGGTTCGGTGGTGGAGGCACTGACGAAGACAAAGAACATTTACGCCGAGATGGAAGACAAGGTCACGGAAATGCTCGGAAAGGGGCAGCAACCGGCCGCTTCGCCCAGCCAGTCCGAGATCGGGCGGCGCCTGGACGGAGGCGAGGCATGAGTTATCCCACCTTGGGTTTCGATCCGGCGCCCGGCGTGATCGCGACGGTCACCGCCGTGGCGGCGAACCTCGACCGGATCGCCACGGAAATGGGTCAGGCCAATGAAGACCTGACCCGGGTGGGCCGCTCGGACAGCTTCTGGCAGGGCGACGGCGCGGACGCGTTCAAGAACTCAGTCGGCGAGGTGCCCGATTACCTGGACAAGGCACACAAGTCCTTCGGGACGGCGGCGGCAACATTGCACGGCTGGGCCGATGATCTGACGACGCTGCAGCGACAGGCCAGCGACCTGGAACAGCAAGCCGAGCAGGCAGCGCGGCAAGTCGAGCAGGCGAAGGGGAACCCGGATCTGGGACTCGCGGGGAAGACCTTCACCGATCCTGCCCAGCTACAGCAAGCCCAGACCGCACTCGACCAGGCGC
>Ga0164243_10000620_pt1 | contig 63650 bp, 61 predicted proteins | sample OricompcompostOP_FD_108781 | JGI IMG/M metagenome (GOLD analysis project Ga0164243, IMG submission 108781) | Organic Plus compost microbial communities from Emeryville, California, USA - Original compost - Organic plus compost (OP) | ecosystem: Engineered > Solid waste > Mixed feedstock >... | reverse complement strand
TCCCACAGTTCGTCCTCGACCTCCCACGGCCTACGCTGCGCCACCAACAACCTCCCGCCACAAGATCAACAACGAGGCACATCCAACCACACCCGAAGATCATTCTGTTACGGCCTCTTAGGCGCCAGCCGGGAGTGACGGCGGCCGTAGGCGAAGTAGATGACCAGGCCGACCACGAGCCACACCGCGAACCGGATCCACGTCATCACGTCGAGGTTGAGCATCAGGTAGAAGCACAGCAGCGCCGAGATGATCGGCAGGACCGGGGACAGCGGAACCGTGAAGGGCCGCTTGAGGTCCGGGCGCTTGCGGCGCAGCACCGGCACCGCGATCGCGACGATCATCATCGCGGACAGTGCGCCGATCGACACCATATCCGACAGCTCGGAGATCGGCACGAACGCGGCGAGCAGGGCGATCAGCACGGCCCCACCGATCGTCATCCGGTGCGGGGTGCCCCACCGCGGGTGCGTGGTGCCGATCGGCTTGGGCAGCAGCCCGTCGCGTCCCATGGCGAACCCGATGCGCCCGATCGTGACCAGTTCGACCATCATCACCGACGTGAGGCCGGTGATCGCGCCGAGCGAGATGAGCGCGCTCACCCAGTGCTGCCCGACGGAGTCGAACGCCGCGGCCAGCGGCGCGCCCTCGTCGATGTCGGTGTAGGGCACCATGCCGGTGAGGACGAGCGAGACACCGACGTAGAGCAGGGCGCACACCGCGAGCGCGCCGAGGATACCGATGCGCAGGTCCTTGCGCGGGTTGCGGGTCTCCTCACCGAGGTTGGCCAGCGCCTCGAACCCGGTGTAGGCGAAGAACACGATCGCCGCGGCCGAGATGACGCCGCCGATGCCGAAGATGGACTGCTCGAGCCCGAGACCGGCCTGCACGACCGGCTGGTGCAGCACGCTCGCACCCTCCTCGCCCGGCTGCGCGGACGGGACGAACGGGGTGAGGTTGGCGCCCTTGATGAAGAACACGCCCACGGCCACGATCAGGACGCACACCGCGACCTTCACCAGCACCAGGACGTTCGTCAGCCGCGAGGACTCCCGGATGCCCAGCACGGCGATGACCGTGAGGATCGCGATGATCGCGACCGCGCCGACGTTGACGGTGGCCTCCTCGCCGAACCATTGCTGCGGCAGGCCGAGCAGGTTCGCGAGGTAACCGGACCACCCCCGGGACACGACGGCCGCGCCGAGCGCGAACTCGAGGAGCAGGTCCCACCCGATGATCCAGGCGAACACCTCGCCGAGCGTCGCGAACGCGTAGGTGTAGGCGCTGCCCGCGGTCGGCACGCTGGACGCCAGCTCGGCGTAGCAGAGCGCCGCGAACCCCGCGACGATCGCGCCGATGACGAAGGACAACGTGACGGCGGGGCCCGCGTGGGTCTTGGCCTCCACGCCGGCGAGCGTGAAGATGCCGGTGCCGATGATGATCCCGACGCCGAAGCCCACCAGGTCACGGGCGCGCAAGCGGCGCTTCAGCGACCCGGACTCCTGCCGGGAGAGGACTTCGTCGACGTCGAGCGTTCGGGTGATGCCCATGCAGGAACGTTAGAAGATCACCGGTCGGCGCGCACCACCGCGGGGGTGTTGGTGAGAAGTTCGCCGCCCCGTCCCGCAGTGCGGGAGGCGGTGCCGCGCACAGAGAAAGGCCCGGCACCTCGCGGGTGCCGGGCCTTCTCCCGATGTTCTCCTCAGTCCAGGTAGTCGCGCAGGACCTGCGACCGGCTGGGGTGGCGCAGCTTCGACATGGTCTTCGACTCGATCTGCCGGATGCGCTCGCGGGTGACCCCGTAGACCTGACCGATCTCGTCTAAAGTCCGCGGCTGGCCGTCGGTGAGACCGAAGCGCAGGCGGACCACGCCGGCCTCGCGCTCGGACAGCGTCTGCAGCACCGACTGGAGCTGGTCCTGCAGCAGCGTGAACGACACCGCGTCGACGGCGACGACCGCCTCGGAGTCCTCGATGAAGTCGCCGAGCTGCGAGTCGCCCTCGTCGCCGATCGTCTGGTCGAGCGAGATCGGCTCGCGGGCGTACTGCTGGATCTCCAGGACCTTCTCCGGGGAGATGTCCATCTCCTTGGCGAGCTCCTCGGGAGTGGGCTCGCGACCAAGGTCCTGCAGCAGCTCACGCTGTATGCGGCCGAGCTTGTTGATCACCTCGACCATGTGGACCGGGATGCGGATGGTGCGCGCCTGGTCGGCCATGGCGCGGGTGATCGCCTGGCGGATCCACCAGGTCGCGTAGGTGGAGAACTTGTAACCCTTGGTGTAGTCGAACTTCTCCACCGCGCGGATCAGGCCCAGGTTGCCCTCCTGGATCAGGTCCAGGAACGCCATGCCGCGGCCGGTGTAGCGCTTGGCCAGGGAGACGACCAGCCGGAGGTTGGCCTCCAGCAGGTGGTTCTTGGCGCGCTCCCCGTCCCGGATGATCCAGCGCAGGTCGCGGCGCATCTGGGTGGCGAGCTTCTCGCCCTCCTCCTCCGCGACGCGCAGCCGTTCCGCCGCGTAGAGGCCGGCCTCGATCCGCTTCGCAAGCTCGACCTCCTCCTCGGCGTTGAGCAGCGCGACCTTGCCGATCTGCTTGAGGTACGCGCGCACCGAGTCCGCGGACGCGGTGAGCTCGGCGTCCTTGCGGGCCTGCCGCAGGGCCTCCGACTCCTCCTCGTCCCAGACGAAGTCGCGGTCGTTGCTCTTGGACCCGCTCTGCTTCGACGACGACGCCGGCTTGGCGTCCGGCTCGTCCTCGTCGAGGTCCTCGGCTTCGTCGGTGACGGTGGCGTCGACGACGTCGACCTCCACTTCGCCCTCCAGGTCGGCGAGATCGGCGTCGAGGTCGACGTCCTCCATCTCACCGTTGCCGGGACCCTCCGGCTCGCCGTCGGCGGTCTTGCCGCCCTTGCGGGCCCGGCCCTTCGCCGGGGCCTTCTTCGGGCCCTTGGCGGCGGCGGGCTTCCGGGTGGTCGCCGACTTCTTCGTGGCGCCCGAGGACTTGGCCTCGGTCACGTCTTCACGGCCCGCGTCGGGTTCCGCGCTCACGTCGGCGGCGCTCGTTGTCTTCGTGCCGCTTCGGGTAGCGGTTTTTGCGGCTGCCACGTACGCCCTTTCGCAGCGGTCGATCACGGCGAACCGAGATGGTGGCTCCCGGCTGCCTCAGATTCGGGGAACGTCCCGCGGCCTGCGGTTTTGTTTCCCGCGACCGTGGGCCGTGTTCCATTGTAACGACGATACGCCGGTGCGTTGCGGCCGATCATCGCTGAATGCCGCTCGGTACCGGTTCGATCTCAGTGCTCCAGGCCCTCGGCCGCGGCCAGCGCCGCACCCACGATCCCCGCGTTGTTCTGCAACGACGCGACCAGGACCGGTGTCCTGATCTTGAGCAGCGGAACCCATTTGTGGGCTTTCTTGCTGACCCCACCGCCCACGACGAACAGATCCGGCCAGATCAGGTTCTCGAGCACGGTCAGGTAACGGTTCACGCGCTTGGCCCACTGCGGGTAGGACAGGTCCTCGTTGTCCTTGACCGAGGCGGCGGCCTTCTTCTCCGCGTCGTGACCGTCGACCTCGATGTGGCCGAACTCGGTGTTCGGCATGAGCTTGCCGTGCTGGAACAGCGCGCTGCCGATGCCGGTGCCGAACGTGAGCAGGGCCGTGACGCCCTCGTGGGCGCGCGGGTCGCCGTAGCGGATCTCGGCCATGCCCGCGGCGTCGGCGTCGTTGAGCATCGCGATGTCGTCCTCGGGGCGGTCCAGCCGCTTGGCGAACAGCGCGTCGGCATCGGTGCCGATCCAGCTCGGGTCGATGTTCGCCGCGGTCTGCGCGACGCCCTTCTTGATCACGGCGGGCAGCGTGATGCCGACCGGGCCGTCCCAGCCGAAGTGGCCCACCACCTCGGCCACCACGTCCGCGACCGCCTCCGGCGTGGCCGGGCGCGGGGTGTCGATCCGGAACCGGTCGCCGATCAGCGCGCCCTTCTCCAGGTCGACAAGGGCGCCTTTGATACCGCTGCCGCCGATGTCGATGCCGAAACCTCGGGTCGCCGTCATTGGCGCCGTCCCTTCTCGCTCGATTCAGAAAACCTGTGCCGGAGACTTTAACGGGGTGTGGTCCCATGGTTGACGTGGGAGCAGCCGAAACAGAGTTGAGGGATGTCGCCGTCGCCGTCGCGACCGAGGCCGCGGAGCTGGCGCGTCACGCCCGTGACGCCATGGTCGCAGGTGAACCGGTGCGGGTCGAGACCAAGACGACCGACACCGACGTGGTGACCGCGGTGGACCGCGCAGTGGAGCAGCTGGTGCGCGACCGGCTGGCCGGACTGCGGCCGGGGGACCACGTGCTCGGCGAGGAGTCGGGCGGATCGAGCGGGGACGGGATCACGTGGGTGGTCGACCCGATCGACGGCACCGTCAACTTCCTCTATGGCGCGCCCTCGTTCGCCGTGTCGCTGGCCGCGCAGGTCGACGGGGAGTCGGTGGCCGGGGCGGTCGTCGAACCCGTCAGCGGGCGCTGCTGGACGGCCGTGCGGGGGGAGGGCGCGTGGCTCGACGGGCGCCGGTTGTCGGTGTCCGCACCGTCCCGGCTCGAGCTGAGCCTGGTCGGCACCGGGTTCGCCTACAGCACGCAGCGGCGCGCGCGGCAGGCGCGCTTCGTCGGCGAGCTGGTGACCCGCGTGCGCGACGTGCGGCGGGCCGGAGTGGCCTCGCTGGACCTGTGCGCGGTGGCGGCGGGCTGGCTCGACGGCTACGTCGAGCACGGCCTGCACCGCTGGGACTGGGCTGCCGGCGCGTTGATCGCGGCCGAGGCGGGCGCCGTGGTGCACCTGCCGGGCAGCGACGCGGCACTGGGCGGTGACGCGACGCTCGCGGCGGCGCCGTCGATCGCGGAGGCGTTGTACGCCGCGGCCGTCGAGTGTGGCGCGAAGAACGTGTGATCCGCCGGGTCAGCAGGTGCCGGGCCGGGCGGCGGTGAGCAGTTCCGGGTCGACGGGCGGCGGGGTGACCGCGGACTGCTCGCCGCCGTCGTCGCCCTGCGTGGCCGACCACGCGGCCAGCCGGGCGAGCACGTCGCGCGCCGCCTGGTTGGGCAGCACGTCGCCGAAGGCGCTGCCGATCGCCAGGTCGACGCTGGCGTCCTGGCGATCGTCGCGCACCAGCTCGACGCACGGCACCACGAGGCTGAGCGTGCGCGCGGCGGAACTGCCGTTGTCGCCGAAGCGCAACTGGCCGCGGCAGGCCGCTTCCTCCTCCGCGTAGGCGGAGTCGTTCTCCGGGTCCGCGATCTGCGTGAAACCCAGCTGCCGCAAGGCTTCCGTGGTGATCGCGGCCTGCCCGCGCTTGCCGCTCGCGTTGAGCACCCGTACCGCCACCCGGTCGGCGGGGACCGGGCTGGTCTGGTCTAGTGCGTTGTAGTCGAGGTTGGTGTAGGTCATGCCCGCGGGCGGCACCGGCGGCGGTTCGCAGCGCAGCGCCTCGTTGATGTCGGCCTTGCTCGTGATCGCGCGTACCCAGATGAACATCGCGACGAGACCGAGAACACCGAAGAAGACGAGCGCGGGCAGGGGACGGCGCTTCCGGTAGCTACGCGCTTTCCGGTTGCCGTAACCGATCCCCGACGACACCTGCCCCACCCCTTCGACCGAAGTCCCGAACACCCGCTCGCCGAAACCGTCGTTCCTGATCAGCGTAGGCGTTACAGTGCACCAGCGCCGTCACCCGTCCGAAGCCGGGGTCCGTGTCGCACCGTGCCATGAACCAACGGGTGTTGTGTTCCCCCTGCCGGGTGACGTGCGTCCTGCTTCGAATGACACCCTGCGCGCCCGGGTAATGCGTGAGCTACCCTCTGCGGGCTCCGCCCGTGGATCAGGCTGTCCGGCCGTGTCGCCGAAGAGAGACCTGGCTCACTACGGCGGCGGGCACAAACAGGGGCGCTGGGACGTTGTCCAGCGGCACGAAGCATGCGAACGGCGTGCTTGAACAGTGATGACGATGCTGATCGCAGGGGTGAGGGACAATGGCGACCGACTACGACGCTCCGCGCCGCAGCGAAGCCGACGAGCTCGCCGAGGACTCGTTGGAGGAGCTGAAGGCTCGGCGGAACGAGACACAGTCCGGCGTGGTGGACGTGGACGAGGACGCGAGCGCGGAGAACTTCGAGCTCCCGGGCGCGGACCTGTCCGGCCTGTCGGGTGAGGACCTGACGGTCAAGGTGGTGCCGAAGCAGGCGGACGAGTTCACCTGCTCCGTGTGCTTCCTGGTGCACCACCGCAGCCGGCTGGCCGAGGAGAGCGGCGGGCAGCTGATCTGCCGCGACTGCGCGTGAAGCCGCGCGCGGCCGGGCTACTTCCCTGAGCGGAGGAGCTCGGCCAGCGCCTCCGGCTTGCGTGTGCTGAACACCCAGTACGGGGTGGGGTCCGCGGGGTCGGTGAGGTGCACCCGCAGCAGCGAACCGACCCAGCCGCGATGCATCACGTATGCGGCGGGGTCGAGTTCCGGCCCCATCGCCTTCCGCTTCCCGTCCTTGCCGACGACCTCGACGTCCCCGATGAACCGCAACGGCAGATGAGCGTCCCCGACCCGCAGCTCGTCGCCGGTCACCCGGATACGGGCCCGGCCCATCGTGATCAGCCACGCCACCATGAGCGGGACGAGCACCGCGAACGGCAACCACACCGGCACCGCCGGGTACCCGAGGTGGATCTCGTACGCCAGCAGCCCCGCCGCCACGAGCGGCAGTGGCCAGCCCCACCAGGACAGGTAGAGCCGTTCGGAATACCGCGTGCGGTCGTCCGCCGGGGTCCGTTCGCTCACCGCACCGGCCGCACTCGCGTCCTCACCCATGCCTCCAGGGTAGTCTCGCCGCCCGTGTCCCCCGTGCAGGTCCTGCTCACCCGGCTCGATCCGGGTGTTCCGCTCCCGTCCTACGCCCGGCCCGGCGACGCCGGGGCCGACCTCGTCACCACCACCGACGTCGTGATCGCCCCTGGCGAGCGGGTCGTGGTGGGCACCGGTGTGGCGATCGCGCTGCCGCCGGGCCACGCGGGCTTCGTGCACCCGCGTTCGGGGCTCGCCGCGCGCACCGGTCTGTCGATCGTGAACGCGCCGGGCACCATCGACTCCGGCTACCGCGGCGAGATCCGCGTGTGCCTGATCAACCTCGACCCGGCGGAGCCGATCGCGCTGTCCCGCGGCGACCGGATCGCGCAGCTGGTGGTCCAGCGCGTCGAGACGGCCGAGTTCGTCGAGGTGGCGGAGTTGGACGTCAGTGCACGCGGGACGGGCGGCTACGGCTCGACCGGCGGGCATGCGACGCTGAACGGAAGCACTGGGGAAGGAACGAGGAAGTAGTGGGCATCTTCGGACGCAAGAAGCGGGGCAGGCACGCGATGCCCGACCCTGGCGAGTCCCGGCGCGAGGAGTACGTCGCCGAGGCCGTCGAGGAGGCCGAGGAGCCGGAAGAGGGCCCGGGGCCGGTGGCCACCGACGGTCCGTACGACGACGCGGCCGCGCCCGAGGACGGCACGCCGCGGATCGACCTCGGCTCGGTGCGCGTGCCCGTACCGGACGGTACGCAGGTGCAGGTCGAGATGGACCAGCAGGCGGGCGGCGTGCGGGCGGTGCACGTCGTGACCGCGCACGGCCAGGTGACGGTCAGCGCGTACGCCGCGCCGCGGTCGGGCGGGCTGTGGGACGAGGTCGTCGCCGAGCTGACCGAGCAGCTGCGCTCCGACGGCGCGAAGGTGGCGCCCGGGCAGGGCGAGTGGGGGCCGGAGCTGTCGGCGCTGATCGGTGACGTCGCGTTGCGGTTCGTCGGCGTCGACGGCCCGCGCTGGATGCTGCGCGGCGTGATCGCCGGACCGCAGTCGATGGCCGCCGAGGCGCCCGCCGTGCTGCGCGACATCGTCCGCGGAACGATCGTCGTCCGCGGCGACGCGCCCATGCCGGTCCGCACGCCACTGCCGATCACGCTCCCGGACGCGGTGCAGCAGCACATCGCGCAGCAGCAGGCGCAGTAGCGGTTCGCGGCCGCGCTTCCGGCGGCGCCGGTCGGGCGCGCGGCTGGTGTCGGTGGCGGTGTCGGCCCGTGGTGTGAGCGGTGTCGGCGCGCGGCGCAGCAGTGGTCGTTCCGGCGCTCCGTCGGGGCCCGTCCACGACGCCGGCGTCGACCGCGTCGGCCGGACGCGACGCTCGTGCGTCGCGAGCCGGGGTGTCGCGCGCCGGGTGGCCGTGGCGGGTGTCGCGCTGGGTGGGTTTCCGGTGCCGTCCGTGTCGGGTGGGCGTGTTCGCGCCGGGCGGTTTCTGGTGCGGGCTGTGGCGGACGGGTCGGCGCGCGCCTCGCGTCGCGGGCCGGGGGTGTCGCGCGCCGGGTGGCTGCGGCGTGCGCGTCGCGCCGGGTGGGCGCCAGAGCGCGACCGGTCCCGCCGGGCCGGGGCGCCGCGTGCCGGGGCCCCGCGACATGCCCGCGCGGACCAGGGCGCTACCGGTCCCGCGCTCGCAGCCAGCCCAGCAGCGCCGCCCGGCCCAGTGATTCCCGGTCCTCGCCGAGTGCGTGCAGCGTCGTCTCCTGCAGGGTGGCCCGGGGGAGCGCACCGGCCCACCGGTGGGCCACCCCGAGTGGGTGGACTGGGTCGTCGGTGCAGGCCGCGATTCCTACCGGCACCTCCAGGCGTGCCAGATCGGCGAGCGCGGGCGCCGGGTGCGCGGCCGCGACCCGCAGGCCGACCGCCAGCCCGTCCCCGTGACGCCGCCACGCGCGGTCCAGCTCCGCGGCGAGCCACGGCGCCACCCCCGCCGTCGCGTGGCGCAGGGCGCCGTCCAGGCCGTGCGCATCCACCAGGTCGGCCGACGCGCGCGCGGCCAGCGACGCGGGTGCGTCGCCGGGATCGCCGCACCAGGCGGGCATCGCGAGCAGGAGACCGGCGCACCGGTCCGGGTTGCGCACCGCCCATTCCGCGGCCAGGTGAGCACCCAGAGAGATCCCGCCTGCCACGATCGGGCGATCTTGGGCGGCCTCGTTCAGCGCGGCGAGCAAACCCTGCGTGACGGCCGCTCCCGCCGGCGGCGCGGGGGTGCGGGCGCTCACCCCGAACGCAGCGAGCGGACCAGCGAAAACAGACCGCACGAACACGTCGTCGGAGCCCGTTCCCGGTAGCAGGACGGCGGGGGGTTTCGGCATAGCAGACGTCACGTTGCGATCATGGCGCAACTTGGTTGAGCTGGCCCCCGCAAGGTTACGCTGGACGGCGTACGGGCCGTTCTAGTCGGGGGCCCCGGAACATCAGGAGCGAACGCCTATGTCCGCCAAAGACGGCGGCTACTTCAGCCGGCTGGTGCGCAAGCTCACCAGCGACGTCGAGGAACTCGACGCCGACGATCTGTCCGAAAAATCCGAGGCGGGCGGCGCGCGCCGCGCGTGCGACTGCCGGTGCGGTGAAGAGGTGACCGTCCTCGGACGGTTGCGCAGCGTAGAGCTGTGTCCCACGAAAGAGGCGGCGACACTGCGGGCCGAGTTGTTCGACGGCACCGACGGCGTGACGCTAGTCTGGCTGGGTCGGCGCCGCATCCCGGGCATCGAACCGGGCCGGACCATCAAGGTCCGCGGACGCATGGCCGAGCGAGACGGCCAGAAGGTGCTGTACAACCCGTTCTACGAGCTGCAGACGACTTCGTGAAGTGGTAACACGTGACTGAACCCGCCCGTCCAGGCGAGAAGACCGACGAAAGCCCCGCCGACGACACCGGGGCCGAGCCTGGGCGGGCGGAGTCACGTCCCCAACCCACCATGCTCGAGCAGATGGGCGGCGTGTCCGGGCTGGTCTACTCGTCGCTGCCGATCATCGTGTTCGTGCTCGCCAACTCGTTCTTCGGCCTCACCGTGGGCATCTGGAGCGCCGTCGGCAGCGCGGTCGCCATCACGATCCTGCGGCTGGTGCGCCGCGAGCCGCTGCAGCCGGCGATCTCCGGCATCTTCGGCGTGGCGATCGCCGCGTTCATCGCCCACCGCACCGGATCGGCCAAGGGTTTCTTCCTGTTCGGCATCTGGGCGAGCCTCATCTACTGCGGCGTGTTCGTGGTGTCGGTGCTGGTGCGCTGGCCGCTGGCAGGCGTGATCTGGAACTTCCTCAACGGCACCGGCACCGCCTGGCGCCGCGACAAGCCCTCGCGCTTCGGCTACGACGTCGCCACCCTCGCACTGGCCGCCGTGTTCGGCGCGCGTTTCGTCGTGCAGCGGTGGTTGTACGAGGCGGACTACACCGGCTGGCTCGCGTTCGCCAAGATCGCCATGGGCTACCCGCTGTACGGCTTGGCGCTGCTGGTGGTGGTGTGGGCCGTTCGCCGCTCCGACAAGCGCCTCAAGTCGCTCGAGGAGGCCCGAGTGGCCGCCGAGGAGGACACCGAGGCCCAGCTGCGCGTCAAGTACGGCCAGCCACCCCAGCAGGCCTCCTAGCGCGGGCTAGTAGCCGAGCGCGGCGCGGATGTCGGCCTCGACCTCCGCGCCGGCCACGAACAACAGCTCGTCGCCCGGCTCCAGCGGGTCCTCCGGCTGCGGCACGATCACCCGGTCCCCGCGCAGGATCGTCACCAGCGCCGCGTCCCGGGGCAGTGCGAGGTCGCTCACCGGGCGCCCGGCCAGCGGAGTCTGGTCGGGCAGCGTCAGCTCCACGAGGTTGGCCTGGCCCTGCCGGAACGTCATCAGCCGCACCAGGTCGCCCACGCTGACCGCCTCCTCGACCATCGCGGCGAGGATGCGCGGGGTGGACACGGCCACGTCGACGCCCCACGCATCGGTGTAGAGCCACTCGTTGGCCGGGTTGTTCACCCGCGCCACCACGCGCCGCACCGCGAACTCCGTCTTGGCGAGCAGCGACACGACCAGGTTGACCTTGTCGTCGCCGGTCGCGGCGATCATCACGTCGCAGCGCTCGATGCCGGACTCCTCCAGCGTCGACACCTCGCACGCGTCGCCGAGCACCCAGTCGGCCTGCTCGACGCTCTCCGGTTCGAACTGCCCGGACTGCCGCTCGATGAGCATGACCTGGTGGCCGCCGTCGATCAGCTCCTTGGCGATGGAGCGGCCCACCGCGCCCGCTCCCGCGATCGCGACCCGCATCAGGCTTCCTCCTCCGGAGCTCGGGCTGCCGTGGCGGTCACATCGCCGACGGTGCCGGACTTCGCGGCGACGTAGACGAGGTCGTCGGCCTGCAGAACCGTCCTGGCGTCGGGCAGGACCGGGGTGCCGAAGCGCACGATGAACGCCACCCGCGCACCCGTGGCCTCCTGGAGCTCGTCGACGCGGCGGCCGACCCAGCCCTCGTGCAGCGGCAGCGGCAGCACCGCGACGTTGCCGCTGGGGTCGCGCCACGCGGAGGCGACCCCGTCCGGCAGCAGGGTGCGCAGAAACCGGTCGGTGGTCCACGGCACGGTGGCCACGGTGGGGATGCCGAGCCGCTCGTAGACCGCCGCGCGCTTGGGGTCGTAGATGCGCGCCACGACGTTCTCGACGCCGAAGTTCTCGCGGGCCACCCGCGCCGAGATGATGTTGGAGTTGTCCCCGTTGGAGACCGCGGCGAAGGCACCGGCCTGCTCGATGCCCGCGTCGATCAGGACCTGCCGGTCGAACCCCATCCCGACGACCTGCCTGCCGTGGAAGTCACTGCCCAGGCGCCGGAACGACTCCTGCGCCTTGTCGATCACCGCGACCTCGTGACCGAGGCGCTCGAGGGCCGCGGCCAGGGACGCGCCGACCCGGCCGCACCCCATGATCACCACGTGCACGTCCTGCCTCCTCATGCGCCACCGCGAACGGCGGTTACCCGGTGTCCGCCAGCGCAGAACCTACCTTGTCCGGCCTGTTCGCGGACCCGCCCGTACCCTTCTGACGTGTCGAAGTTCGCGACCGCCGCGAAGCGGCTGCTCGTCGGCCGCCCCTTCCGCAGTGACCGGCTGGCCCACACCCTGCTGCCGAAGCGGATCGCGCTGCCGATCTTCGCGTCGGACGCGCTGTCGAGCGTGGCCTACGCCCCGGAGGAAATCTTCCTCACGCTGAGCGTCGCCGGGCTGTCCGCCTACGCCTACGCGCCGTGGATCGGGATCGCGGTCGCGGTGGTCATGCTCGTCGTGGTGGCCTCATACCGGCAGAACGTGCACGCCTACCCCAGCGGTGGCGGCGACTACGAGGTCGCGGGCACGAACCTGGGCAGCCGGTTCGGTCTCACCGTGGCCAGTGCGCTGCTCGTCGACTACGTCCTCACGGTGGCCGTGTCGACCTCCTCCGGTGTGGCCAACATCGGGTCGGCGATCCCGTTCGTCGCCGAGCACAAGGTCTTCTGCGCGGTGCTGATCGTGGTGGTCCTCACCGCGATGAACCTGCGCGGCGTGCGCGAGTCGGGCAAGGCGTTCGCGATCCCGGTCTACGGGTTCATCGCGGGCATCCTCGGCATGGTCGTGTGGGGCCTGGTGGAGTGGGCTCTCGGCAGGCCGCTGCGCGCCGAGAGCGCCGGGTTCGAGCTGCACGAGGAGGCGTCCCTGGCCGGGTTCGCTCTCTTCTTCCTCGTCCTGCGGTCGTTCTCCTCCGGAGCGGCGGCGCTGACCGGGGTCGAGGCGATCAGCAACGGTGTGCCCGCGTTCCGCAAGCCGAAGGCGAAGAACGCCGCCACCACGCTGCTGATGATGGGCGTGCTCGCGGTCACGATGCTGGTCGGCATCATCACGCTGGCGGTGGTCACCGACGTCAAGTTCGCCGAGGACCCGGCCGCGCAGTTGACCGGCGCCCCGGAGGGCTACCGCCAGAAGACGATCGTCGCGCAGATCGCGGAGGCGGTCTTCCACGACTTCCCGCCCGCCTTCTACTACGTCTCGCTCGTCACCGGCATCATCCTGCTGCTGGCCGCGAACACGGCGTTCAACGGGTTCCCGGTGCTCGCGTCGATCCTCGCGCAGGACCGCTTCCTGCCGCGGCAGCTGCACACCCGCGGAGACCGGCTGACCTTCTCCAACGGCATCCTGTTCCTCGCCGCGTTCGCGCTCGTTCTCATCTTCGCGTTCGGCGCCGAGGTCACGAAGCTGATCCAGCTCTACATCGTCGGGGTGTTCGTGTCGTTCACGGTGAGCCAGACGGGCATGGTGCGGCACTGGCACCGGCTGCTGGCCCGGGAGACCGATCCGGCCGCCCGGCGCCGGATGCGGCGCTCGCAGACGGTCAACGCGATCGGCCTGACGATGACCGGCGCGGTGCTGGTGATCGTCCTGATCACCAAGTTCCTGCTCGGCGCGTGGATCGCGATCGCCGCGATGGTGGTGATCTACGCGCTGATGACCGCGATCCGCAGGCACTACGACCGGGTCGCCGAGGAGCTGTCGGCACTCGACCGGGACCGGCCGACCGTGCTTCCCTCGCGCAACCACGCGATCGTGCTGGTGTCCACAGTGCACCTGCCGACGATGCGGGCCCTGGCCTACGCCAAGGCGATGCGGCCGGACGTGCTGGAGGCGGTCACGGTCAACGTGGACGACGCCGAGACACGCAGGCTCACGGCCGAGTGGGAGGAGCAGGGGCTGCGCGTGCCGCTGAAGGTCATCGAATCGCCGTACCGGGAGATCACCCGCCCGGTGCTCGACTACGTCAAGCGCGTGCGCGGCGACAACCCGCGGGACGTGGTGACGGTGCTCATCCCGGAGTACGTCGTCGGACGCTGGTGGGAACAACTGCTGCACAACCAGAGCGCGTTGCGGCTCAAGGGCCGGTTGCTGTTCCAGCCGGGGGTGATGGTCACCAGTGTGCCGTGGCAGCTGGCGTCCTCGGCGAAGGCACTGCGCAGAGCCGCCCGCGCCCGCACCCGGTCGGCCGCAGGTGACGTGCGGCGCGGGTACGTACCGGAACGCTCGGACAAGGACGGTGGACGGTGACGGACTGGACCGGGCGGACGCTCGAACTCGAGGTGGGTCCCGTCGCGCACGGCGGACATTGCGTGTCCCGTGTGGATGGTCGCGTGGTGTTCGTGCGGCACGCGCTGCCGGGTGAGATGGTGCGCGCCGAGGTGACCGAGGACAAGGGCGGCTCGTTCTGCCGCGCGGACGCGGTCGAGGTGCTGCGCGCGGCGCCGGAGCGGGTCACCCCGCCCTGTCCGCTGGCCGTTCCGGGTGGGTGCGGTGGGTGTGACTGGCAGCACGCGTCCCCGGAGTTCCAGCGCGAGCTGAAGGGCCACGTGGTGGCCGAGCAGCTGCAGCGGCTCGCCGGGCTGGAGTGGCCGGTCGAGGTCGAGGAGCTGCCCGGTGGCCCGCTGGGCTGGCGCTCGCGCGTGCGCCTGGTGGTGGGCCGGGACGGCCGCGCCGGGCTGCGCGCGCACCGCAGCCACCGGGTGATCCCGCTGGAGAAGTGCCCGATCGCGGTGCCCGGCGCGCTCGACGGGGCGCTGGAGCGGCGCTGGCGGCCGGGCACCGAGATCGAGATCACCAGCGACGGCGACGAGCGGGTGCACGCCCGCGAACTGGCCACCGTGCGTGGCAAGCGGCGCGCGCGGCAGCTCACCGGCGGCGAGGCGGTGCAGCACGCCGCGGGCCGTGACTGGCGGCTGCAGGCCCACGGCTTCTGGCAGGTGCACCCGGCCGCGGCGGAGGTGTTCGCCGCGGTGGTGGGCGAGTGGGCCGCGGCCTCGCCCGGCGCGGTGGCCTGGGACCTCTACGCCGGGGCGGGGTTGTTCGCATCCGTGCTGGCCGGGCAGGTCGGGCCGGACGGGTACGTGGTGGCCGTCGAGTCCGGCAGCCGCGCGGTCGAGGACGGCAGGCGCAACCTCGCCGACCTGCCGCAGGTGAGCTGGCGAGCGGGCCGCTCCGAGCGCGTGTTGCCGGAGCTGTCGGCAGCGCCCGAGGTCGTCGTGCTGGACCCGCCGCGGTCCGGGGCGGGTCGCGGGGTGGTCGAGGCGCTGGCCGCGGCCTCGCCCGCGCGCGTGGTGTACGTGGCGTGCGATCCGGCCGCGCTGGCCAGGGACGTGGCGACCTTCACCGCCGCGGGCTACCGCCTGGAGCGGTTGCGGGCGTTCGACGCGTTCCCGATGACCCACCACGTGGAGTGCATCGCGCTGCTGACGCGCTGAGCGCCCGGAATTGTCGGTGGCGTCCGGCATGATGCGGGCATGGCTGCCGCTGAGTCCACTGTGGAAACTTTCGCCACCCTGCTGTGCGATGCCGCGCGGCGACGGCTGGGCGAGCCGGCGGCGCGTGAGCTGGCCGGTCCCGGCTACGACGAGCGGGTGATCGACCGCGCCGCCGAGCTGGCGCTGCGCGAGGTGCTGGCGCGGCTGTGGCGTGACGGGTGGCAACCGCGCGACGTGCACCAGGTCGCGCGCCGCCGCCTCGACCGGCGGGCGGTGGCGCTCACCGTCGACGCCATCGCGGGCTGTTCGGCGGGCACCCGGCCGGAGCAGTTCGAGGCGATCGGTGCCGTGGTGTGGTGGTCGGCGGGGGAGCCGATGCTCACTCAATGGGTCCGGCGGCACCGGGTGGCCCGGGCCACCGCGTTGCTCGCGGTGCTGTCCGTGCTGGAGGCGCTGTTGCCGCTGCCGCGTCTGCCGGACCCGCCGGCCGGCGGCCCTCCGGGCGGCATGGACCAGACAGTGGACCACAAGATGCTTGCGCGGATCCGGGCGCTGCTGGCCAAGGCCGAGTCCACGCCGTTCCCGGAGGAGGCCGAGGCGCTGTCGGCCAAAGCGCAGGAGCTGATGAGCCGCTACTCGTTCGAGCAGGCGCTGGTGGGCGGGCCCGCTCCGGCGGGCACCGCGCGGCGGTTCTGGCTGGAGCAGCCCTACGTCGGGCCGAAGTCCTCGCTGGTCACGGCCGTGGCCTCGGCCAACCGGTGCCGTGCGGCGTACTACCCCGAGCTGGGGTTCGTCGCACTCGTCGGGCACCACACCGATCTCGATCTGGTCGAGCTGCTCGCCACATCGCTGCTGGTCCAGGCCGGTGATGCGATGCTCGCGGCGGGCCGCCGCTCGCGCACCCGCTCGTTCCGGCACGCGTTCCTGCTGGCGTACGCGGCGCGCATCGGGGAACGGCTGGCCGAGGCCGACCGCGGTGTCGAATCGGGCTTCGCCGACGAGCGGCTGCTGCCGATCCTCGCCGAGCGCAGGCGCGAGGTCGACACCCTGTTCGCCGAGCTGTTCCCGCACATCGTGCGCCGCACCACGACCATGAGCAACGGGGAGGGCTGGGCGGCGGGCCGTGCGGCCGCCGACCGCGCGCGGCTCACGGTGGAGCGGCGGCGGCTCGGGCGTGGCGGGGCGGTCCGGTGAACCGTTCACCAGGTGTCCGGCCGCGGTGTAACGTCGTCCCCGGTCACGACCGATGTCACGAAACGTCACCCCGCGCGCACCGCATCGACCCTCCGGTGCGGCCCGGTTCACACGGTCGCGGCAGGCGGTGGTCACGACTTCACCGGTGGAATCCGTGACCCCGGTCGTGCGGGGCGGCCGGAGAGCCGCGGTTCTCCGTAGACTGGCTGAACGCGCCCTGGAGGGCAGGGCGGGTACACGATGCGGGTGAGGTGGAAAGTGACGCTGCTGGAGTCCGTGCACGGACCGGCCGACCTGAAGCGCATGGGACACGGCCAGCTCGAGCACCTGGCGGGGGAGATCCGTGACTTCCTGGTCGACAAGGTCCGCCGCTCCGGCGGGCACCTGGGCCCGAACCTCGGCGTGGTCGAGCTGACCCTGGCCCTGCACCGCGTCTTCGAGTCGCCGAAGGACGCGATCATCTGGGACGTCGGCCACCAGTGCTACGTGCACAAGATGGTCACCGGGCGGCACGGCGAGTTCGACCTGCTCCGGCAGCGCGGGGGGCCCTCCGGTTACCCGTCCCGCGCGGAGAGCGAGCACGACCTCGTCGAGAACAGCCACGCCTCCACCGCGCTGTCCTATGCGGACGGTCTGTCGAAGGCGTTCGAGCTGGCCGGGGGCGGGCGGCACGCCGTCGCCGTGGTGGGGGACGGCGCGCTCACCGGTGGCATGTGCTGGGAGGCGCTCAACAACATCGCCGCCGAGCCCGGGCGCCCGGTGGTGATCGTGGTCAACGACAACGGTCGCTCGTACTCGCCGACCATCGGTGGTTTCGCCGAGCACCTCGCGTCGCTGCGGCTGCAGCCGGGCTACGAGCGGATGCTCGACGGTGGCCGCGACCTGCTGTTGTCCACGCCGGTCGTGGGCAAGCCGATCTACGCCGCGCTGCATGCGGCCAAGGCGGGCATCAAGGACGCGCTCAGCCCGCAGGAGATGTTCTCCGATCTGGGCCTGAAGTACTTCGGGCCGGTCGACGGTCACGACATCGCCGCGCTGGAGAAGGCGTTCCACGCGGCCAAGGCGTTCGGCGGCCCGGTCGTCGTGCACGCGGTCACCGAGAAGGGCCACGGTTACCCGCCCGCGGTCAACCACGAGGCCGACCAGATGCACCAGACCGATCCGATCGACCCGCAGACGGGCAAGCCCAAGCCGAAGGGGCTGAGCTGGACGTCGGTGTTCGGTGACGAGCTGGCCGCGATCGGTGACGAACGCGAGGACGTCGTGGCGATCACCGCGGCGATGCTGCGCTCGACGGGCCTGCACGGGTTCGCCGAGCGGCATCCGGACCGCTGGTTCGACGTCGGCATCGCCGAGCAGCACGCGGTCACCTCGGCCGCGGGCCTGGCGATGGGCGGCATGCACCCGGTGGTCGCGGTGTACTCGACGTTCCTCAACCGCGCGTTCGACCAGCTGCTGATGGACGTGGCGCTGCACAAGCAGCCGGTCACGCTGGTGCTCGACCGCGCAGGCATCACCGGTCCGGACGGCCCGAGCCACCACGGAATGTGGGACCTGTCGCTTCTGGGCATGGTGCCCGGCATGCGGGTGGCGGCGCCGCGGGACGCGCACACGCTGCGGGAGGAGCTGCGTGAAGCGGTGGCCGTGTCCGACGGGCCGACCGCGCTGCGGTTCTCCAAGGGCAGCGTTCCGGAGTCGGTGCCCGCCCTCGAGCGGGTCGGCGCGGTCGACGTGCTGCACAGACCGCGCGAGGGCGCCGGGGCGGACGTGCTGCTCGTCGCGGTCGGCGCGTTCGGCCCCTTGGGCCTGGCCGCCGCCGAGCGGCTCGCCGACCAGGGGATCGGCGTCACCGTGGTCGACCCGCGCTGGGTCCTGCCGGTGTCCGGTGACCTGGTCGACCTGGCGCGCGAGCACCGGCTCGTCGTCACGGTCGAGGACAGCGGACGGCACGGCGGTTTCGGCAGCGCGCTGTCGACGGTGTTGCGCGACGCCGAGTGCGACGTGCCGTTGCGCGACCTGGCGGTGCCGCAGCGGTTCCTGCAGCACGGCTCACGCGAGGAGGTGCTGGCCGAGGTGGGCCTCACGGCGCAGGACGTGGCGCGCCGCGTGACCGGCTGGGCGTCCAACCTGATCCGCGAGGCGCAGCCGGACGCCGCCGACGCGCCCACCGAGTAGCGTGGCGGGCCCCTCGGGAGGAGGGGGAGGAGGCCCGGGGCAGGCCGGCGCCACCCGGCCGCCCCGATCCTGTCCTCAGTGGACTTTCAGGCTCGCCGTGCACCACTCGCGGAACGTGGTCGGCGTCGTGGTTTCCGGGGTGCGTGGTTCGGTGTTGTCCAGGCCCGCGTTCTTGGCGGCCATCATGTCGACCATGCCCTGCGCCATCGCCGCCGACCAGCCCCGCGCGCGCAGGTCCGCGTACGTCGCCTCGGCGGTGGCCTGTTCGAACCGCACCGGCCTGCCCAGCACGTCGGACAGGATGGCGGCCATCTCGACGTGCGACAGGTCCTCCGGGCCGAGCACCGGGACCTCGTCCCGCCCGGTCCACGACTCGTCGAGCAGCAACCGGGCGGCGACCTCCGCGATGTCCTTCGCCGCGCACAGCGGGCGCCGGTGGTCCGGCAGGGCCATCGCGGACAGCACACCCTCCCCGGTGATCGACGCCGCCTGCCACGCCACGTTGTCCATGAAGGTCGGCATCGTCAGCGCCCGGTAGCGCACCCCGGTGTCGGCGATCAGGTCGTCCGCGGCCAGCGACGCCGTCACGAGCCCGGCGTGGCCCGCCGCGCCCCGACCGAGCGCCGACACCCCTACCACCCGTACGTCCCGCTCGGCGAACACCTCGCACGCGGGCCGCGTGAAGTCGAGGAACGCCGCGTCGAGGCTCTCCGCGGTGGGGTTCGGCGGCACGAGCCAGAACACGGCATCCGCTCCGGTCACCGCCTTCGCGACGACCTCGGGGTCGCCGTGCGAGCCGGGCACGACCTCCGCCCGGGTGCGGATGTCCGGGGCCAGCTGGGCGGGATCGCGCGCGACGAGGCGGACCGGAGCACCCGCGGCGAGCAACATCCGGGTGAGGTGCCGGCCGATCCGGCCGGTCGGTGTGGTGAGGACGATCATGCGTGCAACTCTCCGCCCGCCGGACGGTGATCGTCCAATACCTCTTGCCGCACATTGATACCCTGCAGGTATGGATCTGGACCTGCGCAAGCTGCGCTACTTCGTCGCGGTGGCCGAACACGGGCACTTCGGCCGGGCGGCCGAGCGGCTGCACATCGCGCAGCCGGTGCTGAGCAGGCAGATCCGCGCGTTGGAACGGGAACTGGGCTGCGAGCTGCTGGAACGGACCACCCGCTCGGTGCGGCTGACGGCGGCGGGAAAGCAGCTTGTCGCCGACGCGTCCGGTGTGCTGGCGTCCGCGGTGGCGGCCACTCGCCGGGCCCACGCCGCCGCGCGCGGCGCGCGCCGCCTGGTTCTGGGGTTCGCGCCGGGGCTCGCGGTGTCCGGCGTGGTGCGGGCGTTCCGTCGCGCCCGGCCGGACGTCGAGGTCGGGCTGCTCCACCTCGACTGGTTCGACCAGGCCGAGGCGATGCGCGACGGCCGCGTCGACGTCGGTTGCCTGCGGCAGCCGTTCGACGCCACCGGCCTGCGGACGTGGCACGTGGGCGGCGAGCCACGGGTGGTGTGCCTGCCCGCCGGGCACCGGCTGGCGAAGCGACGCCGGGTCTCCAGCGCCGACCTCGAGGGCGAGCCGGTGATCGCGTCGCAGGACCGGCGGGTGCACACCATCGAGGAGAAGCTCGAGCTGGTCGCGGCCGGACTCGGCGTCGCGCTGGTTCCGCGCAGCGTCGCCCGCTACTACGCGCGGCCGGACGTGGTCCACCGGCTCGTCGGCGACGCCGAGGAGTACGAGATCGTGCTCGCCGTCGCCGAGGGGCACCGGCGCCCGCACCTGGACGAGTTCGTGTCGATCGCCGTGCCGGTGTTGCGGGGCTGACCTCAGTCCGAAGTAGATGGCGCCGGACCGCTCGCCCGGCTCCGCCATGTCCACTTTGCGTGGATCGCGTCACAGCCGGTCGCCGCGCCGCCCGCGCGGGGGGTAGTTTTTCCGACATGATGTCGATAAACGTGTGGCGGTGAGCGGCGTGTTCCTGGCATGGCGAGAACTGTCCTTCGCGCGGGGGCGGTTCGTCCTCATGGGCTCGGTCGTGGCCCTCATCGGACTGCTCATGGTCCTGCTGTCCGGCCTCTCGGTCGGCCTGGTCAACGACGGCGTCTCGGGGCTGCAGAAGCTCCCGGTGTCGTCCTTCGCCTTCCAGTCCGAAGTCGACAAGACCGCGGCGTTCTCCCGGTCCGTCGTCGACGTCGAAACGGCGCAGGAGTGGGCCGAACGGGACGGGGTCGCCGAGGCGACGCCGTTCGGCAACACCCTGGTCAACGCCCGCAGCGGCGACGGCGTGGACATCGACCTCGCGCTCTTCGGCGTCAAGCCGGACTCGTGGCTGGCCCCCGAGGCGGCGACCGGCGCGGCACTGGCCGGGCCGGGCGAGATCGTGCTCGCCGGAACCCTGCAGGACGAGGGCGTCGCCGTGGGTGACGTCGTCACGATCGAGCAGACTGGGACCGAGCTCACGGTCGTCGGATTCCTCGACGGCCAGCACACCTACGGGCACGTCGACGTCGGCTACATCGACCTGTCCACCTGGCAGGAGATCCGCGCGGGTGTCCGGCCCGGCGAGCCCGTCCCGGAGCACGTCCACGACGACGCGACCGCCGTCGCCCTCCGGTTCGCCGACGGCGCCGACGTCGACCTCGCGGCGGCCGACGCCGCCCTCGGCACGACGTCCATGACGCTCGAGGAGTCGTTCGGTGCCTCGCCCGGCTACACGGCCGAGATCTCGACACTGCAGATGATCCAGTGGTTCCTCTACGTCATTTCCGCGCTGGTGGTCGGGGCGTTCTTCACCGTCGTGACGATCCAGCGCAGGCAGGAGATCGCCGTGCTCCGCGCGATCGGCGCGAGCACGCGGTACCTGCTGCGCGACAGCCTCACGCAGTCGGCGGTGCTCCTGGTCGGCTCCACCGCGGTGGGTGTCGCTGCCGGGCTGGCGCTCGGTGCACTCATCTCGTCGTCCCCCATGCCGTTCGCGCTCGAGGCGGCGCCCGTGGCCCTGGCCGCGGTGCTGCTCGTCGCCCTCGGCATGGTGGGCGCGGCGATCGCCGTATTCCGCATCACGCGGGTGGATCCGCTGACCGCACTGGGAGGGAACCGATGAGCGCGACCACACCCGTGGCGACCGGCACCGGGCTGGAGATCTCCGGCGTCACGCTGGAGCACGGCGACGGTGAGAGCACCGTGACGGCGCTCGACGACGTCTCACTGACGGTGGCGGCGGGCGAGTTCGTCGCCGTCGTCGGGCCGTCCGGGTCGGGCAAGTCGAGCCTGCTCGCCGTCGCGGGCGGGCTCATCGCCCCGAACTCGGGTCAGGTCCGCATCGGGGACACGGGCCTGACCGGGCTCGGCGCGCGCCGCCTGACGGAGGTGTGCCGCACCCGCATCGGGTTCGTGTTCCAGAGCGGCAACCTGCTGCCGTCGCTCACCGCGGTGGACCAGTTGCGCCTGCCGCTGACGTTCGGGCGGGTCGCCCGGCCGCGTGACCCGATGGAGCTCCTGGCCGACGTGGGGATGTCGCACCGCGCGCACCACCGCCCGGACACACTCTCCGGCGGCGAGCGCCAGCGGGTCGGCATCGCCCGTGCGCTCATGACGAGCCCGGACCTGCTGCTCGTCGACGAGCCGACCGCGGCGCTGGACCGGCACCGCAGCCAGGAGATCGTGGCACTGCTCGCGCACGAGGCGCACGCGAACGGCGTCGCCACCGTCATGGTGACCCACGACCACGACGTGTTGCGCCACTGCGACACCGTCTATCGGATGATGGACGGCATCCTGGAGGTACAGACCGACTGAAGGCCCTGGAGGTACCGTGCCGCGCATCACCGCAGCAACTGTCGCCGAACACCGGGAGAACCAGCGCAGGGCTGTGCTGGAGGCGGCGCGGTCCCTCCTCGCCGAGACCGGTCAGGCACCCTCGCTCGCCGCGGTCGGCAAGCGGGCCGGACTCGCGCGGACCAGCGTCTACGAGTACGCGCGCTCACGCGAGGACCTGCTCGCCGCCGTCGTCGCGGACGTGTTCCCGGACTGGAGCCGCCGCATCCGCAGCGCGATCGACGCCGCCCCGACGCCCGGCGCGAAGGTGTGGGCGTACGTGGACAGCAACGTCGCGTTCTTCGGCGGGTCCGAGCAGGCCGTCGCACGAGCGCTCGGCAGCGTCGTCGAGCCCGCGGTGCTGCGCGGCCCGATGCAGGACTTCCACGCCGCGCTGCAGGAGCCGTTGCGCGAGGCTCTCCGCGAGCTGGGCGATCCCGATCCCGACGCGATGGCGGACCTCATCGACGCCACGCTGCTGAGCGCCACCCAGGAGATCCGCGGCAGGCAGCGGCAGAGCACCCGGCGGGAGCGCGAGCAGGCCCTGGCTCCTCTGCGCCGCCTGCTCGGCCCGTACCTCGGCCTGGACTGACGCCGGGCGCGCGGCGCGGGGCGACGTCAGGCGGGCAGCACGTGCGTGCCGTGCCGGTCGGTGCTCAGGCACAATGAGCAGATCGTGCCGCCCGTCGCGCTGCTCGTCATGTCGGGGCGTTCGTAGGCCTCTCCGCACACCACGCAGTCGTACCGCGTCCCGCTCGGGTTGCCCTCGGTGTCCAGCAGGGGCTCGGTGATGCCGTCGTCGGTGCGGCGCAGGTAGTACCGGCCGCGGGTGAGCACCGCCATCAGCGGGGTCAGCACCACCGCGATCGCCACCGCGACGAGCGGCGAATACGGCTGGAGCGCACTGCCGAGCAATCCGAAGTAGACGGCGATGGAGAGGCCGGACGACGCGAGGAACGACACCACGCCCACCGGGTTCACCGCGTAGAGCATGCCGCGCCGGAACTCCGGCTGTTTCGGTGACAGCTTCAGCAGGTACTTGTTCACGCCGATGTCGGTGGCGACCGTGACCACCCACGCCATCGCGCAGTTGGAGTAGAAGCTGAGCACGCTGTCGAGGAAGCTGAACATGTCCGCTTCCATCAGCACCAGCGAGATGGTGAGGTTCACCAGCACGAACGCCAGACGGCCGGGGTAACGCTTGGTCACGCGGGTGAACGAGTTGGTCCACGCCAGCGAACCGGAGTAGGCGTTGGTGACGTTGATCTTCACCTGGCTCAGCACCACGAGCACCAGCGCCAGCGGCACCACCAGCCACGGCGGCATCATCTGCTTGAACACCCCGGTGAACTGTTCGATCGGCTCCACCGCGGCCGCCGAACCGACCGCGTCCAGCACGTACACGGCCATGAACACGCCGAGCGCCTGCTTCACCGCGCCGAACAGCACCCACCCCGGTCCGGCCAGCACCACCGACGTCCACCACGTGCGCCGGTTCGACGCGGTGCGCGGCGGCATGAACCGCAGGTAGTCGATCTGCTCGCCGATCTGCCCCATCAGCGACAGGCACACCCCGGCGCCGAGCATCACCGCGGCGGTGCTGACGCCGGAGCCCCCGCTGCCCTCGTGGGACAGCCAGCGCGACACCGAGTCCGGATCCCGCACGACGAGGAACACCAGCGGCGCCACCATCAGCACCAGCCACAAGGGGTTGGTCCAGCTCTGGAGCTTGGCGAGGGCCTTCATCCCGTACACCACGAGCGGGATGATGACCACTGTGGACAACAGGTAGCCGAGCCACAGCGGCAGGTCGAGCGCGAAGCGAAGGCCCTGAGCCATGATCGAGCCCTCGGTGGCGAAGAAGATGAACGTGAAGCTCGCGAAGATGACGCTGGTGAGCACCGATCCGTAGTAGCCGAACCCGGACCCGCGGGTGATGAGGTCGAGGTCGATGTTGTAGCGCGCGCCGTAGAACGCCAGCGGGAACCCGCTGACGAAGATGATCACGGCCGCCACCCCGATCGCGAGCAGCGCGTTCGCGGTGCCGTGGGCGAGGCCGATGCCCGCGCCGATCGAGAAGTCCGCCATGTAGGCGATGCCGCCGAGCGCGGACGCCCCGACCACCGCGGGCGTCCACCGCCGGTAGGTGCGTGGTGCGAACCGGAGGGTGTAGTCCTCCAGCGTCTCCCTGGTCGCCTGGGCGGGTGCCGCCTTCGTCACAGCCATCCCCGGACCGTAGGAACGGGCTGTTGTGATCGGGTAACCGCGAGATTTCCGCGTGTTACGCGGGCCCGGGGTGGCGTTGAGGTATCTCTCAGGAAACTGTGGCAACGTGGTCGCGTGCGAATACTGGTAGTCGAGGACGAGGCGCCACTGGCCGACGCGATCGCGCGCGGCCTGCGGCGGGAGGGGATGGCGGTCGACGTCGCGCTCACCGGCGACGAGGGCCACGAGAAGGCGAGCATCACCCGCTACGACGTGGTGCTGCTGGACCGTGACCTGCCGGGCATGTCGGGCGACGAGCTGTGCCGCCAGATCGTCGCCTCCGAGGAGCTCACGCGCGTTCTCATGCTGACCGCCAGCGGCTCGGTCGACGACCGCGTCGAGGGCCTGTCCCTCGGCGCCGACGACTACCTGGCCAAGCCGTTCGCGTTCCCCGAGCTGGTCGCCCGTGTCCGCGCGCTCGGCCGCCGTGCCACCCCGGCCGCGCCGCCGCTGCTCACGGTCGGGGACGTCGAGCTCGACCCGGCCAAGCGCACGGTCCGCCGGGCGGACGGCCCGGTCGACCTGACCCGCAAGGAGTTCGGGGTCCTCGAGGTGCTGATGGCCGCCAAGGGTGCCGTCGTCAGCAGCGAGGAGCTGCTGGAGCGCGTCTGGGACGAAAACGCCGACCCGTTCACCACCACCGTGCGCGTGACGGTGATGACCCTGCGCAAGAAGCTGGGTGAACCTGGGATCATCGAGACCGTGGTGGGATCCGGGTACCGGGTACGCGACACCGGCCCCGTCACGGGGTGAACTCGCGTTCGGCACGCGCGCCGGTTCGCAGCCTGCGGGCGCGCATCACGCTGCTCGCGACCGGGCTCGCGGCGGGCGTCAGCCTCGTGCTGCTCTGGCTGGCGTGGACGCTGGTCGGCGACGCCGTGTCCGCGGTGCCGCAGTTGCCGCCCGGCACCGTGGTGCGGGTCGACGGGGTGGACGTCGACGCGACTGCGCTCGCCGCGCACCTGCGCGACCACGCGCGCGAGCGGATGCTGCTCGCCGGCACCATCGCGTTCTGCTGCGTCGTGCTGGCCACCGCGATCCTGGCCTGGACGTTCACCTCCCGCGTGCTGCGCCCGCTGCGCGACATCACCGGCACCGCGCGGCGGCTGTCGGTCGAGTCGCTGGGGCAGCGCATCGGCGACGTCGGTGCTCGCGGTGAGCTCGCCGAACTGGCGCAGACGTTCGACGCGATGCTCGACCGGCTGCAGGCGGCGTTCGAGGCGCAGCGGCACTTCGTCGCCAACGCCAGCCACGAGCTGCGCACCCCGCTGTCGGTGATCCGCACGGAGCTCGACGTGACGCTCGCCGACGACGAGGCCGACACCGCCGAGCTGCGCCGCATGGCCGGGGTGGTGCGCGACGCCACCGAACGCGCCAGCCAGCTGGTCGGCTCGCTGCTGCTGCTCGCGCGCACCGACAGCGCCGGGCTGGTGGCGACCGAGCCCGTCGATCTCGCCGTCGTGGCCGCCTCCGCGTGGCGCGCGGTGTCCGCGGAAGCGGGCAGGCGGGGCATCCACGCCACCTTCCACACCGAACCGGCCCGGTGCACCGGTGATCCGGCCCTGCTGGAGCGGATCGCGGGCAACCTGGTGGAGAACGCGGTGCGGCACAACGTCGACGGTGGCTGGATCGAGGTCGTCACCTCGACCGGGCAGCGGTGGTCGACGCTGCGTGTGCGGTCCTCGGGCGGACTGGTCGATCCGGAGACGGTGGACGAGCTGTTCGAGCCGTTCCGCCGCGCGGGCGTCGCGCGCACCGCCCGGCACGGCGCCGGGCTCGGCCTGTCGATCGTGCGGGCGGCGGTCGAGGCGCACGAGGGCCAGGTGTCCGCGGAGCCGGTCGTCGGCGGCGGCCTCGCCGTCACCGTCCGCCTGCCCGCGACACCCGGTTGAGTTACCGTGCTGAACATGGTGCCTACGATCCGGTTGAACAACGACGTCGAGCTGCCCGCACTCGGGTTCGGCGTCTACAAGCTGCCCGACGGCGAGGTCGAGGCGGCGATGCGCGTTGCGATGGAGGCGGGGTACCGCAGCTTCGACACCGCCACCCTGTACGGCAACGAGCGCGGGGTGGGCGCGGCGGTGCGGTCCTCCGGGCTGCCCCGCGAGGAGCTGTTCGTCACCACCAAGCTGTGGAACACCGAGCACGGCTACGACGCGGCGTTGCGCGCGTTCGACGGCAGCCTCGAGCTGCTCGGCCTCGACTACGTCGACCTCTATCTGATCCATTGGCCGGTGCCCAGCCAGGACCGGTACGTGGAGACCTGGCGTGCGCTGCAGAAGATCCTCGCCGACGGCAGGGCGCGCGCGATCGGCGTGTCGAACTTCCAGATCCCGCACCTGCGGCGGCTCGTGGACGAGACCGACGTGGTGCCCGCGGTCAATCAGATCGAGCTGCACCCCGGCCTGCAGCAGGCGGCGCTGCGCGCGTTCCACGAGGAGCGCGGCATCGTCACCGAGGCGTGGAGCCCGCTGGCGCGCGGGCGGAAGCTGGACAGCGAGGTCGTGCAGACGGTCGCGCGCAAGCACGGCAAGACCCCGGCGCAGGTGGTGCTTCGCTGGCACATCGAGATGGGCCACATGGTCATCCCGAAGTCGGCCACGCCCAGCCGCATCCGGGAGAACTTCGACATCTTCGACTTCGAGCTGGACGCCCAGGACATCGCCGGTTTCGCGACGCTGGAGAGCGGCGACCGACTGGGCCCGCACCCGGACGACGCCTGATCCGGACGCGTGGCCCCGCTCGGTCACGGCAGCAGGTACTTCGCGAGCACCTCGGGTGCCTGGGCGTGCGCGAGGTGGCCCTGCCCGGGCATGACCACCCGGTGTGCCCGCGGCAGCGCCCGTTCGAACGCCTCGAACGCGGTGCCGTAGGGGGCGGTGCCCAGGTTGAGATCACCCAGCAGCAGGGTGACCGGCGCGGTGATGTCCGGGTAGCGGTCGAACGCGGGCGCGAAGGCGTGCAGCGCGGCCAGCTCCGCGGCGAGCGGGCGGGCCAGCGGCCGCAGCACCGGCCAGGCCGGACTGCGCCGCAGCTGCTCGACGTACTCGGCGGAAAATCCCGACATGACGCGGTTGACGATCTCCACCGCGCGGTCGAGGTCGTCGCCCGCCTGCCGCAACGGTTCCAGCGCGTCCGCGCCGAACGGGCGGGACACCGGTTCGTAGGCCGTCACGGACAGCAGGTCCGACCGCTCCACGGCGGCCTCCAGCGCGATGAGTCCACCGTAGCTCCAGCCGAACACCCGTGCGGGCTCGCCGAGGGGTCGAGGACGTGGTGCAGGTCGTCGATCTCGGTGCGCACCGAGTACCCCTCGCCGAGCGGGCCGCTGTGCGCGCGGCCGCGCCGGTTGAGCACGACGACGGGGCCGGGGGCCGCGAGGTGGTCGGTCACCGGCCGCCACGACGCGGCGTCGGCCATCATCCCGGGCACGACGACCAGTGGTGGCCCGTCGCCGTCCCGCCGCTCGGCGACCAGCGTGGTCCCGGCACGGTCGAATTGCATCGGTTGTCCTGTCACAGGACGAGACCCAACAGGGGGACCACGACGGCAGTGCACACCGTCATGGCGAACACGTTGCCCGCGAACGGGTGCACGCCGAACGGCGCGCGGCGCGAGGCGAACGCGGCCAGCGGGGGAGCGAACACCGCGCCCAGCACGGCTCCGCTCAGGACCGCGAACCAGCTCGGGCCGTACGTGAGCACGACGGCGGGCGCGACGGACACGATCGGCACGAACGTCGGGTACCACCCGTGCCGCGCCCACTGCCGCCGGTACAGCAGCACGCCGAGGGTGGCGGTCAGGAACTGCGCGGCGAGCAACGCGGGCAGCAACCCGTTGCCGTACGCGGGGGTCAGCGGGTTGAGCAGGAACGTGACCAGCGTTCCGGCGAGCAGCCCGATCGAGGCGATCTCGTTGCCGTGGAAAGGCGCCTCGGTGAAGTCGGCGAGCACCCGGCGCACCACCCACGCCGCACCCTGGCGGGGCGGGTGCGCGGCCGCGGCGGGTGGATCGAGCGGCCGCGGCATCCACGGCAGCGCGCGGCACAGCGGGAACGCGATCAAGGCGCTGATCCACATCGCGCTGACGGTGCCGAGCACGGCGGGCTGCCCGAGCGGGGTGCAGACGCAACGGACCAGCAGCAGGGCGATCGGCGTGGTCAGGGCGGCGCCGAGCACCGCGCCGGTCAGCGCCACCCGCCGGCCGGGGCCGTAGGTCAGCACGACCGCGGGCGGCACGGACACGAACGCCACGAACGTCGGCTGCCACGCCCCGGTCGCCGGGATCGTCCAGCCCCACGCGGCGTGGGACAGCAGCAGTCCGAGCAGCGCGGAGCCGGTCAGCCACGGCCACAACCCGGTTCCGGCGGCCACCGGGAAGCCGGCCCACCGCCTGCGCCGTCGCCACGCCACGTGCGCGGTCCAGCCGCCCGCCAGCAGCCCGAGCCCCGCGAGACCGGACTTGTGGAACTGGGCCTCGGTGGTGTCACCGAGCACCCAGCGCAGGAACTGCGGGACGGTGCGGTAGGCCTGCTCCTGCCACTGGGCATATCCGGGCAGGACGTGCGGCAGCGAGCCGGCGACGCGCGCGAGCAGCAGCGCGAGACCGGTGGCGGCCCCGGCGAGGGCGAGGCCGGCGAGCCAGCGGCTCCACGCGGTCGGGCGTGCGGTGTCCGTCGTCGTGGTGGCGAGGCCGGTCATCGCGGGAACTCCTGCCCGCCGCGGTAACCGAGCAGGGGGTCGTACAGGTCGGTGCGCCGGTCGCGGGGCAGGTCGTTGAGGTCGTTCCAGATCGCGGCCGACCGGGTGGCCATCAGGTCGAGCTCGGCGCGCACGATGACCTCGCCCTCGGCCGGGGCCACCTCGCTCGCGGGCCAGCCGTTCGTCCCGGTGATCAGTGAGCAGCCGAGGAACTTCGCGCCGCGCTCCTCGCCGACGCGGTCCGCCGCCACGATCGGGATGTGGTTGACGTGCGAGGCGCTCGTCGTCAGGTACGCGGCCATGCACTTGCCCGCCTCGTCGAACAGCGGCGGCGGGGTCCACACCCAGTTGTTGGTGCTGCAGATGACGTCGGCGCCCTGCACCGACAGCAGCCGCGCGACCTCGGGGAACCAGATGTCCCAGCAGATCAGCAGCCCGATGCGGCCGATGCGGGTCTCGAACACCGGGAAGCCGTGGTCGCCCGGGGTGAACACGAGTTTCTCCTTGTGCCACAGGTGGGTCTTGCGGTAGTGCCCGATCAGACCGTCGGGTCCGATGAGGACGGCCGTGTCGTACAGCCGCACACCGTCCACCTCAGCCAGACCCGCCACGAGGTGGATGCCGCGGGTGCGGGCGAGGTCGGTCCACGCCCGCACCGTCGGACCGTCGAGCGGTTCGGCGTGGGCGTAGGCCTCTTCGCGGGTGGCGAACGAATAGCCGGTGTTCGACAGCTCGGGCAGCACGACGAGCGTGGCGCCGTCGTCGGCGGCCGCACCGGCGAGGTCGAGGGTGCGGGCGAGGTTGCGGTCCTTGTTCTCCAGCCCCACCTGGGGATCGAACTGCACGGCGGCGGCGGTGAGCACACTGGTCGTCATCGGTGGTCCTTCCTAGAGGGTTTCGGCGGTGGCCAGGAGGCGCTCTTCGGAACCGGGCGGGCCGACGAGCTGCGTGCCGACGGGCAGCCCGTCGTCGAGGCCGGCCGGGATCGTGAGGGCGGGCAACCCGAGGACGTTCCACGGGCTGGTCAGCGACAGCAGCGTGCCGCGCACGTCACCGGCGCGCTCGTCGAGGCGCGGCGCGGTCACCGGCACGGTCGGCAGGCGCAGGAAACCGTCCTCGCCCAGCGCGGCGAGGACGTCCGCGCGCACCCGGTCGCGCAGCGCACGGGCACGCACGTACTCCCAGCCGCGGACCTTCCCGGCGGCGCTCAACCGCTGCCGCACCTCCTCGCCGAACAGCTCAGGCGCGCTGCGGTAGCGCTCGGCGTGCACGGCGAACGCTTCGCCGCCCTGGATCGCGGTGTAGGCGTCGCGCAGCTCCGGCCAGGGCGTCGTGTACTCCCGCCGGGTCAGTGGCCTGCCGACCGGGCCGTCGCCGGCGAGCGCGGTCCAGAGCAGACGGCAGTCGGCGACCGTGCGCGCCATCGGCCCGACGGTGTCCAGCGAGGGAGCCAGGGGGAGCACCCCGTCCAGCGGGAGAGCGCCGGAGGTCGGTTTGAGCCCGACGACACCGCACAGGGCCGCGGGGATGCGGACCGATCCGCCGGTGTCGGTGCCCAGGGCGAGCGGGACCACACCCGCCGCGACCGCGGCGGCCGATCCACTGCTGGAACCGCCGCTCATCCGGTCCGGCGCGTAGGGGTTGCGGGTCGGCCCGGTGGCGGCGCGGTCGCCGGTGGGGCCGAACGCGAGTTCGTGGGTGGTGGTCTTGCCCAGCACCACCGCACCCGCCGCACGGATGCGCCGGACGCACTCGGCGTCGCGCTCGGCGATCGTGCCCGCGAAGTGCCGTGACCCCGCACCGGTGGGCAGGCCCGCCACGTCGATCAGGTCTTTCACCCCCACCGGGATGCCGTGCAACGGCCCGCGGTCGTGCCCCTCGGCGAGCTCGCGATCCGCCTCGTCCGCGGCGCGGCGCGCACCGGCGGCGTCCAGGGTCGCGAACGCGTTGATCACCGGCTCCCACCGCTGCGCTTCGGCGAGCGCGGTTTCGGTGAGCTCGCGGGCGGTGGCCTGGCCGCTGCGCAGGCGAGCGGCCAGGTCCGACACCGACCGGTGTGCGAACCACCCCGCGCCCGGCGGGGGAGCGACGCTGGTCCCGAGGATCGTCGACACGGGCGTTCCCTTCGGTGCGCAATCGTTTGGGCGCACGGCATGACCGTTGCCCAAACGTTTGGGAGAATCGTTTGGGTAGTATTAACAGCCGGAACGGGGCGCCTGTCAAGGGGTGGCCCCCGAGACGGGGGTGCGGCCAAGGGTGGAACGGAAGCGGCCGGCCACGCTGCGGACCATCGCGCAGCGCGCCGGAGTGGACGTGTCGACGGTGTCGCGCGTGCTCAACGGGTCACCCGAGGACGCGGCCCGCGCCGCGTCGCGGGAGACCGCCGAGGCGATCCGCGAGTGGGCCGCGCGCCTGGAGTACCGGCCCAACCCCCACGCGACGAGTCTGCGCACGCAGCGCAGCAACCTGGTCGGGGTGCTGGTGCCGCGGTTGTCCGACGTCGTCCTCGCCACCATCTACGAAGGCATCGAGGACGCGGCGGCGGCCCACGGGCTCGCCACGTTCGTCATGAACAGCCACGACCGGCCCGAGGAGCAGCGTGCCCGGACCGAGCTGGCCCTGTCCCGCCGCGTCGACGGGCTCATCCTGGGCGATGCGCACTCCGACGGTCGGTTCGCGGGTGAGCTGGCCGCGCGCCGCGTCCCGTTCGTCCTGGTCAGCCGCCACGCGGGCGACCACCCGTCGGTCACCTGCGACGACCACCGCGGTGGGCGGCTGGTGGCCGAGCACTTCCTGGAACTGGGGCACCGCCGGGTCGCGGTGATCGCCGGAGAGCCGTTCGCGAGCACCGGCATCGACCGCACCGCGGGGTTCGCCGAGCGCTACCGGGAAGCCGGGCTGCCGGTCGAGACCGTCCACTCCGGCTTCGACACCGCGGGTGGTCACGAGGCCGCGCAGCGCCTGCTGACCGACGACCCGCCGAGCGCGATCTTCGCGGTGAACGACTTCGCGGCCATCGGGGCGCTCGGCGCGGTGCGCGACGCGGGTCTGCGCCCGGGGGTGGACGTCGCCGTGGCGGGCTTCAACGACACCCCGCTGGCCGCCGAACTACCAGTGCCGCTGACGAGCGTCCGGTCCCCGATGCACGAGATGGGCCGCCGCGCCCTGGAAGTGCTGGTGTCCGTCCTCAATGGCGGGTCGCCGGCGTCGGAGAAGCTCGAACCGGAGCTGATCGTGCGGGCGTCGACGAAACGCTGACGGCCCCTCCGCCCGGGGCGAAGGGGCCGTCGAGAGCATCGCGTCAGGCGGGCACGGAGGCCACGCCCGGCTCCAGGAAGCGCTTGCCGTTCACCTTCTCCGACACGCCGCTGCGGTCGAGGTACGGCGTGATGCCGCCCAGCCAGAACGGCCAGCCCGCGCCGAGGATCAGGCACAGGTCGATGTCCTGCGCCTGCGCGACCACGCCCTCGTCGAGCATGATCCGGATCTCCTCGGCGATCGCGGACAGGGCCCGCTCGCGCAGTTCCTCCGCGGTCGAGGGCTTGTCGCCCTGCTGCCAGAGCGCGGCGACCTCGGGGTCGACGGTCTGGTTGCCCTTGTCGTCCCACTGCCACACCGCGGTCTTGCCCGACGCGACGAACTTCTTCAGGTTCTCGCTCACCGGGAACCGGTCGGGGAAGGCGCTGTGCAGCGTCTCGCCCACGTGCAGCGCGATCGCGGGGCCGACCAGCTGCATCAGGGTCAGCGGCGACATCGGCAGGCCCAGCGGCTCGAGCGCGCGGTCGGCCACCTCGAACGGGGTGCCCTCGTCCACCGCGGTCAGCACCTCACCGAGGAAACGCAGCAGCAGCCGGTTCACCACGAACGCCGGCGCGTCCTTGACCAGCACGCTGGACTTCTTGAGCTGCTTGCCCACCGCGAACGCGGTCGCCAGCGCCGCGTCGTCGGTCCGCTCGCCGCGCACGATCTCCAGCAGCGGCAGCACGGCCACCGGGTTGAAGAAGTGGAACCCGACGACCCGCTCCGGGTGCTGCAGCTTCGACGCCATCTCCGACACCGACAGCGAGGAGGTGTTGGTGGCCAGGATCGCCTCGGGCTTGACGTGGTTTTCCAGGTCGCCGAAGACCTGTTGCTTGACGCCCATCTCCTCGAACACGGCCTCGATCACGAAGTCCGCGTCGGCGAAGGCGGCCTTGTCCAGCGAACCGGACACCAGCGCCTTGAGGCGGTTGGCCTCGTCCGGGGAGAACCGCTTCTTGCTCAGCAGCTTGTCGATCTCGTCGTGCACATAGGACACGCCCTTGTCGATGCGGGCCTGGTCCACATCGGTCAGCACGACCGGAACCTTCAGGCGCCGCACGAACAGCAGTGCCAGCTGGCTGGCCATCAGGCCCGCGCCGACCACACCGACCTTGCCGACCTTGCGCGCCAGCGACTTGTCCGGCGCGCCTGCCGGGCGCTTGGCGCGCTTGTTGACCAGGTTGAACGAGTACAGCCCGGCGCGCAGGGTGTCGTCCATCAGCAGCTGCGCCAGTGCCTGCGTCTCGGCCGCGTACCCGGCGTCGAGGTCGTCGGCGCGGGCCAGCTCGAGCAGCTCGACGGCCTTCGTCGCGCCCGGCGAGGCGCCCTTGGTCTTACCGTCCACAATGGCCTTGGCGCGCGCGATCGCCGCATCCCACGCCTGGCCGCGGTCGATCTCCGCGCGTGCGGGCGTGACGTCCCCGTTGACCACTTTGGACAGCCAGAGCAGCGACTGCTCCAGGAAGTCGGCGCTGCCCAGCAGCTCGTCCACGATGCCCAGCTTGGCGGCCTGCGCCGGCTTGAGCATCTTGTTCTGGTTCAGTGCGTTCTCGACGATCACCGTGACGGCGGCGTCCGGCCCGATCAGGTTCGGCAGGAGCTGCGTGCCACCCCAGCCGGGGAACAGGCCGAGGAACACCTCGGGGAACGAGATCGCCGCCGCCGACTCGGACAGCGTGCGGTAGTGGCAGGACAGCGCCAGCTCGAGGCCACCGCCCATGACCGCGCCGTTGACGAACGCGAAGGTCGGGATCGTCGAGTCGGTGAGGCGGCGGAACACCGCGTGCCCGGTCTCGGCGATGCCCTGCGCCAGGGCGGGGTCGCTGATCGCCTCGACGCCGGAGAGGTCGGCGCCGACCGCGAAGATGAACGGCTTGCCGGTGATCGCGATCGCGGCGGGTTCGGCGGCGAACGCCTCGTCCAGCGCCGCGTTGAGGCTCATCAGGCCCTGCGGGCCGAACGTGGACGGCCGGGTGTGGTCGTGCCCGTTGTCGAGGGTGATCAGCGCGACCTGCTTGTCCAGGCCCGGCACCTTGATCAGGCGCGTGGTGGCGCGGGTGACCACCTCGTCCGGGAAGGCGGCCTTGGCCTGCTCAACCGTGAACGTCACTTCTCACTCCCGTCGTAGGCAGGGTTCTCCCAGATCACGGTGCCGCCCATGCCGAGGCCGATGCACATCGTGGTGAGGCCGTAGCGGACCTCGGGGTGCTCGGCGAACTGGCGGGACAGCTGGGTCATCAGCCGCACCCCGGAGGAGGCCAGCGGGTGGCCGCAGGCGATCGCGCCGCCCCACGGGTTGACGCGCGGGTCGGTCTGGTCGATGCCGAAGTGGTCGAGGAAGGCGAGCACCTGCACGGCGAACGCCTCGTTGATCTCGAACAGGCCGATGTCGTCGATGGACAGCCCGGTCCGCTGGAACAGCTTCTCGGTGGCGGGCACCGGGCCGACGCCCATCACCTCGGGGTCGACGCCCGCGAAGGAGTAGCCGATCATGCGCATGCCGACCGGCAGGCCCAGCTCGCGCGCGGTCTCCTCGTCGGCGAGGATCGCGCCGGTCGCACCGTCGTTCAGGCCCGCCGCGTTGCCCGCGGTGACCCGGCCGTGCGGGCGGAACGGGGTCTTCAGCGCGGCCAGCGACTCGACGGTGGTGCCCGGGCGCGGCGGCTCGTCCTCAGTGGCCAGGCCCCAGCCCAGCTCCGAGCGGGTGGCGACGGGGACCAGCTCCGGGCCGATCTTGCCTGCCTTGACGGCCTCGGCGTAGCGCTCCTGGCTCTGCGCGGCGTACTCGTCGGCGCGGCGCTTGGTGATGGCCGGAAAGCGGTCGTGCAGGTTCTCCGCGGTCTGGCCCATCACGAGGGCGGACGGGTCGACCAGCTTGTCGGCGACGATGCGCGGGTTCGGGTCGACGCCCTCGCCCATCGGGTGGCGGCCCATGTGCTCGACGCCGCCCGCGATGGCGATGTCGTAGGCCCCGAAGCCGATCCCGCCCGCGACGGTGGTGACGGCGGTCATCGCGCCCGCGCACATGCGGTCGATCGCGTAGCCCGGGACGGATCGCGGCAGGCCGGCGAGCAGCGCCGCGGTGCGGCCGATGGTGAGCCCCTGGTCGCCGGTTTGGGTCGTCGCCGCGATCGCGACGTCGTCGACCCGCTCCGGTGGCAGCTCGGGGTGGCGGCGCAGCAGTTCGCGGATGACCTTGACGACGAGGTCGTCGGCCCTGGTGTCGGCGTAGATGCCCTTGTCACCCGCCTTGCCGAACGGGGTGCGGACCCCGTCGACGAAGGCCACGGTGCGCACCGCCCGCGCGGTCGGCGCAAGGGGTGTTGCGGCCACGGTGTACTCCCTCTGGTCAGTCTGGGACAGCCGGGGTTACCCGGCGGTAATGTCGCCACTCTAACCCCGGTTACCGGTCGGTAACCACCGCGGTGTCCTGCCCGGGTGGGCGACGCCACCTTTTCGTGGCGCGCACCGCTCGGTGGGGGAGTAGGGGGTTGGGTGGTGCGGGGCGGCGGTCGGGCGGGAGTGTCGTGGAACGGCGCGTGCCCGCGGGGGCGGCGCCGTCGGTTTTTCCGGTGGTGGCCTGCCTGGCCTGCTGCCGTGCCCGCCCGCCGGGCCGGTGCCTCCGCGGGCTTCCGTGCGCAGGGAGCCCGCCGTTTGGTTGCTCCGCCCCATCGGAGCGCCGGGGCGCGACCGGCGGTGGAGGCCCTGGTGGGGTTGCCGGGCTGCCGCGGGCGCGGGCCCGTTGAACGGGGCCCGCCCGGCCCGGGGTTCCGGTGGTGCCGGCAGGGCCTTCCACGCGGCGCGGGCCCCGCCAACGCGCCTGTCATCGCCGCCGCCCGCTCGGGGTTCAGGCGGCGGCCAGTCGAACCCCACCACCACGGGCCCGCCGCTCGATCGGCCGCGCCTCGCCGCTCGCGGTCAGGCGGTCGCCTGCAGGGCCTCCACCAGCACGGGCCCCGCGAGCTCGATCTGCCACGGTCGCGCCCCGCCCGCGGCCAGCGCCTCGGACACGCCGGCCAGGGTGCGGTCGGCGGGCGGGCGCCAGCACGTGCGCCGCAGCAGGTCGGGCAGCAGCAGGTTCTCCACCGGCAGCTGGTGGTGCTCGGCGACCTTCGCCAGCCCGGCACGCGCCGCGGCGAGGCGGGCCGCCGCGTCGGGGTCCTTGTCCGCCCACCGGTTGGCCGGGGGAGGACCGTCGTTGGGCTGGGCGGGGTTCGGCAGCTTCTCCCGGGGCAGCTGCCGCGCCGCCTGCAGGTGCCGGAACCAGCTGCCCGTGTAGCGCCGCTGCACGCGGCCACCGAACACCGGCAGCGCCTGCAGGTCGGCGGCCGACTTGGGGTCGGCGAGCACCGCGTTGACGATCGCGCTGTCGGGCAGCACCCGGCTCGGCGCGCGGTCGCGTTTGCGGGCCAGCTCGTCGCGGGCCTCCCACAGCGCACGCACCGCGGCGAGGCCACGGGCGGTGCGGACCTTGTGGATCCCGGAGGTGCGCCGCCACGGTTCGGCCCGCGGGGCGGGCTGCGGCGCCGTCCGCACAGCCTCGAACTCCTGGCGCGCCCAGTCCAGCTTGCCCTGCGCGTCCAGCTCGGCCTCGAGCTTCTCACGCAGCGGGATCAACAGCTCGACGTCCAGTGCGGCGTAGTTGAGCCAGTCCACCGGCAACGGCCGCCTCGACCAGTCGGCCGCGCTGTGTCCCTTCTCCAGGTGGTAACCGAGCAGCTTCTCGACCAGCGTGCCCAGCGCCACCCGCTCGTAGCCGGCGAGACGGCCGGCCAGCTCGGTGTCGAACAGGCTGCCCGGGGTGAGGTCGAGTTCGGCCAGGCACGGCAGGTCCTGCGAGGCCGCGTGCAGCACCCACTCCTGCCCGTTGAGCACGTCCTGCAACGGCCCGAGCCTGCCCTCCAGGGCGATCGGGTCCACCAGGACGCTGCCGGAACCCTCCCGGCGCAACTGCACCAGGTACGCCTTCGGCCAGTAGCGGTAACCGGAGGCGCGCTCGGTGTCCACCGCGATCGCGCCGGTGCCCGCCGCGAGCCGCGCGCACGCGTGTTCCAGCGCCGCCTCGTCCGCGACCACGTCCGGCGTGCCCTCGGAGGGCTCCTTGAGCGTGACCGGAACAGCCGGTTCGCTGGCATCAGGCACTGGATCTGCGGTTTCCACGTCGGTCAACCCTACGGGACGGGCGCACCGTCACCGGTACGCCCGTCCGCCGGGATTTCGTGTCGTCGAGATCAGCGGATGACGCCCGCGCGCATCGCCAGCGCCACCATCTGCGCCCGGTCACCGGTGCCGAGCTTGCGCCCGATCCGCGACAGGTGCGACTTGACGGTGAGCGCGGAGAGGCTGAGCTCCTCGCCGATCTCCTTGTTGGACTGGCCGTCGGCCACCAGCTGCAGCACCTCGACCTCACGTGCGGACAGCTCCCGCGGCGTGTTGTCGGTGCCCGGAACCCGGGTACCGGTCGCGAGTACCGGAGCCACACTGGGATCCGCGTACACGCCGCCGTCCAGAACCCGGCGCACCCCGTCGGTCACCACCACGGGCGAGGCCGACTTCAGCAGGTACGCCTGGGCGCCGGCCTGGAACGCCGACCGCACCGCGTACGGGTCGTCGGACGAGGCGAGCACCACGATGCGGGGCCAGCCCTGGCTACGGAGTTCCGTGACCAGGTCGATCCCGCTGCCGTCCGGCAGGCCCAGGTCGAGGATCGCCAGGTCGCACGGACCTGTCGCGGTCGCCCGCGCCCTCGCCTCGGCCACCGAGGCGGCCTCGTGAACCGTGCCCGCACCCATCTGTGCGAGTCGTGCGGCAATCGCCTCCCTCAGCAGCGGGTGGTCGTCGACCACCAGCACGGAAAACAGCTCTTCCCGCGGATGCGGAACCATGCTCGCCGGCAAAGCACCGGCTGGCGTGGATCTGACGGCCTGCGATAAGCCGACGGCAGCCACGTCACTACCTCCCTGGAGTCGGTCGTGCCCCCCGACCGGCACCGGGTACTTTCGGCCGTTCAGCCGCGCCAGCTCTAGACCGAAAGTGGTGTCGTCGAAGGGCACTCTAGCCGCCCGCCGGGCTTCGCGGGGGATCCGAACGCGAATCTGTCTCGATCGGGTACTTACTCGCGAACGAGCGTGTAGTCCATTCAGGCTAATGCACGCCGAGTGGTTAACGCCTCGCAGAGCGCCAGCGATATTCCAAGATTGGGCACCCGCTCGGTGCGCGTGCATCCACGGTGTGCATCCGCTCGGACACCGTGCCGGCACCGGGCCGCGCCACGGCGGGCACCGGCGGAGGTGCGAGCCCTTCGCGCAGCGCAGAGCGCCGCGGACCGGTGCGCGGTGGTTCCGGAGGGGAGGCCGGCGCCGCGGGCGGGGGCCGCGCGGAGAACTCTAGCGGGACCGGTTTCCGATCTCGCGGTGAGGTCTGCGTCACACCAGGGAGCCCGGTTGCGGCGGAACCGGGCCTGAACTAGGGCGGCGGTCAGCCGCTCTTGCGTTGACCGAACAGGGACACACCCACCGGCGGCAGGCCGGCGACGCTCGACATCAGCTGACAGAACGCCTCGCCGTGCGGGTGCAGCCGCGAATCCTCGGGCGTCCAGGACGCCCGCAGTTCCAAGTCGTCGGACCGGGACGGACCGCTGATCTCGCCGAAACGCGCGGACGAGGTCTCGGTGACCGTGCCGCCCAAGGCCGTGAACGTCGCACCGGAGTTCTCCAGCGCATCGGTCAGCCAGGACCACCCGACCGCCGGCAGGAACGGATCGCTGGCCAGTTCGCGGTCCAGTTCCGCGCGTACGTAGACCACCACCCGCAGCACGCCCTGCCAGGCCTCCGGCGCGTCCGGGTCGTGCAGCAGCACCAGCCGCCCGGTGGCCGTCACGTCCGCGGGACCGGTCGCGTCGCAGCTGAGCGCGTAGGACCACGGAGCCAGCCGCTGCGGTGCGCGCATCGGCTCCAGGGTCATCTCCGGCCGCGGCCGGACGGCTTCCAAGGCCGCGACAGCTTCACGGAAGATCTGCGGCGCAGGCGTCATCGCGGTCACCAGGCGACTGTAGGACGACGAACGGGTGCCGGGCGGCAGACGCGCCGAGGAAAGGCCGCTCAGGGCCCCGTGGCACCATGGTTGACGATGTCTACCACCGCGCCCTCGCGTCCCCGGCCCGCACGCCGGGACCTCGCCGGCTCCCCCTTCCTGGCCGCGGCACGGGGCCGGCGCCCCGCGCGGCTGCCCATCTGGTTCATGCGCCAGGCGGGCCGCTCGCTGCCCGAGTACCGCGCGCTGCGCGAGGGCGTGCCGATGCTCACCGCGTGCTTCGACCCGGAGATGATCGCCGAGATCACCATCCAGCCGGTCCGCAGGCACGGGGTGGACGCGGCCATCTTCTACTCCGACATCGTGGTCCCGCTGGTCGCCGCGGGGATCGACGTCGACATCGTGCCCGGAACCGGCCCCGTCGTGGGCGAACCGGTGCGTGACGCCGCCGCGATCCGCGCGCTGCCCGACCTCGACCCGGTGCGCCTCGAGCCGGTGCTGGACGGCACACGGTTGCTGGTGGAGCGGCTCGGGCAGACACCGCTGATCGGGTTCGCCGGCGCGCCGTTCACCCTCGCCTCCTACCTCATCGAGGGCGGCCCCAGCCGCACCTTCGAACGCACCAAGGCGCTGATGCACTCCGAGCCCGCGCTGTGGCACGAGCTCGCGGGCAAACTGGCCGACATCGCCGCGGTCTTCCTGCGCGGGCAGGTCGAGGCGGGGGTCGACGCGGTGCAGGTGTTCGACTCCTGGGCCGGCGCACTGAGCCTGCGCGAGTACCGCGAGTTCGTACAGCCGCACTCGGCGCGCGTGCTGGGCGCGGTCGCGGACCTGGACGTGCCGCGCATCCACTTCGGTGTCGGCACCGGCGAGGTGCTCACCGCGATGCGCGACGCGGGCGCCGACGTCGTCGGGGTCGACTGGCGCGTACCGCTCGACGAGGCCGTGCGGCGGCTCACCGCGCACGGGCAGCCCGCTCCGGTGGTGCAGGGCAACCTCGACCCGGCGTTGCTGCAGGCGTCCTGGCCGGTCATCGACGCCGAGGTGCGGCGCATCGCCGCGGAGGGCCGCGCGGCCGCGGGGCACATCTTCAACCTCGGCCACGGCGTGCCGCCCGGCGCCGACCCCGACGTGCTGACCCGCGTCGTCGAGCTCGTCCACAGCCTGGAGGTCTGATGCACGTCGCGGTGGTCGGCGGGGGCGTCTCGGGCGCGGTCGCGGCCCACCGGCTGCGTGCCGCGCTGGGGGACGGCGCCGCCATCACGATCTTCGAAGCCAGCGGCGAACTCGGGGGCAAGCTGCACACCGCCGAGGTCGGCGGGGCCCGCCTCGACGTGGGTGCCGAGGCGTTCCTCGCGCGCAGGCCGGAAGGCGCCGCGCTGGCCGCCGAACTCGGACTCGAACTGGCCCACCCCACCGGCGCGCGATCGACCGTGCGTGCGGGCGGACGCGTCACGCGGCTGCCCGGCGGGACGTTGATGGGCATCCCCGGGTCGCCGGACGCCGTCGCGGACGTGCTCTCGCCCGCGGCGCGGGAGCGGGTCGCCGCCGAGGCGGGCCTGCCGCCGGTCACCGTGGACGGTGACGTCGCGCTGGGCGGGCTCCTGCGGGAACGCTTCGGCGACGAACTCGTCGACCGGCTGGTCGACCCGCTGCTCGGCGGAGTCTACGCCGGGGGTGCGGATGGTCTCGGCCTGCGCGCCACCGTTCCGGCGCTGGCCGCCGCGCTCGACCGCGGCGCCCCGTCGCTCACCGCGGCCGCCGCCGGGTTGATCCCCGCCGCGCCCAGCACCGCGCCGGTGTTCGGCACCGTGCCCGACGGGTTGGGCACGCTCGTCGACCGGCTCGTCGAACGCGCCAAGCCGCAGGTCCGCACTGGTGCGCCGGTGACCGCGCTGCGGCGGCGCGAGTCCGGGTGGCGGCTGGAGACCGCGTCCGAGACCGTCGACATCGACGCGGTGGTGCTCGCGGTGCCCGCCCCGGCGGCGCGCAAGCTGCTCGGCGGGGTCGTGCCGGCGGCGGCGTCGGCGCTCGGCGAGATCGAACTGGCGTCGATGGCGGTGGTCGCGATGGCCCTGCCGCCGGGCACCGAGTTGCCGCAGTCCTCCGGTGTGCTCATCGGCGCCGGGGAACGCCGGTCCGACGGGGCACCGTTCGCGGCCAAGGCGTTCACCTTCTCCTCGCGCAAGTGGGCCCACCTGGACGCCGGGCCGGTGCTGGTGCGCGGGTCGGTCGGCCGGTTCGGCGAGCCGGGCGCGCTGCACCGCGACGACGACGAGCTGGTCCGCCTCGTGCGCGCCGACCTGGCCGAGCTCACCGGCATCACCGCCGCCCCGGTCGACGTGGTGGTGCAGCGGTGGGGCGGCGGGCTGCCGCAGTACGGACCGGGTCACGTCGACCGCGTCGAGCGCGCCGAGCGAGCGATCGCCGAGGTGCCCGGGCTGGCTCTGGCCGGAGCCGCGTTGCACGGGGTCGGGGTGCCCGCGTGCATCGCCACGGCCACCGCCGCCGCGGCCCGCATCACCTCACACCTGGTGCGCTGACAACCGCTTTCGCCGCAGTGCCAAGATGGGGGTATGGCGCGGCTCAACTACCAGGAACTCAACGACACCATCCGCTACACCGCGTGGTCGGTGTTCCGGGTCGAACCGGGGCGGCTCCCCGAGAACCGCGGCCAGGCCGCGACGGAGACCACCGAGTACCTCGACGCCCTGGAGGGCAAGGGGGTCGTGGTGCGCGGCGTCTACGACGTCGCCGGTCTGCGCGCCGACGCCGACTACATGATCTGGTGGCATGCCGAGACCGCCGAGCAGGTGCAGGCCGCCTACACGGGCTTCCGCCGCACCCCGCTGGGCCGCGTGTCGGTGCCGGTGTGGAGCCAGTTCGCGCTGCACCGCCCGGCCGAGTTCAACCGCAGCCACATCCCTGCCTTCCTGGCCGGGGAGGAGCCGCGCAAGTACCTGTGCGTGTACCCGTTCGTCCGCTCCTACGAGTGGTACCTGCTGCCGGACGCCGAGCGGCGCACGATGCTCGCCGACCACGGCAAGGAGGCCAGGGACTACCCGGATGTCCGGGCGAACACGGTGGCGTCCTTCGCGCTCGGCGACTACGAGTGGATCCTCGCCTTCGAGGCCGACGAGCTGCACCGCATCGTCGACCTGATGCGGCACCTGCGCGGCACGGAGGCGCGGCGGCACGTGCGCGAGGAGACACCGTTCTACACCGGGACGAAGGTCGTGCCCGCGGAGCTGATCGCGAACCTGCCGTAGTCCGCGCTTCACCGGCGCGCCGGGCGGATCAGCGACGGAAGCGGAACCGCCGCCGGGGCCTGGGCAGTTCGCCGCGGTCGTACAGCCACGTTGCGAAGTTGTCCGCGTCCTGGCGGTAGCCGATGCCGTCGGGGCGCGGTGTGGCGGCCGCGTAGGTGTCGAACAGGGCGCCGAACCGCTCACCCAGCGACAACGGCAGGTCCGGGCGCAGGTCGGCCACGATCGAGCGGCGTTTCGCCCGCAGGGCGCGCACCTCGATGTGGATCCGCGTCACGTCGAACCCGGCCGGGGGCTCGCCGCCCGCCAGCAGCGCGCGCAACAACTCGGCCTGCCGCGCCGCCAGGTCCTCGCGACTCACCACCGCTCCCGGATCGCCGCCAGTTCCGCGGCCAGCTCGGCGTCGGTGGGGAAGTCGCCGTCGCGTTCCAGTAGAGCGCCCGGCGGCTCGGTGCGGCGCCGCAGCTCGGCCAGCAGGTCCAGCACCTCGGGACGCACCGGGTGCGTGTGCGTGTCGTGGTAGATGCCGTCGACCTCGATGCCGCCGCCGACGTGCACGTAGGCCAGGCGGTCCAGTGGGACCTCGTCCAGGAACGCCTCCGGATCGGTCCCCAGGTTGCGCGCGTTCGCGTACAGGTTCGCCACGTCCACGATCAGCAGGCAACCGGTGCGCTCGGTCAGCTCGCGCAGGAACGCGGCCTCGCTCAGCTCGGCGTCCGGCCACTCCAGCAGCGCGGCGATGTTCTCCAGCGCGAACGGCCTGCCGACGATCGACTGGGCCACCCGCACGTTGGCGACCAGCACGTCCAGCGCCTCACGGGTGCGCGGCAGCGGCACCAGGTGCCCGGCGTCCAACCCGCCCGCGCGCACGAAACACACGTGGTCGCTGGCCATCGGCGCGTCGAGGGCGTCGGCGACCGCGGCGAGGTGTTCGACGCGCGTGGTGTCGAGCGGTTCGGCGCCACCGAGGGACAGCGACACCCCGTGCGGCAGCACCGGCAGGCCGCGCTCGCGCAGCTCGGTGAGAGCCTCCGGCAGGTGTCCCGGCCGCAGGTTCTCCGCGATCACCTCGACCCAGTCGACACCCGGCATCCGCGCGATCGACAGGTCGATCTCCGGACGCCAGCCGATCCCGATTCCCAGCCGCTCAACTGCCACCGCCGCCTCCTCCGCAACCACCACCACCGGACGAGCTGCCGCCGCACGAGGTGCCGCACCTGCTCGCCGACCCGCACGAGTGCATCGTGCCCGACGAGCCCGCCGAACCGGCGACCCAGCCCCGGCGCGCCCGGGGCGGCGGGGGTGCCGTCCGGGACAGCAGCGCCTGCGCCACCACCTGGTCCGGGAAGCGGGCCAGCCCACCGAGCGCGACGGCCTGCGCGGTGCCGGCGCCCGTCGCCGACCGCACCAGCGCGTCACCCGCGCCGGTGCGCAGCGGCGCGTTCGACCGGCGATCGGTGACAGCCCACAGCATCGCCGCGGGCGCCAGCGCGAACACGCACGTGGCGCCGGGGAAACTTCCGAAGGCCACCACCGCGACGAGGATCGACAGAACCGTGGCGGTCGTCCGCACCGCCTTCGCACCGGACGTCGACGCCAGCAACCCGTGCGCCGCGAGCCGGTCCCGCAGCGCGTCGAGCACCCCGTTGCCGCGCACCGAGGTGCGCACGTCGAACAGCGTCGCGGTGCCGCGCCTGCTGTGCACGGCGGACCAGACCGCGGCGTCCAGGGCGTCTGTGGGCAGCCGTTCGCCGGTGGTGGACAGGTGCCCCGTGCTGCCGGCCCGGATCCGCTGCCGTTCGAGCAGCCCGGCGAGCGCCGTGTCGGTGGCGCGCACCGGGCCTGCGGCGAGGAACCCGAGTTCGGCGGGCGTGGGCACCGGGGGCGGCGCGCCGGTGCCACGAGTGAGCAGCCGGGGGCCGATCCGGCGGACCAGGATGGGCAGCAGCACCAGCGCGGCGTAGATCACCAGGAACTGCGGTAGCGGCAGGCCCCAGTAGGCGTTGTCGTCCGTGGTCGGACCGAGCGCGTCGAACACGACCTCTCCTCCCCGTCGCCCGTCCGACGCGGAACCGGGCAACGGGGTTCCCCGGCCCGTTATTCGGCGGGCACCAGGCGCAGTGAGATCGAGTTGATGCAGTACCGCTGGTCGGTCGGGGTGGCGTAGCCCTCGCCCTCGAAGAGGTGGCCCAGGTGGCTGTGGCAGGTGGCGCACAGCACCTCGGTGCGCACCATCCCCAGCGACCGGTCCTCGCGCAGCAGGACGGCGTCGGAGTCGGCCGGGTCGAAGAACGACGGCCACCCGCAGTGGCTTTCGAACTTCGTGTCGCTGCGGAACAGCTCCGCGCCGCACGCCCGGCACTCGTAGACACCGGTGGCCTTGGTGTCGGTGTACTCGCCGGTGAACGGTCGCTCGGTGCCCGCCTGGCGCAGCACCGCGTACTCCTCGGGAGAGAGCTGCTCGCGCCATTCCTGGTCGGACTTGACCACCTTCGGGGTGGCTCCCACGACGGGTTCCATGCGAGGTTTCATCTGTCCCAGGCTACTCGGACAACCACTGCACGGCCCGTACGACGATGTCCCACGAGGCGACGATCACGCCGAGCACCAGCAGCACCGCCACGGTGGCCGCGATCCACCACCGCAAGCCGCCCACCCGCGTGCTCGACGCGGCGAACTCCTCGACGTTGTGCAGGGTCGCCTCGACCGTGAACCCGGGTTCACACCGCTGCATCCGGTCCAGATGCCGCGCGAACGCCTGCGCCTCCGGGTCGTCCGGATCCAGCCCGACGAGGTCGTCGTCGAAGCGCGGGTTGCGGCCGCTGTCGGTCATACCCCTCAGGGTAGTCAGCCGATGCGGGTGTCGGCGTCGATGCGCAGCCCGTTCCCGGTGTCGACCACCCGCCAGCCGACGCGGCCGACGCCGTCGATCGTGACGAACATCGTGGCCGAGCCGTCGGCGTTGGCGCCCTGGTCGGCGCGGATCGAGCTGTAGCCCTGGATCTCGTGCTGCGACCAGTACTGCTGGAACGCCTGCTGGCTGCCGAACACGGCCTGCGCGGCGGGCGTGAGCAGCGCCCACGCGGTGGCCGAACCGCCGGCGTCGAGGTACCCCTTGACCGTCTGGCCCGCCGCGCCGAAGTTCACCGCACCGGCGTTGGGCGCCGATCCCAGGTCAGCGGGCGGGGCGGTGCTGGAGGGGCTGGACGGCGCCGAGGTGGGTGCGGCGGGGCCGCCGCCCGCCTGCCCCGAGCCGTCGTCCGACGTCCCGTTGTTCAACGCGATGATCAGCACCGCGACCAGCACCGCCACAACCGCCACGCCGGCGCCGATCAGCACGCCCTTGCGCTTGCCCGACGACGCCGTGCCGGTGCCCTCCGCCGGTTTCGGTGGTGGGATGTAGGCCGCGGTGGGGTTCTGCGGACCACGCTGCTGCGGCGCGGGCGGCGAGGCGGCGGCCGCCGTGCCGGTGCGCTTCCACGGCGGCGGCTCGGCGGGTGCGGGGATCGGCGGGTCGACCGGCGCCGCCGCGGGACGGCGTCCCGCGCTGTACAGCGGCGGCGACACCATGGTGGCGGACCTGGCGTCCTTCTCGCTGTCGGCGAGCGCGGCCAGCCGGTCGCGAGCCTCCAGCATGGTCGGGCGCTCTTCCGGCTCCACCCGCAGCAGGCTCATCAGCAGCGCGGTGGCCCGGCCGGACTGGCGCGGCGGCACGACCTGGCCGTTGGCGGCCGTGTAGAGCAGCGCGAGCTGGTTGGTGCTGTTGCCGTACGGCGGCTGCCCCTCCAGCGCGTGGTAGAGCGTCGCGCCCAGGGAGAAGACGTCGGACGCGGGCGCCGGGTCCGAACCACGGGCCAGTTCCGGTGCGAGGTAGGCGGGGGTGCCGCCGATCAGGCCGGTCTGGGTGAGCGTGAGGTCACCCGCCGCGCGCGAGATGCCGAAGTCGGTGATCTTCGCGGTGCCGCTCTCGTCGATCAGGATGTTGGCCGGCTTGATGTCGCGGTGCACGATGCCCGCGCGGTGCGCCACCACGAGCGCGGAGGCGACCTGGTGGCCGATGCGGGCGACCTCGGCCAGGGACAGCGTGCCCTGCTCGGCGATCACCGCGGACAGGCTCTTCGACGGCAGGTACTCCATGACCAGGCACGGGTCCCCGCCGTGTTCGGCGATGTCGAACACGACGATGGCGTTGGGGTGCTGGAACCGGGCCGCGTTCTTGGCCTCGCGCATCGCGCGCTGGCGCATGCTGTTGCGCTCGCCATCGGACAGACCCGGCGCAGCGAGGATCTGCTTCACCGCCACCGAACGTTCGAGGCGTTCGTCGACCGCGCGCCACACGACGCCCATGGCGCCGCTGCCGATGTGCTCAACGAGGCGATAGTGCCCTGCGATCAGTTGACCGGTGTCGATGGGACTACTCCTCGGAAACTCTCCGCATGTGCTGGCTTGGCTCAGCGCGAACGATCTCCTCGCGCACCGAGTCGAGTGTAGCGGGCTGCGCGGTGCGCCCGCCGTTCGCTGTCCCGCGGGCGATCCGGGCGAGACCGAGGGCTCCGAGGAGTGCGAAGGCACCGTAACAGGCCAGCAGCGCGGGCGGTGTTCCGCCGGTGAGGGCGTCGCCGAGCACCACCACGGCGACCGTGCCGGGCAGGCTGCCGAGGGCGGTGCCCGCGAGGTACGGGCCGAAGCGCACGGACAGGATGCCGCAGCAGTAACTCAGTGGTGCGAAGGGAACCACCGGGATCAGCCGCAGCGACGCGACCGCCAGCACGCCGCCGCCGGCCAGCCGCTCGTCGACCTTGCGCACCGCTGTGCGCTCCAGGTGGCGGGCGACGAGGTCGCGGCCGGCCCAGCGGGCGAGCGCGAACCCGAGCACGCCGGAGATCGCGGTGGCCGTGAGCGCCACCACGATGCCGAGTGCGTCACCGAGCAGCAGTCCGGCGGCGAGGTTGAACACGGTGCGCGGAACGGGGGCCACGGTGAGTACCGAGTAGGCGGCGAGGAACGCGAGCGCGGCGACCGGCCCGGCGCTGGCGGCCCACGAGCGCAGCTCTGCCGGGCTCGGCACCGGCAGCATGAGCGCCGCCGCGACCGCCCCGGCGAGCAGGACGAGCGCGAGGACGAGTTTGGCGCGGCGGGGCACGACCTCCACGGTAAGGCACGCGCGGAACCCGCTCCGCGCCACTACGGTGATGCCGTGGCCAGACGCGGTGAGGCGGTCGAGTACCAGGTGGGCACCCGCACGGTACGGGTGTCCAATCCGGACAAGGTGTACTTCCCGGAGCGGGGGATCACCAAGCGGCAGGTGGTGGAGTACTACCTCGCCGTCGCCGATCCGCTGCTGCGGGCGATCGGGGAGCGGCCGACCACGCTGAAGCGGTTCCCCGACGGCGTTTCCGGCGAACCGTTCTACGCCAAACGGGTCCCCCGGGGTGCGCCCGACTGGGTGCAGACCGCGCGGATCACGTTCCCGTCGGGGCGCACCGCCGACGAGGTGTGCCCCACCGAGCCCGCGGTGTTCGCGTGGGCGGCCAACCTCGGCACGCTCGACTTCCACCCGTGGCCGGTGCGCAGGCCGGACACCGACCACCCGGACGAACTGCGCATCGACGTCGACCCCTCCGACGTGCACGGCTTCGACGACGCGGTGCGGGTGGCGCTCGTGGTGCGCGAGGTGCTGGCCGACGCCGGGCTCACCGGCTACCCCAAGACCTCCGGCGGCCGGGGTGTGCACGTGCTGGTGCGCATCCGCCCCGAGTGGGACTTCGTCGCCGTGCGTCACGCGGTGATCGCGCTGGGCCGCGAGGTGGAGCGGCGGGCCCCGGAGCTGGCCACGATCGCGTGGTGGAAGGAGGAGCGCGGCGGCCTCGTGTTCCTCGACTACAACCAGGCGGCGCGGGACCGCACGATCGCCTCGTCCTGGTCGGTGCGCGGCACCCCCAGGGCCACCGTGTCGACGCCGCTGACGTGGGAGCAGCTGTCGTCGGTGCACCCCGACGACTTCGACGTGCGCACGGTGCCGGACTGGCTGGCCGAGCACGGCGACCCGCACGCGACGATCGACGACGCGGCGTTCGGGCTGGACACCGCCCTGGAGTGGTACGCCCGGGACGAGCGCGACCACGGCCTGGGGGACATGCCGTACCCGCCGGACCACCCGAAGATGCCGGGCGAGCCGAAGCGGGTGCAGCCCAGCCGGGCACGGGACTGACCGGAACCCCGGAACCCCGGAACACCGGAACACCACAGCGCTCCGGGGTGTTGACCACGGTGTGAAGCTGTCCGTGCTCGACCGGTCCCGCACCCGCGACGGGGACACCCACGCCCAGGCGCTGCGGGAGACCGTGGCGTTCGCGCGGCAGGCCGAGGAGCTGGGCTACCACCGGTTCTGGGTGTCGGAGCACCACAGCGTGCCCGGTGTGGCGGGGTCCGCGCCGACCGTGCTGGCCGCCGCCGTCGCGGACGCGACCGACCGCATCCGCGTCGGAACCGGCGGCGTGATGCTGCCCAACCACCAGCCGCTCGTCGTCGCCGAACAGTTCGGCGTGCTGGAGGCGTTGCACCCCGGGCGGATCGACATGGGGCTCGGCCGGTCGGTCGGGTTCACCGGAGGCGTGCGGCGCGCGCTCGGTCGCGGCAGGGACGACGCCGACCGGTTCGACGAGCAGGTCCGGCTGCTGCTCGGCTACCTCGACGGCACCCAGCGCGAGCACCCGGGCGTGCACGCCTTCCCCGCCGAGGGGCAGCGCGTTCCGGCGTTCCTGCTGGCCACCGGCGCGGGTGCGGACCTCGCCGCCGAGCTGGGGCTGCCGCTGGTGATCGGCGCGGTCCGCGGTGAGGCGCGCATGGTGGAGGCGGTCGAGCGCTACCGCTCGGTGTTCGTGCCCTCGCCGCGCTGCCCGGCGCCGTACGTGATCGTGTCGGCCACGGTCGCGGTGGCCCGCACGCGCGAGGCCGCGCAGCGCCTGCTGGTGCCCGAGGCGTGGGCCGCGGCCTGGTCGCGCACGCACGGGGTGTTCCCCCCGCTGCGCCCGGCCGGGGAGATCCTGGACACCCGCATGACCGACCGCGAACGACGGCTGTTCGACGAGGCGCTGCGGGGGCACATCGCGGGCACGCCCGACGAGGTCGGCGCCGCGCTCGACGGCCTCGTGGCGCGCACCGGCGCCGACGAGGTGCTCGTGACCACCAGCACCTACGACCGCGCGGAGATGCTCGAGTCCTACCGGTTGCTGGCGTCGGTGGGCAGCGCGGCCGCGTCCCTGGGTGTGCGGTAGTACAACGCCACGGCCGCGAACACCGCGAACGTCAGCCACAGGTAGCCGTTCAGGAAGAACCACCCCAGCCCGGCGGGCTTGAAGTCCAGCACGGTGGCGGCCGCGAAGCCCAGGAGCTGGAGCACCCCGCCGGAGCCGACCAGGGCCGCGCCGACCAGCCCGACCCAGCCGGCCACCGATCCGCGCAGCGCGAGGTTGCCCAGGCAGATCAGCAGCGCGCCCAGCCACACCCAGTGGTGCACCCAGCTGTAGGGCGACACGACCGTCATCCCGAGCCCGCACACCGTGACCGCCACCAGTTCCTCGCCCCGCACCGCGAGCCGCCTGGCCAGCAGCAGGCACCCGACAGCGGTGACCGCGGCCAGCGCCAGCCACACGATCTGCATCCCGCCGGTCACCCCGGCGGCGCGGGCGAGGAACCCGCGCAGCGACTCGTTCGACGGGTTCTCCGGCACCCCGACCCGGGCGGGATCGGCGAACGCGCCGGACCAGAAGGTGACCGAGTCGCGCCACAGGAACGCGAACCCGACCGCCACGGTGGCCACGAACGCGGCCGCCGCGGTGATGGCCGCCCGGTACCGGCGGGTCGCCAGCAGGTAGAGGAGGAAGAACGCGGGCGTCAGCTTGATCCCCGCCGCCACGCCGATCAGCACGCCCTTGACCTTCGACGAGTCGGGCAGCGCCACGTCGAGCAGCACCAGCGTCATCAGCAGGATGTTGACCTGCCCGAACGCCATCGTCTCGCGGATCGGTTCGCACCACATGAGCAGCGCGGCGACCGGCAGGCTGACCAGCACCAGCCGCGCGTCCCGCCGCAACCGCAGCAACGACAGCGCCGCCCACACCCCGACCGTGAGCATCGCGTAATCGCCCAGGGCACCCACCCAGGTGAACGCGGCACCGTGGAGTGGTGCGAGCGGCACGAACAGCAGGGCGGCGAAGGGGGTGTAGACGAACTCCCACTGACCGCGGATGTTGCCCAACAGCGGCGTGTCGTAGACCGAGACGCCGTGCCACACGCGTTCGCCCGCGGTTCGGTACACACCCAGGTCGAGCAGGTGCATCAGCGCCGGGAGCCGGTCGAGCACCTGCACGACGTAGCCCGCCCCCGCGATGCTGCCGAGCACCAGGACCGGCCAGACAACCGACCAGGGGATCGGTCGCCGCCCGTTCTCCGAGGGCACCGGCGCCCTGGCCGGAGTCTCCACCGCGGAAGACGACACAGTCACTCCCAGTACTCGACGGTGCTGCGAATGGAGGACAAGCGTAAACGGGGACGGGTCATGCGGGGCAGAGGGTGCCGTCGTCGGGAACCCTGCCGTCGACCAGGAACGCGCGCACCGCGTCCGCCGCGCACGGCGACGACAGTGCTCCGTGGCCCGCGCCCTGCCACGCGACGCGCACCGCGCTGGGCATCTGCTGGGTCGCGCGCACGGTGCCGGTCTCCGGCGTGACCGGGTCGGCCAGCGTGCTGGTGACCAGGATCGGCGGCAGCCCGGAGGTGCTCAGGGTGGGCAGCGACTCGGTGTGCGCGGGCCACGGCAGGCACCAGGCGGGTCGCTGGGCGGCCAGCCCGCCGAACACCGGGTACCGGTCGCGCAGTTGGGTGGTCAGCTCGGCGATGCGGTCGGCCGGGATGCGCTCGACGGTGTCGTTGCACTGCGTCGCGAGAGTGGCGTCCAACCGGGACGCCCACACGTCCGAGCCGTCGAGCATCGGCGTGAGGAACGCGGCCAGCCCCTGCACGTCACCGCCCCGGCCCGCGTCGAGCGCGGCGGCCAGTTCGCCCCACCGCGCGCGGTCGGCGAGCCCGGTGACGACGGCGCGCAGCGCCGAGCCCGGCCCGAACAGCGCACCGCCGGGCAGCACTCGGGGAGACACGCGCAGCCGCTCGAGCACCGCCGAGACCGCCGCGCCGGCGTCCTGTCCCACCGCGGTGGCGTAGGCGTCGAGCGTCGCCTGCTGCGCGGCCGCGAGCTCGCCGAGCACGGTGGCGGTGTCGCTGGAGGGGTCCGGCACTCCGTCCATCACGAACCGCCCGACCCGGTCCGGGAAGCGGGCCGCGTAGGAGATGAGCACCTGGGAGCCCTCGCCGTGCGCGAGCGCGTGCAGGTGCGGAACGCCCAGTTCGTCGCGCACCGCCTCGAGGTCGCCCGCGGTCCGCCAGCTGTCGAAGGACTGCTGCGCGCCCCCGAGGTCGATCGCGCACTGCTGACCGGCCTTGCGCGCCGCGTCCAGCAGCGGTTCGAGGTCGTCGTCGGCCGGGTCGTGGTCGAGCAGCTGGTTGCGGGTGTCGCCGGGCACGCAGGACAGCGGGTCCGATTCGCCGGTGCCGCGCCGGTCCAGCCCGATCAGCGAGAACCGCTGCAGCAGCGCGGGCGGCAGTGTCCCGGCGAGGCGGGCCGCGTAGAGGGTGCCGGGTTCGCCGTCGACGTCGTTGACCACCACCAGCGGGATGTCGCCGGTTCCCGCGCGCAGCAGCGACACCCGGGTCTGGATCCGGCCGGGCAGCGCCGGGCTGTCCAGGCGGGAGAGCACGGTGCCGCAGCTGAACCGGACCTGCTCGGGTGCGGGGGCGCCGAGGCGGGCGCGGGTGCGGGCGTCACAGTCGGTCCAGTCCACCCCGGGGGCGGACGGCTCGCTCAGCGGCGGCAGCGGTACCTCACTGGTCGTGCTGGTGGGCGCGGTGGACACCGGGGCGTCGTTCTCCACGACCGGCGGCCGTTTCGACGGCCCCGCCGTGCAGCCCGCGAGGAGGGCGGGCAGCAGCACGGCCAGTACCAGAGCACGGCGCGGCAAGACGTTCCTCATTCCCTGTAGTGCCTGTCGCACACGAGGTTCGCACGACGCCCGTGTGCCCGTGGTGAGCGGGGCACCGCCAGGCTTTCAGCCGGTGCGCTTGACCTCGCCGTGGAAGACGGCGTCGAGGTCGTAGCGGGCGACCTCCTCCAGCTGGGCGTAGGTGCACGAGGCCGGCTCGCGGTCGGGGCGCCACCGGACGAACTGCGCCGTGTGCCGGAACCGCGACGGGTGCCCGCCCTCGGTGTGCTCGTACGCGACCTCGACGACCCGCTCGGGCCGCACCGGCACCCACGGTTGCTCGGTGGAGCGCCACCGCGTGACGCCGCCGGGCACTCGCTGGCCCTCGACGGTGCCGTCCAGCCACGGGTGGCCCGCGCCGTCGGTGATCAGATCGGCGAACTCGGCGGCCAGCTCGGTGCGCCGCTTCACCGGGAACGACCCGACCACCCCGGGGTGGTGCAGCACACCGTCGTCGTCGTACAGGCCCAGCAACAGCGAACCGACGGCCGCACCGGGGGTGGAGTCCTTGTGCCAGCGCAGACCGGCGACCACGCAGTCGGCGGTGCGCGAGTGCTTGTACTTGCTCATGATCCGCTTGCCCGGTTCGTATCCGGCGGTGCGCGGCTTGCCGATCACGCCGTCCAAGCCGGCGCCCTCGAACAGCTCGAACCAGTGTCGCGCGGTGACGGGGTCGGTGGTGGCGGGCGTGATGTTGAGGTCGCGGCCCGCCAGCTCTGCCAGCCGCTGCCTGCGCGCGGTCGTCGGCTCGTCGAGGAACGCGTCACCGCCCAGCGCCAGCAGGTCGAACGCGACGAACGTGGCCGGTGTCCGCTCGGCGAGCAGCCGCACCCGCGAGTCGGCCGGGTGGATGCGTTCGGTGAGCGCGTCGAAGTCGAGGTGCCCCTCGCGCCCGATCACGAGCTCGCCGTCGAGCACCACCCGGTCCGGCAGCAGCCCGGGCAGCCGCGCCAGCACCTCGGGGAAGTACCGGTTGAGCGGCTTGCCCGCGCGCGACTGGAGCGTCACGTCGTCGCCGTCGCGAAAGACGAGGCAGCGGAAGCCGTCCCACTTGGGCTCGAACAGCAGCTCGTCGGAGTCCGGGATGGACTTCGCCGGTTTCGCGAGCATCGGCTGGATCGGCGGCGTGAGAGGCAGCATTGCCCCACATTAGAGGCGGCGGCGGTAGCGCAGCATCGTGAAACCGTCGTCCACCAGGATCGACGCCAGATCCATCGCCCGTGCCCGCTGCGCCGGGCGCCCGACCGCGATGCGCCCGGCGTCGCCGCCGGCCAGCAGCGGCGCGACCGTCACGCACAGCTGGTCGACCAGGTCCTCGGCCACCAGTTCACCGAACAGCCGCGGCCCGCCCTCGCAGTCGATCCGCAGCAGGCCGCGCTCGGCCAGCCCGTCCAGCGCGCGCCGCAGGTCGAGGGTCTCCTCGCCGGCGACCAGGATGTCGGCGCCCGCGTCCGCGAGGGCGGCGCGCCGCCCGGCGGGGGCGGCGGCGGTGGTGACGACGATCGGCGGCACCGCGGTGTCGGTGAACAACGGGGCCGAGGGGTCGAGCCGGGCGCTGCCGGAGACGACCGCGATCGGCGGGACCTCGGACCGGCCGAGCCGGGCCCGCGCGGCGCGCCGCTCGGGGGACATGCGGGCGCCGCGGTAGTTCTCCGCGCGCACCGTGCCCGCCCCGGCGAGCACGACGTCGGCCAGCAGACGGCCGTGGAAGAAGATCCGCTTGTCGCCGGGGCTGGACAGACCCTCCGAGCGGCCGTCGACAGCCGCCGCGCCGTCGGCGGAGGAGGTGAAGTTGGCCTGCACGAACGGCCGGTCCAGACCGTCCGGGTAGCCGTAGATCCGGTCCAGGTCGTCGTCGGTCACGTCCTCGAGAGACTCGGGCCACACGCAGCGCACGATCTCCATCACATCACGCCGCCGTGACCGACGGGGCCGCGACGGTGCCGGATAGCCTGGGCGAATGCCCGCGCACCTGACCGACCGGCAGCCCGAGCTGGGAGCGGACGAGCTGATCGCCGCCCTGGTGCCGCCGCCGCGCTTCGACGCGGTGCGGTTCTCCACCTACGTGCCGAACCCGGACGAGCCGAGCCAGGCCGAGGCCGTCGAGTCGTGCTCGGCGTTCGCGGCGCGCATCGGCAGTGCGGCGCCGAAGAAGTCCAGGCTGCGGTCGCTGTTCGGCGGCGGCTCCGCGCCGGAGCGGGGCAGCCAGGGCCTCTACCTCGACGGCGGGTTCGGCGTCGGCAAGACCCACCTGCTCGCCTCGACCTGGCACGACGCGCCCTCGCCCAAGGCGTACGGGACGTTCGTCGAGCTGACCCACCTGGTGGGCGCGCTCGGTTTCGGCGAGGCGGTGCGCCGGTTGTCCGGGCACCGGATGCTCGCGATCGACGAGTTCGAACTCGACGACCCGGGCGACACGATGCTCGTCACCCGGCTGCTGCGGGAGCTGACCGACGCCGGCGTGTACGTCGCGGCCACGTCGAACACGCTGCCGGACAAGCTCGGTGAGGGCCGCTTCGCCGCGGAGGACTTCCTGCGCGAGATCCAGTCGCTGTCGTCGCGGTTCTCCGTCGTGCGCGTCGACGGGCCCGACTACCGGCACCGCGGGTTGCCGGACGCGCCGCCGCCGGTGGACGAGCAGACGCTGCTGGCCAGTGCCGAGAGCCGCGAGGGCTCGACGCTCGACGATTTCGACGCGTTGTGCGCGCACCTGGCGAAGCTGCACCCGTCCCGGTACGGCCGCCTCGTCGACGGGGTCGCCGTGGTGCACATCCGCGACGTGCGTCCTGCGCCGGACCAGAGCGTGGCGCTGCGGCTGGTCGCGTTCGCCGACCGGCTCTACGACCGGGCCATCCCGGTGGTCGTCTCCGGTGACTCGCTGAACGCGCTGTTCACCGAGGAGATGCTGCAGGGGGGCTACCGGAAGAAGTACCTGCGGGCGGTGAGCCGTCTGACCGCGCTGGCGCGAGATGCCGCGTCAGTGAGCTGAGCGCGGGCACCACGGCCACCGCGAGGCACACGCCGCCCACCACGTCGGTGGGGTAGTGGTAGCCCAGGCCGACGAGCCCGGCGCCCGCCACCAGGACGACGACGGCGCCGGCTCCCGCCGCGACGGCCCGCGCCGTGCCGGGCCGGGCGAGCAGCACCAGCACCGTCAGCGTGGCGACGGTGCTCACCGTGTGGCCGCTCGGGTAGGCGAGGTAGTCGGCCTTCGTGCGGCCGAACAGCGGTTTGAGCAGCCACGTGTTGAGCGCCACGGGCACCGCGACACCCACCACCGCCAGCGCGACGCCGTCCCAGCGGCGCCCGAGCGCGCACGCGAGCACCACGATCGCGAGCAGCGGCAGCAGCACGACCGGTTCGGTGGGCAGCACCATCGACCGCAGCAGCGCGGGTCGGCCGCCGAGCGCTCCGTCGATCCACGCCGTGACGGTCGCGTCGAGCCCGCTCGCGCCACGGCCCCCGGCGACGGTGACGCCGAGAACGAGCACGAGCCCCGCACCGACGAGGGCCCACGTCGCGCGGGTGGGTGGGGTGGTCACCCGCCGCAGTATGCCCGGTGGGGCCGGTGCGCGGTGGCCGCACGAGGCAGCGGGGCCGGTGCGCGGTGGCCGCACAAGGGCAGCGGTGGTGGCGGAGCGTCGCTCGCGGTGGTCCGTGCGTGGCGGGCGACCGGGTGCCTTCTGCCGGGGTGGCCACGGCCCGCGCGGGAGGGGCCTGCCGCACCGGGGGCCCTGGTGCGGTGTCGCCGCGAGTGGCGGGCTGTGTCTTCCCGCCGGGGGCGTGGGTGCGCTCCTGTGGCGCGGTTGCGTTCCCACTGCGGGGCCCGCTGCGAGGGGCCGGGCCGTGTCTTGCCGAGGTGCGGTCGCGCTCTGCCGTGGTGTCCCCCGCCCGCGCGGGAGGGGCCTGCCGCCCCGGGGCTCCTGGTGCGGTGTCGCCGCAGGTGCTCGCCGTGGCGGGGCCGTGGCGTCCCGCCGGGGGTGCGTGCGCTCCCGCTTCGCGGTTGCGTCCCCACTGCGGGGGCCCGCTGCGAGGGGCCGGGCCGTGTCTTGTCGAGACGCGCGCGTCCTTTGCCGTGGTGGCCACGGCCGCGCGGGAGGCGGGCGCGGGGGTTGCCGCCCCGGGGCCCTGGTGCAGTGCCGCCGCGAGTGGCGGGGCCGTGGTTTCCCGCCGGGGGCGCGTGCGCTCCCGCGGCGCGGTTGCGTCCCCGGCGGCGAGCGCCGGCCGAGCCTTGCCGGGCCGCGCGCGCCCTTTGCCGTGGCGGTCACGGCCTGCGCGGGAGGGGCCCGCCGCCGAGGCGCCCTGGCGCAGCCGTCGACGCGGGCACCGGCCGCGGGTACCCGCCGCGCACCGGCCGCAGGCACCCACCGCGCTCCCGCCGCAGGCACTCACCGCCCACCGGCCGCCCGCGACCGTGCCTGCTCAGCCCCTCAGCGCCCGAGCACCTCGGCGATGATGTCCAGCCCCCGGTCCAAATCCCCCTCCGCGATGGTCAGCGGCGGGGCCAGCCGCAGCGTCGCGCCGTGGGTCTCCTTCGCCAACAGGCCCTTCGCCGCCAGCCACTCGCACGCCTCGCGCCCGCTCGGGCCGCCCGGCGTGAGGTCGATCCCCGCCCACAGGCCACGCCCGCGCACCTCCGCCAGCCCACGTCCGACCAGCTCACCGAGCCGCGCGTGCATGCGCGCGCCCAGCTCCCGTGACCGCGCCTGGAACTCACCCGTGGACAGCAGCCGGATCACCGCCCGCCCGACCGCGCACGCCAGCGGGTTCCCGCCGAACGTCGAACCGTGCTCGCCCGGCTTGAGCACCCCCAGCACGTCCCGCCGCCCGACCACCGCCGACAACGGCACGATTCCGCCGCCCAGCGCCTTGCCGAGCGTGTACAGGTCGGCGCGCACCCCGGTGGGTTCCAGCGCCAGCAGCGTTCCGGTGCGCGCCAGCCCCGACTGGATCTCGTCGGCAATCAGCAACGCACCCGCCTCGTCGCACAGCCGTCGCGCCTGCGCGAGGTAACCGTCCGGTGGCACCAGCACACCCGCCTCGCCCTGGATGGGTTCCAGCAGCACCGCCGCGGTGCGCTCGGTGATCGCATCGCGTAACGCCGCCGCGTCGCCGTACTTCACCACGGTGAACCCGGGTGTGTAGGGCCCGAACCCGGCGCGCGCGTCCTCGTCGGTGGAGAACGAGATGATCGTGGTGGTGCGGCCGTGGAAGTTCGACCCGGCCACCACGATCTCGGCCTGCCCGTCCGGCATCCCCTTCACCTCGTAGGCCCACTTGCGCGCCACCTTCAGCGCCGATTCGACCGCCTCGGCGCCGGAGTTCATCGGTAGCACCATGTCGGTGCCGGTGAGCTCGGCCAGCTCGCGGCAGAACGCGCCCAACTGGTCGTGGTGGAACGCGCGGGAGGTCAGCGTGACCCGGTCCAGCTGTTCCCGCGCGGCGGCGATGAGCGCGGGGTGGCGGTGCCCGAAGTTCAGCGCCGAGTAGGCCGACAGGAAGTCGAGGTACCGGCGGCCCTCGACGTCGGTCACCCAGGTCCCCTGCGCCTCGGTGACCACGACGGGCAGCGGGTGGTAGTTGTGCGTGCTCCAGCGCTCGTCGAGCGCGATGAACTCGGCCGCGGACATCGTCATGTGCATCAGGCTAAGCGCCATCAGCCGGGTGAATCATCCGATGATCGTTGCCAGTGCAGGTGGATCGTTGCGCAGATCCCCGGAAAAGCAGCGGTTCGTTGTGTCCGGGCTCGCGTGCCGGTGTGCTCGCCAAGAGCGGCGGTCGTTTGACAGAGTGCGAGACGTGACCGACGAGCACTCCTTCCTCCGCCTGCAAGCCCGTACCCAGCGCTTCACCCTCGGCACCCCGCGCGAGTTCCGCGTGTCCGCGGACGGCGCCCGCGTGTTGTTCCTGCGGTCGGAGTCGGGCACCGACCGGCGCAACAGCCTGTGGGAACTGGACCTGTCCACCGGCGTCGAGACCAAGGTGGTCGACGCGGCCGAGCTGCTGCCCGGTGAGGAGGAGCTGCCGCCGGAGGAGCGCGCCCGCCGCGAACGCATGCGGGAGGGCGCGGGCGGTGTGGTCGGCTACGCCGTCGACGACGCGTTCGGCGTGGCCGCGTTCTCGCTGTCCGGCAAGCTCTACACCGTGGACCTGGCCACCCGCGCGGTCACCGAACGGGTCGGCACCTCCGTGATCGACCCGCGGCCCTCGCCGACCGGCACGCATGTCGCCTACGTCCGCGACCGCGCGCTGCGGGCCGTCGACCTCGCCAGCGGTGCGGACACGGTCGTCATCGGTGAGGACGGCGAGGATGTCGCGTGGGGCCTCGCCGAGTTCATCGCCGCCGAGGAGCTCGGTCGCGCGCGCGGCTACTGGTGGTCCCCGGACGGCACGTGCCTGCTGGTCGAGCGCACCGACCGCGCCGCCGTGCCGCGCTGGACGATCGCCGACCCGGCGCACCCCGAATCCGGCGCGACCACCGTCGCCTACCCGGCCGCGGGCACCACGAACGTCGACGTCTCGCTGTCCTTCGTCGGTCTCGACGGCAGCCGGGTCGACGTCGACCGGGGCGACTGGGAGTACCTCGTCGCCGTGCACTGGTCGGCCGGCGGCCCGCCGCTGATCGCGGTGCAGCCGCGCGACCAGCGCGAACTCGCGATCTACGCGGTCGATCCCGAGGACGGATCCACCACACAGCTGCACACCGAGACCGATCCGCGCTGGGTCGAGATCGTGCCGGGCGTGCCGGCCTGGACCCGTGACGGACGTCTGGTGCGCGTCAGCGCCGCCGACGGCAGCTACCGGCTGGTGATCGACGGCGAACCGGTCACCGAGCCCGGGCTGCAGGTCCGGTCGGTGCTGCACGTCGGCGACGAGGTGCTGTTCAGCGCCTCCGCGGACGACCCGACGCAGATCCACGTCTACCGCACCGGCGCGGACGGGGTGCACCGGCTGTCCACCGAGGACGGTGTGCACATCGGTGCGGGCACCGCCGAGGTCACCGTGCTGTCATCGTGGAGCCTGAAGCACAGTGGTCCGCGGGTCGGCGTGCTGCGCGACGGCGCACCGGTCGCGTCCGTCCGCTCCTACCCGGTGGATCCCGGGCTGGAACCGGACCCGGAGTGGCTCACCGTCGGCGAACGCGGCCTGCGCGCCGCGCTGCTGCTGCCCCGCGGGTACCAGCCCGCCGACGGCGCGCTGCCGGTGCTGCTCGACCCGTACGGCGGCCCGCACGCGCAGCGCGTCCTGCAGAGCCGCAACGCGTTCCTCACCTCGCAGTGGCTGGCCGACCAGGGTTTCGCGGTGCTCGTCGCGGACGGCCGTGGCACCCCCGGGCGCGGTCCGGCGTGGGAGAAGGAGATCGACCGCGAGCTGGCCGAGGTCACGCTCACCGACCAGGTCGACGCGCTGCACGCCGTCGCCGCCGAGCACCCGGAACTCGACCTGGACCGGGTCGCCATCCGCGGCTGGTCCTACGGCGGTTATCTGTCCGCGCTGGCCGTGCTGCGCCGCCCGGACGTCTTCCACGCGGCGGTCGCGGGCGCCCCGGTCACCGACTGGTCGCTCTACGACACCCACTACACCGAGCGCTACCTCGGCACCCCCGAGGCGGAGCCGGACACCTACGAGCGGAACTCGCTGATCGCGAGCGCGCCGGGGCTGCGCCGGGCCCTGCTGATCGTGCACGGCCTCGCCGACGACAACGTGTTCGTGGCGCACGCGCTCCGGCTGTCCTCGGCGCTACTGGCCGCCGGACGACGGCACGTGTTCCTGCCCCTGGTGGGGGCCACCCACATGACGCCGCAGGCCGAAGAGGTCGCGGAGAACCTGATGAAGGTCCAGGTCGACTGGATCAAGGACGAGCTGGAGGCTGCTGCGCGATGAAGCGCTGGGGTATCACCATTCCGCTGACCGGGGTGCCGTTGACCGCGCACCGCGAGTTGATCGAGCGGCTGCCGTCGCTCGGCTACACCGACGCGTGGACGGCCGAGACCGCGGGCACCGACGCGTTCTCGCCGTTGTTGCTGGCCTCGCAGTGGGCGCCGGAACTGCGGCTGGGGACCGCGATCGTGCCGGTCTACACCCGCGGGCCCGGTCTGCTGGCGATGTCGGCGGCCACGCTGGCCGAGGCTGCACCCGGCCGATTCGTGCTCGGCATCGGCGCGTCGTCTCCGGTCATCGTCGGCAACTGGAACGCGGCGCAGTTCGCGAAACCGTTCGCGCGCACCCGCGACACGTTGCGGTTCCTGCGGGCCGCGCTCGCGGGGGAGAAGGTGACCGAGGAGTACGAAACGTTCTCGGTCCGCCGGTTCCGCCTGGAGCGCGCACCGGACCCCGCACCGCCGATCATGCTGGCCGCGCTGCGGCCCGGGATGCTCCGGCTCGCCGCCAAGGAAGCCGACGGCGCGATCACCAACTGGCTCTCGCCCACCGATGTGCGGCAGGTGCGCGCCGAGATCGGCCCGGACACCGAGCTGGCCGCCCGGATCTTCGTGTGCCCGACCACCGACCGGGACGCGGCGCGCGGGCTGGGGCGCATGCTCATCAGCAGCTACCTGACGGTGCCGGTCTACGCCGCGTTCCACGAGTGGCTGGGCCGCGGCGACGCGCTCCGGCCGATGCACGAGGCGTGGGCGGCGGGCGAGCGCAAGCGCGCCAACGAGGTCATCCCGGACGAGGTGGTGGACGACCTGATCGTGCACGGCAGCCCGGACGAGTGCCGGGAGAAGGTGCAGTCTTATGTGGACAACGGGCTGACCACGCCGGTCATCTCGGTGCTGCCGACCGGTGACGACCCGATCCGGCAGGTGGAGGCGCTGGGGCCGCGGTGATCCCCGCGGTGGCCTGCTGCTTGCCGCCGCGCTGCCGCGGGAGCGCGAAGGCGAGCAGCAGCGCCACACCGACCAGCACGTAGGTAGCGGCGGAGAGCTGTTCGGGCAACGACCAGTCGCGGTGCACCACGGGAAACGCGGTTTCCGGCAGCGCGTGGAACGGCGCGAGCACGAAGAACACCGCCGTGAGCGCCCCCCACGCCAGCCAGGCGGCGGACAGCCAGGAGCGTTCCTCCGCGCGGCGCACCCCGATGCCGAGCACCACCAGCAGCGCCGGGACCACCCACACGTAGTAGTGCGACCAGGACGTGGGGGAGACGAGCAGCGCGAGCCCGGCGTTGGCCATCAGCGCCAGCGCCGGTTCGCTGCGTCGCATCGCGTTGGCGACCAGGGCCAGCAGACCGAGCACCAGGACGATCCACACGGCCTTCTCCGCGACGCCGGTGAGCCCGGTGCGGACGATGACCGCCTCGATGGCCTGGTTGGTCTTGAACGCGGTGCCGCTGACCCCGCCGCCGCTGAAGCCGCCGCGGAACCAGTAGGTGATCGAACCGTCGAAGTCGGCGATGAACCCGATGACCGACGCGACCGCGAACGTGACGGCCGACGTGATGGCCGCGCGGAAGTCGCGGCGGATCAGGAAATACAGCACGAACGCGGCCGGGGTCAGTTTGATCGCGGCGGCCAGGCCGATGCCGAACCCGCGCGGCCAGATCGTGCGCCCGGCCAGGCAGTCGATGGCCACCAGGGCCATCATGATCAGGCTGACCTGGCCGAAGCCGAACGTCTGGCTCACCGGCTCGAGGAAGACGCTGGCGGGCAGCCCGACCGAGGCGACGGCGACGCCGCCCGCCCGGCCGAGCGACGGTCGCACCGCGCGCGCGACCAGGTAGAGCGTGACTCCCAGGGCCAGCCCGTTGAGGACGTAGAGCGTCACCACCGAGGCGTCCCAGGGCAGCATCGCCAGCGGTGACAGCAGCACCGCGGCGAACGGCGGGTAGACGAACGGCAGCGTGTCGCCGTTGGCCACCGCGGGCAGGGCGCCGTACATGTCCTTGCCGTCCCACCAAGCCTGCACGCCGTAGCGGTAGACCTCGAGGTCGATCTGCGGGTGCGTCGGCAGGGCGTGCATCATCCCCTGCACGGCGAAGAACAGCCAGACCGCACACGGCACCGGGACCAGCCACAGGTATTTGCGCATCGCGCCCTACTGTATAGATTCGGTAACAACTGCTCGCGTGGCCCCGCGGTGTGCGAGGGCGGCACCGGCGGGCGACCGCGGACAGCGGCGGGTCGGTTCCGGAGGGCAACGGGCGGCGGCCCCGGTGGACCGCCCCGGTGACGTGCCGAGGTGCTGCCGGGTGAGCCGGTGTGTGCCCAGGTTCGCCCGTGCCACCAGCTGGACGAACAGCGGCGCCGGGCCGACCGTGACGGCCGGGGGCGTGCCAGGGCGTCCGCCCACATCCAGTGCGCGGTGTTGCGGCGCCCACTGAGCAGGCCCGCGGCGGCGAGGACCCGGTCGACGCGCTCATCGTCGCGGGCGGGTCCGGTTCCGAACGCGTTACGGCGGACGTCCGGCTCACCACGCACGTCCGGCGGGTCGCGCGCCGGGCACGCCCGATCGGGTCGCTGCGCACCGGCGCCACGCGCCGGGAGCGGGCGGTCGCTGGTGGCCGGGCTGCCGGAGCTGCGGGCCCGGCGCGGCATTCGTGGGACCGGTGCCGGAGTCGGTTCCATGATCTTCGCAGGCCAGGGCCGGAACGGCACCCGCCTGCCGGGCGGTGCGCGGGGCGTAATAAGCTATCCCCCGTCGCCGCCGCTCGCGGAGGTGATGGCCGGGCTGTGGCGCAGTTTGGTAGCGCACTTGACTGGGGGTCAAGGGGT
>Ga0164243_10000618_pt1 | contig 63696 bp, 65 predicted proteins | sample OricompcompostOP_FD_108781 | JGI IMG/M metagenome (GOLD analysis project Ga0164243, IMG submission 108781) | Organic Plus compost microbial communities from Emeryville, California, USA - Original compost - Organic plus compost (OP) | ecosystem: Engineered > Solid waste > Mixed feedstock >... | reverse complement strand
TAGGCCAGGCGCAGGTCCGTGATGGTCACCTGCATGAGCGGTCTCCTCCCTGTGGTGGGGCGATGCGGACGAGGGCGTCCAGTGCGACCGCGCCCCGGCCCGCGGCGCGAACGGACAGCGGGTTGACCTCCGCCTCGACCACCTCGGGGTGGTGCTCGGCGAGCGTGGACACCGCGACGATGGTCTCCACCAGGGCCTCGACGTCACCGGGCTCGGTGCCGCGGAATCCGTCGAGCACGCCCAGCCCGCGGACACCCGCGACCATCTCCCGCGCGGTCGCGGCGTCGACGGGGGCGAGCCGGACGGTCGAGTCGCAGTACAACTCGGCGAACACGCCGCCCGCCGCGAGCAGTACCACCGGGCCCGCGGCGGGGCTGACGCGGTACCCGACCAGCGCTTCCGCCACCCCGGGTTCGGCCATGGGCTGCACGAGCACGCGGTCCACGACCACCCGCGGGTCGTGGGCGGCGACGGAGGCGACGATCCGCTCGACCGCGGCGCGCAGCGCCGCGGGACCGTCGACGCCGAGCACCACCGCACCCGCGTCGGTCTTGTGCGGCAGGTCGCCGGACAACGCCTTGACCGCCACCGGGTAACCGAACGGCAGGTCCGGCTCGACGGCGAGATCGGCGACGGTGAGGGTCACCGACGGCACCACCGGAACCCCGCGCGCGGCCAGCAGTCGCGCCGAGGCGGCCTCGTCCAGCACCCGCGCCGTCGTCGGGGCGGCGCCGGGCGGCGCCGCGCGCGGGCGCACCGTCGGGACCGTTCGCGCGAGCGTGGCCGCGATCGCATCGGCACCGGACTCGGGCGTGCGGAACGCGGGAACACCCGCGGTGTCCAGCAGTTCGAGGGTGGCGGGCGCGTCCGGCAGCGCGAACGCCGTGAGCGGCACCGTGCCGTCGGCGCACTCGGCGATCGCCCGGACGGCCAGCTCCGGGTTGGAGCGCGCCGACGAGCCGATCACGAAGCACACCAGGTCGAACTCGCCGCTGTCCTGCATGATCTCGATCGCGGAGCGCACCAGGTCGTGCTTGGCTCCGGCCAGGGTGAGGTCGGCGATGAGGTTGGGGGCCACCGGCACCCCGGCCCGTGCGAACCGGTCGAGCACCTGGGGGCTCGGCGCGACGACGCGCACCCCGCGGGTGGCGAGCTGGTCGACCATGATGGCCGCTCCGCCGCCGGTCGTGGTGATCACACCGACGCGTGGCGGTTCCGCCCACGTCCGGGCAGACACGCGGCGCAGCAGGGCGGGGGCCTCGATGAGGGCTTCGAGGTGGTCGACGCGGGCGAACCCGCACGCGCGGAAGAACGCGTCCGCCTCGTCGTCCGCACCCGCCAGCGCTCCGGTGTGCGACACCGACAGCGCCGCGGCCTCCGCGGAACGGCCGAGCTTGTAGACCACGACCGGTTTGCCCGCGCGGTGCGCGGCGCGGGCGAACCGGGCCAGCTCCTCGGTGTGCTGCAGGGATTCCATGAACAGCGCGTACGCGGCGATGCCCGGGTCGTCCACGGTGGCCTCGCACACGGCACCGATCGACAGGTCCGCCTCGCCGCCCACCGACACCAGCCCGGCGAACCCGATCCCGCGTGCCTTGCCCCGGCTGACCAGGGCACCGATGATGCTGCCCGACTGCGAGGCCACGAACACCTCGCCCGGGAGCAGGTCCTCGTCGAACGCGGCGTTGGCGGTGAGCAGCACCTTCTCCCGCGGGTTGACGACCCCGAGGCTGCTCGGGCCGATCAGCCGGACGCCGCCCGCCTCGGCTGCGGCGCGCAGCCGCGCTTCGCGTTCCCGGCCGGCCTCGCCTTCCTCGGCGAATCCGCTCGCGAGGACGGTCGCCACCGGAACCCCGAGCTCGGCGCACTCGCGGATCGTCTCGATCGCGGGCTCGGCGTTGGTGAGGACGAAGACGTGGTCGGGCACCTCGGGCAGCGCCGCCAGGGTCGGGTGGCACGGTTCGCCGAACAGTTCCTCGCGTGCCGGGTTCACCAGGTGCACGGCGCCGGCGAACCCGGCGTGGCGCAGGAACCGCTGGGGGCGCGACGTGGTCTTGCGCGGATCACCGGACGCGCCGACGATCGCGACGCTGCGCGGGCGCAGCAGGTTGTCCGCGAGGGAGCGTGCGGAGGGAGCAACCATGGTGTGTGTCCGTTCCTTGTCGCGGGGTGCGGGTGGTCAGGGGGTCGGCCCGGCCGCGACGCCGTCGGTCACGAGCCGGCCGATCTCGCGATCGGTCAGGCCGAGCACGGACGACAGGACGACAGCGGTGTCCGCGCCCAGCTCCGGAGCGGTCGCGGCGGGCGGTGGCGGGTCGTCGTCCCAGCGGACGGGGGAGTGCGCGGTGAGCACCGGACCGGTGCCGGGGTGCTCCACCTCGGACACCACGCCGTCACCGTCGCGCAGGCTCGCGGCGAGGTCGGTGACCGTCCCGTAGGGTGCGTGCAGGGCGCCCGCGGACTCCAGCGCCGACACCGCGTCGGCCAGGTCGCGGTCGGCGGCCCACCGGCCGAGCACCGCGGAGATGAGCCGCCGGTTCGCGTAGCGGCCGTCCTCGTGGTCCAGGTCGATCGCGAGCGCGGCCGACATCGAGTCGAACACCGCGCGCGTGCCGGTCGCCGCCTGCAGTGCCCGCCACTGCCTGCCGGTCATCGCGAGCACGACGACGTGCCCGCCGTCGCGGGTGGTGAGCACGTCACCGTAGGTGCCGTGCACGAAGTTCCCGTCCCGTCCGCGCTCGCCGTGCAGCTGCGCCTCGGCGAGCCAGCCCAGGTCGGCGACGGCGGCGATCGCGACGTCCTCCAACGCCACGCGCAGGTGGGCGCCCGCTCCGTCACGCTGCCGCCGCCACAACGCCGCCAGCAGCGCCGTCGCCACGTGCGCGCCGGTCAGCAGGTCCCACGCGGGCAGCACGTGGTTGACCGGGCCGGACGTGCTGGCGGCGCCGGTCAGGTAGGGGATCCCGGTCCTGGCGTTGACGGTGTAGTCCAGCGCCGGGGTCCCGTCCCGCCTGCCCTGCACCACGAGGTGGATCAGATCGGGCCGTCGCGCGCGCAGGACGTGGTCGGACAGCCACGACCGGCCGGACCTGTTGTGCAGCAACAGGCCGCAGTTCTCCCCGGGTGCGGTGACGAGGGCGGCGAGCAGTTCACGGCCGCGTCCGGAGGTCAGGTCGAGCACCACCGAGCGCTTGCCCTTGTTCAGTCCCGCCCAGTACAGACTCGCGCCGGAGGGGGCCAGCGGACGGCGGCCGCGATCCGGTGCGCCACCGATCGGGTCGACCCGGATCACCTCGGCGCCCATCCCGGCCAGCGCCATCCCGCCGGAGGGGCCGGCGACGTAGCCCGCGCACTCGACGACTCGGACACCCGTCAGCGGTGACCGGGTGCGCACCGGATCGTCCAGCAGCTGCGCGGTCACCGCGGGCTCCGCAGCGCGGTGTCGGCGCGGTCGAGGAAGCCGAGTCCGGTGAACGACCACACGGCGTCGACGAGCTCGTCCGCCGTGGCCGCGCCGAGCACCGGGTCGACCAGGGCGTGGAACTTCCCGGCCAGCGACTCGTCGCTCATCGGGTTCGCGGGCTCGCCGTAGGGCTGGTCGACGGTCGTGCGCACCGTGCGGCCGTCGCGCAGTCGGAGCGTCAGCGTCGCCGGACGCGCTTTCGGGTACAGCTCCTGGGCGCCGTCGTCGACCCGCACGGTGACCGCCTTGGTCAGGCGGAGGATGTCCGTGTCGGCGCGGGCTTCGTCGCCGAACTCGGCGAGTGCGACATGCCCGCGGGCCAGCGCGACCGCAACGGCGTAGGGGATGCTCATCTGCGCGTCGAGGAACCCGTCCACCTCGGTGTGGGCGTGGTGGGCAGCCACGGCGTAGGTGCCGACCTCCGCGGCGACGACGTCGCCGACGGACAGGCCATGCTCCTCGCGCAGTGCCAGCGCGGCGTCGATCGGGCCGTGCAGGTGGCGGCAGCTCGGGTACGGCTTGACGTAGGTGTCCAGCAGGGCCCAGCGCTCGCCGAGTGCGGCCGACACGGGGGCCGGGTCGTAATCGCCGTGGGCGAACGCCGCGAAGTAGCCGTGGGCGCCTTCCAGAACGGTGTGCGGACCGGTGACCCCGGCTGCGGCCAGCTGGGCGCTGGCGATGCCGTCGCGCGCCGCCTTGCCCGGGTGCACGCGTTTGACCTCGGCTGACTGCCCGAGGAACTCGAACAACCCGCCCGCGTGCGATCCGGCGATGCCCAGCGCGTTGCCGACCCCGTCGCCGTCGAGGCCGAGCAGGGCGCTCACTCCGCCCGCGGCGGCGAGCACCCCGGCCAGCGGGGTGTTGTGGAAGTGGTTGCGCCACGTCGCCGGGTGGCCCGCGGCGGCGAACCGGCAGGTCAGTTCCACCGCGATCGCGGCGGCGGTCAGGGTGCGCTCCGGCGTGCTGCCGTAGCGTTGTGCCGCCGCCAGGACCGCGGGCAGCGCGACCGCGCCCGGGTGCACGCTTCCCGGCGTGTACCCGTCGTCCACTTCGAGCCCGTGTGCGCTGGTGCCGTTGACGAACGCGGCACCCGGCGCGGACAGCCGCCCGGCGCCGATCCCGGTGGCGTGGTCGCCGGCGTAGGTCTCCCGCGCGTGCTCGGCGACCGCGCGCGAGACGGGGGTGGCCGCCGCGGCGATCACCCCGCCGAGGTGGTCGAGCACCAGGCGCTTGACGTGGTGGCGCACCCGGTCGGGCAGGGGCAGGTCGCGCTGCCGCGCGACCCAGTCGGCGACGAGTACGGTCAGCCCCTCCGCCGCGCTCATCGGGCCCGCCCCGCGGCCGCCGGACGCTGGCTGAAGCGCTGTCCGAGCACGTCCTGCGCGATGGTGTTGCGCAGGACCTCGACCGAACCGCCCGCGATCATCCACCCGCGGGTGCGGCGCACGATGTACTCCAGCGGGAACTCGGTGGAGTAGCCGCTGGCGCCGAACATCTGCAGCGCGTCGTTGGCGACCGTGAAGGCGGTCTCGTTGGCGTGCAGTTTCGCGATGGCAGCCTCGACCGGATCCGGCACCCCGGTGTCGGCATTGGACACCGCGCGCAGCAACAGCATCTTCGCCGCGTCGAGCTGCACCCGCATGTCGGCGAACTTCCACTGCAGGCCCTGGAACTCGGCGAGCGTGCGGCCGAACGCCTTGCGGGTCTTGACGTGCTCGACCGCCCGCCGGTAGGCCGACTCGGCCAGCGCGAGCGCGCGGGAGGCGTTGCCCATGCGCTCGACCCCGAACACCGACAGCATCTTCTTGATCGCACCGGAGTCGGCGAGCACGTACTCGGCGGGTACGCGTGCGTCGTCGAAGAACAACTGGCAGTGCCGCTCGCCGGACATGTAGGTCTCCGGCTTGCCGCGGGCGAAACCGGGTGCGTCCACCGGAACCACGACGGCGCCGATGTCGCGGCTGCGCGGGCCGAACCGGCACCACACCACGGAATGCGTGATGTCCGGACCGTGCGAGTTCCAGCACTTCTGCCCGTTGAGGACGACGTCACCGCCGTCGTAGCGGGCCGTGGTGGTGAGGTCGGTGAGCGCGGTGCCCGCGTCCGGTTCGCTCATGCCCGCGCTGACGAGACCCTCCCCGCGCAGCAGCGGGGTGAGGACCTCGTCGAGCACGCGTTCGGACCCGAAGTGCGCGATCTGCCGGATCGCGCCGAAGTTGGTGGCCTGGAAGGCGTCCGCGCTGTGCGGGCAGATGCGGGTGATCGTCATCATCACCAGCACGGCGTCCAGCAGGCTCGCACCTTGACCGCCCACCTCGGTGGGCAGGGTGAGTCCGGTCAGGTCGTGAGCCGCGAGCGTGGTGAGGCTGTCCCAGGCGAAGCTGTCCCGGTGGAAGGCCTGTGGCGCGAACTCGCGTTCCGCCAGACGGGTCACGGAATCGACGAGTGCCTGCTGTTCGGTGGTCAGCTGGAAATCCATGCGTCCTCTTCTTCCGGGGATGGGTCAGGCCGCACCGGCGCCGAGCGCGGCGAGCGCGGCGGCGGTGTCGGCCGGTGCGAGGCCGGGCAGCGCCTCGACGAGCGAGGTGATCGCGGTGACGGTGGTGTCCGGGTCGCGGCCGCCGACGCGTGCGCAGGCCGCGGTCTTGGCCGCCAGCGCCTCGGCGGTGAGCGGGTGCTCCGGTGATCCGGTCATCGGCGCGGTGGCTTCCACGCGACCGTGGGCGGTGTGCAGGACGACCGTCGCCGGTGCCATGGCCGTGGTGCTCCGCCGGTCCTGGTGCACCGCGACGCGCGCGGCGAAGTCCTCGACCGCGCGGTCGAGCAGGGTGTCGCCTGCGATGGTGGTCAGGTCGACGCGACCGGTCACGAGCCGGGCGGCCACCAGCCAGGGGATGGAGAACTGGGCGTCGATCACCGGCCTGCCGCGGCGTGCGAAGGGGCGGGACACGAGCGCGTAGGCCGGCCCGTCGGGCACGTGGACGTCGACCGTCGTGATGGCGGACGTGGCCGGGAGTTCGGCGGCGGCTTCGCCCGCCGCGGTGATGGCGGCGTGGGTGTAGCGGCAGGCCGGGTAGGGCTTGAGCGACAGACGCGCGCCTTCCCAGCCGGGTGCGAGCAGCACCGCGGCCGGATCGCCCGCGCCCTCGGCACCGGCGCCGTGGGCGAGCAGGCCGTAGCCGCCCTCCACCCAGCCGGCCGGCCCGTCCACCCCGGCGGCCGCGAGGTAGGCGGCGGTCACCCCGGCCTGCGCGGCGAGGCCGGGTTGCAGGCGCTTGTTGACCGCGCTGTCCTCGACCACCTGCCTGCTGTGGGGCGAGCCCGCGGCGGGCAGCGCCAGCGCCATCGCGTGGCCGAGCCGGTCGGCGGTCAGGCCCAGGGTGCGGGCGGCGGCGGCCGCGGCGGCCGGTGCGCCCAGGCCCGCGGTGCGAACCACCCCCCGGCGCGGGCCGGCCGCGAGGGAGAGCCTGCTCAGCACGTGCACACCGGTGACGAATCCGTCGAGGATCGCGCCGCCGCTGCGTCCACTGTGGATACCGGCGGCGAGTGCGGCGGGCAGTGCGACGGAGGCGGTGTGGACGACCGCGTCGTCGTGGGTGTCGTCGAAGTCCCACGCGTGGATCAGCGCGGAGAGCGCGAGCGCGGCGGAGGCGGGGGACAGGTGCAGGCGGGTCCAGGGGGCGGGCACGGTGCCCGGGCTCAGATCGCTCAGCGCGCTCAACGCCGGTCCGACACCGTCGGCGGCGGCACCCGCGGAGGAGATGCCGAGTGCGTCGTGGAGGAGGCGGACGCCGGCGAGGCGGTCATCGGGGGAGAGTCCGGCCCAGCTGAGTCCGGCCAGTTCGGGCAGCCACTTCGTCGTGGTTTCCATGAGTCTCCGAAAGCTCGGTGGATGGTCGATCTCACGGTTGCGACTATCGGCAAAGTACATACTCTATAAAGTGTTGTCTACACCTGATAGAGGAGTTGATCTTGTGGACGCGTCAGCGACGACAGCGCCCTGTGCCGACGACCGCGTCGCGGTGGTCGGAGCCGGGATCATGGGCCGGGGGATAGCGAGGGCGTTCGCGACGGCCGGGGCGCGGGTCACGCTCCTCGACACCGACCTGGAGCGTGCCGGGGCCGGGCTGGACGTCCTGCGCGCCGACCTGGCGCGGTCCGCGCGGCGGGACGCCTCGCTCGACGTCGACGGCGTTCTCGGCCGCATCCGGCCCAGCGGTGACCTCGACGCCGTCGGTGAGGCGACCGCGGTGATCGAGGCCGTGCCGGAGGACCTCGACCTGAAGCGCTCGCTGTTCGGCAGGCTCGCCGACGCCGCGCCCGCGGACGCGCTCCTGGCCACGAACACCTCCGCGCTGCCGATCACCGCGATCGCAGCGGCCGCCGACGAGCCGCAGCGGGTCGTCGGGCTGCACTTCTTCAACCCGGTCCACCGGATGCCGTTGGTCGAGGTCGTCGCCGGGCTCGCCACCGCCGAGGACGTCGTGACCACCGCGCGCGAGCTGTGCGAACGTGCCGGCAAGACCACGGTGCGCGTCGCCGACCGGCCCGGGTTCGTCACCAGCCGGATCAACGTGCTGATCGGCAACGAGGCCTTCCACATGCTGACCGAGGGCGTGGCCACCGCCGACGAGATCGACATCGCCCTCACCCGCGGCCTCAACCACCCCATGGGGCCGTTCGAGCTCGTCGACCTCGTCGGGCTCGACACCCGGTTGTCGGTCCTGCGGCAGCTGCACGACTCGCTGGACGACCGGTTCCGCCCGGACCCGACGCTGGTCAGCCTCGTGCAGGCGGGCCGGCTGGGCCGCAAGACCGGTCACGGCGTGTACCGCTACGACTCCGACGGCGCGCGCATACCCGGCAGCGGAGTCCGGCCGGGTGGTGCGCGATGACCGCGCGGCTCGACCGCGACGGCCGGGTCGCCACGCTGACCCTGGACCGCCCGGACAAGCGCAACGCGCTGAACGTCGAGATGTCCGAGGCGATCGCGGCGGCCCTGGACGAGGCCCGCCGCGAGCCCTGCGTGCTGGTGGTGCGCAGCAGCACTCCCGGGATGTTCGTGGCGGGTGCGGACATCGCCGACCTCGCCGCACGCACCCGCGTGGAAGCGCTGTCCCGGCTCAACCAGGAACTGTTCCTGCGGATCGAGGAGTTCCCGTGGCCGACCGTCGCGGCGGTGGACGGCCCGGCCCTCGGCGGTGGCTGCGAGCTCGCACTGGCGTGCGACTTCCGGGTCGGGACGACGCGATCGCGCTGGGGGCTGCCGGAGGTGCGGTTGGGCATCATCCCGTCGGCGGGCGGGTTGTGGCGGCTGCCGCGGTTGGTGGGCTGGGCCGCCGCCACCGACCTGATCATGACGGGCCGCCGGATCGGGGCGGCCGAGGCGCGCGAGATCGGGTTGCTGCACCGGCTGTGCGAGCCCGACGAGCTGCCCGCCACGGTCGACGCGCTGCTCGCGGAGCTGTCCGCGGCGTCGCTGACCGCGGTGAGCTACGCGAAGGAGGCGATGCGAGCGCCCGCCGACCGGGGGCGCATCGGGGACGCCGCGCTGCAGGCGCTGTGCTTCGAATCGGCCGAGGCGCGGGAGCGCCTCGGTGCGTTCCTCACACGGGCGTCGGGCCGGCGTTGACGCGGGCCGTACGGGGACACGACATACTGGTGTCGGCCGCCGGGGAGCGGTCGGAGGAGGAGAGGATTCGCGATGACGGAGGTCGAGCCGTTGCGGCCACCGCAGAGCAGGGCGGCCTACGTGCTCGAACGGCTGAAGGAAGATCTGGCCAACGGGCTCATCCAGCCCGGCGAGCCGATCAAGCAGACCGTGCTCGCCAAGCGGTACGGGGTGAGCTCGACCCCGGTGCGCGAGGCCCTGCGGATGCTCGAGGCCGACGGTGCCATCACCTACCACCCGCACCGCGGTGCCTCCGTGCGCGAGATGTCCCCGGAAGCGGCCGTGGACCTGTACCGGATGCGGGCCAGCGCCGAGGGGACGGCGACCGAGATCGCCGTGGAGCGGATGACGCCCGAGGGGCTCGCCCGGATCGAGGCGGCCCACGCCGAGCTCGACGCGGCCCGCGCGGAGGGTGCGGACGCGGCGAAGCTGTCCCGGCTGAACCGGGCGCTGCACTTCACCATCTACGCACAGGGTTCTCCGCTGGTGGTGGAGTACCTCGAGCTGCTGTGGACCCGGTTCACGCCCTCGACCACCATCTGGACCGGCGAACACTCCCGCGACCTCACCGACGACCACGAGATGATCATGGAAGCCATCCGCGCAGGCGATGCGAGGCGGGCGGGCAAGGCGATGTCGGAGCACATCCTGCGCGCGTCCCAGATCCGCGCCGACGACCCCGCGGTGCGCCCGGCGGGCACCCAGACCGAGATCGAACCCTGATCCGGGGGCGCTTCCCGGCGCCCGGAGGTGCCGGGAAGCCCGCGAGGGTCACCGGGGCCGGGCTCGCATGAGGTTCTGGTACGCACACCTGCTGGTCGCCACCGCGCTGACCCAGGCCGCCTACAACGCCGCCCGGATGCTGGTGTCCTACCGTGCGCTCGGCTTCGGCGGTGACGGCATGGCCCTCGGGATCCTCACCGCGTTGTTCTCGCTGGTGCCGCTGGTGGTCGCGGTGCAGGTGGGCCGGGCGGTCGATGCCGGACGCGCGGCCGCGATGCTGCGCGCCGGGGTCGTGCTGACCGTCGGGGCGCTCATCGTCATCGCGGTCAGCGGGGAGTTGATCCTGCTGGGTGTGGGCAACGTGCTGCTGGGGTTCGGCCAGATCCTGGTCACCGTCGCGGCGCAGGGGTTCGTGCCGTTGCTCAGTGAACCCGGCGAGCTGGACCGGCGGTTCGCCGGGTGGAGCATGGCCGTGTCGATCGGGCAGACGGCCGGGCTGCCCGCGGCCGGGCTGGTCTCCGCGGCGGGCGGCGGTGAGGCGGCGGTGGTCACCACGCCGGCACTGGTGGTGCTGGCCGGGATGTCGCTGCTCGCGCTGCCGTCGGCGTTGCTGCTGCCCCGTCCGCGGCCCCCCGGCCGCGGCGACGGTGCGGCGCAGCGGGCGCAGTCGGTGGTGACGATGCTGACCATCCCCGGCATGCGCCCGGCGGTGTTCGCCAGCCTGGTCGTGCTGACGTCGATGGACGTCTTGTCGGCATTCCTGCCGGTGGTGGGTCAGGAGCACGGGTTCGGCGTGCTGCTGGCCACCGGGCTGCTCACGCTGCGCACCGGCGCGTCGATCGTCTCCCGCGGGTTCCTGCCGTGGCTGCTGCGGCTGACCTCGCGGCGGTGGCTGCTGGTGTCGGCGACGTTGTGCTCGGCGCTGCCGATGGTGCTGATCCCGGTCGCCGGGCACCCCGTGGCACTGGGTGCGCTGCTCCTCGTCGTCGGGTTCTTCTGGGGGATCGGGCAGCCGCTGACGATGACCTGGGTGGTCAACCTGGTGCCGGCGGGCAGCCGTGCCTCGGCGCTGTCGCTGCGGCTCACCGGCAACCGCCTCGGCCAGGTGCTGGTGCCGCTGGGGGCCGGGGCGATCGCCGGGCTCACCGGTCCCGCGTCGGTGTTCGTCGTCACCGGTGCGCTGTTGTGGACCTCCAGCGGCCTGACGTGGCGCGCGGTCCGGAAGGGGGCCGGCTGAGGCGGTCCGCGTCAGAGGTCGGGCAGTCGCTGCGCCCGCCCGATCAGCGGCGCCAGCGGGTCGCCGGTGTCGTGCAGGCGGTCGAGGACCGTGTGGACGCTCCAGCGGTCCGGGCGCAGATCCGGGTCGTCCAACTCGTCCCAGGTGATCGGGACCGACACCGGCGCGCCGGCGGACGGGCGGGGGCTGAACGGCGCCACCAGAGTCTTGTTGATCGCGTTCTGGGTGTAGTCCAGACGCGCCAGCCCGCCGCGCTCGTTCTTGTGCCAACGCCGGCTCACCAGGTCGGGCAGTACGCGTCCAACCACATTGGACAACTTCGCCACCCATCGGCGGGTGTCGTCGAAGGTGTACCCGGGGGCGATCGGCACCCAGATCTGGATGCCGCGCTGCCCGGTGACCTTCGGTGCGCCTTCCAGACCGAGGTGGTCGAGCGCGGTCCGGTGGAGGCGGGCGAGCTCGACGACGTCGTCGAAACCGGTGTCGGCGCCCGGGTCGATGTCGATCAGGGCCCAGGTCGGCTGGTGCACGTCGGGCAGGCGCGAGGTCCACGGGTGCAGTTCGACACCGCCGAAGTTGGCCATCCACACCAGAGCGGGAACGCTGTCCAGCACCGCGTAGCACTGCGTCTCGCCGGGGTCGGCCTCGGTGTTGCGCCAGCGGGTGAGCCAGTCCGGGGCGTGGTCGGGCACCTCCTTGTGCCAGAAGCCGGGCCGGTCGACGCCGTCGGGGAAGCGGTGCGCGTTGACCGGGCGCCCCGCGAGGTAAGGCAGCAGGAACGGCGCCACCCGCGCGCTGTAGCGGATCAGATCCCGTTTGGTCACCGCGGGTGCGTGGCCGGTGCCGGGGAAGAGCACCTTGTCGAGGTTGGTGAGCCTGAGGTCGCGCCCGGCCAGACGCCAGGTGCCGGAGCGGCCGAGCTCGTCGAGTGCTTCCAGCTCGTCGGCGGACGGGGCGTCCCACCGCGCGGCGATCGGCACCTCGGCCTGGTCGGCCGGGGCGTCGCCGCGCCACATCGCGGCGGGTGCGGCGGCCACCTCGTCGTTGGTGCGGCCCGATATCACCGACGTCGGCACATTCTCGGCGTTCCACCCGGGTTGTGCGTGGTCGTCGTGTTTGTGGATCAGGAGCCACTGCTCCTTGCTCCGGCCGTGCCGCGTGCGCACGAGGGCGAAACGGCCCGCCAGCTTCTCCCCGCGCAGGTCGAAGTGCAGCTCACCGTTCTCGATCGCGGTGGCGGGATCGCCGTCCTCGGCCGGGTGCCAGGTGCCGCGGTCCCACACGATCACATCGCCCCCGCCGTACTCGCCGTGCGGGATCACGCCCTCGAAGTCGGCGTACTCCAGCGGGTGGTCCTCGACGTGCACGGCGAGCTGCCGCGCCTTCGGATCCAGCGACGGCCCCTTCGGCACCGCCCAGCTGGCCAGGACACCGCCGACCTCCAGCCGGAAGTCGTAGTGCAGGCGGCGGGCGCGGTGCCGCTGCGCGACGAACCGGCCCGCTCCCGCCGCCTGCTCGGTGCCGCCTGCGGGCTCCGCGGTGACCGTGAAGTCCCGCTTCGACCGGTAGGACGACAACCGGTCGCCGGTCTTGGTGGTTGTCGTGCTCCGGCGCGCTGCGTTCACCCCCGGGAGGTACCCGCAGTGGCCGATCCCGTAACCAGCGGCTGCCACCGCCCGACTCCCGCACCCTGCGCGTAGGACAGGTGCCCACCGAGCGCGCCGCCTGCGCCGACCATCACCAGGCCCACCGCGCTCCACACCGACGCGGCGACGGGGGAGGGCCGGTCGCGCAGCAGGCGTGACACGAGGAAGCAGCCCGCGGCTCCGGCGTTGCCGAGCGCGTGCAGCATCCCGACCCGGCGCTGCCGCGCATCCAGGCGAGAGTAGTCGGCCAGCCCCGCCACCACGGTCGGCGGCGTCGCGGTCAGTCCGATCGTCACGAGCGTCCGCGCCGTGTCGCGTTGTCCGGTCGCATCGGCCACCGCGGAGCACGCCCAGGCGCCGATCGGCACCGTCACCAGGAGCGGGTGCACCGGATGACCGAGCCAGGCCCCGCGCAGGGCCCGGTCCAGCCGTCCCGTTCCGAGCACTCGTCGCGCCACGCCGGCCACAGTCGCACCGGGTCGGTCCAGTGCCGTCGCGCGTTCGGCGGCGCGCAGCACGCCATGCAGGTTCACCGGCCACGGGTACCCGCTCCGGACGGAGGCAACCCCGCCGCCGCGATGCAGGTCACGCGCAGGCGCCGGGAACATTTTCCCAGCCAGGACGTTGTAACGGGTGTCGGTGCCGCGGAGTCCCCCGGGCCCGCACCCATCCTCATCACCGACGCGAAACCCCCGCTCCCGCTCGCAGGTTCCCCCCAGCCTCCGCTGAGCGGGAGCGGGTTCCACCACCTCGGTGCCGAATGTCCAACATTCGACAGACGGTGTGGTTGTGGGTTAGCGTGCTGCCCGACGCACCGGAGCCCCGAGGGAAGGAACGCCGCATGCGCGCCGCGCTCGTGAACGAATTCGGACCACCGGCCGACGCGCTGGTGGTCACCGATGTCGCCGATCCGGTTCCCGGCCCCGGCGAAGTCGTGGTCGAGGTGGCCGCCGCGAGCGTCAACTTCCCGGACATCCTCGTGGTCGAGGGCACCTACCAGAACCTGCCGCCGCGGCCGTTCAGCCCCGGCAAAGAGGCGGCGGGACGCGTCGTCGCCGTGGGCGAGGGCGTGCGGCGGCTGAGCGTGGGGGACCGGGTGCTGGCCCTCGTCGAGTACGGCGCGTACGCCGAGAAGCTGCTCGTGCCGGAGGAGTTCGTCGTGGAGCTGCCGGATTCGATGGCCTACACCGAGGCCGCCGCGTTCGGGCTCGTGTACAGCACCGCCCACTTCGGGCTGCTGCGCCGCGCCGGGTTGCGATCCGGCGAGACCGTGCTGATCACCGGCGCGGGTGGCGGGGTCGGATCGGCGGGTGTCCAGCTCGCCAAGGCCCACGGGGCCACCGTGCTCGCGCTCGCCCACGACGAGGCGCGCGCCGAACTCGCCCGGGCCCAGGGTGCCGACCACGTGCTGACCTCGACGCCGGAGACGTTGCGCGACGACGTGCACGCCGTGACCGGCGGACGCGGGGTGGACATCACCCTGGAGGTGCTGGGCGGCGACTACCTCAGCCAGGTCATCCGCTGCATCGCGTGGGAGGGCCGGGTCGTCGTGGTCGGTTTCGCCGCGGGCGGGCAGAACCCGATCAAACCGGGCCACCTGCTGGTCAAGAACATCAGCGTGATCGGCCTGCAGAGCAGCGACTACCGCGACCGGGTGCCCGATCTGATGCGGTCGACGATGGCGGAGATGTTCGCGCTGCACGCCCGGGGCGCGCTCAGCGCCCCCGTCGACCGGACCTTCCCGCTGGAGAAGGCGGCCGACGCGGTGCAACAGGTGAAGGACGGCGGGGTGCGCGGCAAGGTCGTGATCACCACCGGGCGTGACACCTGACCCACCCTCTGCTAATGTTCGACATTACTTCAACGGCGTTGACTGGCTAGGGGGCAACGTGGCGGAGTCGGAGTTTCGCGAGAGCACGCGCGGCCGGGTGATCGGGCAGCGGGTGCTCCGCCCGCGCGAGCAGGTCGAGGAGCGGTTGCGGGTCGCGATCCTGTCCGGTGAGCTCAAGACGGGCGACATGCTGCCCCCGGAGGCGGAGCTCGCGCGGCAGTTCAACGTGAGCCGGACGACGGTGCGCGAGGCGTTGCGGTCGCTGACCACGCAACGTCTGATCCACAAGGTCCCCGGATCGCGCGGGGGCAACTTCGTCCAGCTCATCGACCACCACTCGCTCGGCACCGCGGTGATCGACAGCGTGCACAACCTGCTGACATTGGGGAGCATCGACTTCGCCGAGGTGGCGGAGATGCGGCAGCACCTGGAGATCCCCGCCGTGCGGCTGGCTGCCACCAACAGGTCGCCCGAGGACGTGCAGCGGCTGCGCGACATCGTCAACCGGCAGAAGACGGCCTCGGTGGACGATCCCGAAGTGCCCAAACTGGACGAACAGTTCCACACCCTGATTGCGCAGGCGTCCGGCAACCGCGTGCTGGCCTCGTTCGTCGCCGCGCTGCACCACGAAACCGAACCGGTGCACTACCTCGACCTCTCGCCGGAGGTCGGCAGAACCACCGTACGCCAACACAAATCCATTGTGGACGCGATCGCCGCGCAGGACCCGAACGCCGCCGAGGATGCGATCATCCGGCACCTGACGTACCTGCGCAAGCATCTCGCGCGGCACGTGCAGCGCTGACACCCGTCTCTCGTCGAGCCCGGCGCGCCCTCGCGCGCCGGGCTCGACGGCATGTCCCGGTCCGGACCGGTGTCGCGCCAGTAAGACCAAATGTCCAACCTTGAACAAGTGGACATATTCGCCTACGGTGGCTGACATCGCAGCGACGCGTCGTCTCGTGCGCTGGGCGAGACACTCAGGAGAGCCCACCATGAACACTTCGTCCCCGTCCCCCTCCGTGCCGATCGGCAAGATCGCGTTCGCGAGCTTCATCGGCACCGTCATCGAGTTCTTCGACTTCTTCATCTTCGGCACCGCCTCGGCGCTGATCTTCAACAAGATCTTCTTCCCGGCCCTGGACCCGTTGGCGGGCACGCTCGCCTCGTTCGCCACCTTCGGCGTCGCGTTCGCCGCGCGCCCGCTCGGCGGGGTGGTCTTCGGTCACTTCGGTGATCGCCTGGGGCGCAAGAAGATGCTCGTGCTGAGCCTGGTCCTCATGGGCGTGGGCACCGCGATGGTCGGTGTGCTGCCCACCTACGCCCAGATCGGGATCTGGGCCCCGCTGCTGCTCGTGCTGTCCCGGCTGGTGCAGGGTGTCGCGATCGGCGGGGAGTGGAGCGGTGCGGTGCTCATGGCGGTCGAGCACGCGCCGCCGGACAAGCGCGCGTTCTACGCCAGCTGGCCGCAATGCGGCGTACCCGCCGGTCTGGTGCTCGCCACCGCGATGTTCTACCTCGTCGAGCAGCTCCCGGACGCCGCGATGCAGTCCTGGGGCTGGCGGATGCCGTTCCTCGCGAGTGTCGTGCTCGTGCTCGTCGGGCTCTACATCCGGTTGAAGGTCGACGAGTCGCCCGCGTTCCGGGCCGTGCGCGAGCGGGGGCATCAGGCGAAGTTCCCCGCGGGCGAGGTGATCCGGAAGTCGTGGAAGGGCATCCTCATCGCCATCTTCTCGATGGCGGCGGCCAACATCCCGTTCTACATGTCGACGGTGTTCGCGCTGAGCTACGGGGCGCAACAGCCGGGCGTCACGCGCGGCACCGTGCTGCTCACGGTGTGCGTCGCCTCGTTCGTCCAGATCTTCACCATCCCGGTCACGGCGGTGCTGGCCGACCGGTACGGGCGCAGGCCGGTGTTGCTGGTCGGCTGCGTGGTGACCGTGCTGGCCGGCTTCCCGTTCTTCTGGTTGATCGACACCGGGAGCACGATCGCGATCCTGGCGGCGATGGTGATCGCTCTGCCGATCGCGCACTCGCTGACCTATTCGACACTGGCCAGCTTCGTCCCCGAGCTGTTCGAGACCCGGTTGCGCTACAGCGGTTCCGCGATCGGTTACCAGGTGGGCGGCATGATCATGAGCGGGCCGGTGCCGTTCGTCGCGGCGGCGCTGTACTCGTGGGCGGACGACGCCTGGCCGCTGGCGCTCTACATCGTCGTCGGCGGCGTACTGACCTTCGTCGCGGTGTTCGCCGCCCGTGAGTCCTATCGGGACGACATCGCCGACGCCCGGGACGGCGACGGCGCCGTCACCGAGAAATCCGCGTCGGCCTGACGTATTGACCAAACGGCAAATGTCCAACATTATGAAGGTGTGCAAATGAACGACCAAGACCAGCGGGGGGTGGCCCCCGGGCCGCTCGCGGGTCTGAGGGTCATCGACATGACCACCTCCTACGCCGGTCCGACCGCCTCGATGTACCTGGCCGACCTGGGTGCCGACGTCATCAAGGTCGAGCGGCCGGGCGCCGGTGACGACGCCCGGACCTGGGGCCCGCCGTTCGTGCAGGACACCTCCGCCTGGTTCGCCTCGGCGAACCGGAACAAGCGGTCGGTCGTCATCGATCTGCGCGACCCGCGCGGCCTGGCGGCCCTGCACCGGCTGATCGGTGAGGCGGACGTGTTCATGGAGAACCTCAACCCCGCCAAGCTGAAGTCTCTCGGCATCGACCACGAAACCCTGCGCACCCGATTCCCCCGGCTGATCTACTGCGCCATGTCCGGCTTCGGCCTCGACGGACCCGATTCCGCACTGCCCGGTTACGACCTGGCGGCGCAGGCGCGCTCCGGCATCATGTCGGTCACCGGCGCCAAGGGCGGCTCGCCGCAGCGGGTGTCGACCGCGCTGTCGGACGTGATCACCGGGATGTGCGCCGCACTCGCGATGAGCGCCGCGGTGGTCCGCCAGCGCGAGACCGGCGAGGGCGACCTCATCGACGTGTCCCTGCTCGACTCCGACCTCGCCGTGATGGCGCCGCGGATCGCCGCCTACCTCGCGGGCGAACCGGAACCGGCGCCCAGCGGCGGGACCGACTCGGTGCTCGCGGTGTACCAGCCGTTCCCCACCGCCGACCGCGACCTGGTGATCGCCATCGGCAACGACCCCATGTGGCGGCGGTTCTGCGAGGTCATCGGCCTGCCCGAGCTCGGGACCGACCCCGACTTGGCGGACAACGCGGGCCGTCGCACGCACCGCGCCCGCCTGGTCGCCGCCGTCGACGCCAGGCTGGTGGAACGCACCGCGGCCGAATGGCAGAAGGTGCTCGGCGAGGCGGGCATCCCGTGCTCGCTCGTGCAGTCGCTGTCCGAAGTGGTCACCGACCCGCAGGTCGTGGCGCGCGGCAGCCTGATGCCGGTGCCGGGCACCGACGGGCGGATGCACGGTGTGCACAGCCCGTTCCGGCTCTCCTCGATCCCGTTGCCGCGCAACACCCGGTTCCCCGGGCTGGGCGCGCACACCCGGGAGGTCCTCGGCGAGTACGGGTTCAGCGACGCCGACATCGACGAGTTGCTGCTCGCCGGTGCCGTGCGGGACGGCGAGGCAGGTGGGCGCCGGTGAGCGAGGAGTTGGTCGTCGTCGAACGCGACCCCGCACGTGCGGTGGCGACGGTGCGGATCAACCGCCCCGCGGTGCACAACGCGCTCAACGCCGCGCTCCTGGACGCGCTCGGAGCGCGCATCGACGAGCTCGGGCGCGACGGCGGGGTCCGTGCGATCGTGCTGACCGGGACGGGGGAGAAGGCGTTCAGCGCCGGAGCCGACCTGGACGAGCTCGCGCCGCTGAGCGCCGAGTCCGCGCACCCGGTGATGACGCGGGGGCAGGCGGTGATCCGCGGCATCGAGCGCAGCCCGGTTCCGGTGATCGCCGCGGTCAACGGCCTGGCGCTCGGTGGCGGGTTCGAACTCGTGCTCGCCTGCTCGTTCGCCCTGGTCTCCCGCACCGCCTCGCTGGGCCTGCCGGAGGCCGGGCTCGGGCTCATCCCCGGCTACGGCGGGACGCAGCGCCTGGCCAGGGTGGCCGGCCCGGCGGTGGCGCGGCACGTGATGCTCACCGGCAGCCGTCTCGACGCCGAGCGGGCCCACCAGCTCGGGCTCGCGGTGCTGCCACCGTGCGAGCCCGCGGACCTGCTCGGCGAGGCCACGCGCGTCGCCGGGACGATCGCCGCCAAGGGGCCGCGTGCGGTGCGGGCCATCCTCGAGGCCGTCGACCGCGGTGCCGATCTGCCACTGGAGTCAGGACTGGCGCTGGAGACCGGACTGGCCGCGCTGGCCATCGGCGGCAGCGAGTCCGACGAGGGCGTGGCCGCGTTCCAGGGCAAGCGCGCCCCGACATTCGAGGACAGGGCATGAACACGGCGCCACTGGACATCGACACCGACCCCAAGGCCTACCTCGCCCACCACCAGAGCCTGGACGAGTCAGCCACCGACGCGCTGCTCGACGAGCGCGAGCTGGCGGTGCGCGCCCAGGTGCGGGACCTGGTCGCCCACGAGGTCGCCCCCCGCGCGGCCGCGGCGGACCGGGACCACGCGTTCGTGCACGAGAGCTACCAGGCGCTCGCCTCGGCGGGTCTGGCGGGTCTGGTCTTCCCCGAGCGCCTCGGCGGCACCGGTGACACCAACGTCGCCTACGCCGCGGCGATGGAGGAGATCACGGCGGGATGCGCCGCGACGAGCCTGGTCTACATGACGCAGATGCACGCCGCCTACCCGATCCTGATCGCCGGCTCGGACGAGCTGGCCCAGCGCTACATCCCGGGCCTGCTGGACGGCAGCGCCTACGGGGCGCTGGGGATCACCGAACCCGGCGCGGGCAGCGACGTCGCGAGTCTGCGTTCGGTCGCCGCACCGGCGGCGGGCGGGTACTCGCTGTCCGGGTCGAAAACGTTCATCACCACCGGGGACAAGGCCGACGTCATCATCTGCTTCGCGACGATCGACCGGTCGCTGGGGCGCAAGGGCGTCACCGCGTTCGTCCTCGACGGTGGATGGGACGGTCTCGGCCGCGGGACACCGCTGTCCAAAATGGGCATGCACGGGTCCAGCACGGCGGAGCTGTTCTTCGACGGCGTGCACATCCCGTCCGGCCACCGGCTCGGCGAGGAGGGCGGCGGCTGGCGGATCGTGATGAACTCGGTGGTCAAGTCGCGGATCAGCGCGGCCGCGCAGGGGGTCGGCCTGGCGCGGGCCGCCTACGGCCGCGCCCTGCGGGTGCTCACCCGCATCCACGGCGCCGCACTGCCCGACGAGGCCGCCTTCGCGCTCGCCACGCTGCGCGGCAAGGTGCTGCAGGGCAGGCTGCTGCTGTTCAGCGTGGCCCGCGAGGTCGACCGGAACGCCACGCCGAACACCGGGCAGATCGGGATCATGAAGCAGACCTGCACCGATCTCGGCTTCGACACCGCGCGCGAGGCGATGCGCATCCTCGGTCCCTACGGCGACCTCGCCGACCTCGGCGTGGAGCGCTGCCTGCGCGACGCCAAGGTCACGCAGATCTACGACGGCACCAACGAGGTGCAGCGGTTGCTCATCGCGCGGGACACCGCACGGAAGGCAGGAGAGCGGTAGATGACTTCCCTGACGGGCAAAGTCGCCATCGTCACGGGTGCCGGGCGCGGGCTCGGACGCGCGATGGCCACGGCACTGGCGCAGGCGGGCGCACGGGTCACCGTGGCCGCCCGCACGGCACGGGAGCTCGACACGTTCGTCGCCGAGCAGGCCGACGCGGGTCGGGAGGCGCTGGCGTGCCCCACCGACATCACCGACGCGGACGCGGTCCAGCGGATGGTCGACTCCACCGTGGACCGGTTCGGCCGGCTGGACGTCCTGGTGAACAACTCCGGGATCGTGGCCAGCACACCGCTACTGGAGCAGGAACCCGACGAGTGGGACCGGGTGATCGCCACCAACCTGCGCGGCGTCTACCTTGCGACCCGCGCGGCGGGCAGGCACCTGGTGGCGCAGAAGTCCGGCAAGGTCGTCAACATCGCATCCAACTTCGCGCTGCAGGGTGTCGCCAACCACGCCGCCTACTCCGCGTCGAAGGCCGGCGTCATCGCGTTCACCAAGGCGATGGCGATGGAATGGGCCCGCCACGGCATCCAGGTCAACGCCATCGCACCCGGCTACTTCGCCACCGACCTCAACGCGCAGATGCGCGCCGACGCGGCCGCGACGGAGAAGGTGATCCGGGCCATCCCGGCGCGGCGGATGGGCGAGGCCGAGGAGATCACGCCCTGGCTGCTGCTGCTCGCCGGGGACGCCTCGGACTTCATGACCGGCGAGGCCATCGTGCTCGACGGCGGCCAGTCCGTCCGGTAGCGGCGGCCGACCACACAGAAACGGAGACAACGACGTGACCGCACAGGAGCGCACCGTCGCGGTGCTCGGTGCCGGGACCATGGGGTCCGGCATCGCCACCGTGACCGTCCGGGCAGGCCACCGGACCCTCATCCACGACCTCGACGACGAACGCGTGGCCCGCGGCGTGGACACCGTGCGCGGGTTCCTCGCCAAGAGCGCGAAGCTGGGCAAGCTCAGCGAAGCCGACGCCGCGGCGGCGTCCGAGCGCATCGAGGGCACCACCGACCTCAAGGACCTGGCAGGCGCGGGCGTGGTGATCGAGGCGATCTACGAGGACATGGCCGCCAAGCGCGCGTTGTTCGGCGAGCTGGACGGCATCGTCGGCGAGGACACCCTGTTCCACACGAACACCTCCACGCTGTCGGTGACCGGGATCGCCGCCGGGTCCGCGCGCCCGGAGCGCGTGGTGGGCACGCACTACTGCAACCCCGCGCCGCTGATGAAGCTGGTCGAGGTCGCCGACGGCAGGCACACCGCGAGCTGGGCGCACCGGGCCACGATCGAATTCCTCGCCTCCGTCGGCAAGACCACGGTGGTCACCAAGGACCGTCCGGGATTCATCGTCAACCGCTTCCTCATCCCGTGGGAGAACTCCTGCATCCAGGCGCTGGAGAACGGCCTGGGCACCAAGGAGTCGATCGACACGGCGGTCACCGGGGCGCTCGGCCACCCGATGGGCCCGTTCCGGCTGCTCGACGTCGTCGGGCTGGACATCCACCAGCAGGTCGCCACCCGGCTCTACGAGCAACTGCGCGACCCGAAGTTCTTCCCGCCGCCGATGGTCGACCGCATGGTCGCCGCCGGTGACCTCGGCCGCAAGACCGGTCGCGGTTTCTACACCTACGACGACACCCGCCTGTTCGGGTCCTGAGGAGACACCCATGTCCGAGATCAACACCGTCGCCGTGCTCGGCTTCGGCACCATGGGCGCGGGCATCGTGCAGGTCGTGGCCGCCTCGGGGCGCCCGGTCACCGTGCTCGAGAGCAGCCGGGAGCGCGCCGACGCCGGCCTGGCCGCGCTGACGTCGTTCCTGGACGGCGGGGTGCGGCGCGGCAAGCTGACCGAGGTGGAGCGGGCGGACCTGCTCAGCCGGGTGCGCCCGGTCACCGACGTCGCCGAGCTGGCGGGCAGCGACCTGGTGATCGAGGCGGTCACCGAGCGCGCCGACGTCAAGTCCGACCTGCTCGCCCGGGTCGCCGGAGTGGTCGCCGCGGACGCCGTGATCGCCACCAACACCTCGGCCCTGTCGGTCACCGAGCTCGCCGGATCGGTGACCGCGCCGGAGCGCTTCGCCGGCCTGCACTTCTTCAATCCCGCACCCCTGATGAAGGTCGTGGAGGTCGTGCGGGCCCTGCGCACCGCGCCCGAGGTGGTCGACGCGCTGGTCTCTTTCGCCGGATCGCTCGGCAAGGACCCGGTCGTGGTCAAGGACCGGCCCGGGTTCCTCGTCAACCACCTGCTGATCCCGTACCTCAACGACGTGATCACCGAGTACGACAACGAACTGGCCGACGCCGAGGACATCGACACGGCGCTCAAGCTCGGCCTCGGCTACCGGCTGGGGCCGCTGGAACTGCTCGACCTCATCGGACTGGACGTGCACGAGCACGCTGCCCGCAGCGCCTACGAGGCCACGCACGACCCGCGCTTCGCCCCGCCGCCGCTGCTGAGCCAGATGGTGGCCGCGGGCAGGCTCGGCACCAAGAACGGACAGGGATTGCGCACCGGGAAGGACCAGGCTCAGTGACGAGCTACACCGACATCACCGTCGACCGGGACGGCCCGGTCCTGACGATCACGATCAACCGGCCGGACGCGGGCAACAAGTTCCGGCACGAAACCTGCCTGGAGCTCTCCGACGCGCTGCAGCGGTTCCGGGTCGACCCCGCGCTGCGCGCGGCGATCCTCACCGGCGCCGGTGAGAAGTTCTTCTGCATCGGCGGCGAACACGACGAGGCCACGTCGCTGGACCAGTCGCAGGTGCTGCCGATCATCGATGTGTACCAGGCCATCGACACCATCCCGAAGCCGATCGTCGCGGCGGTCAACGGCTTCGCGGTCGGCGGCGGCAACGTGCTGCACACCGTGTGCGACCTGTCCATCGCGGCCGAGTCGGCGGTCTTCCGCCAGGTCGGGCCGATGGTCGGCAGCTTCGACGCGGGCTACGGCAGCTGGTACCTCGAGGAGGTCATCGGCCGCAAGCGCGCCAAGGAGATGTGGTACCTCAACCGCAAGTACTCCGCCACCGAGGCACTGGCTATGGGGTTGGTCAACGAGGTCGTGCCCGCCGCCGAGCTGCGCGAGCGCGCGACGGCCGTCGCCCGCGACCTGACCACGCGCAGCCCGATGGCGCTCGGTGGTCTCAAGACCGCGTTCTCCGGCAAGCACAACGGGGTGTCCGGGCAGGCCCGGATGGCCCACGACCAGCTGCTGACGGTCTACCTGACGACGCAGGAAGCGCACGAGGTGAGCGCGTCGTTCGGGCAGCGCCGTCAGCCCGACCCGGACAGGTTCTGGAAATGAGCGGCAACGCCCCGGCCCGCACGGCCGATCAGGCCGACCTCGCCAGGATGCTGGACGCGGTGATCGACGGCGCCGCGGTCCTGCCCTCCGACGAGCGACCGGAGGAGGTGGCGGCGCTGCGGTCCCAGCTCGCCGAGCTCGGGGTCTGGACCCTCGGCGTGCCCGAGCACCTCGGTGGCGGTGGCGCCGACGCGACGCTCACCGCCACCGCGTTCGCACGGCTCGGCCGCCGGTGGGCGGCGCTCGGCTGGGCCGCCGTGCAGGCGCACGTGGCGGCCGGCCTGCTCGGCGACCACCCCGCGCTGCGCGCCCGCATCCACGCGGGCGAGATCGGGATCGCCGTCACCACCGGGCAGCGGGTCGACGCCGCGGCGGAGGCGCCGCACGTCATCGTGCTCGGAGACACCGGGGCACGCTGGTACGAACCCGGCTCGCTGCGGTACCGGCCGGTGCGGCACACCGGTCTGGACGGTGCCCTGACGCGGGTGGTCGAGTTCGACGGCGAGGGCATCGCGCTCGACGGCGCCGTGCCCGCGGCCACCACCCGGCTGCGGCTCGGTGCCGCAGCCGTGGCCGCGGGCATCGCCGACGGCGCGGCCGAAACCGCGCTCGACTACAGCCGGGCGCGCAAGCAGTTCGGCGGACCGCTGACCGCGCTGCCCACCGTGCGGGACGCCCTGTTGAGCTCGTCGGGGCCCGCCGCGGTGCTGCTGCGGCAGGCGCTGCACGGGGCGGACGCCACGCCGTGGCAGGCCGCCGCGGTGCTCGACGCGGCCTGCGAGGCGGCCGTCGACGCCGCGGCCCGCGCGGTGCAGTCCCACGGTGGCTACGGCTACCTCACCGAGTATCCCGCCGAGAGGTCGCTGCGCGACGCCGTGTCGTTGCGGGCCGCGTGCGACACCGCGGCCGTCCGCCGCGACGGCGCGCTCGACCTGGCCGGTTCCGCGAAAGGATGAGCATGGGCACCCCACTGGCCGACCTGCTCGGAGGTCAGCACACATCCCTCACCGACGCCGAGGCCGACGCCTACCGCGCCCAGGGCTGGTGGCAGAACCGCACCGTGCGTTCGGTCCTCGCCGACGCCGCCGCGCGCCACCCCGACCGGCTCGCACTGGTCGGTCACCGCACCGGGGCACCGGTGGTGCGCTGGACCTACCGGGACTTCGACGCCGAGGCCCACCACGCGGCCTCGGCGCTGGCGAGCCTCGGCGTCGACCGCGGCGACGCCGTCGCGCTGATGCTGCCCAACTGGGTCGAGTACGCCGCGCTGCTGTTCGGCATCAACGAGGCCGGGGCCGTCTACGCGGGCATCCCCGTGTCCTACGGCGAGCGGCAGGCGGCGGCGATCCTGCGCCGCAGCAAGGCGAAGGTGCTGGTGATCCCCCGGTCGTGGCGAAGCACCGACCACCTGGCCCTGTCCCGGTCGCTGCGCGCCGAGCTGCCGCACCTGGAGACGGTGGTGGTGATCGGCGACGACACCGCGGACCTGCGCGACGGGGAGGTGGCGTGGTCGTCGCTGGCCGGCGTCGAGCCCCGCGAGTTCGACCCGCCGGACCCGGGCGCGATCTGCTACCTCGGCTTCACCTCGGGGACCACGGGCGAACCCAAGGGTGCCATGCACACCCACGACACCCTCCTCTACGACGCGAAGGCGCTGGCCGACCACATCGGGCCGGACGCCTTCGGCGACCCGATGGTCCAGCTCGTCGCCTCGCCGGTGGGACACCACACGGGCTGGGTGTGGGGCGTGCTGTTCACGGTGTACCTCGCGGGCACGGGAGTCCACGTCGACCGGTGGGACCCGGACTGGGGTGTCCGGGTGATCCGGGAGGAGGGCATCACCACCTTCTTCGGGGCACCCACGTTCCTTCAGGACATGATGCGTACCGACCTCGCGGGCGATCCGGACTGCCCGCTGCGCTGCCTGGTCATCGCGGGCTCGTCGGTGCCGCGGACGCTGCCCGCCAGGGCGGGCGAGGCGTTCGGCGCCTACATCGCGCCGGCGTGGGGCATGACCGAGTGCGGCATCACGATCTCGTGCACCCCCGCCGAGCCGACCGCGATCCAGGCGACCGACGGGTCGGTGGTGGCGGGCTCCGCGGCGCGCGTGGTGGACGAACAGGGGCGCGACGTGCCGCCCGGTGTCGTCGGCGAGCTGCTGATGCAGAGCCCGGGGATGGTGCTGGGCTACTACGACCGTCCGGATGCGACCGACGAGTCGTTCCTGCCCGGCCGGTGGTTCCGCACCGGGGACACCGCCAGTCTCGACGAGAACGGGTGGGTCTCGCTGCGCGGCCGCAGCAAGGACATCATCATCCGGGGCGGGGAGAACATCCCGGTGACCGACGTCGAGACGTTGCTGTTCGACCACCCGGACGTGCTGAACGCCGCCGTCGTGGGCTACCCCGACGAGCGGCTCGGCGAGCGGGCGGCGGCGGTGCTCGTCCTCCGCGACGGCGCGACCCTCGACCTGCCCGCCCTGTGCGAGCACCTGCTCGCGCAGGGACTGTCCAAACACTACCTGCCCGAGCGGCTGGTGCTGCTCGACGCGCTGCCGGTGACGCAGAGCGGGAAGATCCAGAAGTTCAAACTGCGCGAGATGATCGCGACCGCGACGGCGGGGGCGTGAGCGCCGTGGACGCAACCGGCACCCGGCCGCTGTCCGGTGTGCGCGTGCTGGATCTGTCCACGTTGCTGCCGGGACCGCTGGGCACGCTGATGCTCGCCGAGGCCGGTGCCGACGTGATCAAGATCGAGCGCCCCGGCCGCGGCGACGAGATGCGCACCTACCGGCCGAAACTGGGCTCGGCCAGCGCCAACTACGCCGTGCTCAACCGGGGCAAGCGCGCGTTCGCCGCGGACCTGAAGAACCCGGCCGACGCCGCGCGCGTGCTGGAGCTGGCAGCCGGGGCCGACGTGGTGGTGGAGCAGTTCCGGCCGGGCGTGGCCGAGCGGCTCGGGCTGGGTTACGAGCAGGTCCGCGCGCGCAACCCGCGCGTGGTGTACTGCTCGATCACCGGCTACGGCCAGACCGGCCCGCACACCGGCCGGGCCGGGCACGACCTGAACTACCTCGCCGAGGCCGGGTTGCTCGGCGTGGTCACCGACCGCGCCGGCACGCCGCACCTGCCGGTCACGGTGCTGGCCGACATCGCGGCGGGCAGCTACCCGGCGGTGGTGAACATCCTGCTCGCGCTCCGGCAACGCGATCTGACCGGCACCGGGACCCACCTGGACATCTCGATGGCGCACACCCTCCAGGTGCTCGCCTACGGGTACTTCGCGACCCACCAGGGCGGTGGCGGCTGGCCACGGCCGGGCCGGGAGCTGCTCACCGGCGGCAGCCCGCGCTACCAGATCTACTCCACATCGGACGGACGGCACGTCGCCGTCGCCGCGCTGGAGCAGAAGTTCTGGGAACGCCTCGCCGAGCTCATCGGCCTGCCCGCCCACCTCGTCGAGGACGAGGGGCAGGAGGACGCCGTCACCGACGAGGTCGCGCGGCTGTTCGCCGCACACCCCGCCGAGCACTGGCGGACGGTCTTCCACGGCGAGGACGTGTGCGCGACCGTCGTCGCGACGTTCCCGGAGGCCGTCGAGGCGGGCCTGGTCGAACCCGACCGGCCGGAACGCCTCGTCGGCCCGGGGTTCGACGTCGGTACGCTGCGCAGCGCGGTCGACCCGTCCCTGCGGGGCGAGCCGGGTGCGCGCGGGTACCCCGAGCTGGAGCCGTTGCCCGCGGAGACCACCGCGCTGTGGGGGCCGGTGACCTGACCGGGACTGGTGAACCAGAAGGGAGAGGTCGTGCAGGACGGTGTGATGCCGCTCCTGGTGAAGTGCCGGCCCGCCGGATGACGGCGCACCTGCCGCCCGCGGAGTCGGGCCGCGGCGCGGAGTACTGGAGCGCGGTGTACGCCGCAGCGCCACCGGCGCGGGCCGGGGTCGTGGTGGACGGCGTCGACGTGGCGGCCTCGGTGTGGCCCGGCGTGGGCACCGCGGACGCGGGGCGCGACGTCGTCCTGATCCACGGTGGCGCGGCGCACCGGCAGTGGTGGGACCACCTGGCGCCGCTGATCCGCGGTGCGGCCACGGTGGTCGCGGTGGACCTGTCCGGGCACGGGGACAGCGGCCGCAGGGACGCCTACGGTCTCGACGCGTGGGCCGACGAGGTCGACGCGGTGGCGCAGTCGCTGTGCGCCCGCCAGCCGGTGCTCGTCGGAGCCAGCATGGGGGGACTGGTCGCGGTGCACGCCGCGCAGCGCGCGCCAGGGTCCTACCGCTCGGTGCTGGTGCTGGACAGCCCGCTGCGGCGCGGGGACGGGCCGCACGCGCGGCGCCGGGACCGGCTCGCGTCGCGGCCGGTGCCCTCCTACGGGTCGCCGGAGGAGGCGCTGGCCCGGTACCGCACGTTCCCGCCCACCGACGGCCCGCCCGCGGTGATGCGCCACGTCGCGCGGACCGCCTACCGCCGCGACGGACAGAAGTGGACGCTGAAGTACGACCCGCTGATCTACCGGCGCCCGCAGGTGTCGGACGACCTGCTCGAACCGGCGAAGATCCCGACCGTCTGGGTGCGCGCCGAACACGGTTTCGTCGACGCGGACACCGCGCGGATCATCCCGGCCAAGCTCGGTCCGCTCGGTGCGCTGACCGAGGTGCCGGGCGCCGGACACCACCTGCTGCTGGAACAACCGCTCGCGACCGCCTGGCTCATCGGCCTGCACCTGCAGCAGCCCGGCGCCTGATCCGGCGAACCCGACTCGCTGTAAACTGTCAGACAACAACGCAGGATCGTGTCCCCGCCGTCCGGGGCGTCAGACCAGGAGCATCGATGAGCCAGTCCTCCGACGACAGCGACCGCAGCGCCGCGGCGCCAGTTCTGGGCCAGAAGGTGCTGCGGCCCCGGCAACAGGTCGAGGAGGCGCTGCGCAGGGCGGTGCTCGACGGCAAGCTCAAGATCGGCGACCGCCTCCCGTCGGAAACCGAACTGGCGCGCCAGTTCAGCGTGAGCCGTCCGACGGTCCGGGAGGCGCTGTCGTCGCTGCAGAGCCAGGGGCTGATCCGCAAGACGCCGGGCGCAGGCGGCGGGAGCTTCGTCCAGCCGGTGGACCACCGCGCGCTGGGACAGGTGCTCCAGGAGTCGATGCACAACCTCCTGCGCCTGGGCGGGGTGAACTTCGACGAGGTCGCCGCGGTGCGGGAGCACCTGGAGGTGCCGGCGGTGGTGCTGGCGACGCTGGACCGCACCGACGACCAGCTGGCCGAGCTGCACCGGATCCTCAAGGAGCAGAAGCACCGCACGGTCGACGACCCGATGATCGCCGAGCTCGACGCGAAGTTCCACATCACGATCGCGCGGATGTCGGGCAACCGGGTGCTGGCCGCGTTGATCTACGCACTGCACCGCGAGTCCGAGCCGGTGAGCTACCTGGAACTGTCACCGGAGATGGGCCGCGAGTCCTACGCCCAGCACCAGCGCATCGTGACGGCGATCGAGAACCAGGACCCGGAGGAGGGCGAGCGAGCCATCCGGGACCACCTGGCCTACCTGCGGACCCGCATCCGCAAGCACGTCATGGCGAACCAGCGGCAGCCCGCGGGCGACGCGTCCTGACGAGACCGTCCTCGGTGGATGGCGCGCGCCGGTGTGTCAGCGTGAGGTTCCCGCGGACAAGCGGCGCAGCCCGGTGAACGCGCGTTGCAGTTCAGTGTCCAAACCGGACGATGGATCATCCATCCAGGACTGCACCGCGTGCTGGTAGGCGGCCCAGCCCGTGCGTGCCGCGAGGTCGGCCGGTGCCGGGTCCATGCCGCGCTGCCGCAGGGCCTCGGTCACCGCGTCGACGAGGGCGGCGTGTTTGGCCAGCTCCCGTTCGCGCAGGGCGGGCGTGTCGGCGACGATCCGCCACCGCGGCTCGGAGAACGCGCGGTTCGCCTCCAGCTCGCGCGCGGCGTTGCGGAAGGCCTCCTCCAGTACCTCGAACGGCTCCAGTCCCCCCGGCGCGGCGGCGACCCAGTCCGCGAGTGCGGAGCGCAGATCGGCCTCGCCGTCGAAAAGGACCTCCCGCTTGTCCGGGAAGTGCCGGAAGAACGTGCGCTCGTTGACCCCGGCTCTGGCGGCGATCTCCGCCGCCGTGGTCCGGTCGAACCCTTGCTCCCGGTACAGCTCCAGGGCCGCCTCGCGCAGGCGGCGGCGCGCTTCTGCTCCGCTCCGTGGCACGTCCGTGAGGTTACCGCAGGGTGTCAGTGACTGGCGCCACGTTGCGCCAGTCACTGACATATCGCGTAGTGTCAGTGACTGACACAACCTGGGAGGACACCATGCACGTCTTCGTCACCGGCGGCACCGGCCAGACCGGCCCCGCCGTCGTCGCCGAGCTCGTCGCGGCCGGCCACACCGTCACCGGACTCGCCCGCTCCGACAGCGCGGCCGCGCGGCTGGAGTCGCTGGGTGCGGCACCGCACCCCGGCGACCTGGACGACCTGGACGCCCTGCGCGGGGCGGCGCGCGCCGCCGACGGTGTGCTGCACATGGCCTACGGCGGCGACTTCGCCGCCCCGCAGGACCTCGCCCGCCGCGACCGCACCGCGATCGAGGCGCTCGGGCAGGCGCTCGCCGGCACCGGCAAGCCCTTGATCACCACGTCCGGCACGCTGGTCGTGCGGCCCGGGGGCCTGCGCACCGAGCTGGACGCGCCCGATCCGGATTCGGTGGCCGCCTTCCGCATCACCGGTGAGCAGGCGTGTCTGGGCTTCGCCCGCCGGGGCGTGCGGGCGAGCGTCGTGCGGCTGGCGCCGACCGTGCACGGCCCCGGCGACCACGGGTTCATCCCGGCGCTCATCGCGGCCGCGCGGCGGGCGGGCGTGTCGGCCTACATCGGCGATGGCGCGAACCGGTGGCCCGCCGTCCACCGCGCCGACGCCGCCACGCTGTTCCGGCTGGCGCTGGAGAACGCCCCGGCGGGCAGTGTGCTGCACGGCGCGGGGGAGAGCGCCGTGACGATCAGGAGCGTCGCCGAGCGCATCGGGCGGACGCTGGACGTGCCCACCGCGTCACTGAGTCCGGACCAGGCCGCCGAGCACCTCGGCAATCCGTTCCTGGCGCGGTTTTTCACCCTCGACGTGCCCGTCTCCACCGCCCGTACCCGCGCGTTGCTGGGCTGGACGCCGACCCACCCGGGCCTGCTGGACGACCTCGGCAGCGGCGACTACTTCAGCCCGGCGGCGAGCGCCCGCGCCGAGGCGGTCTGGCTGTCGCACCGGAACTGACGCGTCCGCGGACTGATCGCTCTCGCCGGGTGGTGCGGGGCATACTGTCCGTCGACGCGGAGGAGGGGCCGGATGCGGGTGCGGGTGCTGGTCGTGGTTGTCGCGGCCCTGGTGGCCGGCTGCTCGGGGCCGGGGGAGACGGACGAGCAGCGCGCCGAACGCGAGATGCGCGACGTGCTCGCCGAGTACCAGCCGCGCTTCGCCCAGCGGCGGGTCGCGCTGGCCGCCGCCGCGGAGCAGGTGCGGGCGGACTCCGCGGACCCGGCGTCGTGTGAACGGGCGCTCGACCCCGCGCCCGTCTTCCTCGGTCACGACGACCGAGATCTCGTCATGAACAGCTACAACAGCCCCGAGCAGGGCGGCAACGTCGATGCCGTGCCGCTGCACCAGGCGGCCGTCCCGGAGCAGATCGCGGACCGTCCCACGGGCGGGACGGAACCGTTCGCCGTGGCGCCCGGCCGGCTCGTCCGCGGCATGTGGATCACCGGTCCGCAGGGGCCGCTCGGCACCAACCGGTTCCCGGTGACCGCGCGGTACGGCGACGAACCGTACCGGGGCGCGGAGCACGATCCGGTCCGGCGGCTGCGCAAGATCCTCGACGTCGGCCTGCACAAGCGCTACGTCGCCCTGTACCGGGTGACCGGCGAGCGCCACCCGGAACCGGGCGCGACCGATCCGCGGGACACCGTCACCGCGGACGTCTTCCTCGCCGACCTCGAACGCGGCGACGTCCCCTGCCGGTTCGTCGCGACCGGGCATGACTACGACCTGGCCGGCGTCGACATCAGCGTGCACTCCGCCACCCCGTACGAGGACCTGCGGACCACGTTCCAGCTCGACATCGCCGAGCGACTGAGGACGCTGCCCGCGCACTAGGCGCGCCGCGCGCGCCTGCGGACCACGACGACCGCCACCACCGCCGCACCCGCCCCGGCCAGTGACGGCCCCACCCACTCGCGTACCGCCTCGGCCGCGTACGCCAGGCCGGTCAGGGCGGTGGCCCACACCGTCGCGTTCGCCGCGCTCGCCGGCGCGAACCGGCGGTAGGGCACACCCGCGGTGGATGCCAGCCGCGGCGCGACCGTGCGCATCCCGACCACCCACTGCGCCGCGCACACCGCGGGCAGACCACCGTCGCGCAGGGCCCGCTCCGCCCGGCGGGCGAGACCGCGCAGCCGCGCCGGTACCGACGGCGCGCCGCGCAGGTAGGCGATCTGCTGTCCGGTGATCGCACCCAGCGCGGCGGCGAGGACGGCCGCGGCGGGCGGCACGAAACCCACCCTGGCCAGCACCCCGAGCGCGAGCACGGCGCTCGCCCCGGGCAGGACCACCCCGGCCAGCAGCGCGGATTCGGCCACGAGCAGGCTCGCCGCGAGCGCGGGCACCACCGGCGTGGGCAACTGCCGGAACCAGTCGACCACGTCAGGCACAAAGCGGCCGGTGGCAGACGTAGGCGAACGCGGGCGGCAGGTTGCGCCACACGGTGCGGGTGCACACGACCTGGTCGAAGTGCTCATGCAGCAGGCGCCGGAAACGCCGGGCAGCGGACAGCAGCCCGGTGTGGCGGTAGGTGAAGGTGCTGAACGCGCCGTCGGCGGGCAGGCAACCGGCGATCGCGGCCAGCGTGCGCCGCTGCTGTTCGGGCGGGAACAGCGCCCACGGCAGCCCGCTGACCACCGCATCCACGTCGGACAGTCCGGCCGTGGCGAGCAGGGGGCCCAGGTCCGCGGCGTCGCCCTCGACGACCGTGATCCCCGGGAGCCGCGCGCGCAGGTGGGCCGCCAGTGCCGGATCGAGCTCGACGGCCAGGTGTGTGCCCGCCGCGGGCAGGCGGGCCGCGATCGCGTGGCTCACCGACCCGGTGCCCGGGCCCAGTTCCGCCACCACCGGGGCACCCGTCCCGGGTACCACCGTGGCGAGCAGGTCGCCGAGGCGGCGCGAACTCGGCGCGCAGGCCCCCACCAGAGCGGGGCGGCGCGCGGCCGCGGCGGCGAAGGCGCGGTAGTCGTGCATCGTCGTGGAGATCATGACCCGACGGTCGCAGCGCGCTGGTGCCGCACACCTCGGCCGCGCGGCCGGCATCGGTGGCCACCCGGCCGAGGCGCCTCCTGCCATCGGAGGAGGTGGCGCACCGGGATCGCCCCTAAGGTCACCACCGTGATCACCCGCCTGTCCCACCACCGCTCGAGCCTGCTGTGGGCCCCCATCCGCGTCGTTCCGCTCCTGGTGGGCGCCGGATACCTGGCGGTGTTGCACGGGCCCTCACCGGTGACGAACGCCGACTGGGGCCTGGGCATGCTCTCGGCCGCGCTCACGCTCGCGGGTGGCCGGTCGCCGCTGGCGGTGACGGTGGCGCAGTCGGCGCTGCTGGTCCTGTCCTGGGTGACCGGCGCGCCGCTGGCGCTCACCATCGCCTACGTGCTCGCGGCGGTGGCGCTGGGCGAACTGTGGATGCGCCGCTCGGGCCCGCGCTGCTGGGCCGGGGTGGTGGCGTTCGCGGCCGGGCAGGCGATCGTGTTCTGGCGGCAGTTCGACCCGGTGCACACGCCGGCGACCCTCCTGCTGGCCACGGTGCCGCCGATCCTGCTGGGCCGCTACATCCGCGAGGTGCTGCGCGGGGCGATCACCGCGCGGCAGCGCAACGCGATGATCGCGCAGGAGGCCCGCGCCGCCGAACGCGCGGCGATCGCGAGGGAGCTGCACGACCTCGTGGCGCACCACATGGGGTCGGTCGCGGTGCGGGTCGGGGCGGCGCGCGCCGCCCTGCGCGACCGGGACCCGGCGGTCGCGCAGGCGCTGAGCGAGGTCCACTCGACGGTGCGCACAGCGCTGGCGGACCTGCGGCAACTCGTGATAACGCTGCGGGATCCGCGGACCGCGGTGGCGGACGTGGGGGAATCGCTGGTGGAGTCGGCGTCGCTGCCCGCCGCGCTCGCCGGCGTGGTGGAACAGGCCCGCGGGTCGGGCATCACCGTGGACGCCGAGATCTCGCCGGAGGTGTCCGGATTGGACGCGATGCGCAGGCTGGCCGTGCTGCGGGTGGTGCAGGAAGGACTCGCCAACGTCACCAAACACGCGGGGCCGCACGCGAGCGCCACGGTGCGCGTGTGCGTCGGCGACGGGCAGGTCCGGATCGCGATCGCCGACCGGGGCGGCGACGCCCCCGCAGCGACCCGCGGTGGTACCGGGTTCGGGTTGACCGGCATGCGGGAACGGATCGAACTCCTCGGCGGTGGCGTGCGGGCGGGCGGCACCGCCGAGGGCTGGAAACTGACCGCGACGATGCCGAAGGAGGAACGCCGGTGATCCGGGTGCTGCTCGCCGACGACCAGCAACTGGTGCGTGCCGGGATGCGCATGTTGTGCGAGACCACGGCGGACATCGACGTGGCGGGGGAGGCCGCGAACGGGCACGAGGCGGTCGTGCTCGCCGACCGGGTGCGCCCCGACGTCGTGCTGATGGACCTGCGCATGCCCGGGGTCGACGGGTTCACCGCGACCAGCCGCATTCTCGCGGCCCGGCCCGCCACCCGGGTGATCGTCCTGACCACTTTCGACGACGACCATCACCTGTACCCGGCGTTGCGCGCGGGCGCACACGGGTTCCTGGCCAAGGACGCCGCGCCCGAAGAGGTGCTGGACGCGATCCGGCGCGTGGCCGACGGGGACGCTCCGTTCAGCCCGGCCGTGCTGCGGCGGCTGGTGCACGCGGCGGTCGCGGCGAACGAACCCGGGGCGCCCGAGGCGCCCACGGCGCCCGACCGCTGGCGGCTCACCGGCCGGGAACGCGACGTACTGGCCCTGCTCGGCGAGGGGCTGTCGAACGCCGAGATCGCCGCGACGCTGCACGTCGGCGTGACCACGGTGAAGACGCACATCGCGAACCTGATGAGCAAGACCGGCGCCACCAACCGGGTCCGCCTGGCGGTGCTCGCGGCACGGGAGCCGATCAGCCGCGCGGACGGCTGACGGCGCGCCCCCGGCGGTCGCGCGCCGCCCGGCCGTGCCGGGGACGCCGCGCGGTAACGCGCCACCCGACGGCCGACTCCGGGGCGAACACGGCGAACGCCGATCAACCCCGCGCGATGACCGACCGTCCGCGCGTCCGCACAGGAAGTCCCGCCATGAGCACCCAGCCGAATTCCCCTGCGCCCGGCGACCCGGGCACCCCCGCGCGCCCCCGCCGGTGGCCGTGGATCGCGGCACTTCTCGCCGCGTTCCTCGCCGGGGTCGGCGTCACCGGCGCCACCGTGCGGCACTCGGTCGTGCAGCAGACCGCCGCGCCGGCGCCGGTCACCACCACCAGCACGGTGACGGCGACCGCGCAGGCCACCGCGGCGCCTCCGGTCACGATCGTCAGCACGGTCAGCGCCCCACCGGTCACCGTCACCGAGACGGCCACCCGCACGGTCACCCCGTCCGCCGGCGCGGCGGGACGCTCCCGCGGGGACGGCACCCTCGGCGACGGCGTGCACCGCATGGGCACCGACGCGCAGGCCGGCCGGTGGAAGACCCCTGGCCCCAGCGGCTCACGGGGCTGCTACTGGTCGCGGCTGCGCGACGATTCCGGGGATTTCGAGGCGATCATCGCCAACGACATCGTGCAGGGGCCGACCAGTGTGACCGTCCGCAGTGGAGAGTTCCTCGAACTCTCCGGCGGCTGCACCTGGTCCCACGAATGACGCGGCTACTCGATGCGCGCGATCGGCTCACCCTGCTTGACCACCTCCCCTTCCTGCACCAGCAACCGCAGCACCCCCGCGGCCGGTGCGGGCACCTCCACGTCCACCTTGTCGACCGCGACCTCCGCGATGAGGTCGCCCTCGCCGACCCGGTCGCCGTCGCCGGCGAACCAGGTGGCGAGCACACCCTCGGCGTCGGGATCGTTCTCCGAGACGCGGGGAAAGGCGACGTCGGTCATGCGCCCACCAGGTCGAGCACGGCGCGGCGGATGCGGTCCGGGGTCGGCAGCACGGCGTACTCGAGCGGCCGGGCGTAGGGGATCGGCACGTCCGGCACCGCGACCCGGGCCGCCGGCGCGCGCAGCAGCCCGGGGTCGCGCTCGGCGACGCGGGCGATGATCTCACCGGACAGCCCGAACGACAGGTAGTCCTCGTCGACGACGAGCAGTCGGCCGGTGCGGCCCACCGACTCCAGGATCGTGTCGGTGTCCAGCGGTACCAGGCTGCGCAGGTCCACGACCTCGCAGTCGACCCCCTGCGGCGCGAGCTCCTCGGCCACGTCGAGCGCGTGGTGCACCGACAGCGACAGGGTCACCACGGTGACGTCGCTGCCCGGGCGGACGACGTTCGCCTTGCCGATCGGCACCACGTGCTCACCCTCGGGCACCGGGCCGACCGACCGGCGGTTCTTCGCCATCCACGGCAGCCCCATCACTCCCTTGTGGAACAGGTAGACCACCGGGTTGTCGTCGCGGACCGCGGCGGTCATCAGCCCCTTGGCATCGGCCGGGTTGCTGGGCACCACCACCTTCATCCCGGGCAGGTGCGCGAACGTGCCCCACAGGCACTGCGAGTGCTGCGCGCCGTCGGAGTAGCCGCCGCCCACCGCGGTGGTGAGCACCAGCGGGACTTTGACGTTGCCGCCGGACTCGAAGTGGATCTTCGCCATGTGGTTGTAGATCTGGTCCATGCACACGCCGAAGAAGTCGACGAACATCAGCTCCACGATCGGCCGCAGGCCTTCGACGGCGGCGCCGACAGCCGCGCCGATGAAGGCGGTCTCCGAGATCGGCGTGTCGATCACGCGCTTCGGGCCGAACCTGTCGAGCAGCCCGGTGGTGGAGCTGAAGATCCCGCCGTAGGCACCGACGTCCTCGCCGAGCACGAAGACGTCGTCGTCGCGTTCCATTTCCTGCGCGATCGCCTCGACCATCGCCTTGGCGGTGGTCAGCTTGCGGGTGGTGGGTGTGGCGGAGGATGCCGAGGCGTCCGTGAGCGTCATTGCTGCGTCTCCTCGTGACGTGGTGGGATCAGGCCTGCGCGAACACGTGGTCGAGCGCGGTCGCCGGATCGGGCTCCGGGCTGCGCTTGGCGAACTCGACCGCGGCCTGGACGCGGTCGTGCGCCTGCGCGGCGATCGAGTTCGCCGCGGTGTCGTCCAGCACGCCGTCGGCGCGCAACCGCTTTTCGTACGTGGGCAGCGGGTCGCGGCCGGGCACCCCCTCCAGATCGGACCGGTAGCCCTGCGCGTCGCCCTCGAAGTGGCCCCACAGCCGCAGCGTGTGCACCTCGATCAAGCTCGGTCCCTCACCGGCGCGGGCCCGTGCGACCGCCGCGGCGGCCACCTCGTGGACCGCCTCGACCGAGTTGTCCTCGACCCGCTCGCCGGGGATGCCGTACCCGGCGGCGCGCTCGGCGTTGGAGGTCACGCAGGTGGAGGCGCTGCGCGGCACCGAGATGCCCCAGTCGTTGTCCTCCACCACGAACACGACCGGCAGCTTCCACAGCGCGGCCAGGTTGAGCGCCTCGTGGAACGCGCCCTGGTTGGCCGCGCCCTCACCGGTGACGGCCACCGCGACGCGGTCGGTGCCGCGCCGCTGGAACGCCAGCGCCTGACCCACCGCAGGCGGATAGCCCTCGGCGATGATGCCCGAGCAGGAGAAGTGCGTTGCGGGGTCGAACAGGTGCATGTGCCCGCCGCGCCCGCGGCCGAGACCGTCCACCCGGCCGAAGATCTCGGCCGTCATCCGGTCCAGGTCCACGCCGTGCGCGATGGCGAAGTGGTGAGGGCGGTGGGTGGCGGTGACCGCGTCGTCGGCGGTCAGGTGCGCGCACACCCCGGCGGCGACGGGTTCCTGGCCCGCGGAGAGGTGCATCTCGCCGGGGATCAGCCCGGCCCCGATGTCGAACACCGGTTTCTTGTCCGCGTGGTACTCGCGGAGGATCGTTTCCTCGTACGTGCGGATCAGGACCATCATGCGGTACAGGCCCAGCCTGACATCCGGTTCCATGAGACCTCCCAATCGGTGTGGGAGCCACTGTCGCCGCGCTGCGCGCCGCGGACAACGGTGCGGATTTCAGATGGTGATAACACCGCGTCCGGGCAGGTCAGGACAGCAACGCGAAGGCGCGCGACACCCGCCGCGACGCCCGTTCCAGCGACACCGGTTCCACCGCGGGCAGTCTGCGCGCGGGCAGCGAGATCGCCACCGCACCGACCACGCCCGGTGCGCGCACCGGGGTGGCCAGGCAGCCGGTGCCGAGCAGGTACTCCTCGCGGTCGTCGAACACCGCCCTGCGCTGGGCGAGCTGGTGCTCGAGCACGCGGGTGTCGGTGATGGTGTGCGGGGTAAGGTCGGCGAGCCGGTGGCGAGCGAGATGGTCCCGGCGCGCACCCGGGTCCAGACAGGACAAAATGCACTTGCCGAACGCGGTGGCGTGCGCCGCCTCCTGCACGCCCACCCACAGGTCGACCGGCGGCGTGTCGGGCGCGTCGACGATGTCGATCAGGGTGATCTCGCCGCCCGAGTACAGCGACAGGTAGGCCGCGCCGTGGACCTCGTCGCGCAGTGCCCGCAGCACCGGACGGATCTTGGGCAGCAGCGCGTGCGGTGAGGTGTGCCCGCGCAGCGCCGCGATGTGCTCGCCCAGCACGTACCCGTCGTCGAGTTTGCGCAGGTAGCCCTCGTGGAGCAGGGTGCGCAGCAGGTGGTAGGTGGTCGGCAGCGGAAGCCCCACCGCGCGGGCGAGCGCCTTGGCCGTGACCGGCCGCTCGCTCGCACCGACCGCGTCGAGAAGGTGCAGCGCCCGCTGCACGGAGCCGATCAGTGTCGGTCCCGCAGTCATCCCGTCACCTCCGCCGCCCCGTTGCCGCGCATCCAGGATGCCCGGTTCCTCCCGTCACCGACAAGACGTCCGCCCGACCCGGTGACCGAGGCTCATCGCCGGGCCCGGCGGGGGAGCAGGAGCGCGGGAACGATCAGCAGCGCGGTCAGCGCGAACGCCACCCAGAACGCGAATCCGAACGCCCCGGCCAGCAACGGGTTCACCGCGGCCGCGGCCGCGGGCGGGATCTCGGTGATCCGGCCCGCGCCGGTGCCGGTGGCCGGGATCCCGCGTGCGGCGAGCGCACCGGTGAGGTGCTGGGCCAGCGCGGTCACCAGCAGCGCGCTGCCGAGCGACGCGCCGATCTGCTGCAGCGCCGTCAACCCGGGCGCGGCGCGGGACACGACGCTGCGGTCGAGCCGCGTGTAGGCGGCGGCGAACGTCGGCATCATCACCGATCCCAGCCCGAGTCCGCGCACGAACAGCACCGCCCCCAGCCACGCGTACGAGGTGGACGTGCCGAGCTGGGTCAGCGGTGCGGTGCCCAGCAGCGCGAGCACGACGCCGACCGGCACGACGAAGCCGGCGCCGATCCGGTCGGTCAGCCTGCCGGCGACCGGCATCGCCACCATGGCGCCGAGCCCCTGCGGGGCGAGCAGCAGCCCCGCGGTCAACGCGCCCTCGCCCCGGACGGTCTGGTAGTACAGCGGCAACAGGAGCAGACCTCCGAACAGCGCGACCGCCACCAGGAAGATCGTCACCGCGCCCGCGCCGAAATACCGGTCGGTCAGCAGTCGCACGTCGATCAGCGACGCGGATCCCCGGCCGAGGCTGTGCCAGGTGTAGAGCGCGAGACCGGCGGCGCCGGCGAGGAGCCAGGCGACCACGTCCCAGTGCCCGAACCCGCCCAGCGCGCCGGCCCGGGACAGACCGTAGAGCAGCACGACGAGGCTGCCGGACAGCAGGACGAGACCGCGCACGTCCATCCGCGCCGGGTGCCCGGCCGGGGCGTGGACGCCACCCGCGGGCAGCTTCCACATCGCGAGCACGACCGCGAGTGCGGCGACCGGCAGGTTGACCAGGAAGATCCAATGCCATCCGGTGTACTCGACCAGGAAACCGCCCAGCACCGGGCCGAGAACGGGGCCGAGCAGCATCGGCACCCCGAGGATCGCCATCGCGCGCCCGAGGCGCTGCGGTCCCGCGGCGCGGGTGATGATCGTCTGCCCGCCGGGCAGGAGCATGCCGCCGCCGAGGCCTTGCACGACGCGGAACGCGATGAGACTCTCGATCGACCAGGCGGTCGCGCACAGCGCGGAGCCCGCCGCGAACAGCACCACCGACACGATCCACACGCGCTTGCTGCCGAAGCGGTCCACCGCCCACCCGGTGAGCGGGATGACCAGGCCCACGGCGAGCAGGTAGCCGGTGACGATCCACTGCGCGGTGGGCAGGGTCGCGCCCAGCTGCCCGGCGACGGTGTCGAGCGCGACGTTCACGATCGTCGTGTCGAACACGACCATGATCAGCCCGCAGACGACGACGAGCCCGGTGACGACGACCTCGCGGTCCAGCCTGTCCGCGTGGGCGGTGGTGGAGCGGTCCATGGCGGCTCCCGCAGGGAGATACCGGCGGCTGCGAAGCAGTTCACGCTACGCCGGGACGGCGCCGAACGCGACGTCGGTGACGGGCCGCCGCGCGGTGCGCACAGCCGGTCAGGCCGGGCGGCCGGCGCGGCGGTGGGCCCCGACCACGGCGCTCAGGACGGCCACGACGGCAGCGAACGCGATCAGGCCACCGCTCAGTGACACGGCCGCGGCGACGGCGCCGACCAGCAGCGGTCCACCGGCGTCTCCGAGCTCACGGCCCACCTCGGCGGCCCCCATCGTCCGGCCGAGGCGTTCCGGTGGGGCGGTGGCGGCCAGGTGCGCGAACCCGAGCGGGGTCGCCGATCCGACCCCCGCGCCGATCACCGCCGCGGCGCCGAGCACGCCGCCGGGGCCCGGCACCAGCGCCGCGATGACCAGTCCCGCCGCCGTCATCGCGAGCCCGAGCGCCATGCCCGGCCGGGCCGGCAGGCGACCGGCGTCGTGAGCGCGTCCGGACCACGGTTGCACCAGTGCGGAGCACACCGCCAGCACCGACACCGCCGCACCGGTGACCACCGGTCCCAGCCCGGCCGCCGCGCCCCGCACCGGCAGGAACCCCACTCCCACGGCCAGCGCGCCGGTGGTGGCGGCCAGTGTCGCGGTCGGGGCGAGGAACCGGGACCGGCCCAGCCACCGCGCCAGATCGACCACCGTCTGCCGCCGCCGGGGCAACGGCGGTGCCGCGGGCACCACGAGAACCGCCCACAGCGCGGTGAGGGCGGCGAGCCCGGCGAGCACGCCGAACAACGCCCCGAACCCGCCGATCGCGATCGCGACACCGCCCAGCAACGGCCCGAGGGTGTAGCCCAGGCCCTTCCACGCGCCGTACCCGCCGAACGCGCGGCCCCGCCGCTGCTCCGGGGACAGGCGCGCGACCAGCGCACCGGCCGCGGGGGAGAAGGCCGCGGCGGCCGCGCCCTGTCCCAGGCGCGTCACCGCGACCAGCGCCGGGTCGCCCGCGAGCACGAACGCGCCGGACGCCAGCGCGAACGCCACCAGCCCGCCCAGCAGCACCGGGCGCGGGCCGATCCGGTCGGCCAGCGAGCCGAACACCGGCTTGAGCACCACCTCGGCCCCGTCGTACACGGCGAGCACGACGCCGAGTGTGAGCAGCGAGGCGTGCTGCTCGCGGGTGAGGGCGCCCAGACCGGACGCGATGCTGTGCGCGCCGAACGCGGTGACGAACCCCGCGGCGTACAACGGCCACGCCGCGCCCCGGCGCACCGCGGTCACCGGAGTGCTCACATCTGGTGCAAGGCCTCGAAGACCTTGTCGGTGTAGTCCGCGAGCCGGGTGACGCAGGCCGCCAGTCGCTCGTCGGCCTCCGCGGCCAGCGGGGCGCCGAACACGTCGCGCACCCGCAGGTCCCGGTGCCACCGGCGCAGCCGCTCGAGGCTCTGCTCCTTCTCCTCGAGCTCGGCCATGGTGAACTTCTTGATCCGGATCTCCTTGGCGATTCCCGCCTCGAACTTGTCGCAGTCGGTGAGGAACTCGGTCCACTCCTCCTGGCGGTCGGCGTTGAACAGCTCCTCCAGCCGCGCGCCGTCCTGCTCGGCCCGACCCCGCGCGTCGAGTACCACCACCTCGCCGTCCCCGCGCCGGGCGAGCTCGAGCACGCGCGACACCCCGGCGGCGAACCCGGGCACGTCGGGCACCGCCCACGTGCCCTGGCCCAGCGACAACGCACCGACCCGCCGCAGCTCCCGCCACACCGCGACGCGGTGCCGCGACGGCGAGGTCGGGATCCGCACCAGAAGCACCAGCCAGCGTACCGGTTTCGACTTCGTCACACAGCAGAATGTAGCAGACGTTACAGCCCGGAACCCGGAAGCGGGGCCGGGGGATCAGCGGTAGCGCACGCGGGCCAGCTGCGGTGGGACCACCAGCAACAGCAACGAGAAGTAGCCCACTCCGGGCACCAGCGCCGCCAGTGCGAACGCCGCTGCCAACGCGACGCAAGCCCCCGCCGAGCTGAACACCCAGAACCCGTCGATCGCCGCGTCGTCGCGGGCCAGTCCGGGCGTGCCCCGCACGACCAGTGTCATCGCGGTCAGGCAGGCGGTGTTGGCCAGCACCGTGCCGATGTAGAGCAGCACCGCGAACCGCTGCGTGCCGTAGGCCCCGGTCAGTTCGGTGGGGAACGGCAGCACCGCGACGGTCAGCAGCCAGCACAGGTCGATCCACATCAGCGCCGTGCTGACGGATCGGATCTGCTCGAACAGGCGGTGGTGGGCGAGCCATTGCCGCGCGATGACGACGAAGCTGAGCAGGAAGCTCAGGATCTGCCAGCGGTTGCCGGTGATCGCCTCGGCCGCCGGCCGCCCTTCGCGGACCAGATCGGACACCGAGTCGACCGGGGGCAGCACCAGCAGCGTCATCGCGATCGCCACGACCGCGTCGGAGAAGAAGACCAGCCGCTCGGCCGGCCGCAGCCGGCTCGCCGTCCCCATCGCACCATTAGCGTCCGCGTGCAGGCGGGTGTCAAGCAGGGGCGGGCGCCGACCGGCCGTCGTCCACCGCGGTGGCGAGCGCGTGGAACCCGGCGCGGAACCGGCTGATGCCCTCGCCCGCGCGGGTCGGATGCACCCGGTTGGTCAGCAGCACGTAGTAGCGGCCGCGGTCGGGCTCGACCCACAGGCTGGTTCCGGTGAAGCCGGTGTGCCCGAACGACACCCGGGTCAGCCGCTCGCCGACCGGCGACCCCGGGACGTCGAGGCACTGCCAGGCCAGCGCCCGGCGCAGGTTGAGTCCCTCGGTGGCGCACGCGGTCATCTCGGCGAACGTGGCGGGTTTGAGCAGACCGCCGCCCCCTCCGGCCAGCGCCGCGCCGAGCGCCTCGAGGTCGGACAGTGTCGCGAACAGACCGGCGTGCCCGCAGATCCCGCCGAGCACCACCGCGTTCTCGTCGTGGACCTGCCCGCACACGACCCGGCCGCGCCACGGGCAGTCCTCGGTGGACACCGCGTGCGCGGGCGGGACCGGGCCGAACGAGGTGCCGGTCATCCCCGCCGGGCCGGTGACGAGCTCGGCGACCAGCACGTCCAGCGGTGCGCCACCCGCGGCCTCGGCGACGAGACCGAGGACGATGAATCCCTGCGACGAGTACTCCACCCGCGTTCCCGGTGCCCAGCGCAGGGGGCCGGTGCGGATGGCGGCCAGCAACGCCTCGCGGGTCGGGTGGTCGCGGTAGAGCGGCGTGCCGCCGGGCAGCCCCGAGGTGTGCGTCAGCAGCTGCCGGACAGTGAGCTGGGCCTTGTCGCCGCCCGCGTAGCCGGGCAGGTGCCGGGCCAGTGGATCGTCGAGGTGGAGCGCCCCGCGCTCGGCCAGTGCCAGCACGGCCAGGCCGACCACCGGTTTCGTCACCGACGCGAGGTCCCACAAGGAGTCGGCGTCCGCGCAGGGCCTGTCCCAGCTGCGTGTGCCGAGCACGCCGCGGTCGAGCGGGCCCGCCGCGGTGCCGACCGACCACGCCGCGGCCGAGTAGACCCCCTCCGCCCTGCCGCGGGCCAGCAGGTCCGAAAGGTCAGTCCGCATCGGACACCAGCCGCATCGCCGGGCCGCCTTCGGCCAGCGCGCCGGACACCCGGGCCGCTGCGTCCGCGACGAGCGGGCCCAGGTCCTCGGCGGCGTCGCGGGGGAGCGTGAAGGTCAGCCCGGACACCGAGATCGCGCCCAGCACCTGCCCGAGCCCGTCGAGCACCGGCGCGGCCACGCACCGCACGTGCGGCTCGTTCTGCTCGTCCTCGACCACCCAGCCCCGGTCGGCCGCGGCGGCCAGTTCGGCGCGGATCGCGGCCGGATCGGTCAGCGTGTGCGCTGTGCGGGCGGGCAGCGGTCCGGTGAGGACGGCCGCGACGTCCTCCGCGGGCAGCCGGGACAGCATGGCGCGCCCGACCGCGGTGCAGTACAGCGGCACCTCGCCGCCGATCTGCGAGTTCATCCGGTACGCCTGCTCCGGCTCCACCTTCTCGACGTACACGGCCCGGTCGCCGTGGCGGACGGCGTAGTGCACCGTGTGCCCGGTGCGTCGTTGCAGGTCGCGCAGCACGGGCCGGGTGAACCGGGTGGCTCGGTTGCCCGCGAGCACCGCGGCCGACATCCCGAGCATCCGCGGGCCGACGTGGTAGAGCCCGCCCTCACCGAGGGCGAAGCCCGCCTCCGTCATTGTCTGCAGCATCCGGTGCGTGGTCGGTTTCGGCAGACCGCAGCGCCGGGCGAGGTCCGCCAGCCGGTGCGGCCCGCCGGGGCTCGCCAGGGCGGCGAGCACCTCGAGCGCCTTGCCGACCGCGCCGCGGGTGTCGGTGTTACGCGGGGGTTTCGATTCGGCCGGCTCATGCGCGGTCATTGACAGCCCTTCCCATGCGGCTTAGCTTAGCGCACATCCATTCCATGTGACGGAACGCTCTGTCATGACATGGAACGACGAAGGGAGGACGTGTGCCTGGATCGCGTACGCACCTGTCCCGCCGCGACGCACTCCGGCTCGGCGGCCTGGCGGTGCCCGCGTTCGCTCTGGCCGGGTGCGCGGGCGCGTCGGCAGGCAGCCACGGCGGCCTCCTTCGCGTCGCGCAGTCCGCGGATCCCAAGACGCTGGACCCGCACAAGCAGGGCGACATGACGTCGATGAACGTCTTGATCAACGTGTTCGACACGCTCACCACCCGCGGGGCGGACAACACGCTCGCGCCGGGTCTGGCCACCGCGTGGGAGTCGCCCGACCCGCTCACCTGGCGCTTCCACCTGCGCCCCGGGGTGCGGTTCCACAACGGCGAGCCGTGCGACGCCCGCGCGGTGGAGTTCAGCATCGACCGGCTGCTCGACCCGGCCACGAAATCGCCGATCGTCGAACTGCGCTACGTCACGAAGGCCACCGCCGTCGACGAGCTCACCGTCGACCTGCACACCAGCCAGCCCGACCCGATCATCCCCGCGAAGGTGTCGCTGTTCGGCGGTGTCGTGGTGCCGCCGCGCTACCTCGCCGAGGTCGGCGACGCCGGGTTCGCGCGCCACCCCGTGGGCACCGGCCCGTTCACCTTCGTCGACTTCCAGCGCGACCACCAGCTGCGCCTGCGCGCGAACCCGTCGCACTGGCGCGGCGCGCCCGCGGTGCGCGAGCTGGTGTTCCTGCCGATGCCCGATCCCTCCTCCGCGCTGGCATCGCTGCAGAGCGACGAGGTGGACCTGGTCGCGAACCTGACCCCGGACGCCGCGCTGCAGATCGAGGGCTACCGGGGCGTGTCGATCCGCAACCACCCCGGCATCCGCACCTCCTACCTCTCGCTCGACACCACCGACGGGCCGTTGGCCGACGTGCGGGTGCGCCGCGCCCTCAACCACGCCGTGGACGTGCCGCTGCTGATCGAGGCCGTGCTGGACGGCAAGGCCCGCGAGGTCCCGACGATGATCCCGCGCGAGTCGTTCGGCTTCGACCCCGCCGTCACCCCGTTCACCCGCGACGTCGGCCTCGCCAAGCGGCTGCTCGCCGAAGCGGGGTACCCGGACGGCTTCGACACCACGCTCACCGCGCAGGCCACCGACGCCAACACCGCCGAGGCGATCTCCGGGCTGCTGGCCAGGGCGGGCGTGCGGGCGCGGGTGTCGCTGCTCGACCCCGGCACCTACAGCGGCAGGCTCACCTCGGACAACCGCCGTGCGCTGGGGCCGATGTACCTCGCCGCCAGCACCGGCTGGACGCTGGACGGGCAGAGCCTCGTGCAGTCCAACGTGCGCCACGACCGCAGGCAGAGCCGGTGGACCAGCGCCGAGGCCGACCGGCTCGTCGACGCCGAGGAGCTCACCATCCCGCCCGCGCAGCGGCAGCGGGCCTTCACCGAGCTCCAGCAACTTCTCAAGCGGGAGGCGCCGTTCGTGTTCCTCTACCAGATCGACACCATCTACGCGGTCAACGACCGCCCGCGCTGGGAACCCGGCGTGGTCGGCGTGCTCGCGATGGCCTCGGCGACGGTCCCGGCATGACCGCCCCGGCCGTCACCGCCGCGCGCGCCCCGGCCGCGGGCACCGGGCTGCTGCGTGCGGTCGCGACCAAGGTGCTCAGCGCGGTCGTCGTGCTGTTCTTCGTCGCCACCGCGGCGTTCTTCCTCGTCCGGCTCTCCGGCGACCCGGTCAAGCTGATCCTGCCGCCGGACGCCACCGCGGAGCAGGAGGCGACGCTGCGCGCGAGCCTCGGGCTGGACCGGCCGCTGATCGCGCAGTACCTCGACTACCTCGCCGGGCTGCCGCGCCTGGATCTCGGCAACTCGCTCGTCTACGACCAGCCGGTGGCCGACGTCCTGCTCACGCGGGTGCCCGCGACCGTCGAACTGGCCGCCGCCGCGCTCGCCGTCGCGCTCGTCATCGCCATCCCCGCGGGCACGTTCGCCGCGTTGCGCCGGGGCCGGGCGGGCGACTCCGGCGTGATGGCCGGGGTCCTCGTCGGACAGTCGATGCCCGCGTTCTGGGTCGGCATCCTGCTCATCCTCGTGTTCGCGGTGCGGCTGCAGTGGCTGCCCGCCTCCGGCTACGGCGGGATCTCGCACCTGGTGCTGCCCGCGATCACGCTCGCGCTGTACTCAGTGGCGGTGATCGCGCGGCTGCTGCGGTCCTCGCTCATCGACGTGCTCGGCTCGGACTTCATCCGCACCGCCAGGGCGAAGGGGCTGGGCACCGGGGGCGTCGTGTTCGGGCACAGCCTGCGCAACGCGTCCCTGCCCGTCGTCACGGTGATCGGGCTTGAGGTCGGCACGCTGCTCGGCGGCGCGATCCTCACCGAGCGGGTGTTCTCCTGGCCCGGGATCGGGCGCCTGACCGTGGAGGCGATCGCCAACCGCGACTTCCCGCTGGTGCAGGCGGCGGTGCTGTTCTTCGCCGCGACCTTCGTCGTGGTGAACCTGCTGGTGGACCTGTCCTACACGGTGCTCGACCCGAGAGTGCGGGTGAAGTGATGACGGCCGTTCCGGCGACCCCGGCCCCGGCTCGCGCGGCACGCGCGGGCGCGCTGCGGGCCGTGTTGCGCAACAAGCTCGCCCTGGTGGCGATCTCGGTGCTGGCGGTGATGGTGGTGCTGGCGGTGTTCGCCCCGCTGATCGCGCCCTACGACCCGGCGGCGCAGGATCTGCTGGTACGGCTGCGGCCGCCCGCGTGGGCCGCAGGCGGGGACGCCGCGCACCCGCTCGGGACCGACCAGCTCGGCCGCGACATCCTGTCCCGGCTGATCCACGGGGCCCGCGTCTCGCTGCTCGTCGGCGCCGCCGCGGCGCTGCTCGCCGGCGTGATCGGCGCGATCGTCGGGCTGGTGGCGGGCTTCGTCGGCGGCTGGCCCGACCGCGTCCTGATGCGGCTGGCCGACGTGCAGCTCGCGTTCCCGTCGATCCTGCTGGCGCTGGCGATCGTCGGGTTCCTCGGATCCGGGCTGTGGTACGTGATCGGCGTCCTCGGCTTCACCGGCTGGGTGTCCTACGCCCGCGTGGTGCGCTCGGAGGTGCTGTCGCTGCGCACCCGCGAGTTCGTCACCGAGGCGCGCGCGATCGGCGTCGGTGACGTCACGATCATGCGGCGCCACCTGCTGCCGAACGTGATGGCGCCGCTGGCGACGGTGGGCACGCTGCACGTCGCGGCCGCGATCGTGGCCGAGGCGTCGTTGAGCTACCTCGGTCTCGGCGTGCCGAAGCAGACAGTCACCTGGGGCGGCATGCTCAGCGACGGGCAGCTCTACCTCGGCACGGCGTGGTGGGTCGCGGTGTTCCCCGGCCTGGCCCTGATGATCACCGCGCTGTCGGTCAACATCACCGGCGACGTCCTGCGCGACGTCGCGGACCCGAAGGCGTACCGCTCATGAGCGCACTGCTGGAGATCGAGGACCTGCGGGTGGAGTTCCGGCTGGACACCGGGACGGTCACCGCGGTGGACGGCGTGAGCCTGCACGTCGGGGAAGGCGAGACGCTGGCCGTCGTCGGCGAGTCGGGCAGCGGCAAGACCGCCACCGCGTTGTCGGTGCTGCGGCTCAACCCGGAACCGCCGTGCGTGTACGCGGGCGGCCGGATCCGGCTCGACGGCCGGGACGTGCTCGGCATGTCCGCGGCGCAGCTGCGCCGGGTGCGCGGCAACGAGGTCGCGATGGTGTTCCAGGACCCGATGACGAGCCTCAACCCGCTCAAACGCGTCGGCGCGCAGATCGCCGAGGTGGTGCGCAGGCACCAGGGGGCGGGCCGGGCGCAGGCGAGGGAGGCGGCGCTGGCCGCGCTCGGCGAGGCGGGCATCCCGGACCCGCGGCGCCGCGCCGGGCAGTACCCGCACCAGCTCTCCGGCGGTCTGCGCCAGCGCGTGATGATCGCGATGGCCCTGGTCGGGCGGCCGCGCGTGCTCATCGCCGACGAGCCGACCACCGCGCTCGACGTGACCGTGCAGGCCCAGATCCTCGACCTCCTGGTCGATCTGCAGCGGCGGCACGGTATGGCGATCGTGCTCATCACCCACGACCTCGGTGTGGTGGCGGAGGTGGCCGACCGCGTGGTGGTCATGCGCCACGGCCGGATCGTGGAGACCGGTGACGTGCTGGACGTGTTCGAACGGCCCGGACAGGACTACACGCGCGAACTGCTGCGCGCGACACCGCGATTGGAGCGGGCATGAGCTTGGTGGAGGTGTGCGGGCTGAGCAAGGTCTACGGGACCGTTCCCGCGGTGGACGACGTGTCGCTCACGGTCGAGGAGGGCGAGACGCTCGCCGTGGTGGGGGAGTCCGGCAGCGGGAAGACGACGCTGACCCGGCTGCTGCTGCGGCTGCTGGAACCGAGCGCGGGCACCGTGTCGTTCGACGGCCGGGACCTGTTCGCGCTGTCGCGGCCGCAGCTGCGCGCGGTGCGCCGCGAGATGCAGGTGGTGCTGCAGGACCCCTACTCCAGCATGAACCCGCGGATGCGGGTCACCGACATCGTCGCCGAACCGCTGGTCACCCACGAGCCGTCGCGGCGCGGGCGGCGCGGCCGGAAGGCGGTGCGCGACCGGGTGGGCGAACTGCTCGACGCCGTCGGGCTGAGCCCGCGGGTGCAGGACCGCTACCCGCACGAGTTCTCCGGCGGGCAGCGCCAGCGGATCTCGATCGCCCGCGCGCTCGCGCTGCGTCCCCGGCTGGTGGTGCTCGACGAACCGACCAGCGCGCTCGACGTGTCCGTGCAGGCCCAGGTGCTGCGGCTGCTGACCGACCTGCAGCGCGAACTCGGCCTGACCTACGTGTTCGTGTCGCACAACCTCGCCGTGGTGCAGCAGATCGCCGACCGCGTCGCGGTGATGCGGGCGGGCAGGGTGGTCGAACTGGCCTCCGCCGCGACGCTGTTCCCCGCACCCGCGCACCCCTACACCCGCACGCTCCTGGACGCGGTGCCCGATCCCGATCCCCGGCGCGCCCGCAAGCGGGCGGCCGCGTGAGACCGCCCGGATCACCGGCGGGACAACACCAATCCCGCCCCGCCCAGCAACGCGATGTCGTCCACGGCGCTACCGCCGACCACCACCCGCGGCGGCTCGGCACCCCGCGCCCGCGACGACGCGGCGCGCAGCCGCTCCTCGAGGCGGGCACGGAACCGCTCCCCGCCCTCACCGGCCTCGCCGTGCAGCACGAACAGACCGGGTGCGCACAGCTGCTGGATGTTGATCAGACCGAGCGCGATGTTGCCCGCGTACTCCTCGGCCAGGTCGTCGTCGGCCTGCGTGAGGTCGGCCAGCGACCGGATGGTGCGGCCGCGCTCACGAGCCCGCTCCCGCAGCCACGGTGTGGTCGCGATCGTCTTCCAGCACCCGCGGTCCCCGCAGGTGCACACCGCACCGCTGGCGGCGACCGTCATGTGCGCGCCGCTGCGGCCACCGGGCGGCGCGAGCACGCTGCCCTCGTAGAGGATGCCGACGCCCAGCACGTCGCCGGTGGAGACCGACGCGAACGTACTGCGGCCGCGGCCCGGCCCGAACCAGCGGTCGCCGAGCACCTGAAGCCGGGCCCGGTGCTCGACGTGCACCGGGGCGCCCACGAGCCGCGCCAGCACCTCGGCCACCGGGTATCCGTGCAACGCAGGCACCTCGTTGACCTCGATCACCACGCCTGCGTCGGCGTCGACCAGGCCGGCCGCCGCGACGCCGACCCCGAGCGGGGGCGAGTCGAAGCAGGCACGCGCGGCCTGTTCCAGCGCGGCGTCGATCGGGGCGCGGTCCGGTGCGCCGCGGTCGAAGCCGGCCTCGGCGCGGCGCAGCACCGCGCCGGAGAGGTCGAGCAGCGCGGCACGCACCCGGCCGGGCACCAGCTCGACGGCGCCGAGCACCGGCGGCGCGGGGTCCGCGGCGGGCTCGGGGACCAGGCGCAGGGCCGGGCGTTCGCCGGAACTCATCCGCTCACGATGCCACGCGCGGACACGACAGGGGAGACCACATGCCCGAACTGACCACGATGACCTGGCGCGACGTGCGCGCCGCCGGTGCGGGCGGGATCGCCCTGCTGCCCGTCGGATCGCAGGAGCAGCACGCCACGCACCTGCCGATGGGCACCGACGCGATGCTCGCCGAGGCGGTGGCCGACCGGGCGGTGGCGCGGCTGAACGGCGAGCCCGCGGTGGTCCGGCTGCCGTGCCTGCCGTTCGGGCACAGCCCGCACCACCTGTTCGCCGCGGCGGTGTCGCTGTCGGCGACGACCCTGCTCGCGGTGCTCACCGACGTGCTCGATTCGCTGGTGCGCAGCGGTTTCCGGCGGGTGCTGGTCGTCAACGGGCACGGCGGCAACGACGAGATCGTGCGACTGGCGGTCAAGCAGTACGCGCTGCGCGCCGACGTCGCGCTCGCCGCCTGCTCGTACTGGGCCCTCGCCGACGCGGAGGACCCGGACCGCACGCCGGGACACGCGGGCTGGTTCGAGACGTCGCTGATGCTGGCCGCGCACCCGGAGCTGGTCGGCGACGCCGCTGTCCGCCCCCCGGTGACGCCGCTGTTCGACCGGCCCCCGCACGCCGGGCTGGTCGTCGAGCGGCACGGCGAGTGGGAGCGTGCCGGCGGCACCACCGACGACGCGTCCGGCGCCGACGCCGGGACGGGGACGCGGCTGCTGGCGGCACGCGTGGACGGGCTGGTCGCCGCGATACGCGCGTTCGACGAGGCAACCCGGGAAAGTCACGGCTGAGCAGGGGGAAACGATGGACGACACGACGATCACCGACGTCGACGTGCAGGTGGTGAACCTGCCGCTGACCAACCCGTTCACCAGTTCGTTCGAGACCAAGACCGGTGAGACCCGCACGGTCGTGCGGCTGCGCACCGGCTCCGGGGCGGTGGGCTGGGGCGAGACGATGTGGGGCGCCCCCGTGGCGGACCTCGCGCGGCGGCTCGGGCGTGAGCTGATCGGGCAGAGCCCGTTCGCGCTCGAGGCGTTCCACCGCAAGCACCACATGGTGCCCTTCTTCCACGGTTACCTGGGCTACGCCGCGCTCGCCGGGCTCGACGTCGCCTGCTGGGACCTGATGGGCAAGCTGACCGGGCAACCGGTGACCGACCTGCTCGGTGGCCCGGTGCGCGAGGAGGTGCCGATCACCGCGCTCGTCACCCGCGCCGACGCGCCCGGCGCGCGCGGCGCGGACCTGGCGCGGGTCCTGGCCGAGCACACCGCGACGGTGGTCGCCGAGGGCGGATTCGGCGCGGTCAAGCTCAAGGGCACCATCGACGTCCGCGGCGACGTGGAGATCCTGCGCGCCATCCGGTCGAAACTGCCGGAGATCGACCTGCGCGTCGACCCGAACGCCGCCTGGTCGGTGCCGGACTCTATCCGCGCCGGCCTCGCGCTGGAGGAACTGGACCTGGAGTACCTGGAGGACCCGTGCGTGGGCATCGAGGGGATGAGCCAGGTGCGCGCCCGCGTGCGCATCCCGTTGTGCACCAACATGTGCGTGGTCCGGTTCGAGGAGTTCGCCCCCGCGGTGCGGCTCGGCGCCGTCGACGTCGTGCACGGCGACGTCTACAAGTGGGGCGGCATCGCGGCCACCAAGGCGCTGGCGGCGCACTGCGAGACGTTCGGGCTCGGGATGAACCTGCACAGCGGCGGCGAACTGGGCATCGCGACGGCCGCGCACCTCGCGGTGGTGGCCAGCACGCCGGTGCTCTCGCGCGCGATCGACAGCATGTACTACTTGCACGCCGACGACATCATCGAGCCGTTGCACCTCGCCGACGGCAGGCTGCGGGTGCCCTCCGGGCCCGGTCTGGGCGTGACCGTCGACGAGGACAAGCTGGCCCACTACGCGGCGGTCAACGCGCGGGACGGGGATCTCACCGGGTGAGGCGGTCGGGCGCGGGACCACGCTGCCGCGCCCGTGCCGCGGTCCACTTCGGAGCGTCGGGAGCGGACGGGTGGCGCTGCGGCGGCGGCGCTGTCCGGTAACGTGACCGGGGTGTTCACGACGTGAACACGCTGTCCAGTGTCCGATCGTCGTCCGGCGGAGGTTGTCGTGGCCAAGTCGACGCGGTCGCCGGAGCCCTCCCGAGGGGACCGCGGCGACCAGGCGGACATCCAGGCCGTGAGCCGGGTGAGCCAGATCCTGTCGTTGTTCGACCCGTCGACGCCGCAGGTCAGCGCCGCGCTGGTGGCCGAACGCCTCGGCCTCAACCGCACCACCGCCTACCGCTACTGCACGTCGCTGGTCGCCGCAGGCCTGCTCGAGCGCGACCCGGACGGCGCCTACGTGCCGGGTGGGCTGCTGCTGCAGCTGGGCGCGTTCGCGATCGGCCACCGCCGGGTGGTCAACCTCGCGCCACGGCACATGCGGGCGCTGTCCCGGGCGACGCAGTGCAGCGCGGTGCTGAGCCTGTGGGGCCAGACCGGGCCGGTGGTCTCCCGCGTCGAGGAGAACGTGTCGGCGATCGTCGTGGTGTCGGTGCGGGTGGGCAGTCACCTGCCGCTGGACACCGCGCAGAGCAAGATCTTCCTCGCCTACCACGCCGACCAGCTGTCGATGGAACGGCTGATGGCGAACCTGCCCGCCCCGGCGCGCGAGGATCTGCGCGCCGAGGTCGAGCGGGTCCGCGAGGTGGGCCACTGCGCCGCGATGACCACGCCGGGTGTGGTCGCGGTGGCCGCGCCCGTCTTCGACGAGTACGGCATCTGCGCCAGCCTGGCCATCGTCGGCGCGGACAACACGCTGTCGATGTCCGGCGACGCGCCCGAGCTGCGGGTGGTCGTCGACACCGCGCGCGAACTCACCGCCGAACTCGGTGGCCGCTACCTGCCCGACGACGCGGACCGCCGGGCGGTGTAGCGCGTCCGCCGTCAGGACAACGCCGGAATCGTGCCGTCGTCGGACATGTCGACGTCCTTCGTCTCCGGCCCGAGGAACCCGCCGAGGCTGATCAACGCTCCCGCGAGCACGATCAGCACCGCGGGCGCGAGGTGCGCGGAGAACAGGCCGTTGAGCTGCTGCAGGTAGAACTGGTAGAACGCGGGCGCGATCAGGGCGAGGCTGTAGCCCACGCCGTAGGCGGTGGAGCGGATGCTCGCCGGGAACCGCTCGGTCAGGTACGCCGCGATGGGCCCGAAGGTGCCGACGGTGAACACGCCGATCATCACACCCCACCCCAGCGCCGTCCCAAGCCCGCCGTCCGAGGTCATCAGCAGGGTGTAGGAGCCCGCGCCGAGCACGATCACCGCGAGGCCGTAGCCGATGTAGAACCGCCGCCGCCCGATCCGCTGGGACAGCAGACCGAAGAAGGGGTAGCTCACCGCCGCCGACGCGTTGATCACCAGCATGGTGAGTGTGACCTCCTTGCTGGACAGCATCAGGTGTTCCTTGAGCTGCGCCGGGGTCACCGCCGCCTCCATGTTGGTCGCCAGCCAGGTGCCGGTCATCAACACGAACACCTGCGCCAGCGCACGCGGGTACCGGGACAGCAGGCGGACCAGCGGCAGCTTGTGCCGCTCGCCGTCACGCGCCGCCGGGGACTCGTGCACCTGCGTGAGGTAGTAGCGGAACAGCACGGCCGCCAGCAGCGCGCCGATCACGAACGGGATGCGCCAGCCCCACTGCACGTAGGCGCTGTGCAGTCCCTGCGACGGCAGCACCTGCAACAGCAGCAGGGTGATCGCGGCGATCACGGCGTAGGCCGCGGGGGAGGTCGAGGTGATCACCGACGCGTAGAGGCCGCGTTTGTGCCGCGGGCTCCACTCCATCGCCAGCGGAACCGCGGTGGTGTACTCGCCGCCGAGGAAGACCCCGTCCACGAAGCGCAACGTGATCAGCAGGCCCACCGACCACATCCCGATCGTCTCGTGGCCGGGCAGGCACGCCGTCGCCAAGGTGAGGAAGCCGAAGCCGCCGACCGCGACGAGCGTGGTGCGCTTGCGTCCCACCGTGTCGGCGAAGTGCCCGAAGATCACCGCGCCGAGCGGGCGGCCGATCAGCGTCGACGCGAACACCAGGGACGACAGGACCGCCACGGTGCCCGCGCTCAGATCGGCGGCCTGGAAGTAGGCGCTCGCCGGCGCCAGCACCACGATCGGCAGGTAGATGTCGAACTGGTCGACGAAGTAGGCGAGCGTGCCGCCGCGCACGGCGGCGCGCACTTTGCCGCTGTCGGGCCCGTGGGCCGGGCCGGAGCTGACCGGTGCCGCTTCGCGGGGGTTCGCGGCGGGGGGCGGTGTGGACATCGTCGTCCTCCGAGTTTCGGCAGCGATTCGAACCGCGTGTTCACGAAGTGAACGGATCACACGGTAATCCTGGGGAACGAGCGCCACAAGAGGGCACTTAGGGTTGACAAGGCGTCTTATAGTGAACAACGAATTCACATAGCGAACGAGAGGCGATCTCATGAGCCAGCGGCCCGCCATCGCCGCCGTCCTCGACGGCCTGGTCGACATGCACGTCCACTCCGGGCCGAGCCCGTTCCCGCGCCGCTTCGACCACGTCGAGGCCGCCCAGGACGGTGCCCGGATCGGGTTGCGCGCCATGGTCGCGAAATCCCACCACCACAACACCCAGATGGATCTGCTCGCCATGAAGGACCGTCTCGCCGGTGTCGCGGCGCAGGCGTTCGGCGGCATCGCGCTCAACAGCACCGTCGGCGGGCTCAATCCGCACGCCGTGCGGATGTGCCTGCGCATGGGCGGCAAGGTGGTGTGGTTTCCGACCATCTCCTCGGGACGGCACATCGAGTGCCACCCCGAGGACGGCGCGTTCCCCACCACCACCGTGCCGCTGACCCTGGAACGCATCGACATCGTCGACGACGACGGCGCGCTCAAACCGGAGGCGGGCGAGATCCTCGACGAGATCGCCGAACAGGGTGCCGTCGTCAACGGCGGGCACATGTACCCGCACTACATCCGCACGCTGTTCGAGGCCGCGAAGGACCGCGGTATCACCCGCATGGTGGTGAGCCACCCCGACTTCGTGATCGGCGCCGATCCGCAACTGTGCCGCGAGCTGATCGAGCTCGGCGCGTTCGTCGAGCACGAGGTCGGTATGTACGACCCCGAGGGCACGCAGAAGTGGGACCCCGGGCAGCTGCTCGGTTGGATCGAGGCGCTCGGCCCGGAGCACATCGTGCTGTCCTCCGACTTCGGCCAGGCCTCGAACCCGAAGCCGGTGGACGCGTGGTTGCGGGTGAGCGAAGCGCTGCTCGACCTCGGCCTGCCGGAGAAGGACCTGCGTCGCATGGTCCGCGACAACCCGTCCTACCTGCTCGACCTCGACTCCTGAGGAGAACCCGTGTACGACAAGGACGATCCGCGGTCCTCGCTCGCGACGGCGACCGCGCCCCGGCCCGACAGCGGCGACGCGATCGGCGTACCGCAGTACCTGGACCTGCGCGACACGCCGGTGGTGCGCGCGCAGAACGTCATCCTCGCGCACACGCGGGCGCACGAGGGCGAGGAACTCGACAACGGCGAGCTCGACGGCGAGCTCGCGGTCATCGTCACCGGTGACTCGCCCGCGTTCACGATCGTCACCGCCGACGACGTCACCGAAGTGCGGGCGCCCGGCCTCGTCGTCGTGCCTCCCGGGCGTTCCCGGATCCACGTCCACGGCGACGGCTCGCTCGTCCGACTGGTCGAGGCGACCGAACCGGCGTGGCGTGACCGGCCCGCCAACGCCGCGGTGTACGCGCAGGCCCACCCGCGCGTGTCGCCGCTGCGGCGGTGGCCGCTACCCCGCGGGCCGCAGCGAGTGCGGTACTACCCCCTGTCGGCGGTACCGGAGGAGCCCGGGCGGTTCGGGCGCATCTTCCGCACCCGCTCGTTCATGGTGAACTTCCTGCCCGAGCAGGACGGGCCGCGCGACCCGCACCGGCTCTCCCCGCACCACCACGACGACTTCGAGCAGCTTTCCCTCGCCGTGCAAGGGGAATACGTGCACCACATCCGCACGCCCTGGCTGACCGACCGCACCCGCTGGCGCGACGACGACCACGTCCGCATCGGCAGCCCGTCGGTCACGATCATCCCGCCGCCGACGGTGCACACATCGGAGGCCAGCGGCCCTGAGGTGAACCAGCTGATCGACATCTTCAGCCCGCCCCGGCTGGACTTCTCGGCCAAACCCGGCTGGGTGCTCAACGCCGACGACTACCCGATGCCGTGAGCGCGCCACGACGCACGGGCGGCGGGCTGTTCGCCCCCGGCCGCGACACCGCACCGCTCGGAACCTGGCTCAAGATCGCCTCCGACGAACCCGCCGAGATCGTGGCCTTCGCCGGCTTCGACTTCGTCGTGATCGATCTGGAGCACGCGCCGCTGGACCTGCAGACCGCCTACCGGCTCATCGGCGTGAGTGCCGCGCGGGGGGTCACGCCGCTGGTGCGGGTGCCCGACACCGCCGCCTCGACGATCCAGAAGATCCTCGACGCGGGTGCCGCGGGCATCCTGGTGCCCCACGTGGACACCGTCGAGCAGGCCGCCGCGGTCGGCCGGGCGTGCCGGTTCCCGCCGCACGGCACCCGCGGTGCGGGCGGCACCAGCCGGGCCGGGGCGTGGGGCAGGCTGCCCGGCGCCGCCTACCTGGCCACCGGCAACGACGACGTGCTGTGCATCCCCCAGCTGGAAAGCGTCGAAGCGATCAAGGCGGCACCGGAGATCCTCGCGCTGGACACCGTGGACGCGGTGTTCGTCGGCGCGGCGGACCTGTCGATGTCGATGGGCACCACCCCGGCCGCCCCCGAGGTGGTCGACCTGATCGCCTCGGCCATCGCCGATGCGCACGCCGCGGGAAAACGCTGTGGGCTCGCCTTCGGCGGCGTGCCGGAGCGCGCGGCGGCCGCGGTGCGCTCCGGCTGTGACTTCGCCTTGCTCAGCAACGACACGTCGATGCTCGCCGATGCGGCGTGCGGTCTGGTCACCGCGTTCCGGTCGGCGCTCGCCGACCGTTCCGACCCCGAGGAGAGCTGATGCGCCGCGCCGAGAAAGTCGTCATCACCACCGCGATCACCGGTTCGGTCAATGTGCCCTCACAAAGCCCGTACCTGCCGCTGTCGGCCGACGCGGTGGCCGAAGCCGCCATCGAGGCCGTCGAGGCGGGATCGGCCGTGGTGCACCTGCACGCCAGGGAGCCCGACGGGCGGCCCACCGCCGACCCCGAGGTGTTCGAGAAGATCGTCGGGCGGATCACGGCCCACACCGACGCGGTCGTCAACATCACCACCGGTGGGGCGTCGTCGATGAGCGTGGCGCAACGGCTCGCGGCCGCCCAGCGGCTGCGGCCGGAACTCGCGTCGCTGAACATGGGCAGTATGAACTTCGTCTACTCGGGCATCGCCGACAAGGTGACCGAGTGGCAGCACGACTGGGAAAAACCCTACGTCCTCAACACGTACTCGCGCCCGTTCCTCAACACGTTCGACTCCATCGAGCACACGCTGCGCACGCTCGGCGAGACCGGCACGCGGTTCGAGTACGAGTGCTACGACATCGGGCACCTGTACTCGCTGGCCCACTTCGCCGAGCGGGGCCTGGCGCGACCCCCGCTGTTGATCCAGGGCGTCTTCGGGGTGCTCGGCGGCATCGGCGCCGACCACGCGAACCTGGAGCACATGGTGCGGATCGCGGACAAGCTCTTCGGCGACGACTACTACTTCTCGGCCTTCGCCGCCGGGCGCGACCAGATGAGCTTCGGCACCCACAGCGCCTGGCTCGGTGGGCACGTGCGGGTGGGGCTGGAGGACAGCCTGTGGATCGGCAAGGGTCGGCTCGCCCGCAGCAACGCCGAGCAGGTGCGCAAGATCCGGGACGTGGTCGAGGACCTCGGCCGTCCCATCGCGACCCCGGCGGAGGCCAGGGCGATGCTGGCGCTGCGCGGCGCCGGGGAGGAGGCGGCATGAGCACACCACCACTTGCGGGCAAGGTCGTCCTCGTGGTCGGGGCGAGTTCCGGCATCGGGGCCGAGGCGGCGCGCGTGTTCGCCGAGGACGGCGCGTCGGTGATGCTCGTGGCGCGCAGCGCGGAACCCCTCGCCGCGCTGGCGAAGGATCTCCTCGCCGACGGTCACGACGTGGCTCACACGACCGGGGACGTGGCCGACGCGCGCAGCGTCGCGGCGTTCGTCGACGCGACGGTCGCCCGGTTCGGCAGGCTCGACGGTGCGTTCAACAACGCCGCGATGGGCCAGGGCGGCCGGCTCGACGCGGTGACCGAGGCCGATTTCGACCGGATCCTGGCGGTGAACGTGAAGGGCACCTGGCTGTGCATCCGGGAGGAGGTCCGGGTGATGGAGCCCGCCGGTGCGGGCTCCATCGTCAACGTGAGCAGCATCGGCGGGCTGCGCGGCAGCCCCGGGATGGGCGCGTACCAGGCCACCAAGCACGCCGTGATCGGCCTGACCCGCACCGCCGCACACGACTTCGGGCCATCGGGTATCCGGGTCAACGTGGTGGCGCCCGGCCCCACGGAGAGCCCGATGCTCGACGAGCTGCGACGCACCATCCCGGGCGGCGTGGAGGCCCGGATCGCGGCGACGCCGCTGCGCAAACCGGGCACCGGCGTGGAGGTGGGGGCCACGGCGGCGTTCCTGCTCAGCGACCGGGCGAGCCACCTCAGCGGGGTGGTGCTGCCGGTGGACGGCGGGTTCACCGCCTGACCCCGCCACGGGCCGCCGGGGAGCGAGGAGCGCAGCCACGGCCTGCGACGCCTGAACCGCCCGCGGGAAACCGGCCGGGATCGTGGTCAGGTACACGATCTCGGTGAGCTCGTCCGTGGTCACGCCCGTTTCAGAGCGTGTACCCACCGTGGATCCGGACGAACTCGTCGCGCCCCAGGGCGGCGAACGCGGCGACCAGAGCGAGCTGGCACGTCCGCACGTCGAGGGAGCCCGGCCGCTCGCCTGCGCCGAGCTCGGCGAGGATCTCCTCGCCCCGCCGATGACGGGTGGCCGTGGTGTCGTCGGGATCGGTCACCGGCCCTCCTCTCGGGATGCGCCGGAGCCGAGCTGTTCGAGCGCGTCGGTGAAGTGCGAGCGTTCGAAGGCTCGCTGTTGTGCACCGAGCGCGAGCAACGCACGCATCCGGCGGCGGGCCTCGTCATCGGCCAGCGCGTGGTTGAGCTGGTGTGCCTCCTCGAACAGGCCCGGCTGCAGCGGCGGCCCAGCCGCGTCGACGGCGACCTTGGCGAGGGTGATGGCCGGTGCGGGAAAGGTCGCGATCCGCGTGGCGAGCCGGTCGACGAACTCGTCCAGCCGGTCGGCGGCCACCGCCCGGTTCACCAGCCCGTACCGCTCGGCGAGATCGGCGTCGACCTCGCCGCAGCCGAGGATCATCTCGAGCGCGCGGGAGCGGCCCAGCAGCCGGGGCAGGCGCTGCGACCCGGTCGCGCCCGGCAGCACGCCCACCGCGACCTCGAACTGGCCCAGCACCGCCCGCTCGCGCGCGGCGAACACCATGTCGCACGAGGTCAGGAATTCGGTCCCGGCTCCGCAGGCGCGGCCCTCGAGCACGCCGATGGTGGCCTGGGGGAGGGTGCGCAGGTCCTCGAACAGCGCCTGCAGTGGATTGAGCCGCGCCCCCTTGGGCGGCACCTCGTCCACCGGACCGAGGAACATGGTCAGATCGGCGTGGCTGATGAAGAAGTCCGGATCGGCACTGCGGAACACGACGACCCGCAGATCGCGGCGTTGTGCCAGCCGGTCGAACACGCGGCGGCAGTCCCCGATCATGGCCGGGTCGAACAGGTTGACGGGCGGGTGGTCGAGCGTGACGGTGGCGATCCCGCCGCGCTCGGCGACGTGCAGAGTGGTGAGGTCCTCAGACATGCCGTCCACTGTGGTCGGCACACCGGCGGCGCCGGCAGGTCGCGCCGCGGGTGGGAGTGCCGCACCCCCGTACGCACGGCGGCTGCGCCGTAGGATGCGTGCCATGAGCGGCACCGGGCACCAGACGGGCGGCCTCGGCGGCTTCCTGCGCGCGGCGCGCGCTCGCGTCGACCCCGCGCGCGCCGGGGTGGTGTCCGCGGGTCCGCGCCGGGTGCCGGGTCTGCGCCGCGAGGAGGTCGCGGTCCTCGCCGGGGTGAGCGCCAACTACTACGCGCGGCTCGAGCAGGGCAGGGAGCGGCACCCCTCACCGCAGGTGCTGGACGCGCTGAGCCGGGCACTCGACCTCGGACCGGACGCTCACGAACACCTGCACCGCCTCGCCGGCACGGTACCCGGCGGACACGGTCACCGGCAGGCGCGGGTCCGTCCGGACGTCCTCGCACTGATCGAGGAGTGGACGAGCACCCCGGCGCTGGTGCTGAGCGACACGCTGGACGTGCTCGCCCAGAACCGGCTGGCCCGCGCCCTGCACACGGGATTCGCCCGCTCGGCGAACCTCGCCGAGATGACCTTCCTCGATCCGGCAGGCAGCACGTTCTACGTCGACTGGCACCGCGCGGCGGCCGCCACCGTCGCGAGCCTGCGGCTGGCCGAGGGCAGACGGCCGCACGACCAGCGGTTGCGGGAGGTCATCGCGCAGCTGTCCGCGGGCAGCGCCGCGTTCCGGGCGTTGTGGGCCGATCAGGACGTCCGGGGCCGCACGTACGAGGCGAAGCGGTTCGACCACCCGGTGCTCGGCAGGATCGACATGAGCTACCAGGCGTTCGACGTCCGCGGCTGCGACGGTCAGCAGCTGCTGGTCTACCGCGCCGAGGACGCGGAAGCGGTGCGTCTGCTGGCCGGCCTCGCGGTGTGACGGCCGCGGCGCACAGACGCTCGGAGGGTCAGACCACCACCTTTTCGTCGGTGACCATCACTGCCACTGAATTCCTGTCGATGAACGTGCTCTCGTCCGGGTTCACCAACTCCCGGTAATTCTCGGACGCGAAGAAGGCGTCGTGATCCGCCCAGCTGTCGAACCAGATCTCCGTGAGGCCGTCGTAGGCGGGACTCGGATACCCTTCGGCGGGTACCGGGTGGGAGACGGTGTATTTCTTCACGTACTGCCGCGCTTCCGGAATGGAGGTGAACAACGGGGCGTGGTGATTCCGGTGGTGCTCGACGAAGTCCTCGAAGGTCATTCCGTCGATCCGGTTGATCAGGAAAGCGAATTTGATCACGAACGTCTCCTTGTCGTGCTCGCGGAGGTCCACGGTCGGATACCCCGGCGGCGGATCGCCGGCCTTGGCGTTAACCTAAACGATCACATCGATGTCAGGGGCAAGTCGCTGTGGCCCAGTGCACACGAGGGGTTGTGAGATGCGGATCGGTGAACTGTCCGCCCGGACGGGAGTGAGCCGTCGATCGCTGCGCTACTACGAGCAGCAGGGCTTGCTGGTCAGCGCGCGATCACCCAGTGGCCAGCGCTGCTACGACGATGATCACGTCGAGCGGGTGGTGCTGATCCAGAGCTTCCTGGCCGCCGGGATGCCCAGCAGAACCATCGCCCGGATGGTTCCCTGCATGTCGGAGCCCAACGTGGACCGAGCGCGGGAAGCGCTGACCGTGATGAATCAACAGCGCGAACGTCTTTCGTCCACCATGGACAGTCTGGCCGCGGCCCGTGCGGCACTCGATCAGCTCATCACGGTGAATCGGGACTATCTGGCGAACGTGGCGGACGACCAGGAACCGGGCTGCTTGACGTGATGGCCGGCGTGCCCGCGCGGCCGCTCAGTCGACCGTGGTCTTCTCGCCCGCGAGGTCGCCGGGTTGCAGCAGGGGATCGCCGGCCGTTTCACGCAGGGAGAACGCCGCGATCAGCCCGATGGCGGCGGCGACCATGAGGTACGGGCCCGGTACCAGGGTACTGCCGGTGGCCGAGATCAGCACGGTCATCAGGTAGGGCACCGTGCCGGCGAACAGGGCGGCGATCACGTTGTAGGCGATCGACAGACCGCCCTGGCGGGTGCGGGTCGGGAAGATCTCCGCCGACCACACCGCGTAGGTGCCGAGGATGGCCGCCAGCACCACGCCGAGGACGAGCCCGGCGATCCACGTCCCGGTGAGCCCGGTGCGCATCAGCAGGTAGGCGGGCGTGGCGAGGACGAACAATGCGATCCCCGCGCCGAGCAGGACCGTCCGCCTGCCCACCCGGTCGGACAGAGCACCGAACGCGGGCACGAGCACCAGGCCCAGCAGCGAGATCACCGTGGACAGCAGCGCGGCGTCCCCGGAGGAGTGTCCCAGGTGGTCGGTCTCGTAGGTGACCAGGTAGGTCAGGATCGCGTAGAACGGCACGTGCATCATCGTCATCAGGCCTGCGGCCTGCAGCAGCTGCTTCTTGTTGTGTCGGAACAGTTCCCGTACCGGGCTGCGCGGGACGTTGTCGGTCGCCTCCAGGGTGCGGTACTCCGGCGTGTCCTCGATCTTGCTGCGGATGACGAAGCCGATGACGCCCAGCGGGGCGGCGATCAGGAACGGGATGCGCCAGCCCCACGACGTCAGCTGGTCGGTGGACAGGTTCACCGACAGCAGCAGGAACACGAACGACCCGGCGAGGAACCCGAGCAGCGAACCGACTTCCAGCCAACTGACGCCGAACCCGCGACGGCGGCGCGGCGCCGACTCGGCGAGGAAGCTCGCGGCGCTGCCGAACTCACCGCCGGCGGCCAACCCCTGCAGCAACCGCAGCACGACGAGCAACACGGGCGCGGCGACCCCGATCGTCGAGTACCCGGGCAGCAGGCCGATGACGAGCGTCGCGCCCGACATCACGAAGATCACCAGCGACAGGGTGCGCTTGCGGCCGATGCGGTCGCCGAGCGGCCCGAACACGAGTGCCCCGAGTGGACGGATGCCGAACGACACCGCGAACACGCCGTACACGGCGAGCAACCGCGCGGTGGAGTCGCTGTCCGGGAAGAACACCGTGGCGATCGTGTTCGCGAGGTAGGCGTAGGCGGCCCAGTCGAACCAGTGCACGAAGACACCGACCGCCCCCGCCGCGACACTGCGGCGCAGCAACGCCGGATCCACCGCCGGCGTATCAGTGAGCTCCCTGCGGGGAGCGGACTCGGGTGCGGACATGCGGGGCCTCCTTGGAGCGGATCTGCTGAGGACGCTA
>Ga0164243_10000617_pt1 | contig 63782 bp, 56 predicted proteins | sample OricompcompostOP_FD_108781 | JGI IMG/M metagenome (GOLD analysis project Ga0164243, IMG submission 108781) | Organic Plus compost microbial communities from Emeryville, California, USA - Original compost - Organic plus compost (OP) | ecosystem: Engineered > Solid waste > Mixed feedstock >... | reverse complement strand
TCCTGTGTCGCGACGCCGACCGGACACCGGTTGGTGTGGCAGGCCTGCGCCTGGATGCATCCGATCGCGAACATCATGGCGCGTGCCGACAACGTGAAGTCGGCACCCTGGCAGATGCGCTTGACGATGTCGATGCCCGTCGCGACCTTGCCGCTGGCGCCGATCCTGACCCGGTCGCGCAGCCCGGCGCCGGTCAACGCGTTGTGCACGAAGATCAGCCCTTCGGTCAGGGGCGTTCCCATGTAGTCCTCGAACTCGACCGGACCAGCACCCGTACCGCCCTCCGATCCGTCGACGATCACGAAGTCCGGCCCGGCGTCCTCCTCGACCATGGCCTTGCAGATGCCCAGGAACTCGTGCCGGGACCCGATGCACAGTTTGATGCCGACCGGCTTGCCGCCGCTCAGATCGCGCAACTGCTCCACGAACCGGACCAACTCGCGGGGCGTCGAGAACGCGTTGTGTGCCGGGGGCGAGACGACGGTCTCGCCGATCTCGACACCACGCGCCTCGGCGACCTCGGCGTTGACCTTCTCCCCTGGCAGGAGGCCGCCGAGTCCGGGTTTGGCACCTTGGGAGATCTTGATCGAGATGGCCTTGACCTGCTCGCCCTGGGCTTTGGGGGCGAACTGCTCGGGATCGAAATGCCCGTCCTTGGTGCGGCAACCGAAATAGCCCGAGGCGATCTCCCAGATCAGATCGCCGCCGTGCCGCCGGTGGTGCACGCTGATGGCGCCCTCACCGGTGTCGTGGGCGAAACCACCGAGAGCCGCGCCCGCGTTGAGCGCCTCGATCGCATTGCCCGACAGCGATCCGAAGCTCATGGCCGAGACGTTGAGCAGCGCGATGTCGTACGGCTGGGTGCACCGCGGGCCACCGATCACGACGCTGGGGATATTGCCGTTCGCGCGCTTGGCCGTCATCGAATGGGTCACGAACTCGTAGCCGATCGCGTCGACGTCGCGTTCGGTGCCGAACGGCTCGGCCTCGGTGTCGCCCTTGGCCCGGGCGTACACGATGTCGCGGATCTCGCGGTCGAACGGCTTTCCCTCGGTATTGGATTCGACGAAGTACTGCTGGATCTCCGGCCGGATGAACTCGGCCATGAACCGGCCGTGTCCCAAGATGGGGTAGTTGCGCAGGATGCTGTGCTTGCGCTGGCTCAGGTCGTAGACGCCGACCAGGCCCGCGATCAGGATGGGCGCCGCAACCCACCACCAGGTGCTGTGGACCAGCACGGCGAGCGCGGCCAGCGCTGCCCCGAAAGTGACGATTCCGGCGATGATGACCCACCTGACCATGGGCCTCATGATCCTCGTGTCAGCCGATTTCGCAACCCGGTAGCGGTCGGGTCAGGCGTTCCGCAGGGTCCGCCACGACACCCAGGCCGCACCCAGTGCGACGACGATCGCGGCGCCGGACGTGGTCTGGACCGCCAGATCGAAGGCGCTCTTGGCCGACGCGATCAACGATTCCCCCACCTCGTTGGGGTACCAGGCGGCCAGGTCGAGCGTGCCGCCCAACGTCTCGAACGATCCGTCGCGTTCACCCCACTGCGCGATGGCCGGCACCGTCAGATGCGCGCGATACACGCCGGTGAGGACGGCCCCCAGCACCGCGGTACCCAGCACGGCGCCGATCTCATAGGCGGTCTCGGAGATGGCCGACGCGGCACCGGCCTTCGATGCCGGGACGCTGCTGAGCATCAGGTCGTTGGTGATGGTCTCGGCCAGGCCGATACCGATGCCCATCAGCGCGAACGCACCGCCGACCGATGTCACGGACGGATGGTCGACCAGGGCCATGACGCCGTAGCCCACGGCCGACGCCGCGAAACTACCCGCGACCAGGACCCGCACCGCGACGTACTGCATCAGCCGCACCGCGACGAATCCCGACACGACCGTCACGACCAGGCCAGGCAGCAGCACCAGGGCCGCGTCCATGGCCGACATCCCCAGCACCAGCTGCAGGAGTTGAGCGCCCAGGAACAGGAACCCGGTCAGGGCCATCAGGCTCAGCAGGTTAGCCACGATCGCGCCGGTGAAGACGGTGTTGCGGAACAGCGTGAGGTCGATCATCGGGTGAGCACTGCGCCGCAGGCGCCGGACCAACGCCCAGCCGGCGACGATCGACGTCGCGAACGCCGTCAGCGTCAGATCGTCCAGGCCGTGCTTGGCCAGATTCTTGATGCCGAACACGAACGGGAACATCACGACCAGCGACAGCGCGATCGCACCGAGGTCCAGCGGGCCCGGCTCGGGGTCGCGCGATTCGGGCAGCAACCACAGTGCCAGCGGCACCAGGGCGAGCACGATCGGTACGTTGATCAAGAACACCGATCCCCACGCGAAGTGGCCGAGCAGCCAGCCGCCGAGGATCGGCCCCAGCGCCGCTCCCCCGGAGAACATGGCGGCCCAGGTAGCGATCGCGATGCGCCGGTCACGAGCGTTCTCGAAGACGTTCCGGATCAACGACAGGGTCGACGGCATCAGGGTCGCGCCGAAGAATCCCAACAGCACGCGCGCGCTCAGCAGCATCTCGGCGCTCGAACTGAACGCGGCGATCAGCGAGGCACCGGCGAATCCGATGGCACCGATCAACAGCAGCCGACGACGGCCGAGCCGGTCGCCGATACTGCCCATCGCGATCAGCAGTCCGGCCAGCATGATCGCGTAGACATCGACGATCCACAGCAGCTGAGTGCCGCTGGGGCGTAGGTCGACGCTGATCGCCGGCAACGCGAAGCTGAGCACCGTGTTGTCGACCGACACCATCAGCACCGGCAGCATCAGGACGGCCAGCGCCGCCCATTCGCGCGCGCCCGCACGTCGTGTCGGGGTCATTTCCATGGTCATGTCTGGCCTCCTTCGGTGGGTATCCGGCAACCGGTTTACTGTACCGTCTGGACGGTTTACTGAACCAGTCGGTGCAGTGTGATATTCCTGACCCCACGACCTGGGGCTAGCCTGTCGACATGGCCACAGGGGACCGCAGCACCCGCGATCGCTTGCTCGACGCTTTCGAGACGATCCTGGTCGGCTCCGGCAGCCGTGCCGCGACGCTCGAAGCCGTGGCAGCCGAGGCCGAGGTCTCCAAGGGCGGACTGCTGTATCACTTCGGCAGCAAGGACGAACTGGTCGACGGCATGCTCACCCGGCTGCGCGAGCAGGGCGCCGCCGATGTCGAGAAGATGCGGACCGCCAAGAAGGGGCCCGTCGAGTTCTATCTGTCGACCTCGGTCGATTCCGGCAGCGACTTCGACCGCGCCCTCATCGCGGCCGGCCGCATCGCCCAGGAGAACGACGACCGCGCCCGCGAAGCGCTGGGGGACCTGCGCGAAGGCTGGTTCGGCGTCCTGCGTGAGCACCTGGGGGACGAATCGCTCGCTCGCACGATCCAGCTGATCGGCGACGGCCTGTACTTCGACGACACCACGGGCCTGCGCGACCGCCGCGCCCTGTCACACGTCCGCGACGTCCTCCGTCGCCTCGACGTCCTCTAGCGCGTCAGGCCTTCTTGAGCTCCAGGAAGATGCTGGGACCGAAGTCGTTCTTGGCCAGGCGACGCTGCAGGCGCTTCTCGACCGCGAGCATCGCACCCGTCGGCAGGAGCTGCTTGAGGCGTTCGCTGCGCAGGTTCGAGACCGAGAGTTTGTTCTGCAGCGTCAATCCGGCGGCCGCCAGCTGACCGAGAACCGTGGCGATGTTGTGGTTCACGAACGGAATGGCGTCGGGTTCGTCGGCCTGGACCGTGCGGATGCTGACCGGTTCGGTCGGCAGCACCTTGCCCTGCTTCTTGAACTGGCGGCGGTTCTTGAAGTGGCCGTAGTTGGCTACCTCGATGATCGCCGTCGCGCCCGGCTTGAGCACACGAGCGATCTCGGCGAACTCGGCGGTGGGGTCGGGCAGGTGGTGCATGACGCGCACCATCGTGATCAGGTCCAGCGACTCGTCGTCGAATGCCAGGTCGTCGGCCTGGGTGCGCACCTGCTCGATATCGGTGTTGGCCAGGAGCTCGGCCGCGGCATCGAGCTGGGACTGGCTGGGCTCGGCCAAGGTGACGTGATCGGCGTACTCGCGCAGCAGGACGCACAGGCGTCCGTAGCCACCGCCGATATCGGCGGCGCGATCGAAATGGCGGTCGCCGAGCAGCCGCCTGATCGCGATGCGTTCGGCCTCGTTCTCGTACTCGCGCTTGTCGAAGTACGTCGTGTAGTCGTAGCCGCGGTCGTACTGGTCGGCGACCTTCTTGCTCGGGTTGTTCTGCCCCGTCGGGTCGCCGGCTGTGTTGTCCTCAGTCACCCCAGAACACTAGACGATCGGACGTCAGGAACCGGAATCGTCGCGCAGCATCTTCAGCATCCGCGCCGCCATCGTGGCCACGTGCTCGGGCTGTTCGTAGTAATGCTTGTGGATCGTGTCGACCGCACGGCGCGACGCCCCGGCCGAGTGATTGCACACGTCGTCTCCGGGTGCGCAGAACGTGATGACGCGCCGGGACAGATCGGTGAACAGGGGACCGGCACCCAGGCTGCCCGGATTGGGAGCAGCGGTACCGAAGGTCGCCTGGACATAGTCGGCCACCGGATCGCGCAGCGGATCGGCGATCAGCGCGACCAGCCGCAGGTGTCCTTCGGGCCGGTCGGCCAGGCTCTCGTGCACGACCTGGGCTCCCATGCTGAACCCGATCACCGCGATCCGCGAGTCCGAGCAATCGGCCTCGATCCGGTCCAGCCGCTGATCCAGCGTGCGAGATCCGCCCGCGACCGCCGTCTGATAGGCCTGCAGGTCCGGCGCAGGGTTCGACTCGTAGTCGATCGACTCCAGCCGGACCGTCGTATCCGATCTGGCCTGAACCAGGCGCGTCAGTTCGGTGGCCAGCAGCCGGATCTCGGTCCCCGCGCCGTAGTTCTTGTCCGGCGACTGCTGCTGACCCCGCACGGCGACCACGATCAGGTCCGCACACGCCGCGTCGGTGAACCCCGAAGCGCGGGTGGTGCTGCTCGACGCCGGCGCGGAGGCCTCACCGGACTCCCCGCAGCCAGCGAGAAGCAGCAGGGCGCTGAGAAAGAGTCCGAGGATCCGTGCCATTCAGCCGAAGGTACGCGGTCCGAAAACCGGTGACTCCTTCTTCATGCCGGCTTCGCGCGCGATCCTGGTATTGGGCGACTTGAACATGATGGACTGCAGTTTGCGTTCCAGGCGCAGGGCACGGCGTTCGGTGCCACGGCTGTTGCGATAGATCAGTTCCTTGGTCGCGGCGACCGAGTCGGGGGAGCGCTCCTTGATCTGCTCGATCAAGGCCAGCGCTTCGGCGAGTGGATCCTCGCTGACTCCGGTGGCCAGGCCGAGTTCGACGGCCTGCTCACCGCTGACGACCTCACCGGTCATGGCCAGGCGCTGCACGATGTCGACGGGCATGACGTCCAGGAACGGGACGGTACCGCCCATGTCGGGCACCAGACCCCATTTGGCTTCGAGGATCGACCACTTGGCGTCGGGCGTCGTGAACCGGAAGTCGGCGCCGGCGACGAGTTGCAGTCCGCCGCCGAAGCAGTGACCGTGGACGACCGCGACGACCGGGACCGGCAGTTCGCGCCACACCGTGGAGAACTTCTGGAACGTATTGGCCTTCTTGGGTCCGGCCAGGAAGAAGCGAGCCACGCGCTTCTTGTTCTTGAACGCCGACGCGAAATCCAGACCGGCACAGAAGGAACGGCCGGCCCCTTGCAGTACGACGGCACGGATGCTCTTGTCGCCCTTGAGCGACTCAGCAGCTTTGATCAGCTGGTCGATCAGGTCCAGGTCGATGCCGTTCAGCGCATCGGGACGATTGAGCGTCACGTACGCCACGCCGTCCTTGATCTCGGTCAGAACCTTCTGAGCAGCCATGCCCGCAGCCTATCTACTCACCAGTAACCCATTCAATCGCCGCCACCAGCGGCTCGGGGACGTCCGATGGTGGCAGCGCCGCCGCAAGCAGGCCGGCGTACTTCTTCTTGCGACCGCTACCCGCGCCGAAGAACCGGCGCATGACCTGGTCCGCAGGACGATCGCGGTGGAACGGCTGGCGACTGATGGTCTGCCAGGCCGCCAGATCACCACCACGCTCGACGACCTCGACGACCCGGGGGACACCCAGCGCTCGGATGAGTTCGTCCTCCAGATCCAGAACACACTCAAACCTGGTCACGTCCCGGTCGGCGATGGCGATCACGCCGGCCACGTGATCCACCTCGCCGGCGTCGTACAGAACGCCAACACCGTCGTCGTCAGACAGATCTGCCAGGTGGCGCCGCAGATTGGTGATGCCACCCATGTCGACCACCTCGACGTCGGCCAGGTCGACTCGCAGCACGTCGGCCAGTGCCGTGACCGCGTTGACGTCACTGGGGCCTTCGACCAGCAGCACGCGTCGCCCCATGACGTCACGCTATCTGCGCGCTGGTCTACCTGGATATGACCTGACCGGCTACCGTCGTCGTCAGTGGCCGAGCGCGTCCTCACGATCCCCTGGAAGCACGTGCTCGGCCACGCCAATTCAATCGAAGGGGGAGAACTATGACCACGATTCCAGAGCCGGTGGCCTCGTTCATCGATGCGGTCAACCGCCACGACGAGCACACGTTCCTCGACGCGTTCACTGAAGACGGCTTCGTCGACGACTGGGGCCGCATCTTCGCCGGGCGCGAGGCGATCAAGGGCTGGAGCGACGATGAGTTCATCGGCGCGACCGGCACCCTGACGCCTCAGCAGACCACCATCGACGGCGACACCGTCACGGTGGTCGGCGACTGGGCCAGCACCCATGCCAACGGCCTGTCGAGCTTCGCGTTCGCCGTAGCGGGCGACAAGATCGCCTCCATGACGATCCGCGAGGGCTGACTTGGCGGACGCCTCGATTCGTTCCGGCTGCGCGTGCCCTGTTAGACTCTCACCTCGGTCCTTCGGGACCGCTCGCGCGAGTGGCGGAACGGTAGACGCGCTGTCTTCAGGTGGCAGTGTCCGCAAGGGCGTGGGGGTTCAAATCCCCCCTCGCGCACCCAGTGAAGAATGGGCCCTCACGATCCGACGTGAGGGCCCATTCGCATGTCCGGCCCATGCTTCGCTGGGTACATAGAACGCGGGATTTGAGGAGGAGGCGTACTCCGAACCGAGGTTGAAAACTGGCCGAGCACGCCGACGGGGTCCCCCCTCGCGCACCCTTCACTGAACGGGCCCTCACGAGACATCGTGAAGGCCCGTTCGTTCTGCCTGACCCGTGACCGGTGCCGGTCGCGGCGTCGCCCGATACGATCGACACACGTACCTGAGGCACGTCACGTCGTCGTGCCGGACCGAGGAGGGAGGTGGCGGCCATGGCAGGAGTACTGCAACGGTTCGAGCAGCGACTCGAGGGAGTCGTCACCAGCGCCTTCGCCCGCGCCTTCCGCAGCGCCGTGCAACCGGTCGAGATCGCCGCCGCCCTCCAGCGTGAGGTCGACAACTCCGCACACGTCCTGTCACGCGAACGGCGCCTGGTCCCCAACGACTTCACGGTTGAGCTGTCCACGTCCGATCACGAACGCCTCACCCCGTTCGGCGCCACCTTGATCGGCGAGTTGTCCACGCTCGTCGAGGACCACGTCACCGACCAGAGGTACACCCTGGCGGGGCCGGTCAAGATCACGTTCGTCGAAACCGCCGACCTGGGAACCGGCCGGTTCCGCGTGCGGTCCAAGACCAATGCCGCCGTCACCTCGGCCGACGCCCAGGCCGCCGTCGCGGCCGCTCGCCGGTCCAATGTGTCGGTCGAGGTCAACGGCCAGAGCCACGCCGTGCCGCTCGACGGACTGGTCATCGGTCGCGCTACCGACGCCGGGCTGCGCATCGACGACCCCGGTATCTCGCGGCGCCACGCCGAGATCACGGTGCACCGCAACGGAGGTGACACCACCGTCACCGTGGTCGACCTCGGATCGACGAACGGAGTCGTTCTCAACGGCCACCGGGTCCAGACCGGTGTCGTGGGCGATGGATCGGAGATCCGCCTCGGCAACACGGTCCTTGTCGTCCGCGTCGACGAGAAGCGGTGACATGTCCGAACTGACCCTCACGTTGATCAAGCTCGCCTTCCTGGCGGTGTTGTGGATCTTCGTGCTGTCGGCCGTGTCGGTCATCCGCTCCGACATCTTCGGCACCAAGGCACCCACGCCGTCGCGCAACAGGCAGACACGACCGGCCAAGCCCAAGAAGGCCGAGAAGCCGCGCAAGAAGAAGGCCACCCGAGGCGCACCGAGCATGCTGCACGTGATCTCGGGAGCCAATCAGGGTCAGAGCGTGCCGCTGGGCGAAGGGCCGATCCTGCTCGGTCGTGGCACCGACGCCGCCATCCGGCTCGACGACGACTACGTCTCCACCCGCCACGCCCGATTCGCGACCAATGGCGAGCAGTGGTTCGTCGAGGACCTCGGTTCCACCAACGGCACCTACATCGGTAGCCAGCGCATCACCTCGCCGGTGCCCGTCGGCCTGGGCATCCAGGTCCGTCTCGGCAAGACCATCGTGGAGCTGCGCAAATGAGCTCATCGCTGACCTACCGCTACGTCGCCCTGACCGATGTCGGTCTGCGCCGCACCAACAACGAGGACTCCGGCTACGCCAGCAGCCGCCTCCTGGCCATTGCAGACGGCATGGGTGGGGCCGCGGCCGGTGACCTCGCCTCGTCCACAGCCATGAACACGCTGCGCACGCTGGACCGCGATCACGACATCGACGCACTGGCTGCTCTCGAGAACACGATCGATCTGGCCAACTCGCGCCTCGGCGACCTGATCGCGGACGACCCGGCGGTCGAGGGCATGGGCACGACCATCGAGGCGATGCTGTGGGACGGCGACAAACTGGCCTGGGCGCATCTGGGCGATTCGCGCAGCTATCGGCTCCGCGACGGCTCCCTGACCCAGATCAGCAGTGACCACACGTTCGTGCAGAGCCTGGTCGACGAAGGTCGCCTGACCGCCGACGAGGCTCGGCACCACCCGCACCGATCATTGCTGCTGCGGGCTCTGCTGGGTCGTGACGACAACGCCGCCGATCTGACCTGGATACAACCGCAGGCCGGAGATCGCTACCTGCTGTGCAGCGACGGACTGTCCGACATGGTCACCGACGACGTCATCGAAGAGGCGATGCGTGCGGAGACCATCGACATGGCTGCCACCGAACTGATCGGCAAGGCGCTCGAGGCCGGCGGCGTCGACAATGTCACCGTCGTGATCGCCGAGTTCGTCGACCAGGACACCGAGCCCGACGAGGACCTGGCGTCCGCGGACGGACAACCCATGCTGGTGGGTGCCGCCGCCGAGCAGCCGCGCCCACCGACGGGCCGAGCGGTCGACCCCGCCGATGAGCCGGTCGGCATCGACGAAGAGGAGCTCCGATACGCTTCCCGGCCGCCCGGGCAGCGCCGATGGTTCAAACGTGTCGTGGTGCTCGTGGTGCTCGTGGCACTTCTGGCCATCGGCGGATATGCCGGCTATCGCTGGACCCAGACGCAGTACTACGTGGGCCAACAGGACGACCAGGTCGTGATCTACCGCGGTGTCGACGTCTCGCTGCCCCTACTCAACCTGAGTCGGGTCGAGGAACGCACCGACGTCAACATCGGATCGCTGCCCGAGTACAGCCGGGCCCGCGTCCAGGACGGTATCGCCACCGACAGCCTCACCGATGCTCGCGAGATCGTCGCCGAACTGCACGAACAGTCCACCCCGGCCATCCAGCCGACGCCGACGGCCACCGACACTCCCACCGACGCGACGCCGTCGCCATCCGACTCTCCGACCCCGGAGCGCTGATGTCCGGCACGAGTACTCCCGGCTGGGTACCGCGCAAACGCCGCGGGACCGAGCTGTTCCTGACCTCGATGGCCGTAGCCATCGTGATCTTCGCCTACGTCTCGGTCGGACTGGGCACGCACGGCACGGTCCCGGCCGGTGCGGTCAAGCTCGCGATCGCGGTCATCGTCGTCGCGGCGGCCACCACCTTCGTGATCCGTCGCCTCGCTCCGTACGCCGACCCGGTCCTGCTGCCCCTGGTCATCTGCCTCAACGGCCTCGGCCTGGCGATGATCTATCGCATCGACCAGGACTGTCCGGATTCGGTGTACTGCCTGGGCGGGAACTACGAACCGCTGGCCAACGCCCAGCTGATGTGGACCGGGATCGGTCTGATCGCCTTCGTGACCGTGTTGTTCGTCGTGACCGATCACCGCATGCTGCAGCGCTTCACCTATATGGCGGGGCTGGCGGCGATCGTCCTGCTCATCCTTCCGCTGCTACCCGTCATCGGTCAGGACATCCGCGGCGCCAAGATCTGGATCAACATCGGGCCGTTCAGCTTCCAGCCCGGCGAGGCCGCCAAGATCTGCCTGGCCGTGTTCTTCGCCGGCTATCTGGTGCGGCACAAGGACGCCTTGGCGCTGGCCGGCCGACGGGTCCTGAACATCGACCTGCCACGTGGTCGCGATCTGGGGCCCATCCTGGCCGGCTGGCTGATCAGTGTCGGCATCCTGGTGTTCCAGCGCGATCTCGGATCATCACTGCTGTTCTTCGGCCTGTTCGTCGTGATGTTGTACATCGCCACCGAACGGCCCGGATGGCTGGTCGTGGGCGGTGCTCTGTTCGTCGCCGGGGCCTACTTCGGCTACCTCGCGTTCGGTCACGTGCGCACCCGGTTCGACGCCTGGCTGGACCCGTTCGCCAACGCCGACGACAACAGCCAGTTGATCAGCTCACTGTTCGGTCTGGCGCACGGCGGGATGCTGGGCCGCGGATGGGGTCAGGGCAGCCCCGAGTTGACGCCGTTCTCGTTCTCGGACTTCATCATCGGATCGATGGGCGAGGAGCTGGGCCTGACGGGCCTGATGGCGATCCTGCTGCTCTACGGGCTGATCGTCGAGCGCGGTCTGCGCATCGCCCTGACCTGCCGCGATGCGTTCGGCAAGCTGCTCGCGGCGGGCCTGGCCGTGTCGTTCGCGCTGCAGGTGTTCGTGGTGGTCGGCGGCGTCACCCGCCTGATCCCCCTGACCGGTCTGACCACACCGTTCCTGGCCCAGGGCGGTTCGTCGATCGTCATGAACTGGGCCGTCATGGCTCTGCTGCTGCGCATCAGCGACCAGACCCGCCGCCCCGCCCCCGATGTGTCCGCCATCCAGAGTGATGACGAGACACAGGTGGTGAAGTTGCCGAGCGGAGGGATGGCGTGAACAAGCCGATCCGCAATCTGGCGGTGGCCTGCCTGGTGCTGTTCCTGGCTCTGCTGGCCAACGTCAACTACGTGCAGTTCGTGCAGGCCGATGACCTGAACGCCAAGAACGGCAACAAGCGGGTCATCAACGAACAGTTCTCCCGCAACCGCGGACCCATCCTGGTCGCCGGTGAACCCATCGCGGTCAGCAAGGAGAGCAAGGACCAGTACAAGTACCAGCGCACCTACCCCGACAAGGGGCTGTACGCCCATCTGACCGGCTACTTCTCCTATCTGTACGGGCGCGGAGCGCTGGAGAACTCCGAGAACCAGATCCTGTCCGGAAGCGACAACCGGCTCTTCGTGAACCGGGTCATCGATCTGCTGTCCAACAAGCAGCCCGCGGGCGGATCGGTGGAGTTGACCATCGACCCGCTGGCGCAGAAGACCGCCGCCGAAGGCCTGGCCGCACTGGGCAAGAACACCAAGGGCGCGGTGGCCGCGCTGAACCCGCAGACCGGCGAGATCCTCGCGATGGTCAGTCAGCCGACCTATGACCCCAACTCCCTGGCCAGCCACGACTTCTCGAAGGTCGAAAAGGCCTGGGCCCAGCTGACCGACGAAGACGGCGATCAGCCGATGCTGAACCGCGCGACCCAGCAGATCCTGCCGCCGGGTTCGACGTTCAAGCTGGTCACAGCCGCGGCTGCTCTGGAGAAGGGCGTCGTGGACGGCCCCAGTGACAAGGTCAAAGGTGGTACGTCCCTGTCCTTTCCGGGCATCGACTACAAGCTGGTCAATGAGAACGGCAGCAGTTGCGGTGGCGACCCCATCACGTTCACCCGCGCCCTGAGTGTCTCCTGCAACGTCTCGTTCGGCGATCTGGCCGGAAAGATCGGTCAGAAGGATCTGGCCGAGCAGGCCGCGAAGTTCGGGTTCGGTGCCGATCCGCTGGCCGAGCTGCCGCTCAACGCCAGCCGGTTCACCGCCGGCGAGGCCGATCTCGAGGCACCCCAACTGGCGCAGTCCGGTATCGGACAGTACGAGGTCGCGGCCACGCCGCTGCAGATGGCCATGGTCGCCGGCGCCATCGCCAACCGTGGCGAGCTCATGAAGCCATATCTGATCAAGACGGTTCGTTCACCGCGCCTGAGCATCCTCGACGAAGGCGAGCCGAAGACGTTCAGCCAGGCGATGAGCCGCCAGAACGCCGACATCCTGCGCGACATGATGGTCGATGTCGTCAAGAGCGGCACCGCCACGTCAGCGCGCATCAACGGAGTCGAGGTCGGCGGCAAGACCGGTACCGCCCAGTCCACCGAGGACCGCCCGCCGTACGCCTGGTTCGTCGCCTTCGCACCCGCCAAGAACCCGAAGATCGCGGTCGCGGTCGTGATCGAATCCAGCGACACCGCTCGCGACGAGATCGCCGGCGGACGACTCGCCGGCCCCATCGCCCGGTCCGTCATGGAAGCGGTACTGGGCCAATGAACACCAGCATTCCGAAACCACACCACGTATCTGGGAGACTGCACTCATGACCGAATCCGACGGCTCGATCCGCCTGGGTGACCGCTACGAACTGGGCGGCCTGCTCGGGCGTGGCGGCATGGCTGATGTCCGGGTCGCCCGTGATCTCCGCCTGGGCCGCACCGTGGCGATCAAGACGCTGCGTGCCGACCTGGCCGCGGACGAGACCTTCCAGGCGCGATTCCGGCGCGAAGCACAGTCGGCCGCCGCCTTGAACCACCCCTCCATCGTGGCGGTCTACGACACCGGCGAAGCGCCCAACGAGCACGGCCAGAGCGTGCCGTACATCGTGATGGAGTACGTCGAGGGTCAGACGCTGCGCGACATCCTGCGCGGTGCCGAGACCGGTCGCAAGATCCTGCCCGAGCGTGCGCTGTCGATCGTGGCCGACGTCCTGAGCGCCCTGGACTACAGCCACCGTTCGGGCATCGTGCACCGCGACATCAAGCCGGCCAACGTCATGGTCACCCCGTCCGGCCAGGTCAAGGTCATGGACTTCGGCATCGCCCGAGCCATCGCCGACACGTCATCGGCCATGACCCAGACCGCCGCCGTCATCGGCACCGCACAGTACCTGTCGCCGGAGCAGGCGCGCGGCGAGCAGGTCGACGCCCGCAGCGACATCTACTCCACGGGCTGCCTGCTGTACGAGCTGCTGACCGGCCGCCCGCCGTTCGTGGGCGACAGCCCCGTCTCGGTCGCCTACCAGCACGTGCGCGAAGAGGCCAAGCCACCGTCGCAACTCAATCCCGACGTCAGCGTGTCGGTCGACCGCATCGTCGCCCGTTCGTTGGCCAAGCGCGTCGAGGACCGCTACCAGAGCGCGGCCGACATGCGCGATGACATCCAGCGGGTGCTGTCCGGCGGTTCGGTCGATGCTCCTGCGCAGCCCACCGCGGTCGCTGCCGCCGCCACGGCCATCACTCCGGCCGTGGCGTCGCCGACGACCACGCAACCCGGTGCCCGGCGTGCCGAGCCCGAGGACGACGAGGACGAGGGCGGCAAGTGGTGGGTCGGCGTACTCATCGCACTGTTGCTGATCGGCGCCGTGATCGCCGGCATCTTCCTGTTCACCAACAATGACAAGGACGAGCCGGTCCTGGTCACGGTGCCCGCTGTGGCCGGCAAGGAGCAGCAGGTTGCCGAGCGGCTGCTGTCCGACGACGGCTTCGAGGTCAAGATCGAGGAACGCGCCGACGACGAGATCGGCGAGGGCCTGGCCATCGAGACCGATCCGCCCGAAGGCGATGAGGCCGAGAAGGGCAGCACGGTCACGCTGGTCATCAGCGTCGGGCCTGAGAAGGTCACGATCCCTGACCTCCGCGATTTCAGTTATGACAGCGCGAAACAGAGGCTTGAGGATCTCGGTCTGAAGGTCAAGAAGGAAGAGGCCGACGGCGATGCCGAGGCCGGCCGGGTGCTGAACACCGACCCGCCCGAGGGTGCAGAGATCGCGGTGGGCAAGACCGTCACGGTCATCGTGTCGCGCGGTCAGGCCACGGTCCCCAATGTGGTGGGAATGTCGCTGGACGACGCGAAGAAGACACTCGAGGACGCTGGCCTGAAGGTCTCGAACTCCGAAACCCCCGATCCGACGGTCCCGGCGGGTCAGGTCACGGCGCAGAGCGTGTCGGCGGGTCAGCGAGTCCCGCGCGGCACCACGGTGGATCTGAAGGTGTCCTCCGGACCGGAGATACCGCCCGATACCGATACCGACGGCGACGGCGGTCCCTGAGTCCTCACTCGGCGTCGGCCACCGTGGCGTGCTGCAGCGACACGGTGCCGGCGTAGGCGGGGGCCTCGATCTCGGTCAGGTTGGTGACCTCCAGACCCAGACCGTGTTTGCGGCTGTAATCGGCATAGATGGCGGTCTGTGGGTTCTGGTCCAGCGACGCGACCATGCCGGGGACGTCGCCGATGGCTTCGATCCGGTACGGCGGTGCGTAAGGAACGCCGTCGAGCAGCACCGTGTTGCCGACGCACTTGATGCCGGTCGTGGCGATCAACCGCTGACCCTGCAGCGTGACGGCCTTCGCACCACCGGCCCACAGAGCGTTCACGAACGCCTGGATGTCCTGTTCGTGGACGACCAGCAGATTCGGGTCGATGCCTGAGGTGTCCTGACCGCGCGGAGCGTCCTTGAGCACGACGCGCACTCCGGGTCCGGTCACTGCGCTGAGTCCGGTCGGCCCGCGGAGCTTCTCGATGGACGCTTGCAGGGCGTCGAGCGTCTCGGTCGAGGGGACGTCCTGGGACAGGCGGTCGATCTGATCGCGCAACTTGCGTGCGGTGTCGCGCAGGTCGTCGACCTTGCGGCCCCGTTCGTTCAACAGCGATGACACCTCACCGCCGGTGGGCCGCAGATCATCGCCGTCGGAGTTGACCGCTGCCATGACGAACAAGAATCCGGTGGCGGCGGCCAACATCATGACCGAGATGGGCCAGCGCTGGATCGCGTGGGCGCCACCAGAGCCTCGCCCCTCCTCGCTCTTGCCGACCATGGCACTAGGCTAAACGTCAGTACCCAGCGATCTGCACGACCCGACGGAGGAACCGTGGCCCGAGACACCAGCCCCAAGCCGCAGCGCATCGGCAACCGGTGGGCCGGACCCGCCATGGTGACCTCGGCCCTGATCGGCCTGACCTACATCGTGGTGTTCTACGTCGTCAACGGCCAGGTCAACGATTACCCGAAGTGGCTGCAGTGGTACCAGGATCTGGGCAACTGGAATCTGGTCGTGGGCATGGGCTTCATCGTGGCGGCCTTCGGCTTCGCCATGAAGTGGGAGTGAATGACAACGGTGTAGTTATCCACCCGTGTGGATGAGCCTGTGGAAAACTCAGGTGAGCGCGGCGGTGCGCAGCACGATGGCGATGATCGAACCGACCGCCAGCACGCCCAGGGCCAGCCATTGGGCCTGCTGCTTGCGTTCGCGTGGGGCGTAGGCGATCGCGACGGCATAGATCAGGCCGGCGACGAAGCCACCGAGGTGGCCCTGCCAGCTGACACCGGCACGCAGGCTCAGGAAGGCATTGATCGCCAGCAGCGCGATCAGCGTCCTGACGTCCTGTCCGGACTTGAGAAGTAGGACGAACGCGATCGCGAACAGTCCGAAGATCGCGCCTGAAGCTCCCACGGTCAGGACGTTGGCCGGCGTGAGCACGTACACGAACACCGAGGCCACGACCGCCGTGGTCAGATAGATGGTCAGGAACCGCCAGGTTCCCAGCGCACGTTCGACGAAGGGACCGAACCAGTACAGGGCCAGCATGTTCAAGGCGATGTGAGCGATGCCGTTGTGCAGGAAGGCCGCCGTCAGCAGTCGCCAGTAGGCTCCGTCGGCGACACCGGTGAGGATCTCACCGTCCTGGGTACCAGCCGTGGCCGCAAGCATGGCGCCCTCGCGATAGACCGTTCCGTCACGATCACCGGTGAGCAGTTGCACCAGGAAGACCACAAGGTTGAGCCCGATCAGCGTCATCGTGACAATGCCCGGGCGGGTCGAGATGGCGCCACCGGCGGTGGTGCGGGGTGCACGCACGGAGGCGGCTCCTGTCTTCACGCATTCGGGACATTGGAAGCCGACCGAGGCGTCGTTCATGCACTGCGGGCAGATCGGACGTTCGCACCGCTGGCACGAGATGTAGGCCTCGCGGTCGGCGTGCCGGTAGCAGCGCTGCTCCGGCGCTGCAGAGTTCATGCGCGTGGGGTCATGCGCGTGAGATGGTCACCGATTCGATCACGACCGGTTCCAGCGGGCGGTCGAAACCGTCGGTCGTCACGGCACCGATGGCATCGACGACCTTCTTACTGGCCTCGTCGGTGACCTCACCGAAGATCGTGTGCTTGCGGTTCAGCCACGCGGTGGGCACCAGCGTGATGAAGAACTGCGATCCGTTGGTGCCGGGTCCGGCGTTCGCCATGGCCAGCAGATACGGCTTGTCGAAGCGCAGGTCGGGGTGGAACTCGTCCTCGAACTCATAGCCCGGACCACCACGGCCGTCACCCAGCGGATCGCCACCCTGCAGCATGAAGTCGGCGATGATGCGATGGAACACCAGGCCGTCGTAGAACGGACGCTTGGTGACCTGGCCGGTCTCGGGGTCGCTGAACTCCTTGGTCCCCTCGGCCAGGCCGACGAAGTTCTCGACGGTCTTGGGCGCGTGATCGGGGAACAACTCCACCACGATGGTGCCGTGGTTCGTCGTCAGTGTCGCGGTGGTGCTGGGCACAGCGGTCCTTCCAGGTTCTTCAGGGGTGGCTTCCGGTTTCCAGGGCCCGGTTGGCCTGGGTCCATGATCCCACGCCACCCCCAGCAGTGCTCGTCTGGCACGCGCGGTTACCGTGTCGGACATGTCTCACCGTCGCAAGCTGATCCCCCTGCTGGTGCTGCTCGTCGGCGCGTTCATCGCCTACAAGAAGGCAACCGCCGACAAGGGCGGCACGTTCGACCCGGACCGGCCGGAGATCCGCTGATGCCCGTCACGCTGGATCGTCACGACGACGGCATCGCCGTCCTGACGTTCTCGGCCCCACCGGTCAACCTGTACTCGCTGGAACTGCACGACGAGTTCGACCAGGTATTGGACCAGGTGGAGACCGATCCGCCGCGCGCTCTGGTGATCCGCGCCGAGGGCAAGATCGTGTCGGGCGGTGTCGACGTCTCCCAGTTCTACGCCCGCAAGACCAAGGCCGACACCTTGGAGTTGTACGACCGGATGATCGAGTTGCCGAACCGGGTCGCGGCGCTCGACGTCCCGACCTTTTTTGCGGCCCACGGCCTGACGCTGACCTGGGCATTCGAGGTCGCGGTCGCGTGCGACGTCATCCTGGCCTCGGAGAAGGCGAAATTCGGCCTGGTCGAGCGCGTCATCGGCCTGACGCCCACGATGGGCGGCACCCAGCGACTGGCCGCTCGAGCCGGGGTAGGCCGGGCCAAGGAATTCGTGTTCACCGGTGACGCCTACGACGCAGCCACGATGGAGCGCTGGAACGTCGTCAATCGCGTGCTACCCGTAGACCGATTCGACGAGACCGTGCTGGAGTTCGTACGCCGGATCGCGACCGGACCGACCAAGGCGTTCGGTGCGGCCAAGCAGATCCTGCGCCACTTCGAGGCCGGAGGCGTGCCCGAGGCCAATGCGCACACCACTGCCATCGCGTCGGACCTGTTCGACACCGAGGATCTGCAGGGCGGTATGAAGTCGTTCCTGGCCGATGGTCCGGGGAAGGCGACCTTCAGCGGGCGCTGAGGTCAGCCGCGGCGATCGCGTGCGACGCCCGCCTCTCGGCCCAGAAGCTGACGAACGGAATCGTCGCGAACAACATGGTCGAGATCGTGAACCAGGGTGTCCAGCGATGGCCCCGCGCCAGAATCACGATCAGAATCACCAGCACCATGAACATCCAGCCGTGTGCGATATCGATCGCCGAGATCAGGCCGTCGTGCCGGTTGAACCAGGAGAACTCATCGGTGCTCTTCTGACCGATGAAGCCGATCATGACCAGGATCAGGTTGATACCCACGATCCAGGCGAGGATCCGGTAGGCAAGCGCGACGTTCTTCACGATCTCAGGCTACCGAGCCGCATCGATGGCGGCGACGACGGCAGTCTGGCCGCGCAGCTGGGCCAGGCGCCGGGGGAGGACACCGTTCTTGTCCGGGATCGTGATGTCAGCACCGGCCTCGAGCAGCATCTCGACGATCTGCACGTGCCTGGCGTCGCCATTGCCCAGAACGATCGCCTCGTGCAGCGCGGTCCAGCCCAGGTCGTTGACGTGGTTGACGGGCACACCGGCGTCGATCAGTAGACGGGCCGCCTCGACGTGAGCGTGCTCGCTGGCCGGGATCAGTGCCGTCCCACGGAAGCGGTTGAGGCTCTTCGGATCGGCACCGTGCTTGATCGTCAGCGCCAGGATCTCGGTGAAGCCCTCGGCGCCGGCGTACAGGAATGCCGAGTCCTCGATGTCGTCCTTGGCGTCCGGGTCTGCGCCGGCCTCGAGCAGGATGCGCGCGACCTCGACCCGGTTGTTCTTGGCGGCCTCGATCAACGGGGTCCGGTCGTGATCGCGGCGGTCCTCCAGGTCCGCGAAGGGCACCGCGGTGCGCACCTTGGCGGCATCATCGGAGGTGACGCCGTCCCACAGCAGGTCGGTCGCGGCCTCGCGGGCCATCGTGGGGGTCGGCGACGGCGTCTTCGTCGGAGAGGGTGCCACGTCCTCGGCGGACGACCCACATCCGGCCAGCACCAGCAGTGCCATCGCCAACGCGAACCTGGGGGTTCTCACACCTCGACGGTATCGGGCTCCTGGGAACGCGCGACCTGATCGGTGACCATGCGCCACCACATGAAGACCGAGAACGCCGCGAAGACCCACCACTGCAGGGCGTAGGCCAGATTCTTCAGTCCCACGGTCCACGCGACGTTCGGATCGGGTGGTTCGACCAGGGTCGCCCCGGCTGGAGCATCAGCGCCGTCGGTGACGATGCCGTAGCCGGACCACAGCCGATAAGGCAGTTCGTTGAGCAGCGATGCGACCGTGATGGACGACGTCGTGCGTGCTTCATCGAGGGTCGTGGCGCCACCGATACTCGGCTGAAGAACCACGGTCAGGGTGAGGTTGCCGTCGGGCACCGGCGGCAACTCACCCACATCGGCCTGCTCGCCCCGCACGACCAGCAGCGCGGCATCCGATCCGTCGACCTGGAACGGTGCAACGATCCAGGCCCGACCATCGGTGGCGGGACCGTCGACCCACACCTGGTCCCCGGCCGCCCCGAAGTGCCCGGAGACCGTGACGGTCCGGTTCTGCAGATCGGTCGTGAACGGCTCACCGGCTGCCCACACCCGTCCGATGTCGACCACGCCGTCGTGCTTGGCCTCGTCGACCGCGTCGCCCTGCCGTGACTCGTACACGCCCAGCTGCCAGAACCCGCCGAGCAGACACACGACGACAGCCGCGGCCCAGAACACGTGCAGCCCGATCAGACCCGGCGTGAACCAGGCCCGGATCGGGGCGCGCGAGGTCACGCCGTGAACGGAGTCAGGTCAGGGTAGAGCGGGAATCGCTCGGCCAGGACCGCCGTGCGCTTGCGCAGGCCCTCGATGTCGACATCGCCCGGCTTGAGTGCCTCGGCGATGACATCGGCGACCTCGCGGAACTCCTCGTCGCCGAAACCGCGGGTGGCCAGCGCGGGCGTGCCGATGCGCAGGCCCGACGTGATCATCGGCGGACGTGGGTCGTTCGGTACCGCGTTGCGGTTGACCGTGATGCCGACCTCGTGCAGCCGGTCCTCGGCCTGCTGGCCGTCCAGTTCGGAGTCGCGCAGGTCGACCAGCACCAGGTGGACGTCGGTGCCGCCACTGAGTACCTGCACACCGGCGGCCTTGGCATCGTCGGCCGTGAGCCGCTCGGCCAGGATGCGGGCACCGTCGATGGTGCGCTGCTGACGGTCCTTGAACTCCGGCTGCAGCGCCATCTTGAACGCGACCGCCTTGGCAGCGATGACGTGCTCGAGCGGCCCGCCCTGCTGGCCGGGGAACACCGCGGACTGCAACTTCTTGACCATCTCGGGGTCATTGGACAGGATCGCGCCGCCGCGAGGACCACCCAACGTCTTGTGCGTCGTGGTGGACACGACGTGCGCGTGCGGCAGCGGGCTGGGGTGCAGGCCGGCGGCGACCAGACCCGCGAAGTGCGCCATGTCGACCCAGAGCAGAGCGCCGACCTCGTCGGCGATCGCGCGGAACGCCGCGAAGTCGAGTTTGCGGGGGTAGGCCGACCAGCCGGCGATGATGACCTTGGGGGAGTGCTCACGCGCGAGCGAGGCGACCTCGTCCATGTCGACCAGCCCGTTGTCGTCGACGTGATACGGCACGATCTCGTACAGGCGGCCCGAGAAGTTGATCTTCATGCCGTGCGTCAGGTGGCCGCCATTGGCCAAGTCCAGACCCATCACGACGTCGCCGGGGCGCGCGATCGCGTGCAGCACTGCCGCGTTGGCGGTGGCGCCGGAGTGCGGCTGGACGTTGGCGTACTCGGCATCGAACAGCTCCTTGAGCCGGTCGATCGCGATCTGCTCGACCTGATCGACGACCTCGCAGCCGCCGTAGTAGCGCTTGCCCGGGTAGCCCTCGGCATACTTGTTCGTCAGCGTGCTGCCCATGGCCTGCAGCGAGGCGACGGGCGCGAAGTTCTCCGACGCGATCATCTCGAGCGTGGTCTGCTGGCGCCGCAGTTCGGCGTCCAGGAGGCCCGCGATCTCGGGATCGAACGCCGACAGCGACTGGTCATGGCTCATGAGCCCAGCCTATCGGTCCGGTCAGGTAACCAAATCGCAACCCACGCGACCGGCGGAGGCGAGTAGCGTGCAGAACTGGCCCGTATCCGGGCCGTTTCGTTGTTGCGCCGACCGCGCGACAGGTAGGAGGAACCCATGAAGAACGTCCGCCGAGGTGTCGCGCTCGTCGCGATCACGGCTGCGTCCGCTGCCGCGCTGAGCGCCTGCGGATCGGGCAAGTCCAGCGATTCCGGTGACGGGCTGATCGTCGGAACCACAGACAAGGTCGTCTCGATCGATCCCGCCGGCTCGTACGACAACGGCTCGATGACGGTCCAGACGCAGGTGTACCAGTACCTGCTCAACTTCCAGGCCGGGTCGACCGATCTGTCACCCGATGCCGCCGAGAGCTGTGACTTCGATGCCAGTGACGGCACCAAGTACGTCTGCAAGATCAAGTCGGGCCTGAAGTTCGCCAACGGCAACGATCTGACGGCCAGCGACGTGGCGTTCTCCTTCAAGCGCATCGTGGCCATCAACGACCCCAACGGCCCCGCATCGCTGCTCGGCGCCATGAAGAGCGTCGAGGCCACCGACGACTCCACCGTCACATTCACGCTGGCCGCACCCAACGACCAGACGTTCCCGCAGATCCTGGTGACGTCGGCCGGCCCGATCGTCGACGAGGACACCTACCCCGCCGACAAGGTGCTCGACGATGACGCCGCGGTGGAGGCGAACGGCTTCTCCGGCCCGTACACCATCGCCAGCTACGAGAAGAACCAGTTGGCCGAGTTCAAGGCGAACCCGGACTACGACGGCACCTACGGCAAGGCGAAGACCGACACGGTCACGATGAAGTACTACGCCAAGGCCGAGAACCTCAAGCTCGACGTGCAGAACGGTGACATCGACGTCGCGTTCCGTTCGCTGACGCCTACCGACATCGCGAGCCTGGAGAAGAGCGACAAGGTCACGGTGCACAAGGGTGCCGGTGGCGAGTTGCGCTACATGGTCTTCAACCTGAAGACCATGCCCGGCGACAGCGTCGACCAGAAGCTGGCGATCCGCAAGGCCGTCGCCTCCTCACTGGACCGTGCCGCAATCGCCGAGAACGTCTACAAGGGCACCTACACCCCGGCGTACTCGATGGTCCCGGACGGCCAGGCCGGTGCGACCGAACCGTTCAAGGATCTGTACGGCGAGGCGCCCGACAAGGCCAAGGCCGAGGGCTTCTTGAAGGACGCCGGAGTCTCGACCCCGGTCGACATCAAGCTGCAGTACAACCCCGACCATTACGGCTCGTCGTCGGCCGAGGAGTACGCGGCGGTCAAGCGTCAACTCGAGGACACCGGGCTGTTCAAGGTCGACCTGCAGTCGACGGAGTGGAACACCTACTCCGAGACCTACAACGCCGACGGCTACCCCGTGTTCCAGCTCGGCTGGTTCCCGGACTTCCCGGATGCCGACAACTACCTGTCGCCGTTCCTGTCGCCGTACGACGACAAGCAGTCCGGTAACTTCACCAACTCGCACTACAACGAGCTGGGTACGGACTTCCAGGACGATGAGATGACCAAGCTCCTGGACTCGGAGCGGGTCGACGGTGATCAGGCCTCGCGCGAAGCCACGCTGGGCAAGGTGCAGCAGCGCCTCGCCGAGCAGATCCCGTACCTGCCGCTGCTGACCGGCGCGCAGGTCGCGATCGCGGGCAACGATGTGAAGGGTGTCGACACGACGCTCGACGCCTCGTTCAAGTTCCGCTTCACGTCCCTGACGAAGTAACCAATCATCGGTCGCCAGCTCTGAGCAGAGCTGGCGGCCGATGCTTGCGTCTCGACCACACCCAGGAGGTACGGCATGACTGCCGAGGTCCTGGCCTCCACCGAACCACCGGCGGAAGATCCCGTCCGGAAACCCAAGGGTTCGACATGGGGGCTCAATCCGCTGGCACGCTATCTGTTGGTGCGACTGGCCTTGCTGATCCCGATGATCTGGCTGCTCGTGACGCTCGTGTTCGTCATGATGCGGGTGATCGGTGACCCGATCCAGGCGGCTCTCGGCGGACGACTGCCGGCCGATCAGATCGCCCAGCGCAAGGCCGACGCCGGGCTCGACCGGCCGATCTTGACCCAGTACTGGGAGTACCTGACCGGCATCCTGCACGGCGACTTCGGCGTCACGCTGACCGACAACCGCGACGTCTCGGACATCCTGGTCGTCAACGGCGCCGCGACACTGGAACTGGCCTTCTGGTCGCTGCTGGTCGCCTTCGCGGTGGGTGTCCCGCTGGGTCGCATCGCGGCCCGCTATCGCGACCGGCTGCCCGATGTCGCGCTGCGGCTGTTCTCGATCCTGGTCTATGCCGCCCCCGTGTTCTTCGTGGGACTCCTGCTCAAACTGGCCTTCACTCCATTCGGTTGGCCGTCGTCCGGGCGCGCCAGCACCGGCACCGAGCTGACCCTGCAGCAGGTCGAACCACAGACCCACATCATGATCGTCGACGCCTTCCTGTGGGGTGAGCCGTCGCTGATCTGGGACGTCCTGCAGCACGCGGTGCTGCCGGCCATCGCGCTCGGCCTGCTGACCGGAGGCGTGTTCATCCGCCTCGTCCGCGTGAACCTGCTGCAGACGCTGCGCATGGACTACGTGACCGCCGCCCGCGCTCGTGGCGTCTCCGAACGGCGGGTCCTGCGCAAGCACGCCTTCCGCAATGCCCTGGTGCCCGTCGTGACCGTGATGGGCATGCAGATCGCGATGCTGCTGGGCGGCGCGATCCTGACCGAGACGACCTTCGAGTGGAAGGGCCTCGGCTACGCCCTGGCCGAGTATCTGATCAAGCGTGACTTCCTGGCCGTACAGGGCATCGTCACGGTCATCGCCCTGATCGTCGGCGTTATGAGCTTCCTGATCGACATGATCGTGGCTCTTGTCGACCCGAGGGTGAGGTTCTGACATGAGAATCCCCACTCCCGCTGTCGTGCGGCAGGCGCACGGCCTGCAGAAGTTCATGCTGCTGGCCGGATTCGGCCTCGTGGCGTTCTTCGTGTTCGTCGCGATCTTCGCGCCCTGGCTCGCACCGTATGACTTCACCCAGGTCAAGGGTGCCGACGGTGTCGCGTTCGGCACGCAGCAGGGACCGTCCGCCTCACACTGGTTCGGCACCACGGTCGCCGGCACCGATGTGCTGTCCCGCGTCATCTACGGCGCCCGCACGGCCGTCGCAGTCATCATCCTGGCCGTGATCCTGTCCGGGGTCGTCGGCGTTCCGTTGGGCCTGATCTCCGGCTACGTCGGCGGCTGGGTCGACCGGCTGCTGGTGTTCATCATGGACGCGATGTACGCGTTCCCGTCGCTGCTGTTGGCCATCGTCGTCTCGATCGCCCTGTCCGGCGGCAGCAGCGGCGCGGTCGGCGGAATCCTGGCCGCGGGTATCTCCATCACGGTCGTGTTCGTGCCGCAGTACTTCCGCGTGATCCGCAATGCGACGCTCGCGGTCAAGGCCGAACCGTACGTCGACGCGGCCCGTGTGGTCGGCGTCCGCACGCCACGCATCCTGCGTCGCCACGTGTTCTCCAATGTCACGTCGACCCTGCCGGTCATCGGCACCCTCAACGCGTCCGAAGCGATCCTGACCCTGGCCGGTCTGGGCTTCCTCGGCTTCGGCATCGAACCCACGGCGGCGGCCGAGTGGGGCTATGACCTGAACAAGGCGCTGCCCGACGCGGCGTCCGGCATCTGGTGGACCGGCATCTTTCCCGGCGCTGCCATCGTGCTGATCGTGCTCGGCTCGACCCTGATGGGCGAGAGCCTCAACGACATCCTCAATCCGCTGCTGCGGGCGCGCGGTGGGGAGACCACCACCGCCGATGAGGCCGAGATCCAGGCCGAGTTCGAGGAACTGACCGCGGGCGCCGACATCGACCAATCGGGTGCCGACACCGCCACCACGGTTCCGGATGGCGAGCCACGGACCGTGGCAGCGCTGTCGATGCGCGATCTCAAGGTCTCGTTCCGCACCGACGCCGCCCCCGTGCAGGCCGTGCGCGGTATCGGATTCGATGTCGCGCCCGGTGAGGTCGTGGCCGTCGTCGGCGAGTCCGGATCCGGCAAGTCGGTGTCGTCGCGAGCCGTCATGGGCCTGCTGCCCGGAACCGCCGAGGTCAGCGGCTCGGCACTATTGAAGGACGGCGATGAATCCCGCGAGCTGATCGGGCTGTCACAGAACGAGTTGCGACCCATCCGCGGTGATCGCGTCTCGATGGTGTTCCAGGAACCATCCACCGCGCTCAACCCCGTCTACACGGTCGGCTGGCAGATCATCGAGGGCCTCAAGGCACACGGCGACCTCTCCAAGGCCGACGCACGTGCGCGCGCGATCGAACTGCTCGACCTGGTGGGCATGCCCGATCCGGAACAGCGCGTCGACTACTACCCGCACCAGCTGTCGGGCGGGCAGAAGCAGCGTGTGGTCATCGCGATGGCCATCGCGTGCGACCCCGAGGTCATCATCGCCGACGAGCCCACCACAGCGCTCGATGTAACGGTGCAGGCGTCGATCCTCGAGCTCCTGCTGTCCTTGCGTGACCGTCTCGGCACGGCGATCGTGCTGATCACGCACAACATGGGCGTCGTGGCGGACATGGCCGACCGGGTCGTCGTGATGTATCGCGGGACCATCGTGGAACAGGCGCCGGTGCTTGAGTTGTTCGCACGTCCCGAGCATCCGTACACGCAGGCGCTGCTGGACGCCGTGCCGCACCTGGGGAGCGAGGGTGGACCCGAGCCGGTGTCCGACGAGGCCCCGGTCGTTCTCGACATCGCGAATCTGGTGGTCGAGTTCCCCGGTCGCATCGGGCAACCGTCGTTCGTGGCGGTCGATGACGTGTCGCTGACCATCCGGCGCGGTGAGGTCCTGGGGCTGGTGGGCGAGTCCGGTTCGGGCAAGTCCACGATCGGCCGCACCACCGTCGGTCTGCAGAAGCCCACGTCGGGCACCGTCACGGTCTCCGGGACAGAGATCAGCGGACTGAGTGACAGCGCGCTGCGACCCCTGCGGTCGCGGTTCGGCTTCGTGTTCCAGGATCCGGCGGCGTCGCTGAATCCACGCATGTCGATCCTGGACTGCATCGCCGAGCCGCTGCGCGTGCAGACCGAGCTGGGTGAGCCACAGGTGCGCGAGAAGGTTCGTGCTTTGCTGGACCGCGTCGAGCTGGATGGCGACTACGTGGAGCGGTATCCGCACGAGTTGTCCGGTGGGCAGCGCCAGCGTGTCAGCCTGGCCCGCGCTCTGGCGCTGGACCCGGACCTGCTGATCGCGGACGAACCGACGTCGGCGCTCGACGTGTCCGTCCAGGCGCGGGTGCTCGAGCTGTTCACCGAGCTGCAGGCCGAATTGCAGTTCGCGTGCCTGTTCATCAGCCATGACCTCGCGGTCGTCGACTCACTGGCCAACCGCGTCGCGGTCATGCAGCACGGCAAGCTGGTCGAGGTCGGCACTCGTGCCGAGGTGCTGGCGAATCCGCAGGAGGCCTACACCCAACGCCTCATCGCTGCCGTACCCGTCCCCGACCCCGAGGAGCAAGCTCGCCGCCGCGCGGCACGCATCTGAGGGAACATCGGCCGGGCGTCCGGTGTTGAATCCCTGACGTGAATGTTTCGCTGTTCGATCCCGTCCGTCTCGGTGCCATGGAGTTGCCCAACCGGGTGCTGATGGCACCCCTGACCCGGATGCGGGCAACGCCGCCGGGCGATGTGCCGAACGACCTGATGCGCGAGTACTACGTGCAGCGCGCGGGTGCCGGGCTGATCGTGTCGGAGGGCACGCAGATCTCGCCCGAGGGCAAGGGCTACATGGACACACCCGGCATCCATTCGGCCGAGCAGGTCGAGGGCTGGCGACGCATCACCGACGCGGTACACGAAGCGGGCGGGCGTATCGCCGCGCAACTATGGCACGTGGGCCGTGTCTCGCACGAGTCGTTCCACGCCGGGCAGCTGCCCCTGTCGGCATCGGCGGGTCCGTACCGCAATCGCACCACGATCAAGGGGCCCGACGGCGGACCGCTACGCGTCAATTGCCCGATCCCGCGGGCCGCGACGAAGACCGATCTGGTCCGCACGATCGATGACTACCGTCGCGCAACCGAGAACGCCCGCGAGGCCGGCTTCGACCTGGTCGAGATCCACGGTGCGCACGGCTATCTGCTGCACCAGTTCCTCAGCGCCGTGTCGAATCTGCGCGACGACGAGTACGGCGGGCCCGTCGAGAACCGGGCCCGGCTGATGCTGGAGGTCGTGGACGCGGTGGTCGACGCCTGGGAGGCCGATCGAGTCGGCATCCGCATCTCGCCGGTCGGCATCTTTAACGGACTCGAGGCGCTCGACGAGTCGGCCGCCGAGGACGGTCTGTACGTCGCGGGCGAGCTGGGCCGGCGCGATCTGGCCTTCCTGCACCTGTCCGAGCCGGACTGGGCCGGTGGTCCGGCCCTCGACGACGACTACCGAAGCCGTCTCAAGCAGGCCTTCGGCGGCCCGATCGTCGGTGCGGGTGCGTACACGATCGAGAAGGCCGAGCGACTCCTCGAGGCCGGATTGATCGACGCGGCGGCGTTCGGGCGCTCGTTCATCGCGAACCCCGATCTGCCGACGCGGCTCCGGACGGGAGCCGAACTGAACGACCCGAACCCACACACGTTCTACGGCGGCGGACCCGAGGGATACGTCGACTATCCGGCGCTCTGACACGCCACCGCCCCGGCCCGACCGAGGTCGAACCGGGGCGGTGATGGTGATGGATCAGCGGTGCAGATCGAAGCGGTCCAGCTCCATGACCTTGGTCCAGGCCTTCGCGAACTGCTCCACGAATCGCTGGTTGCCGTCGGCCGCGCCGTAGACCTCGGCCAGGGCACGCAGTTCGGAGTTCGAGCCGAACACCAGATCCGCGCGGCTGGCCGTGTACTTGACCTCGCCCGTCGAGAGATCGCGGCCCTCGAACGTCACCGACGCATCGTTCGTGGGCGTCCACTCGATGCCCATGTCGAGGAGGCTGACGAAGAAGTCGTTCGTCAACTGACCGACACGATCGGTGAAGACGCCCAACTGCGAACCGTCGTGGTTGGCACCCAGCACGCGCAGGCCGCCGACCAGCACCGTCATCTCGGGGGCCGTCAGATTCAGCAGTTGGGCCTTGTCGACCAGGCGGTACTCGGCCGGGATCTCACCCTTGCCCTCGTAGTTGCGGAAGCCATCGGCGCGGGGCTCCATGATGGCGAACGACTCGACATCGGTCTGCTCCTGCGTGGCGTCGACACGGCCAGGCGTGAAGTCGACGTGCACAGGTGTGCCGGCATCGGCCGCCGCCTTCTCGACCGCCGCGGTTCCCGCCAGCACGATCAAATCGGCCAGCGACACCTTGCGATCGCTGGCGGCGTTGAAGTCGTCGGCGATCTTCTGCAGGGCCGGCAGGACGGTGGCCAGCTGAGCCGGGTTGTTGACCGCCCAGTTGTTCTGCGGCGCCAGGTTGATGCGAGCACCGTCGGCACCGCCGCGCTTGTCGCTGCCGCGGAACGACGAGGCCGACGCCCAGGCCGTCGACACCAGTTGCGAGATGCTCAGGCCCGAGGCGAGCACCTGTGCCTTGAGTGTGACGATGTCGGCATCGTTGATCGGTTCACCCTCGCGTGCCGGCAGCGGGTCCTGCCAGATCAGGTCCTCCGCGGGCACCTCGGGCCCGAGGTAGCGGACCTTGGGGCCCATGTCGCGGTGGGTCAGTTTGAACCACGCGCGGGCGAACGCATCGGCGAACGCATCGGGATCGTCACGGAACTTCTTCGAGATCGGCCCGTAGATCGGATCGAAGCGCAGCGCCAGGTCAGATGTGAGCATCTTCGGTGCATGGTGCTTCGACGGGTCGTGGGCGTACGGCACCATGTCGGCGCCCGCGCCGTTCTTGGGACGCCACTGCTTGGCGCCGGCCGGCGACTCCTCGAGCTCCCACTCGTAGGCGTAGAGGATGTGGAAGAACTCGCCGTCCCAGCGGGTCGGGTGGTACGTCCAGGTGACCTCCAGGCCGGACGCGGTCTGGTCGTCACCCTTGCCGGTGCCGTGCGCGTTCTTCCAGCCCAGGCCCATCTGTTCCATCGGAGCACTCTCGGGCTCCGGGCCGACCAGGTCGGCCGAGCCCGCACCGTGGGTCTTGCCGAAGGTGTGGCCGCCGCCGATCAGGGCGACGGTCTCCTCGTCGTTCATCGCCATGCGGGCGAATGTCTCGCGGATGTCGATGGCCGACTTCAACGGATCGGGCTCGCCCTCGGGGCCTTCGGGGTTGACGTAGATCAGGCCCATCTGGACGGCCGCCAGCGGCTCCTGCAGGTCGCGTTCGCCGGAGTAGCGCTGCTGGCCGCCGAGTTCACCGCCGAGCCACTCGGTTTCGGGACCCCAATAGATGTCGTCGTCGGGCTCCCAGACGTCCTCGCGGCCGCCGCCGTAACCGAACGTCTTGAAGCCCATGTCCTCCAGCGCGACATTGCCGGCCAGGATGAACAGGTCGGCCCACGAGATGGACTGACCGTACTTGGCCTTCACCGGCCACAGCACGCGGCGCGGCTTGTCCAGGCCGACATTGTCCGGCCAGCTGTTGAGAGGCGCGAAGCGCTGCTGGCCGCCGCCACCGCCGCCGCGGCCGTCGTGGACCCGGTACGTGCCGGCGGAGTGCCAGGCCATGCGGATCATCGCCGGGCCGTAGTGACCGAAGTCGGCCGGCCACCACTCCTTGGAATCCTTCATGACGGCGGCGATATCGGCCTTGACCGCGTCGAGGTCGAGCGCGTTGAACGCCGCCGCGTAGTCGAAGTCGTCCTCAAGCGGATTGGACAGCTCGCTGTTCTTGGCCAGCGACTTGACGTTCAGGCGTTCGGGCCACCAGGCGGCGGCGCTACGGCGCGGCGCTTCGGCCGAGGCGTGCACGACGGGACAACCGCCGGCCTCGGCGGCGTCGTTCACCTCACCGATCACGGCATTGGTGTCGTTCTTGTCAGACATGCTGATCCTCTCCACTTTCACTGACTGGTTGAGTTCGTCGGGCGCAGGTGGGGCAGGTGCCCCAGTAGATGACCTCGGCCTCATCGATCACGAAGCCGTGATCGTCCGAGGCGTGCAGGCAGGGTGCCTCGCCGACCGCGCAGTCGACGTCGGCGATGGCTCCGCACGACCGGCACACCACGTGGTGGTGGTTGTCGCCGCGGCGCGTCTCGTACCGCGCAACCAGGCCCTCAGGCTTAATGCGGCGCAGCAGACCCGCGCCGGTCAAGGTGTGCAGCGAGTCGTACACCGCCTGATGCGACACGTTCGGCAACACCTCACGGGCGGCGTCGATGACGGTGTCGGTGTCGGCGTGCGGGTGCCCGGCCACCGCCGAGAGCACCGCCAGTCGAGGCTGTGTCACGCGCAGGCCCGCCTCACGCAACAGCGTGTCGGCAGCCGATGACGTGGTCATGATCCGACCATAACAGTTTTCCTGAATAGTTCAAGAAAACTGGGATGGTCGGTGAATCCACATCTGTGGGCAAACCTGTGGATCAAATGACATCGGTGTAGTTCGATGCGGTCGCACCCTCTGTTCAGCCCGTCCGTGGTCTGACGAGATCGACGGCCTGCGTGAACTCGATCCAGCCGCAGAACTCGTGCGCCACGCCGTCTGGACCGAGCAAGCGGCCCGCGATCGGTTCGGAACCGGGGATCAGGTCGACGACCAGTCGTACCGATTCCTCACCGTCGCGAGCCATGCCTCATCGCCCCAGTCCCCGACGGCGGACAACCAACAGCAGGCCGCCGGCCAGGAACAGGAACGACAGAGGCAACAACTGCCGTGCTCCCGCCGGCGCACCGGTGGGCGGGAGCCCAGCAACTCCAGAGTTCTCGGCCGGCCCGGCGACCGAATCGGCGGCAGTGGACTGGACCGTCAGCGTCACGGTCCCCGTTTCGGCGGGCGTAGCCGCGGCCGCCAGCGCCAGGGGCGCGAATCGCTGGGCCGTCAGCGGCGCGAAGCCGACATAGCCGGGATCGTTCGCCTTGTACGTGAAGGAGTCGGTACCCGAGAAACCCTCGTCCGGTGTGTACGTGAACGACCCGTCACGGTTCAGTTCCAGGGTGCCGTGCGCCGGACCGGATGCGACCTCGGCGTACATCGACTGGTTCGGATCCTGCGGGATCGTGTCATTGCCCAGGACACCGGGCGCCGCGACCGTCAGCACCTTGTTGACTCCCACCGTGTAGGAGTCGTCGCCCGCGATCGGCGTGTTGGCCTCGAAGACCGTGACCGTCAACGTGCCGGTGTCGGACAGACCGTCCGGATCGGTCGCGGTGTACGTGAACGAGTCGGTGCCGAAGAACCCGGGTTCGGGTGTGTACGTGAAGACCGAACCCGCCACCGTGACCGAACCATGAGCCGGATCGGAAGCCTTCGTGAACGTCAGCGTGTCACCGTCGGGATCGGTCGCGGCCAGTACCCCCACATCGATCCAGTTCGACGTGTCCTGCGCCGTAGCGAACTCGGCATCGCCCGCGGCTGGTGCGTGGTTGATCGCGTTCACCGTGATGGTCACTGTTGCGGACGCCACCAGGCCGCCGGGATCCGTCGCGTAGTAGTTGAAGTAGTCGGTTCCGGCGAATCCGGTGTCCGGCGTGTACGTGAACGACCCGTCGGGATTCAACGTCAGATCGCCATGGCCAGGGTCGAGGATCACTGAGGCCAACAGATTCTCCGCACCGTCATCGTCGGTGTCGTTCGCCAGCACTCCAGATGCAGATACCGTCAGCGGCTCATCCTGATTCGTGACGTAGGAGTCGGCTGCCGCGGCGGGGGCGTCCGCCGGGTCCACCGGCCCAGAGCCCTCGCGCACCGTGATGAAGGATCGAGCGACCGACGTGCGGCCTTGCTGGTCGGTGGCGGTGTAGATGAAGTAGTCGGAGCCGAAGAAGTCCTGGTCAGGCGTGTAGGTGAACGTGCCGTCGGCGGCCAGGTCCAACGTCCCGTGCGCGGGCTCCTCGGTGAGTGAGGCCGTGAGGATCGACGCGGCGGTGTCATTGGCCAGAACACTCGTGCCGTTCAGGACTGTGTTCTGGACCGTCGTGTAGGTGTCGAGAGTCGCCGTGGGTGGGCCACCCGGATCGCCGACCGTGATCGAGACGGTTCCCTTGTCGAGCTCACCGCCGTAACTGCGGGTGACCCAGTAGCCGAACGTTTCGACACCGACGAATCCCGAGTCCGGCGTATACGTGAAGTTCCCGTCGGCGGTGAGTTCCAAGGTGCCGTGATGATGCGGACGATCGTAATCCAGGAACGCTGCCAGGACGCCTGGCGTCGACGGAAGGTCGTTGCTCAGGATGTTCCCGGTGACCGTCGTCCCGGCGGACGTCGTGTAGTAGTCGTCGTATGCGGTCACCTGACCGACCTTGATCGTGATCGTGCCGGTGTCACTGAGCAACTGGGAGTCGACCCTCGCCTCGAACTCGATCGTTTCCGTGCCGTGGAAGGAGGGCTCGGGTGTGTAGTACAGCTGGTCTCCCAGCAGGAAGGAGGTTGAGTCGAACGTCGGCGGCTTGCTGATCCTGAAGGTGGCCGACGCGCCGGACATGTTGGTGAGCAGGTCACCGAGGTCGACCACCACCCCGATGCCCTGGGGCGTGCTGATCGTGGTGTCGCTGGCCTCAAACACCCCGGCGATTGCCGTGAGCAACCTCGGTGCGAGATCAGCGCTCCTCTCCTCATCCGCCGTGCGCCGGCCGGGCTCGGTCAGTGGCGTCTCGTCGTCGGGTTCCGGAGCAGTCGTGCCCGTGCTGTCTGCGCCTGAATCGTCGTCGGGCGTCGTCTGACCGGAGGTGGACTCATCCGGATTCGTCTCAGTGGTCGTCTCACTAGATGTCGTCTCCGCTGGAGGCGTCTCGGGTGGCGCGGACGGTGCGACCGTTGTCTGGTCCCCGACGGGATCATCAGCGGCCTGAGCCGGTGCGTACCCGCCGGCGATGCTCATCATGACGGCGATCGCAGCGATCAGCGCCGCGGTCCGGTGGCGGTTCGTACGCCGAGCCTGCATGGTCCTGTCTCCCGTCCCCCTCCACCACCAGAGTCGTCGCAGCCTGTCCCGATTCGCACCGGGCACTATGCCTGGGGTTAGCGTCCGGCCTACACTCAGCGCGTGCAGTCGGCGGAAACGCCGGATCTCATCGGGCGGGAAGCCGAACTGGCCGCGCTCGACGAGGTCGTCGCGTCCCTGGAACAAGGCCACGGGTCGGTGCTGACGGTCGAAGGTCCGGCCGGCACCGGCAAGACTCGCCTGCTCGCCCACCTGATCGACCGGTCACCGGTCGTCCATCACGCCCGAGCGGTGGAACTCGACACCCATCTGCCTCTCGGTGTTGCCGGACGACTGCTGGACGCGCCACTGCAGGGCGTCACATGGCGACCCGGGCCCATCTCGGGCACCACGCTGGCCGAGGCCGGCGCCGGACCGATGTACGGGCTGGCGCGGGCCGTCATCGAGCTGGTCACAACCCATGGGCCACGGGCCCTGGTGGTCGATGACGCCCAGTGGGCTGATCCGCAGACCCTCGACCTGGTGGCCTATCTGGCCGGGCTGGCGGCCGATCTGCCCCTGGTCGTGGCCGTGGGCGCGCGCTCCGGCCTGACCGATGGCGTACTGGCCCGGATCGGATCGGCGCCTCATACGAGGCGTATCGAGTTCGCTGACCTTGCACCCGACCAGGCCGCAACGCTGGTCCGGTCGCGGTTGCCGGACACGACCGATGCCCTGGTCGAGGTCTGTGTGCGGGTCACGGGCGGCAACCCGATGCTGCTGCACGAGTTGACGACCGCGATCGCCGCCAGCGGTACCGCGGCGCATCCGCAGACCGCCGAGCGGATCGACGGGATGGCGCCACGCACCGTCACCGACGGGGTTCTGACCCGACTCGGCCAGTTGGGTGTTCGGGCCGCTGACCTTGCCCGCGCCGTCGCTGTCCTGGGTGACGGCGCCTCGTTGCATCACGCCGCCGGACTAGCAGGACTCGACCTCGACGATGGGGCAGCGGCGGCCGACCGGCTGGTAGAGGCGGCCGTCCTGACGAGCGCCGAGGGCCTGTCCTTCCTTCATCCGCTGCTGGCCGATGCTGTGTTGCGCGACATGGGTCCGTTCACGCTGGCTCGTCAGTACCGTCGGGCCGCCGATGTCGTCGCGGCCGACGGCCTGATCGATCGTGCCGGTGCGTATCTGCTGCGCACCGATCCGACCGGTGATCCCCGGGTCGCCGATCTGCTCACCGCCGCAGGAGAGAACGCACTGGCCAAAGGAGATCCGCGCAGCGGCGCGAGCCTGCTCGGCCGTGCGATCGTCGAACCTCCCGCAACACGTCAGCGGTCGGCACTGCTGATCTCCTTGGCCCGCGCCGAGGCAGCCAGCGGTGATCCGAACGCCTTGGCGCACCTGGACGAAGCGTTGCAGGCCGTTCCCGACGCGCGCGACCGCGCCGTGACGCGTCACGAACTATCCCAACTGCTGCACCTGCGAGGCGATTTCGCGGGGGCGGTCCGCGTCGCCGAGACCGCACTGGCCGAGGTGCCCGGCCATGACCCGGTGCGTGAACGACTGGACGCTGGATGGCTGCTCGCGGCAGGCATGCTGCCCGAGACCTACGAGCAGTCACTCGAGGTGACCCGCGCGCTCACACGAGCGGCCGTCGACGGACGTCGTCCGGGTCATCCGGTGTTGTTGGCGATCGTTGCCCTCCATCTGTTGTGCACGGGCGACGAGCCCGGGCTCGCGACCGATCTGGCCGAAGAGTCATTGCATGGTTCGTTCGACGTCAACGGGGCCGGTCCGGGCTATGCGCTCAGCGTCCTGGCGTGGACCGGACAGCTGAGCCGGTTGTCCGACGCGGTCGATCGTGTCGATACAGCAGCAGCCGCACAGCATTCGCTGCTCGGCGGCGCATTGGCGGCGCACTGGCGCGGCCGGGGACGACTCGACGGCGGTGATCTGGCCGGTGCTCGCGACCAGGTGCGCCGGGCACAGGTGGCCGAGGAGCTCGGCTGGCAGGTCTACCGCCCCTTGACCGCGGCCCTGCTGGCCGACATCCTCCTGGAATCGGGCGACATCGAGGGTGCCGTCGCGGCGACTCGAGTCACCGGCGATGACGCCTACGATCCGATCCTGCGTCAGGCGCGCGGCCGGGTGGCGCTCGTCCGTGGCGACTTCGATACCGCGCTCGATGAGTTCACCGTGACAGGGCAGGTGCTGCAGGACATGTGGCGGATCGACGGTTCGATCGTGGTGCCCTGGCGGTCTGGCATCGCCCTGGCCGTCCGCGGCCTGGGCGATACCGACCGCGCCCTGGCCGAATCGACGACCGCCGTCGAGACGGCCCGTTCCACGGGGATCCCGATCGTGCTCGCGCGCGCCCTCCGCACCCACGGCCTGATCGTCGGCGGGGAAGCAGGAGTGGACCTGCTGCGGGAGGCGTCCGAGGTCGCGGCCACCACCGAGAGTGTCCTGGAGCAGGTGCGTACTGATGTCGAGTGGGGCGCCGCGCTCCGCCGGATCGGCGCACGCAGCGACGCGCGAACCGTCCTGGCCGGCGCACGTGAACGCGCCGAGTCAGCCGGCCTGACCGTCTTGGCGCATCGAGCGGTGGAAGAGCAGCGGGCCAGCGGCGCGCGGCCCCGGCGGGTCTCCCTCACGGGTCCGGACTCGTTGACTCCCAGCGAGCTGCGCATCGCTCGCCTGGCCGCGGCGGGCTCGACCAACCGCGAGATCGCCGCCCAGCTGTATCTGAGCCCCAAGACGGTCGGCTGGCACCTGAGTTCGGTGTTCCGCAAACTCGGCGTCAGCGACCGCAAGGACCTGTTCGGTGTGATCGATGGTGGAGCCTAGGGGACTCGAACCCCTAACCCTCTGCTTGCAAAGCAGATGCGCTACCAATTGCGCCAAGGCCCCTGGATTTAGTTGGGTACTGCGGTCAGACGGTGTCGGTTCCTTCGGCCCAAGTGCTGCTGCCGCCGTTGGAACGGCGCCGTCCTCGTGCCCACAGAAGGCCCGCTGCTGCCGCCGCGATGGCGATGATCTTCTTCACTGCGAGCCTCCTTGTGGAGTGGGCGTACCAGGACTTGAACCTGGGACCTCTTCCTTATCAGGGAAGCGCTCTAACCAAGCTGAGCTATACGCCCGCAACAGCGCTGAACATTACCAGTCTCGTCAGCCGAATCGCGAATCGGGTCAGCTCGCAGATCGCTGGTTTCGAGGCTCGTCCCGCCCCCTACGCGCAAAGCGCGTGGGAGGGACCCCCAGCACCTCAACCAGCGTGGAGCTACTTGTCGTTGGAGAAGGTCACCTGCAGGCCGCCGAGGACCTGAGATGCCAGGTTGTACAGATGTGCGCCGATGGTGGCCAACACGGTCATCACGATCACGTTGACGACCGACAACAGCAGCGCCAGGCCCACCAGCCGGCCCAGTCCCAGATAGTCGGTGATGTCGAAGGCGTCGTCGCTGTCGCTGAGCACCGAGGTGACGCTGTCGCTGATCTGGTCCCACACACCGAGCAGGTTGAGCACGATCCAGAAGATCACGGTGGCGACCACGATGACGATCATCATCGCGACCGATACGACGAACGCCATGCGCGTCACGGACCACGGATCGACGTGCGTCAACCGCAGTCGCGCATCACGGCCCGTCGAGCGCTCCGTCGCACTGGAGTCAACCGGGGTGGTCTTCACCGCACCATTCTGACCCGACTTCTTCGCCGAGTCATCGGATTCGTCGACATCCTTGACCGCGGGCATCACGGCGGTGGCGGCAGGGCTCTGACCGGTCGTCCGGCGATAGTCTTCCTTGCTCACCTCATCCGGCGGGGGCGGAGGCGGACCGGCGGGGCGCTTGCGACCCTTGTCGGTGGTCGAGTCCTTCTTGGTCACTCGTCGGTCCCCTCGTCCGTCGGCTCGTCGTTGCCACCTTCGACCTCGTCCTCAGCGGTCAGATCGGTGTTGCGTGCGATGGTGACGACCCGGTCATCGCCCTTGAACTTGACGAAGGTGACTCCCATCGTGCCACGGCCTGTGGCATTGACACCCGACACCAGGCTGCGGGTGACCTGCCCACCGCTGGTGACCGAGATGACGTCATCGGAGTCGACCAGCACCAGACCGCCCACCAGTTCACCGCGATTCTCGGTGATCTGCATGGCCTTGATACCCAGGCCACCGCGACCCTGCAGGCGGTACTCCTCGATCTTGGTCTTCTTGGCGAAGCCACCGTCGGTGACCGTGAAGACGTACAGCTGATCGGACTCCAGCACCTCGTCCTCGTCGCTGGACTCGGGCCGGCGGATCACGCTCATCGACAGCAGGGAGTCGTCGCCGCGGAACTTCATGCCCGTGACGCCCGACGTGGCGCGACCCATGGGACGCAGCTGGTCGTCGTCGGCACGGAACCGGATGGCCTGCGCCTTGCGCGAGATCAGCAGCATGTCGTCCTGTGGGTTGACCAGCTCGGCACCGATCAGCTCGTCGTCCTCGTCGCGGAAGTTGATCGCGATGACGCCGGCCTGACGCGGGCTGTCGTAGTCGGTCAGCTTGGTCTTCTTGACCAGGCCCTTCCTGGTGGCCAGCACCAGATACGGCGCCTGCTCGTAGTCGCGGATCGCCAGCACCTGGGCGATCTGCTCATCGGGCTGGAACGACAGCAGTCCGGCGACGTGCCCACCCTTGGCATCGCGCGCGGCCTCGGGCAGGTGATACACCTTCGTGCGATAGACGCGACCGGCCGTCGTGAAGAACAGGATCCAGTGATGGCTGGTGGTGGAGAAGACGTGCTCCACGACGTCCTCACCACGCAACTGGGCACCTCGCACACCCTTGCCGCCGCGGTTCTGCACGCGGTACAGATCGGTGCGCGTGCGCTTGGCGTACCCACCCTTGGTGATGGTGACCACTACCTCCTCGTCGGGGATCAGGTCCTCCATCGACAGATCGCCGTCGGCCGGCACGATCGGGGTGCGGCGGTCCTCGCCGTACTTGTCGACGATCTCGGTCAGTTCGTCGCTGACGATCTGCCGCTGGCGCTCCTCGCTGGCCAGGATCGCCTTGAAGTCGGCGATCATCTCCTCCAGCTCGGCCAGCTTGTCCATGATCTTCTGGCGTTCCAGTGCGGCCAGACGGCGCAACTGCATCTCGAGGATCGCATTGGCCTGGATCTCATCGATGTCCAGCAGGTCGATCAGGCCCTGGCGGGCTTCATCGACCGTGGGGCTACGGCGGATCAGGGCGATGACGTCGTCGAGAGCGTCGAGGGCCTTGGCCAGGCCCCGGTAGATGTGCGCCTCGTTCTCCGCCTTGCGGAGGCGGTACGCGGTGCGCCGCTGGATGACCTCGATCTGGTGGGTGATCCAGTTCGAGATGAAGCCGTCGAGCGTCAGGGTGCGTGGCACGTCGTCGACCAGCGCCAGCATGTTGGCACTGAAGTTGGACTGCAGCTCGGTGTGCTTGTACAGGTTGTTCAGCACCACACGGGCGACGGCGTCGCGCTTGAGCTCGACCACGATGCGGCGACCGACGCGCGACGACGACTCGTCCCGCAGATCGCTGATGCCCTGGACCCGGCCGGTGTTGACCAGATCGGCGATCTTGCGCATCAACGAGTCCGGATTGACCTGGTACGGCAGCTCGGTGACGACCAGCTGGATGCGGCCCTTGGCGTCCTCCTCGATGGAGACGACCGCGCGCATCGTGACCGAACCGCGACCCGTGCGGTACATGTCGTTGATGCCGGCGGTGCCGACGATGAGTCCGTTGGTGGGGAAGTCGGGGCCCTTGATGCGCTCCATCAGCGCCTCGAGCAGTTCCTCGCGACTCGCGGTGGGATGCGCCAGCGACCACAGCGCGCCCTCGGCCACCTCGCGCAGGTTGTGCGGCGGGATATTGGTGGCCATGCCGACCGCGATACCGGCCGATCCGTTGACCAGCAGATTCGGGATGCGCGACGGCAGAACCGTGGGCTCCTCGGACCGGCCGTCGTAGTTGGGCTTGAAGTCGACGGTCTCCTCGTCGATATCGCGCACCATCTCCATCGCGATGGGCGCGAGCTTGCACTCGGTGTACCGCATCGCGGCGGCCGGATCGTCGCCCGGCGAGCCGAAGTTGCCCTGGCCCTGGATCATCGGTGCGCGCATGACCCACGGCTGAGCCAAGCGGACCAAGGTGTCGTAGATGGCGGTGTCGCCGTGCGGGTGGTACTGACCCATGACGTCACCGACGATGCGCGAGCACTTGGAGAAACCGCGGTCGGGTCGGTAGCCGCCGTCGAACATCGCGTACAGGACGCGGCGGTGCACCGGCTTGAGACCATCGCGCACATCGGGCAGCGCACGAGCCACGATGACGCTCATGGCGTAGTCGATGTACGAGCGCTGCATCTCGTCCTGCAGCTCGACCGGTTCGATCCGGTCCCGCTCGATGGGAGTGTCAGTCATGTGTCAGTCCCTTAAATATCGAGGAAGCGAACGTCTTTGGCGTTCTGTTGGATGAAGCCGCGGCGCTGTTCGACGTCCTCGCCCATCAGGATCGTGAAGATCTCGTCGGCCATCGCCCCGTCCTCGAGCGTGACCTGACGCAGGATGCGGGCGTCGGGATCCATCGTGGTCTCCCACAGTTCCGAATCGTTCATCTCGCCCAAGCCTTTGTAGCGCTGCACCGGGGCTTCCTTGGGCAGACGATGACCGGCCTCCTCGCCGGCCTTCATCAGCGCATCGCGCTCGCGATCGGAGTAGGCCAGCTGGTGCGGCGCGTTGGTCCACTTGATCTTGTACAACGGCGGTTGCGCCAGGTACACGTGACCGGCGTCGATGAGCGGCTTCATGAACCGGAACAACAACGTCAGCAGCAGCGTGGTGATGTGCTGGCCGTCGACGTCGGCGTCGGCCATCAACACGATCTTGTGATACCGCAGCTTGGCGATGTCGAAGTCCTCGTGCACACCGGTACCGAGCGCGCTGATGATGGCCTGCACCTCGGCGTTCTGCAGGATCTTGTCGATGCGTGCCTTCTCGACGTTGAGGATCTTGCCGCGCAACGGGAGGATCGCCTGGGTGCGCGGATCGCGGCCGCCCTTGGCCGAGCCGCCGGCCGAGTTGCCCTCGACGACGAAGATCTCGCACTCCTCCGGATTGCGGCTGGAGCAGTCGGCCAGCTTGCCGGGCAGGCCGCCGCTGCCCAGGAATCCCTTGCGGTTGCGGGCCAGATCACGCGCCTTGCGGGCCGCCATGCGTGCGGCCGCGGCGTCCATCGACTTGCGCACGATGGTCTTGCCCTCATTGGGGTTCTGTTCCAGCCAGGCGCCGAGCTCATCGTTGAGCACCTTCTGCACGAACGAGCGCGCCTCGGTGTTGCCCAGCTTGGTCTTGGTCTGACCCTCGAACTGCGGCTCGGACAGCTTGACCGAGATGATGGCCGTCAAGCCTTCGCGGATGTCGTCGCCGGTGAGCCGGTCCTCCTTCTTCTTCACCAGGTTCTGGGCCTCGGCGAAGTGGTTGACCGTGTTGGTCAGAGCGGCACGGAAGCCTTCTTCGTGGGTTCCGCCCTCGTGCGTGTTGATGGTGTTGGCGAACGTGTGGACCGATTCGCTGAAGCTGGCGTTCCACTGCATCGCCAGTTCCAGTGACAGCCCGGACTCCTCGTCCTCGCGTTCCAGCGCGATGACGTCGGCATGGATGGGAGTCTTGGCCGCGCCGCTGTTGATGAAGTTGACGTAGTCGACCAGGCCGCCGTCATAACGGAACTTGACCTCCCGCTCGACCTCGTCGGCCAGCCCCCGATCTTCTGGACCGTCTTCTGGGTCGGCTTCAGCGACCGCGAGTTCGCGCTCATCACGTAGGTGAATCTCCAGGCCCTTGTTGAGGAAGGCCATCTCACGGAAGCGGGTCTTGAGCGTCTGGTAGTTGTACTCGGTGGTCTCGAAGATCTCGTCGCTGGCGTAGAACGTCTGCGAGGTGCCGGTCTCGTCGGTCTTCTCACCGCGGACCAGCTCGGTGACCGGCTCGCCGTAGTGGAACTCCTGGGTCCAGACGTAACCGTCGGTCTTGATCTGCATGAACAACTTGGTCGACAGCGCGTTGACGACCGAGATGCCGACACCGTGCAGACCGCCGGAGACCTTGTAGCCGCCGCCACCGAACTTGCCGCCGGCGTGCAGCGATGTCATGACCAGCGTCGCGGCCGGGATCTTCTCGACGGGGTGTTCGCCGACCGGGATGCCGCGACCGTTGTCGATGACCCGGACGCCACCGTCGGCCTGCAGCACGACCTCGATATGCGAGGCGTATCCGGCGAGTGCTTCGTCGACCGAGTTGTCGACGACCTCGTAGACCAGATGGTGCAGACCCCGCTCGCCGGTGGACCCGATGTACATGCCCGGGCGTTTACGGACCGCTTCGAGGCCCTCCAGCACCTGGATGTTGCTTGCGTCGTAACTGACGTCGGGATCTGGAGTTTGGGTCACCTGATCAGTATACGGGGCGATTCTGTGGCTCTGAGTGATCGGACCACTTCTGTGGATAACGTGTCGCGCATCAGAACAGGCCTTCAGAGGCACAGAATGGCGCCTGAAACGTTCTGGCAGGGTGGCAGTCGACCCCGTGATCGTCCGTGGAACTGATCGGGCCCCCGATTCGGATCGGTTCGGTGCAGATTCGACCAGGTGTCCGGCAGGCTGTAGGCATGGCGACGAACGTCGATCCGCGCTCGACACCGATTCTCCCAGTCGTGGGCGTCATCGGTGCGATCGCCGCACTCATCGCCGTGGTGCGTATCGCCGTGCAGTCACACACCGGGCAGACCTGGGACCACGAGGCGATGTCGACCGTCTACGCCGGCCGCGAGGCGAGGCTGGCGGTGCTCAGTGTGCTCGGGCGGGTGTCGATCGGACTGGTGGTCGGCGTGCTCGTGGCATGTGTGGGTGCCGCGATCCTGCGCGGGCGTCGTGATCTGGCGGTCGGGGCCCTGGTGATCGTGGCCGGTGCGAACGTCACGACCCAACTGTTGAAGAGGCAGTTGCTGGAGCGACCCGATCTGGGACTCGGAACGATCAACAGCCTGCCCAGTGGTCACACCACCGTGGTCGCCAGTGCCGCGGCAGCCGTGATCCTGGTGGCGCCGGTGATGATGCGCGGACTGCTCGCCTTGGGCGGAGCCGCGGCGGTGACGATGACCGGTGCGTCCACGATCGTGGCCGCCTGGCATCGTCCGGCCGACGTCATCGCCGCCCTGATCGTGTGCCTGGGCTGGGCTGCTCTGGTCTCCGTCGTGGTCCAGGGATGGTCGGCGGCATCGTTCACCGACGGTGTGTTCGCGCTGGTGGGAGCCGGTGTCGCACTCATCGCTCTGGTAGCGGTCGGCGTTCGTCCGCTCATGGGTTGGGACGGATTCTTCGAAGCGTCGCTGGTCCTCGGTGCTGTCGCGCTCGCGACCGCGGGTTATGTCTGGGCCGTGTGCGCGGTCGTCCCACGCGTCACTTCAGAAACGTTCCACGTGGAACATCCGGTGTAGGGGTGGTCAACCGTACGTGTCTCGGGGTCCTCGGCCCTTGACCGACCAAGGACCGCTCTTCCAACTGGGTGCCTCGGGACCACGCACGTCGATGCGCAGGACGCTGCCATCGCCCATCGCCTCGTTCAGCCGGGCCACGATGCGGGGCGCCAGCAGCCGCAGCTCCTTGGCCCATGCGGTCGAGGTGGTGCGCACGTGGACGACCGACTCGGCGAAGCCGACGACCTCGGAGTGCTGCGCGATGTCGCGTCCGACGATGCCCTCCCAGTCGGAGAACACCTTCTGCGCGTCCAGTTGTGCGCCCCAGCCCTGTTCGCGGATCAGTTCCCCGAGCGCATCACCGACCGTGATGGGTTCATCGCGTGAGGTACGAGGTCCACCCGGTGACGCCGCACGACGTCGGCGGCGGCGCGGTGCAGGTGCGGCACCGGCACCCTTGCGGTAGCGATCGGTGATGTCGCGCGCCAGATCCATAGGGTCCTGATCGTCAGGCACGTCAGCCATCGCTGACCTCGCCGGCCGCCACATGGAAGCGGCGTCCCAGAAGCTCGGTGGGCACATCGGCCTCGACCGCAGCCGTCACCAGGACCTGTTCGGCGCCCGACACCAGATCGGCCAACTGCTGACGGCGGCCCTGGTCGAGCTCGGCGAACACGTCGTCGAGGATCAGCACAGGATCGTCGCCGTCCTCGCGCAGCAGCTCGAAGGACGCAAGTCGGAGTGCGAGCGAGAGCGACCACGACTCACCGTGGCTGGCATATCCCTTGGCCGGCAGCTCACCGATCGACAACGTGATGTCGTCGCGGTGCGGTCCGACCAGGCTGACGCCACGATCCAGTTCGTCGCCGCGACGACGTTTCATCTCCTCCAACAGCAGCCCGGCGATGACCACCGGATCACGTTCACCGTCGGGCAGCTCCAACGAGGGGCGGTAGTCCGCAGTGACCTGGCGACGATGTTCGGCGGCATCGGCGGCGACCCGCAGATAGGCGTTGGTCAGGTGCGGCGCCAGATCGTCGAGCAGGGTCAGCCGGCGCGCGACGAGCTCGCCGCCGAGCTTGGCCAGGTTCTCGTCCCAGATGTCCAATGTCGCGATCTCGACATCACGACGACGACCCGCGGTCTTCAACAGGGTGTTGCGCTGCTTGAGAACGCGGTCCAGATCGGCACGTATTCCGGCGAATCTCGGAGAATGTAGAGTTATCAATGAGTCGACAAATCGACGTCTGTCGGAGGGGTCGCCCTTCACCAGAGCCAGGTCCTCGGGCGAGAACATGACGGTGCGCAGGATGCCGATCAGGTCACGCACACGGGGCAGGTCGGCGCGGTTCACCCGGGCACGGTTCGACTTGCCTGGGATGATCTCCAACTCCAGCAGCGCCGTCCGATCGCCGCGCACGACCTCGGCGCGGACGATCGCCCGATCGGCCCCGGCGCGGACCAGTGGCGTGTCGTTGGAGACTCGATGCGAGTCCAATCGCGCGACGTAGTCGATGGCCTCGACCAGATTGGTCTTGCCTTGACCATTCGCCCCGACGAAGGCGACCGGTCCGGGTCCGATCGCGACATCGACATCGGGGTAGGAGCGGAAGTCGACCAGACTCAGGCGTTGGACATGCACGGGTCGGGCGTCACGCGTCGCGAGGATCGTGCCCGGCCTCGGCGGCCGCGTGCACCGCGTGGCCACCGAACTGCTGGCGCATCGCGGCGACCGCCTGCATCGCCGGTGACTCGTCCTGCCGCGACGAGAACCGCGCGAACAGTGCAGCCGAGATGGCATGCATCGGCACCGCGTGCTCGATGGCGGCCTCGACGGTCCAGCGGCCCTCACCGGAATCCTCGGCATAGCCGGCGATCTTGCTCAGCCCCGGATCCTCCTGCAGAGCCTTGACCAGCAGGTCCAACAGCCACGACCGCACGACCGTGCCCTCGCGCCAGGAATCCAGCACGTCGGTGACGTTCTCGACCAACTCGGTCTTCTCCAGCAGTTCGAATCCCTCGGCGTAGGCCTGCATCATGGCGTACTCGATGCCGTTGTGGACCATCTTGGAGAAGTGCCCCGCACCCACAGCACCCGCACGCACGAATCCGGAGTCACCCTCCGGCTTCAAAGCATCGAACGCGAACTGGACCTTGGCGATGTCGTCCTCGGACCCACCGGCCATCAGGGCATAGCCGTTCTCCAGACCCCAGACGCCACCACTGACACCACAGTCGATGTAGCCGATGCCCTTGCCGGCCAGATGTTCGGCATGCTGGGTGTCATCGGTCCAGCGTGAGTTGCCGCCGTCGACCACGACATCGCCCTCGGACAGCAACTCACCGAGCTCCTCGACGACCTGTCGAGTGATCTCACCGGCCGGCACCATGACCCACACGACGCGTGGGGCCTCCAGTTGCTCGACCATCTCGGCCATCGATGCGACGTCCGAGACCTCCTGATTGCGGTCGTAGCCGATCACCGTGATGTCGGCATTGCGCATCCGCGTGCGCATATTGCCACCCATTTTGCCCAGGCCGACCAGGCCGATGGTGCTCACAGTGTCCTCACTCCCTCGTCGGATCGTCCTCAGCTGAGGCGGACCGGCATGATCAGATAACGGAACGCGCCATCAGGAGCTGCGCCGACCTCCGAAACTCCTGAAATAGCAGCAGGTTTGTTCTGCTGAGTGAATGTCAACTGGACGACCGGCTCGGACATGACGCCCAAGCCCTCCAGCAGATAGGTCGGGTTGAAGCCGATCGAGATCTCGGGCCCGTCGACTGTGGCCTCGACCGATTCCGAGGCCTGCGCCTCGTCACCGCTTCCGGCCTCGAGTTGGACCGCGCCGTCGGAGAACGTCAGCCGGACCGGGGTGTTGCGTTCGGCGACCAGTGAGACGCGACGAACCGAATCGACCAAATCCTGGGTGGACACGTACGCCGTGGTCTCTGGCTGGGCCTCGAACAACTGACGCACCCGCGGGAAGTCACCTTCCAGCAGACGTGTCGTGGTGCGACGGCTGCCATTGCCGACTGTGCCTTCGAAGCCGATGAGTCCGTCGCCGGACTCGCCTGACGACACCGCGATCGTGACATCGCCCCCGCCGGTCAGCGAGCGCGCCGTATCGCTGAGCACCTTGGCCGGAACCAGGGCCTGCGCCGACAGATCGCTGCGCTCGGGGAACCATTCCAGGTCACGCAGGCTGGCACGGAACCGGTCGGTGGCCATCATCGAGATGGTCGACCCCTCCAGCTCCAGACGCAGGCCCGTGAGCAGCGGCAACATGTCATCGCGACCCGCCGCGGCACCGGCCTGGGACACGGCCGTGGCGAAGTCCTCGGCCTTGACCGTGCCCGATGCGGTGGGCATGTCCGGCAGTTGTGGATACTCCTCGACCGGCATGGTCTGCAGGCTGAACCGGGCGCTTCCGCAGCGCACCTCGACCTTGGTGCCGTCGAGGGCGACATCGACCGGCTTGGGCGGTAGCGACTTGACGATCTCGGACAGCAGGCGTCCCGACACCAGAACCCGCCCGTCGGCGCTGACCTCGGCCGGCAGGGTTGCCCGGGTCGACGTCTCGTAATCGAAGCCGCTCAGCGTCAGTCCGTCCTGGGACGTTTCGATCAGCAAGCCCGCCAGGACGGGAACGCTCGGCCGATTCGGCAGGCTGCGGGCAGTCCACGCGACGGCGTCGGCAAAAATGTCGCGTTCGATGCGGAACTTCACTCGGTACTGCCTCTCTGGAAATGACCGGAACAGCCGAAACGGCCGTCGATGTGCATCCTGCCACAGCCGTTACTTTCACTGATCTGTGTGTTCTGAATTGGTGTCGTAGTAGTCATAGCGGTTGTGGACACTGTGCAGAGTGGTGATTCGCACTGAGATGACAGTGATCGGACCTGTGGATATCTCGTGGATGAGCGATTGGAAGAACTACACGTCGCTGTGGATGATCTGGTGCCGTTCACAGTCAGTTCACATGACAGACGCCTCTGTCCACTGTGCGGCCCGAGTTGCCCACAGGCTCGTCCCCAACTGTGCATGACCGTCCCCCGACGTCAGTCCGCGCGAGCCTGCTGCTTGATGCGAGCCGTCAGTTCGGTGACCTGGTTGTACACCGCGTGCTTCTCGGCCATCAACTTGCGGATCTTGCCCACCGCGTGCAGGACCGTGCTGTGATCGCGGCCGCCGAACTCGCGACCGATCATCGGCAGCGACATCTCGGTCAGTTCACGGCACAGATACATCGCGATCTGACGGGCCAGAACCAGGTCTCGGCTGCGGTTGGCGCTGCGTAGTTCGTCGATCGAGAAGTCCGCGTAGGCCGAGGTCTGCGCCATGATCAGGCCCACCGTGACGTCCGGTTCTTCGCCTTCGGTGACCAGGTCCTTGAGCACGATCTGGGCCAGCGGAAGGTCGACGGTCGTCCCCTGCAGATTCGCGAACGCCGTCGCCCGGATCAAGGCACCTTCGAGCTCACGGATGTTGGTCTGCACCTTGCTGGCGATGAACTCGACGACATCGGCCGGGACTGTGAGCTTCTCGCTGGCGGCCTTCTTGCGAAGGATCGCGATGCGGGTCTCCAGGTCGGGCGGCTGGACGTCGGTGGTCAGGCCCCACTCGAACCGGTTGCGCAGGCGGTCCTCCAGCGTCGTCAGATTCTTCGGCGGCCGGTCCGACGTCATGACGATCTGCTTGTTCTCGTTGTGCAGCGCGTTGAACGTGTGGAAGAACTCGGTCTGCGTCGACTCCTTGCCCTCCAGGAACTGGATGTCGTCGACCAGCAGGACGTCGATCTCGCGGTATTTGCGTTTCAGCGCGGTGGTCTGGTTGTTGCGGATCGCGTTGATGACGTCATTGGTGAACTCCTCGCTGCTGACGTAACGCACCCGCGAGGACGGGTAGAAGCGCAGCACGTAGTGACCGATGGCGTGCAGCAGGTGGGTCTTGCCCAGACCGGACTCACCGTGGATGACCAAGGGGTTGTACGCCTTGCCCGGGGCTTCGGCGACCGCCACCGCGGCGGCATGGGCGAACCGGTTGGACGAGCCGATGACGAAGTTCTCGAACACGTATCGCGGATTGAGCCGGGCGTCGACCACGGAGTTGCCGGCGATCGTTGCCGGCGCGGGTGCGGGGCCGGGTGCGGTCGTGGGATCCCAGGTCGGGACGAACTCATCGTGCTCAGCGTCATCGAGGTCGTCGACGTCCAGGTCGTCGAGCTCGGCGTCGATGCGCTCGGTCAGTCCTGGCTCGATCGTGACGACGACCTTGGTGTCGGTTCCCAGTTGCGAGGTGAGGGCGTGCTCGAGTGCCGGCTTGACCCGCGTCTCGAGTTGGCCGCGGGTCAGGTCGTCGGGAACTGCGACGACGAACAGGTTGTGATGCAGTGACAACGGCTCGGCGGTGTGCACCCACACCTTGGCTCCGGGGGAAAGGGTGTCGACCGCGGTGCGCCAGATGGCCTCGAGCTGTTGATCTGTCGGCGTGGAGGTGCTGGCGTCAGTCATGGTCGTGCGATCCTCCAGAATCCGCGATTGGTGATCCACAGAGTTTTCCACATGATGTGAACGATGGCTCGGTCAGAACCGTTCAACTGTGGATATCTCGGGTACCGGCGTGACGTTAGCAGCGTCCTTCGGCGTGTCACAACCCGTCTTGGGATTCCATCGGGTAATGGGCGGCGTGTCCACTGGACCAGGAATTCCACATCTGGGAGGGTGGGTGAGTTTGACCCTGTCCCCAGGCGCCCGTACCGTGGAGTGTCCGTCCTGTGGACGACACCTGCCGCGTGCCCACGAACCGCCCGGATGCCCCCATCCGGACGACAGCGTCGTGGGCTCCCGGTGGCCGTCGAACCCGGCCCGAATTCCTAAGGATCCGAACGTGAGCAAGCGCACCTACCAGCCCAACAACCGTCGTCGTGCCAAGAAGCACGGCTTCCGTCTCCGCATGCGTACCCGCGCCGGCCGTGCCATCTTGGCCAACCGCCGCCGCAAGGGCCGCGCGAAGCTGTCGGCCTGAGTCACCGTTCCGGTGCTTCCGCGTGAGCAGCGGATGACGCGCGGCGCGGAGTTCGGCTCCACGGTGCGCGGTGGTCGTCGTGCTGCACAACCGGCGCTGGTCGCCCATGTCGTCCTGGGGACAGGAACGGGGCAGACCCGCGTCGGCTTCGTCGTGAGCAAGGCCGTCGGCCCTGCGGTGGACCGCAACCGGGTCAAGCGTCGCTTGCGTCATCTGATGCGCGATCGCGTGTCGGCGGTTCCTGCTGGTTCACGGGTCGTGGTGCGGGCGCTGCCCAGTGCCTCGACCCAGTCGTCGGCGACGCTGGCCGATCAGTTGGACGCGGCCCTGCAGCGTTGCGGCGCCCGGTGACTCCGTGAAGTACCTGTTGATCGGACTGCTGAAGGTCTACCGGTTCGCCATCAGTCCGCTGTACGGCGACGTGTGTCGCTACTACCCGAGCTGCTCGGCGTACGCGCTGGAGGCGGTTCAGGTGCACGGTTCCGTCCGTGGCACCTGGCTGGCCGGCCGCCGTCTGCTGCGCTGCCACCCCTGGGCCAGGGGAGGGCTCGACCCCGTTCCACCGAAACGTCACACACCTCATAGCACCCAAACCGTTGGGGCGTGTGACTCCACACCTTCTCAAGGAGAGCATCTGTGGGCTTCCTAGGCGATATCGGATCGGCGATCATGACGCCGCTCTACTACCTGACGTCAGGCATCTTGCTGGTCTGGCATGAGTTGTTCTCGCTGTTCCTGGACTCCTCGTGGGGCGGCACCTGGATCCTGTCGATCATTGGGCTGACGGTCACGATCCGTACCCTGCTGATCCCCCTGTTCGTCAAGCAGATCAAGTCCAGCCGGAACATGCAGTTGCTGCAGCCCCAGCTCAAGGCCTTGCAGAAGAAGTACAAGCACGACCGTCAGAAACTGCAGCAGGAACAGATGAAGCTGTTCCAGGAGACCGGCACCAATCCGCTGGCGTCCTGTATGCCGCTGCTGTTGCAGATGCCGATCTTCTTCGCACTGTTCCGCGTCATCGACCACTCCTCGAAGTACGACGGCGGCCCGTTCAAGAAGGGCTTCATCACCGAGGAGCATGCCCAGCAGCTGTCTCAGGCCAAGTTCCTGGGCGCCAAGATCGCCGATACGTTCACGACGGCCGAGCACACCGAGACGCGCATCCTGGCCGCGGCGCTGGTCATCATCATGTGCGCGACGCAGTTCATCACGCAGCGTCAGCTGATGGCCAAGAACATGCCGGCCGACGCCCTCAGTGGTCCGTACGCCCAGCAGCAGAAGATGCTGTTGTACATCCTGCCGTTCGTGTTCGCCATCAGCGGCGTGATCTTCCCGCTGGGTGTGCTCTTCTACTGGGTCACGTCGAATCTGTGGACCATGGGCCAGCAGTTCTACGTGATCCGCAACAACCCGGCTCCGGGTACCGCCGCGTTCAAGGCCAAGCAGGAGCGCGATGCCCGCAAGGGACGCGATGTCGCCGAGGATCCACTGGAGGCCGCCAAGCAGGAGGCCGAGGAGCAGAACCGACCTCAACGCAACCAGCCGAAGAATCAGGCTCGTAGCAAGCGCAAGAAGGGTGGATCGAAGTGACGGACGCAGCCAAGTTGGAGAAGGAAGGCGATATCGCCGCCGACTTCCTCGAGGAGTTGCTGGACATTGCTGATCTGGACGGCGATCTGGACATGGACGTCGACGGCGACCGCGCGGCCGTGGCGATCGTGGGTGGCGGCCTGGATCATCTGGTCGGCAACGACGGCAAGGTGTTGGATGCCCTGCAGGAGCTGACCCGTCTCGCGGTGTACCGAGACACAGGGGAGCGCAGCCGACTGATGCTCGACATCGGTGGCTTCCGGGCTGCCCGCCGGGCCGAACTGGTCACGCTCGCTGACGAGGCCGTCGCCAAGGTGCAGGCCGGCGAGGCGTCCGTGTCCTTGGAGCCGATGACGCCGTTCGAGCGCAAGGTCGTTCATGACGCGGTGGCTGCTGCCGGTCTGAACAGCGAGTCCGAGGGCGTCGAGCCCCAGCGGTACGTTGTCGTCGTGGCAGCGAGCGGAGAGTAGCGTCGCGGTTATGCCTGACGATGTTTCACGTGAAACACCCCCGCCGTCAGCGGCGGGGGTGTTCTCGTCCCACCTGCCGCAGATGGAGCGATACGCCGAACTGTTGGCGACGGAGGGCATAGACCGTGGCTTGATCGGCCCGCGGGAGGTTCCGCGGCTGTGGACACGCCACCTGCTGAACTGTGCCGCGGTGTTGCCGCGGATCCCCGATGCCGCCACAGTGGCCGATGTTGGGACTGGTGCGGGTCTACCCGGGATCGTCTGGGCCATCACACGTCCTGATCTACAGGTCACGTTGATCGAGCCGCTCCTTCGGCGCACATCGTTCCTGGATGAGGCGGTCGTCGACCTGGGTCTGCAGAATGTTCGAGTCGTGCGCGCACGGGCCGAGGAAGTCGACGAGACCTTCGACATCGTGACGGCTCGGGCGGTCGCGAATCTGGACAAGCTCAGCCGCTGGTGCATGCCGCTGGTCAGGAAGCCGGGTGGTGTGCTGCTGGCGTTGAAGGGGCGCTCAGCGCAAGAGGAGGTGGACATCGCCAAGCCGACGCTGCACCGACTGGGAGCCGCGGCTATCGTGGTGCAAACCTACGCAGCGGGCACAGACGAACCCACCACGGTCGTCGAGGTGACCACATGATCTGTGTTTCACGTGAAACCACGAAAGGGGAGCGGTGACGGCACCGTTGTCGCCTGAGGCAGGAATCGATCTGTCCGCCAGGTTCGAACGCCCAGGTCAGCCCAGGATCTTCGTCGTGGCCAACCAGAAAGGCGGCGTGGGCAAGACCACCACGACCGTCAATGTCGCCGCTGCGATGGCGCTGCGAGGACTGCGCGTGCTGGTGATCGATCTCGACCCGCAAGGCAATGCGTCCACTGCTCTGAATGTGCCGCATCACGAAGGCACGCCCGGTGTCTACGAGGCGATCGTGGAGGGCACCGATATCGACGAGTTGGTCAGTCCCTGCCCGAGCATTCCACGGCTCACGGTGCTGCCGGCCTCGATCGACCTGGCCGGGGCCGAGGTCGAGTTGGTGTCCTTGGTGGCGCGTGAATCGCGTCTGGACAAGGCCCTGCAGGCCTACTTGCGCGATTCGGCCGAGGCCGGCGATCCGATCGACTACGTCTTCATCGATTGCCCGCCGTCATTGGGGCTGCTGACGGTGAATGCGCTGGTGGCGGGGCGTGAAGTGCTGATCCCGATCCAGTGCGAGTACTACGCGCTGGAGGGTCTGGGCCAGCTGATCCGCAATATCGAGTTGGTGAAGTCGCATCTGAACCCGTCGCTGGACGTCAGCACCATCCTGTTGACGATGTATGACGCCCGCACACGCCTCGCCTCGGGTGTCGTCGACGAGGTCAGGGCACATTTCGGCCCCACCGTCCTGCGTACCACGATCCCGCGGGCCGTGCGCATCTCCGAAGCACCCAGCTATCAGCAGACGGTCCTGACCTACGATCCGATCTCGTCCGGAGCCCTGGCCTATCTGGAGGCCGCACGCGAGATCACCAGCAATCCCGGCGAGCAGAGCGGAGTCGCCTGAGATGAGCACACCCAAGCGCGGTCTGGGCCGTGGCCTCGAAGCCCTGATCCCGTCGACGCCCGCGGCGGCTGAGGAGTCGGGTCTCGAACAGGTCGACGGCGCCACGTTCGCCGAGATCCCGCTGGATCAGATCGTGCCCAACCCCCGTCAACCCCGCCAGGTCTTCGACGAGGACGCGATGGCCGAGCTGGTGCACTCGATCAAGGAGATCGGGCTGCTGCAGCCCGTCGTGGTCCGTGCGACCGGACCCGACCAGTACGAGCTCATCATGGGGGAGCGTCGCTGGCGCGCCCATCACGAGGCCGGCCTGGCGACCATCGGCGCCATCGTGCGCGAGACCGAGGACAGCGATCTGCTGCGCGACGCGCTGCTGGAGAACCTGCACCGCTCCCAACTGAACCCGTTGGAGGAGGCGGCCGCTTACCGTCAGCTGCTGGACGACTTCGGATGCACGCACGATGAACTGGCCGATCGCATCGGCCGGTCACGCCCACAGATCAGCAACACCCTGCGGCTGCTGCGGCTGGCTCCGAACGTTCAACGGCGCGTGGCGGCCGGCGTTCTGTCGGCCGGCCACGCACGAGCGTTGGTCACGGTCGAGAATCCCGAGGTGCAGGATCGGCTCGCGAGCCGGGTCGTCGCCGAAGGTCTGTCGGTGCGGGCGCTGGAGGAGATCGTCGCGGTCGGTCCCGATGGCGAGCCCAAGGAGTCCAAACGCAGGGCCACCGGTCCGAGACTGACCTCGCCACGGGTCGCCGAGATCGCCGACCGGCTGTCGGATCGCTACGACACCCGGGTCCGCATCCAGCTGGGTCGCAGCAAGGGCAAGGTCATGATCGAGTTCGCGACCCTGGAGGATCTGGAACGCATCGTCGGCATGATGGATAAATAAACTTATCGACAAATAGATATACCTGAAGAAGGGCGGCTCCGCGAGGAACCGCCCTTCTTCGCGCTGTGTGTCAGGCGATGAACTCGGACAACTCGTTGAGGATGACCGACTTGGGCTTGGCGCCAGTGATGGACCGGACCAGCTCCCCCTTGTTGTACAGGTTGATGGTCGGCAGGCCGATCACCTTGTAGGTGGCCGGGGTGACCGGATTCGCGTCGGCGTCCATCTTCAGGACCGTCAGCTTGTCGGGGTTCTCGGCGGCGATCTCCTCCAGGATGGGCGAGACCTGGCGGCACGGGCCGCACCACGAGGCCCAGAAGTCGACCAGCACGGGGCCGTCGGCTTCGAGCACCTTGCTCTGGAAGTCGTCGTCGGTGACGACACCAAGATCAGCCATCAGTTATCTCCTCATCGATTTGTCGATATAGCGTCTTATTAGTCAACCAGTGCAGCAGCAGGCTCAGGTGCGCCCGCATGTTCCAGCTCGGCCAGATACCGTTCGGCGTCCAATGCCGCAGCGCATCCGGTGCCGGCCGCCGTGATGGCCTGGCGATAGGTGTGGTCCACCAGGTCGCCGGCCGCGAAGACGCCGGACAGGTTGGTGGCGGTGGAGCCGGGCTGCACCAGGACGTAGCCCTCGTCGTCCAGGTCGACCTGGCCGGCCAGCAGTTCCGAACGCGGATCGTGGCCGATAGCGATGAACAGGCCGGTGGCATCCAGACGACGGGTCTCGCCGGTGACGGTGTCGCGCAGGATCAGGGCCTCGAGCTTGTCCGCACCGACGATCTCGGCGACCTCGCTGTTCCAGGCGAACTCCAGCTTGTCGTTGGCGAACGCGCGGTCCTGCATGATCTTGGACGCGCGCAACTCGTCGCGACGATGCACCAGCGTCACCTTGCTGGCGAAGCGAGTCAGGAAGGTGGCCTCCTCAAGAGCACTGTCGCCGCCACCGACCACCACGATGTTCTGCTCACGGAAGAAGAAGCCGTCGCACGTGGCGCACCAACTGACACCGTGGCCGGACAGCCGGTCCTCGCCGTCGATGCCCAGCTTGCGGTACCCCGAGCCGGTGGCGAGCACAACGGCGTGGGCCAGGTGCTCGGTGCCGTCGGTCTGCGTGACCTTCTTGATGTCGCCAGTCAGGTCCACCGCGACGATGTCATCGGCGACCAGCTCGGCGCCGAAGCGCTCGGCCTGCGCGCGCAACTTGTCCATCAACTCAGGACCCATGATGCCGTCGGGCCAGCCCGGGAAGTTCTCGACATCGGTCGTGTTCATCAGGGCGCCACCGGCGGTGACCGATCCCTCGAAGACCAACGGAGCCAGATTCGCGCGGGCTGCGTAGATGGCGGCGGTGTACCCCGACGGCCCCGATCCGATGACGATCAGGTTGCGCACGTCCGACATGACTCTCCTCGAAGACTGGTGTACGGGTGACAACGCAGTCTAGGTCGTCGGTATTCCGGTCCGGTGACGCCGTACTCTGTGCGCGCCAGAGACGTCGGCCCGTCACCCGCGGCCGCGGATCGTGATCTCGTCGACCTGACCTCGATATGCGGCACCGTCCTCGATCTCGGGCAACGAGCGCAGCCAGACGACCACGTACTGCGTGAGCACGTCATCGGCCAGGGTCACGCTGGCGTCGGTCGCAGCATCGTCGATGACCGCGACCCGCTCCAGACCGCGCAAGGTGCGTGGTGCGCGGGTCACGTCCTGACCGGCGACATAGATCGACAGGTCGGTCGGTTGCCCCGTCAACTGGATGCGGATCGTCGACAGATTGCGGATGCCACCCAGATCGACGACCAGGCCCACGCCGTCCTTCAGCCCGCCCAGATCGGGACGGCCCAGATAGCGTGACGTCTGCCAGCCGGTGCCGACATCACCGTCGACGGCCAGCGCGGCGTCGTCCGGGTTCTCCTCGCGATCGCTGCCCTGCGGATCGAAGTCGGCGACGGCACGGATCGGCAGGGTACGCACGGGAGCGGATTCATCGATCGCCGGGCCGCCTTCGTCGCTCATCGAACGAGCCACCAGGAAGCCCAGGATTCCCAGGACCAACAAGGCGCCGACGACACCGACCAGGACCAGTGCCCGGTCACCCTTGGTGGCTTGTTTGCCCCGCTCGACCGCACGTTCCAGCGTGGTGGGGGGAGCCGGTTCGAATGCTTTGGGGCGCCGGCGGGGCGGCTCGAGGCCGGGTGGGGGCCCTGCCGGCACGATGACCGGATCGAGCCGCAGCAGATCCGGCGATGACAGCCCGACCAGACTGGGCTGATCGTCGACCAGGTCCTGATCCTCGCCGGTCATCCGCACCGCGCGAGCGATGTCGCCGGCCGTTGTGAGCGGCCGTTCGTGGTGCCGCGGCGGCTTGCCGAGCACCCGGTCGCACACCGTGTCGACATCGCGGGACACCCCGGCGCGCACCTGGCGTGGCCGGAGCAGGCGGCCGTGTTCGGTGGGCGCTGCACGCAATCCGTCGGACGATCCGCCCGGCCACCGGCTGGTCAGGCACGCGTACAGCAGTTTGCCGAGCGATTCGACGTCCGCGCGCTCATAGGCCTGCAGATCGGAGGCCGAGTCCTGATGATCGGCCGGTGCCAGGGCCGTGGCGACGCCCAGACCCACGATGCGCACCGCGCCTGACTGTTTGAGCAGTACCTGATGGGGAGTCAGCCGCCGGTGGAACACGCCGTACTCGTGGGCGTGCGCGAGCGCCTCGGCGACCTCGGCGACGACCGTGGCGGCGCGACGGTTCGGCAGTGGCGATTGCTGGAGCACCTGGTCCAGGGGGAAGGCCCGCGCCCACTCGCGGATGATCAGGTGATGGTTCTGTTCGTCCTCGATCAGGTCCAACACCCGCAGGAAGCGAGGGTCGGTGACGGCGGTGGAGTCGCGAGCCGCCTGCAAGAAGTGCTCGGATCGGGGATCAGAGCTGGGCAGCAGCTCCAGGCCCACATTGCGGTTCAGGACGCGGTCGTGTGCGCGCCATGTAGTGGAGCCGAGCCGCTCGGTGACCAGGTCCTGCAACTCGTATCGCTCGGCGAGCACGTCGCCGGACGCCAGCAGCCGCCGGTCGCCCATGTCTCGCCTCCTTGCTGCCTCCTGCAAGCGTAGTCGGTGGACGGCCCTCAGCGACGGCGCCGCAAGGTGTCGACCAGATAGCCGACCTGTTCCATGCGCAAGAGCCTCGCGACGACCAGATAGGCGATGAGGCCCAGTCCGCCCGCGATGATCGCGATGGGCATGCCGCCGGAGGCACGTTCGGCGTCCAGGCCCAGTGATTCCAGCCCGGCGGCCGCACCCAGCATGACGGCAGCGGCGACGCCCGACGCGATGATCAGTCGTCCGGCGAAGGTCGCCATCTCGCGGTCGACGACCGGACCGACGGACCGGCTGAGCAATGACGTCGACAGCACAGATCCGACCAGGTAGGCCAGGCCGAACGACAGCGCCAGGACCGGAGCGACCCACGCCGGCTCGACCAGGTGCGCGAGCGTGACCCCGGCGACGATGTTCACCACGGCGATCACGACCTGCACGAAGAACGGCGTACGAGTGTCCTCATCGGCGTAGAAGCCGCGCAGCATCAGATAGTGCATCGTGAACGCGACCATCGCGACCGAGAACGCCTGGATCGTGTGACCGATCAACGCGGTGTTGCCCTCCAGGGCGCCGGTGATGCCGGCGACCGTCGCCAGGTGCACGCCCAGGCAGGCGCATGCCACGGCCAACGGCACCACGATGACCAGGGCGATGCGGATCGTGCGGCCCAGCTCGAGCCGGAACCGGTCGTAGTCGCGTTGAGCGGCCAGCGACGAGAGCGTCGGCATGATCGCGGTGGCCAGCGAGACGGTGATGACGCCGTGCGGCACCTGGCTGACCAGGAAGCCGAACGAGTAGACGGTGGCGCCTGCGGCGGCGACGCCCCGTTCCTCGCCCTCCAGTGTGGCGCCCGTGCCCAGTCGGTAGACCACGATCAGTGCGATCTGATTGGCCACGATGAAGCACAGGGTCCACCAGCCCAGCCGCAGGGTGTGGCCCAGTCCGACGCCACGGAAGTCGAACCGGGCGCGGTAGTGGAAGCCGGCCGACCGCAGATAGGGGATCAGCACGAACGTCTGCAGCGCGATCGCGAACGTCGAACCGGCGCCGAGCAACCACGCCTCCGATGTCGTGAAGCCGTCTGCGCCGTCGGACGTGCCGAACAGGACGGCGTACAGCACCAGCACCGCGCAGGCGACGACATTGTTGACGATCGGCGCCCACATCATGGGCCCGAACCGATGCCGCGCATTGAGCACCTGACCCACCAGCACGAATGCGCCGTAGAACAGCACCTGCGGCATGCACAGCCACATCAGCAGGCGCGCCGAATCGTGCTGGTCGTCGAATCGTTCGGTGAACAGCGATCCGTCGAACACCAGGTGCATCAGCCACGGCGTCGCGATCATCAGGATCACGGTCGCGGCGGTCAGCACCAGCAAACCGAGCGTGATGACCCGGTTGGCGTATGCGTCGCCCCCGTCGTCGTGCTCCTTCATGGCGCGCACCAGCTGTGGCACGAGCACGACGTTGAAGATCCCGCCGGCGACAAGGATGTACAGCGCGTTGGGGATCGTGTTGGCGGTGTCGAACAGATCGGCGTCCAGCGACTTGCCGATGACCATGACGAGCAGGCCGAGCCGGATGAAGCCGGTCAGGCGCGAGACGATGGTGCCCAGCGCCATCCAGGCGCTGGCGCGGGCGAGCTGACCGGAGTCGTCACTCATCGGGTTCCCCGGCCGGCGAGACGCCGCGGGATCGGCGACCGAACCGTCTGACCAGCGCGAAGACCACGAAGATTGCGGCGGCACCCATCGTCGCCCACAGCACGACACCGACCCGGCTGGATCGCACGATGAACTCGTCGGAGGAGCCGAACATGCGGCCGTCGGGCGTCACCAGATGGGCGGTCACGGTGGTGGTGTTCTGTTCCTTCAGGTCGACGTCGACCGTGACGGTTCGACGCTCGCCGGCAGCGATCTCGACCGGCTCCTGATCGGGGAATCGCAGCGCCGGGTTGCTGGAGTCGAGGCGCAGACCGATCCGGACCGTTGTGTCGGAGCCGTTCGTGACGGTGATCGGGAATCCACCCTCCGAACTGGAGAGTGTCACTTCGGGCGGCGCCATGACGGTGATGGACGACAGATCGGCGGCGATCCGCCGGGCGGCGGTCAAGGCTGCGGTGTGCCCGGCCTCACGGTCCGCGCGCCAGCGGACGCCCAGGACATCGGCGATGCTGCGAGCCAACCGGTCATCGAGCGCCTGGCTGTCGATCGCGGCGGTGGACAGGACATCGGCGGTCTGGACGGCGTCGTCGGCGGCGGCGACCTGATCGACCGAAATGGGTGTTGCCGAGGGCTTGGCGATGGAGCCGGTATAGCTACCCGCCCGTGTCAGCGTCGACAGTGGCTGTGGCTGCACGAACGATCCGGCCACAGTTCCCCACGTCGCGGCGACGCCGGGATCGAAGGTCGGGCCGATGAGCGTCAACGATTCGCGACGCTCGCCGTCCGACAGGGACACCAGGGCCGCGTCGGCGACCGCACGCTGATGCAAGGTCGTCACCGTGGCGGTTCCGGGAACCCCGTCGGTGATGTCGTCGTCGACCAGGAGCGGCAGGTCGCCCACCGACGTGCGGTGGCCGACCAGTACGCCGTCCTCGGACGACCATTGGGGCAGCGACGTGGAGCTGACCACGACCGGGTCGTCGCCACGTTCACGGATCGTGCGCAGCAGACTCGACGAGACGCCGTCCACGGTCGGCCACGACACGCGATTGCGCGACAGCCCGAACTCGTCGACGACCGCATCCGTGGCTCGCTCCACGGCCCCGAACAGCCGGCGGCGTGAGGCCGCATCGGATTCGAGGGCCAGCACGTCGGTGCGGTCGTAGTCCACGATCCAGGTCGAGGACGACGAACCGATCTCCACCAGATCGTCACGGAACTCGGTGACGGCGGAGGTCTCCTCCTCGGTCAGATCGCGTCCGGCGGATCGTCCGTTCGCCAGATCGTCGGCGGCGGCGACCAGGGCCGGGTCGAGGAGAAGACCGCGCCCCTGCTGCGGCGATGCCTCGATCAGGTCGAGCAGATTGCGCAGCTGCCCGCCCGGCGCCATGGATTCCAGCAGATCGTCGACGTCCAGGATTCGTCCATTGGCCGCCCGGGCCTTGGGCATCAGCAGCGACCACACGACAGTCGACGTGGCGGTGGGGTGATCGCCGGTCATCCGGGGCAGGAAGGTGGTGGCGCGGGCGATGGCGGAGTTGCCACGTTCGCCGTCGGAGTCAGTGCCCAGCAGTTGTACGCCGATGGGATAGACGCCGTCGGCACCGGTGATGGGCAGCTCGTCGACCGGGATGGACAGAGTGAAGGGGATCGACGCACCCGGGGCGACCGTGCCCAGCTCGGCGAACCGACCGGTCTCGACGATGCGCGTGCCGGCGAAGCCGCTGTCGGCCTCGGCCTCGACCTTCAGGGTCTGCCGGTCGGTGAACGGCGACTGGCGGATCAGCAGATAGGCCTGCACCTTGGTCCAGGTCTGCTGGCCGGTGTTGGTGATCTGGCCGGACAACTCGACGGTGCCCTTGCTGCCCAGGACGGACGGCGTCAGTCGCGTGATGATGACCGACAGCCCTGACTTCCCGGCCGCCTGCGCCTCGCCCACCGTGGCGACGAGAGGCAGGACGGCGGCGATCAGCAACGTCGCCAGCACACCACCCAAGGCCCTGCCACGACGTCCGGTCACCCCGACGATGCTAATGGACCGACGCACAGGGCTGAGAGGCCGCGGGCGTCTCGTAGAGTGTGTTCTTGTGCCTGGTGAGTCCCGTCCGTCGTCGTCGCTGTCGGTCCAACAGCGCGCCAGGATCGACCGGGCCCTCGATCAGGTGCGATTCCTCGATGACCTCGGGCGCGCGTTCACCGATGCCGGGCACGAGTTGGCCGTCGTGGGTGGTCCGGTCCGCGACGCCGTGCTGGGTCGCGCCGGAACCGACTGGGACTTCACGACGTCGGCACATCCGGACCAGATCGAGCAGATCGTGCAGCCGTGGGCCGAGGCGATGTGGGACATGGGCCGCGAGTTCGGGACGATCGGTCTGCGTCACGACGGCCACGACCTGGAGATCACGACGTATCGCAGCGATGCCTACGACGCGTCGTCACGTAAGCCCGAGGTGACGTTCGGCGACACGATCGAAGGGGATCTGTCCCGCCGCGACTTCGCGGTCAACGCGATGGCGATCCGGTTGCCGTCGCGTGAGTTCGTCGATCTGTTCGGCGGCCTGGACGACATCGCGGCCGGCCGGCTGCGGACGCCGGTCACCGCAGAGCAGTCATTCAGCGACGATCCGTTGCGGATGATGCGCGCCGCCCGCTTCGCCGCACAGCTGGACTTCACGGTCGCCGACGACGTGCGTGCGGCCATGACCGCGATGGCCGACCGCATCGAGATCGTCTCAGCGGAGCGGGTTCGGGTCGAGCTGGACAAGACGCTGATGTCCGATCATCCGGTCACGGGTCTGCGCCTGCTGGTCGACACCGGACTCGCCGAGCGGGTGCTACCCGAGTTGCCCGCGCTGATCCTGGAACGTGACGAGCACCATCGCCACAAGGACGTCTACGAGCACTCCCTGACGGTGCTGGAGCAGGCGATCGCCTTGGAGGACCGGTTGCCGGAGGGCGGTCCGGACCTGGTCAACCGCCTGTCCGCACTGCTGCACGACATCGGCAAGCCGAAGACCCGACGTTTCGTCGAGGGTGGAGCCGTGACGTTCCACCACCACGACGTCGTCGGGGCGAAGCTGGCCCGCAAGCGGCTCAAGGCCCTGCGGTACAGCAATGACGTGATCGATCAGGTCAGCAAACTGATCGAACTGCACCTGCGGTTCCACGGGTACGGATCAGGCGAATGGACGGATGCGGCGGTCCGACGGTACGTCCGCGACGCGGGTGACGAACTGCACCACCTGCACGTACTGACCCGGGCCGACTGCACGACGCGCAACGCCCGTAAGGCAGCCCGTCTGCAGCGCACGTACGACAGCCTCGAGGAGCGCATCGGCGTCCTGGCAGCCCAGGAGGAGCTGGACGCGATCCGGCCCGATCTGGACGGAACGCAGATCATGGAGATTCTCGGCATCGGTCCTGGTCGTGAAGTCGGCGAGGCGTACCGGTTCCTGCTTGATCTGCGCATGGACCGCGGTCCGCTGACGACCGAGCAGGCCACCGAAGCGCTACTCGCCTGGGCGGCCGCCCGTTAGTCTGATGGATCGACGAAGGACGGAGGCTTGAGCGTGCCGGGACACCTGGACGGACGGGTCGCTCGAGGCGAGCGCACGCGGCGCGCGATCGTCGATGCCCACACCGACCTGGTGCGTGAAGGTGTTCTGAAGCCGACGGCTCAGACAGTGGCGGATCGTGCCGGAGTCTCGGTCCGGGCGCTGTGGTCGAACTTCAACGACCTCGAGTCACTGTTGAGCGCTTCGGTGCAGCGGTGGTTGGAACTGGATCTGACCTGGTGGACTCCGGTGGGTCCGACCCTGCCGCTGGACGAGCGGATCGTCACGTTCTGCGAGCGGCGTGCCGTCCGGCTGGAGAACATGGCACCCGCTGCTCGGTCGGCCGCGCTGGGTGAGCCGTTCTCGGTGGCGTTGCGTGCATCGCGACGTCAGCACGTCGAGCGGTTGTTGTCCGATCTGGAGTACACCTTCTCGCCCGAACTCGGAGCGCGCGACGGAGTCGAGCCGCCCGGCTACCGAGATCTGTACCTGGTCGCGTCGTGGCCGGCGTGGAGTGTCATGGTCGACGACCTCGATCTGTCACACGACGAGGCCATCGAGGCCATGATCGAAGGCTTCCGCCGCGTCCTACGCCCCTGACAGACGGTCAGACCGGGAGGACGGTTGTTCCGTCCGCCGCGTGCGAGGCAAGGTGACGAAGATCCTCTGGGTCCGATGTGATGATCGTGCGGCCGGCGGCGAGGACGATCAGGTGGGCATCGACCACGTCCGAGGTGCCACTGTCCGCCAGGAGCGTTCCCACCGTCGCTGCGATCTCGGGTTCGAATGCCACGATGTCGCAGCCACGCAGGAAGCGGTGCAGTAGCGCCTGTCGTGGTGACCGGCTCACCTGAGCGACGACCGGAGCGGTCGTGACCGGTCGGTCGCCCAACTCCAGTTCGGCCTTCAGGCGCGCCCACGTCTGCAGATCACGTCGTTCGGCGGCGATCAGGGCTCCGGCGTCAAGAATGATCGACATGATCGGCACGGCGGTCGAGCGCTTCGGCGCGAGCCCGCGCCATGACGTCCTCAGGAATCGGACCGTACTCGGCCTCGAACTCGGCAACGGCCGCCAAGCCGTCCTCTACTGCCAGGGTCCGGCGCGCCGAGCGGGTCAGCCAGGCGGACACGCTGATGCCTTGTGCCTGGGCGGCTGCCACCACTCGGGTATGGACGTCCGGATCCATCGTGATCGCCACCTTCGGTGAAGGGTTTCCACGCGGCATGACTGAAGTCTACTACCACAGTAGGAGAGTTGAACTGGTTGTCGACAGTGTGCCGCACTGAGTGGGCGTTGACGACCGCGCCGACCGAGACCTGTGGAAAACGACGAACGGGCCGGCCCCGGTGGACCGACCCGTTCAGACGAGAAACGCTCAGCGCTCCTCGGTGCCTTCGATGAAGGCCTCGAGTTTGGCGCGGCCCAGGTCATCGGGGCGCTGCTCGGGCGGCGACTTCATCAGGTAGGACGAAGCGCTCAGCAGGGCGCCGCCGATGCCGCGGTCCTTGGCGATCTTGGCCGCACGAATGGCGTCGATGATGATGCCGGCCGAGTTGGGTGAGTCCCACACCTCGAGCTTGTACTCCAGGTTCAACGGCACGTCGCCGAACGCGCGACCCTCGAGGCGCACGTACGCCCACTTGCGGTCGTCGAGCCATGCGACGTAGTCCGATGGGCCGATGTGTACGTTCTTGTCCTCGACCTTGCCGGCCAGCGAACCCTGCAGGTTCGACGTCACGGCCTGGGTCTTGGAGACCTTCTTGGACTCCAGCCGCTCACGCTCGAGCATGTTCTTGAAGTCCATGTTGCCGCCGACGTTCAGCTGGTACGTACGGTCCAGCGCGACACCGCGGTCCTCGAACAGCTTGGCCAGCACGCGGTGCGTGATGGTGGCACCGACCTGGCTCTTGATGTCGTCGCCGATGATCGGGACACCGGCGTCCTCGAACTTCTTGGCCCACTCCGGATCCGACGCGATGAACACGGGCAGCGCGTTGACGAACGCGACACCGGCGTCGATGGCGCACTGGGCGTAGAACTTGTCGGCCTCCTCCGAGCCCACCGGCAGGTAGGAGACCAGGACGTCGGCCTGCGTGTCCTTGAGCACCTGGACGACATCGACCGGAGCAGCATCGGACTCGTCGATGGTCTGTAGGTAGTACTTGCCCAGACCGTCGAGGGTGTGACCGCGCTGAACCGTGATGCCCGTGGGCGGCACGTCGACGATCTTGATGGTGTTGTTCTCGCTGTTCTGCGTCGCCTCGGCCAGGTCGAAGCCGACCTTCTTGGCGTCGACGTCGAACGCGGCGACGAACTCG
>Ga0164243_10000615_pt1 | contig 63879 bp, 50 predicted proteins | sample OricompcompostOP_FD_108781 | JGI IMG/M metagenome (GOLD analysis project Ga0164243, IMG submission 108781) | Organic Plus compost microbial communities from Emeryville, California, USA - Original compost - Organic plus compost (OP) | ecosystem: Engineered > Solid waste > Mixed feedstock >... | reverse complement strand
GCCCGGGCGTTGAGGTCCACCTGGGCATGGCCGGCTCGAAAAGGGAGCCCCGGTCCGACAGGGGAGGAAGGCTGCGCGATCGCTCCCGCCCCGTGCCGTCCTTCATATAACCAATGTGGTTCTATATGTCAAGCCTTTTGTCTTTATCGTCACCCCAGCGAAAGCTGGCATGACGAACCGGGCAGGGCCTTGCGGATGCCGCCCGCCTCTCATCATGCCGGCATTGCCCCCTTCGTCATTGCGAGGGACCGCAGGTCCCGCGGCAATCCAGAGCCCCACATGCCGGCCCTGGATTGCTTCGTCGGCTTCGCCTCCTTGCAATAACGAAACATGGCCATCCCCCGGTTCCCATCCGACCTTCGCGTTTCTATCTTGCCGGAACGGGCGCAATTTCCGGGAAGGTGGGCGAATGGCGGACGGACAGCATCACGGCCTCCACGATCACGCGGCCCATCGGGTGAAGGACCCGGTGTGCGGCATGGCCGTGGATCCCGCCACGGCCCGATACCGCACGGAGCATGGCGGAGTGACGCATGTGTTCTGTTCCGCCGGCTGCAAGGCGAAGTTCGAGGCGGAGCCGGAGCGCTATCTCGCCGGAGACACCGCCGCGCCGCCGCCTTCCGCGCCCGAAGGCACCGTCTGGACCTGCCCGATGCATCCGGAGATCCGGCGGCCGGGGCCGGGAAGCTGCCCGATCTGCGGCATGGCGCTGGAACCGCTGCTGTCGACGGCGGATGCCGGGCCCAATCCCGAACTGGCCGACATGACCCGGCGCCTGTGGATCGGCTTCGCGCTGGCGCTGCCGGTGTTCCTGCTGGAGATGGGATCGCACCTGATCCCGGCGCTGCATCACCTCGTCCCTGCCCGGGTCTCGATCCGGCTGCAATTCGTGCTGGCGACACCGGTGGTGCTCTGGGCCGGCTGGCCGTTCTTCCAGCGAGGCTGGGCCTCGCTCGTCCATCGCAGGCTCAACATGTTCACCCTGATCGCGATGGGCACGGGTGTGGCCTGGGCCTACAGCGTGGCCGCGGCCCTGGCGCCGGGCCTGTTTCCCGCAGCCTTCCGGGGGATGGACGGCACGGTCGCGGTCTATTTCGAGGCCGCCGCGGTCATCACCGTGCTGGTCCTGCTCGGCCAGGTGCTCGAGTTGCGCGCCCGCGAGCGGACCTCGGGCGCCATCCGCGCCCTGCTCGACCTCGCGCCCAAGACGGCGCGGCGCATCGGCGCAGGCGGCGCGGAGGAGGACATACCGCTCGACGCCGTCCATATCGGCGACCGGCTGCGGGTCCGCCCCGGGGAGACGGTGCCGGTGGACGGGATCGTGGAGGACGGCCGATCCTCGCTCGACGAATCCATGATAACCGGCGAATCCATGCCGGTGACGCGCGCGGCCGGGCAGCCCGTGGTGGGCGGCACGCTGAACCGGACGGGCGCGCTCGTCATCCGTGCCGAGAAGGTCGGGCGCGACACGATGCTGTCCCGCATCGTGCAGATGGTCGCTGATGCGCAGCGCTCCCGCGCGCCGATCCAGCGCATGGCCGACCGGGTGGCGGGCTGGTTCGTGCCGGCCGTCATCCTGGTCGCGCTTCTCGCCTTTGCCGCCTGGGGCATCTGGGGGCCGGAGCCGCGCTTCGCCCATGGGCTGATCGCCGCCGTCTCGGTGCTGATCATCGCCTGCCCCTGCGCGCTGGGGCTGGCGACGCCGATGTCGATCATGGTCGGCATCGGCAAGGGCGCCGGCGCAGGCGTGCTGATCAAGAACGCCGAGGCGCTGGAGCGGATGGAGAAGGTCGACACGCTGGTGGTGGACAAGACCGGGACGCTGACCGAAGGCCGCCCGGCCGTCACCCGCATCGTCGCCGCTCCCGGCTTCGCCGAGGAGGAGCTGCTGCGCCTCGCCGCCGGAGTGGAGCGGGCCTCGGAGCATCCGCTGGCGCTGGCGATCGTCGCGGCGGCCGAGGCGCGCGGCATCGCCATCCCGCCGGTCGCGGAGTTCGATTCCCCGACCGGCAAGGGCGCGCTCGGCACGGTGGAAGGCCAGGCGATCGTGCTGGGCAACGCCGCCTTCCTGCGTGAGAACGGCATCGATGCGTCGGCCCTGGCCGAGCAGGCCGATGCCCTGCGCCATGACGGCGCGACCGCGATCTATGCCGGGATCGCGGGCCGGGCGGGCGGGATCTTCGCCATCGCCGATCCGATCAAGCCCACCACGCCCGAGGCGCTGGAGGCGCTGCATGCGGAAGGCATCCGCATCGTCATGCTGACCGGCGACAACCACACCACGGCCGAAGCGGTCGCCCGTCGGCTGGGGATCGACGAGGTGGAAGCCGATGTCCTGCCCGACCGGAAGAGCGCCGTGGTCGCGCGGCTGAAGGCCGAGGGCCGCGTGGTCGCGATGGCGGGCGACGGGGTGAACGACGCGCCCGCGCTCGCGGCCGCCGATGTCGGCATCGCCATGGGATCGGGCACCGATGTCGCGATCGAAAGCGCGGGGGTGACGCTGCTCAAGGGCGACCTGACCGGCATCGTGAAGGCCCGCCGCCTGTCGCAGGCGACCATGCGCAATATCCGCCAGAATCTGGTCTTCGCCTTCATCTACAACGCGGCCGGTGTCCCGGTGGCGGCGGGCGTGCTCTATCCCTTCTTCGGGCTGCTGCTCTCCCCGGTCATCGCCGCGGCGGCGATGGCGCTGTCCTCGGTCAGCGTGATCGGCAATTCCCTGCGGCTGAGGGCGGCGGATATCTGAGCGGGCTCAGTTGATCGTCCTATCGCGCAGCGCGATTTGCCGTGCAGAAATCGTCATTGCGAGGAGGCGAAGCCGACGAAGCAATCCAGGGCGGAACGCGGGACCCTGGATTGCTTCGGGGCCTTGCCCCTCGCAATGACGAGGTCGGCGCAACAACCCCACCCAGACCCATTCGTCATTCGACGAGAAAATGGCTATTACGGTTATTTATATTGACATTTAATCGCCAATATAGCACAAGCATCTCATGCCCTTCCACAGCCCCGCCCGCTCAATGCCGCTTCGCCTCCACCCGGACCTCGCGGATTTCGACGCCCTTCCCGCCCGTTCCGGCCAGGTCAAGCAGGGGAATCTCCCCCTGCCGGCCGATCGCCGTGTCCACCCGGGAGAAGGCCAGCTCGGCCAGTTCGCGCGATCCGGCTTCCTGCCCGTCTATCGCCAGCGCCAGCCGGTGCGAGCCGTCCTGCCGCCGGGCCATGCTCACGGCCAGCCGGTGCTCTCCGGCAGGCAGGGGAGCGGCGGAGGCGATCTCGATCGCCTGGCCGGCGATGTGCGAGGGGCGGTAGACCAGCCGCACGCGCCCTTGCTCGACGAACAGCCCCCATCCGCCGAACCTGTCGCCCCGCACGATCACCGGCACGCTAGCCCCCGGCCGCGAGACCGAGAGATCGGCGGTCACGCTCCATTCCGCGCCCAGCTCCGGGAAGGCCTGGGCGGGGAAGATCGTGCTGGAAGGATAGAACACGAACCGTTCGCCGCCATCGAAGGCGCTGGGCCGGAGGCGGGAGGAAAAGCGCGAGATGAAGCTGTCGTCCACCGGCAGGACCTTGTTGCGCGCAGCCTCCTCCGTGAAGGCCCGCTTCATCTCCTCCAACCGCCGGGGCTCCTTGTCCGCCAGGTCGTGCGCCTGGGAGAAGTCATCCGCCACATGATAGAGTTCCCAGTCGTAATCCGGCTGCAGATATTCCACGGCCCAGGGCATCCGCCGGGGCGTGGTCGCAGCCACCCAGCCGTCCTGGTAGAAGGCCCGATTGCCGAGCATCTCGAAATACTGGCTGTGCCGCCGGGAAGGCGCGGCGCCCGAACGGAAGCTGTAGGCCATGCTGATCCCGTCGATCGGCTGCTGCTCCACCCCGTCGATCACCGGGTCCGGCTCGATCCCCGCGAGCTGGTACAGCGTTGGCGCGATGTCGATGACATGGTGGAACTGCGGGCGGACCTCTCCCTTCGCCTCGATCCCCGCCGGCCAGGACACGACCAGGCCGTTGCGGGTGCCGCCGAAATGCGAGGCGACCTGCTTGCTCCACTGGAAGGGCGAATTCATCGCCCAGGCCCAGCCCACAGCGGGAACGGGCTGGGATTCCGGGCCGCCGATCAGATCGGAATGCGCCAGATCATCCTTCCGGGTGTCGCTCTGGTTGTACATCGTGATCTCGTTGAATTCGCCGTGGAGGCTTTCGGCGGCCGCGCCATTGTCCCCCTCGATGAACAGGATCAGCGTGTTGTCGAACCGGCCCGAGCGCTTCAGTTCGTCCACGATCCGGCCGAACTGGTCGTCCGAGAAGGCGAGCATCGCGGCATAGGCTTCCATCAGCCGGGCGCTGAACCGCTTCTCCTCCTCGGTCAGCGAGGACCAGGCGGGGATCTGTGGCGGCCGCGGAGTCAGTTCAGTGCCCGGCGGAATGGTGCCGGTTTCGAGCTGCCGGCGATAGGTCTTCTCCCGGATCGCATCCCAGCCTTCATCGAACCGGCCCCGGAAACGATCGAGCCATTCCTGCGGCGCCTGGAGCGGCGCATGGGCCGTCCCCGGGGCGTAATAGAGCAGGAAGGGAGCCCCTGCGCCGAGGCTCTGCTGCTTCCTGAGCCAGTCGATCGCGTGATCGGCCAGGTCCTTCTCCAGGATGTACCCCCGCTCTTCCGGCACGGGCACCTGGTTGCGGTTCTCGATCAGGGCGGGGAAGAACTGGTTGGTCTGGGAACCGTTGAAGCCGTAGAAATAATCGAAGCCGAAGCCGTTCGGCCAGCGGTCGAACGGGCCGAGCGGGGAATCCTCCCACAGCGGCGTATTGTGGTTCTTGCCGATCCAGGCCGTGTGATATCCGTGCAGGCCCAGCACCTTGCCGATGGTCGCCGCCGTCCGGGGCATGACCGAGGTATAGCCGTCGCGGTCCAGGCTCATATTGCCGATGGCGCCCATATTCACCGCATGGTGGTTGCGCCCGGTCAGCAAGGCGGCCCGGGTGGGCGAGCACATAGCCGTGGTGTGGAACTGCGTATATCGCAGGCCGCCATCCGCCAGCCGATCCAGATTGGGGGTCGGGATCAGGCCGCCGAAGGTGCTGCTCGATCCGAAGCCCACATCGTCGGTGAGGACGATCAGGATGTTCGGCGCATTCGCCGGGGCGGAAGGCGGGGTGGGGTAATGCTCCCACTGCCGCGCCGGGGGCATCGCCGCGCCCTCCCGCGCGGCCGCCGGATTCGCCGCCAGCGCCGCGGCGGAAACGGCCCACAGCAGGCCCGCCGCCAGCGCGCCCCTGCTCCGCCTCGCCCGATGGTTCGTCATGCTACGCCTTTCCCCTCATGCAGCACCGGGCTCGGCCGGCGGTCTGGGATGCGGCCCGGCCCATGCGGAGGCGCGGGCCGCATCGCAGCTCAGAATTCGAAGCCGATCGAGAAGATCGCCTGGCGCGGGGCGATATAGGTCTCGAAGCCCTGGGCGCTGCCATAGGGATCCGAGAAGCGCGAGTTCACGCCGTTCACGTCGAACAGGTTGGAAACCGACGCCGAGAAGTAGATCGGCGTCTTCTCCAGCGCATAGCGCGCATAGAGATTCACCGTCTGGTAGGATGGGGTGAGATCGTAGAACGGATCGTTGAACACCCGGTAGAAGAACTTGCCGCGATAGAGATATTGCGCCCGCGCGGTGAGTTCGCCCGGCCCGACCTTGTGGGTGAAGGTCAACGCCGCGGTTCCCTGGAAGCCCGGCAGCTTGGGGATGTCGTTGCCGTTGATGTTGGAGCGGACGGATTCGCGCACCAGGGCAGCGGCATAATAGTTCGACCAGAACAGCCAGTCGGGATAGCCGGCGGCATTCTGCGCATCGGATGCGGCCGCGGGATCGAGCGCGAGGTAATCCTTGTTGAACTCCCCGCCCAATGCGGCGGCGCTGCCTTCGAATTTCAGGCTGTCCGTGATCAGCCAGGACCCCTCCAGCTCGACGCCGTAGATCTTGGCGCCCGGGGCGTTGGCCGTGCCCTCGCCGTAGAGGACCGCGTCCTCGTCGAGGAACTGCATATTGTGATAGTCGTAATAGAAGGCGGAAGCGTTGAGTTGCACCGTATTGCCGAAGAAGCGGTTCTTGGAGCCGATCTCGAACGAATTCACGGTTTCCGGTTCATAGGTGGGCTTAATGCCCGTTTCCCAGCCGAGCGCATAATAGGAGCTGTTGCCGCCCGCCGCCGCGCTGTTGATGCCGCCCGGCTTGAAGCCGCGCGTGTAGCTGGCATAGACCATGTTTTCCGGCGTCAGCTTGTATTCCAGCGCGAACTTGCCGGTCCATTCCGTGGTGCTGAGGCCCTCGGTCGGGGTGGGCTGGAGATAGGGCCCGGAAGTGTAATCGGCCGTATCGCTGTTGCTGGCCGACTTGCCGCTATATTTGTCGTGATTGTAACGGATACCGGCCGTCACGCTGAATTGCGGCGTGATTTCGTAAGTGCCTTCGAAATAGGCGGCCCAGGCCTCGCGCTTGATCGAGGAAAGCTCGGCATAGGTGATGTAGGCCAGCGCAGGATCGTTGTAGGGCGTGTCCACCGGCAGGACAGGGCGCACAAGATTGTCGTCGCTACCCCGATATTCGAGGATATACTGGTCGTTGGTGGATTCGAGATAGACGCCGCCCACAATCCAGTGGAACGGCCCGTCGCCGTTGGAGGCGATGTTGACCTCCTGAGTCCAGCTCTCCGTATCGCTGGTCCAGGTCGCGGTATGGTCGTAAGTGTAGCCGCCATAGACCAGCGGGTTGTAGGTCAGGTCGTAGAACAGGTCGGCGGTGAGGCCGTCGCTGTCCCAGGCCTGGTCGCTGTGCAGCTTCTGATAGCTGGTGATCGACTTGATCGTGGCGAAATCCACATCGAGCGCGACCACGCCGTAATAGAGATTGGTATTGACGACCGAACGAGCCGGATAATCCTGCGACAGGATGCGCGGATCGCTGATCGGGTCCATCACGTTCTTCTGGGCCGGCCCATGCGTGTTGCTGTCATACTGGATGGTGGCCAGCTTGACGGTGAGATTGTCCACCGGCTTCCACAGCATCATGGCCTTCCAGCCGGTCTCGTCCGCATCGTCGAGCTCGTATTTGTCGTAGCCTTCCACGCCGGTGGCGTAGGCATAGCCGTCATGCTCGTAGTGCTGGGCGGTGACGCGGAAGGCCAGCGTCTCGCCCACCGGAAGATCCATCGCGGCGCTGGTCTTGATCAGGTTGTAATTGCCCAGCCCCGCCTCGGCGCTCAGGCCGAACTTGCCCAGCACGGGCTCGCGCGAGACGACGTTGATCGTGCCGCCGGTGGATCCCTGCCCGAAGGTGGTGCCCTGCGGGCCGCGCAGCACTTCGACCTGGCTCACGTCGATGAAGGCCGCGTTGGCGGCGATAGAGTTGAAGATGTAGACCCCGTCGACGTGATAGGAGACGCCGGGCTGGGTGTTGGTGTTCTCCGGCGTTTCGGAGCCGATGCCGCGGATCGTGATGATCCGCTCCGCCCCGCCGCTCTTGGCCACCACCAGCCCCGGAACCGCCCCGTTCAGCCCGGTGATGTCGGTGATGTTGCCCTGCGCCAGCGTTTCCGCCCCGATCGCGGTGGCCGACAGCGATGCGTCCTGCAGGCTGACATCGACCTTCGCCGCGGTAATGACGATCTCCCCGAACGAATCCGCCGATGCGGCGGCCGCTTCCTCTTCCGCGCTGGCGACGCCCGGCATCAGGACCGAGAGAGAGGCCCCGGCCAGAAGATATCTGTGTTTGCGAACGAGTTTGCTGATCATCTCACGATCCCCTGAATGGCTCTGCCCCGGCAGGGTCCCCTCATTGCCTTGTTCTCAGCCCCCGGTTGGCCCGGGGCGCCATGCGGTGCATTGAGCCATCAAGGGGCGATCCAATCTTGAGGAGTCGCGTAGAACTTGTTGACGGGCTGGCGCGCGGGCACGCTTGCGCGGGCGGCTGTTGCCGGCTTGCCTCACCTGCTGCCCCTGCCGTTCCCTTCCCGCATGGACGGCGGTTCCTCGATTCGTGCCTCGAACACTAATTCTGCACGGATGGCCAAGACCGGGCTCACCGCAGCATGCGATAGGGTTTGGGCGACCGATGGCATTGGCCGATGAAGGAGTGCTGCCCCATGTCCGCGACCACGTCCGCGACCACCGAAATGGAACTCGTGCGCACCGATGCCGCCTGGCGCGGCGACGAACTTTCAGCAAGGCAGGACTGGATCTACCTGCTGTCGGACGAACAGATCGCCGAACTCGAGGAACTGGGCCGCCGCTTCATGGAGGAGGACCCCGACCTGCGCCACGTGGCGCGGGAGGACTATCCCCTGAACGCCTGCGCCGAGGCCGTGGCGGAATGGGGCCGCGACGTGGATTACGGGCGCGGCTTCGTGCTGGTGCGCGGCCTGCGGACCCACCTCTATTCGGACGCGCTGTCAGCCGCGATCTATTACATCCTGGGCCTGCACATGGGCGACCCCATCCGCCAGAACGAGATGGGCGACCTGATCGACCATGTCTATGCCACCTCGGACAAGACGATGGACGATCCCACCGCGCTTTCGGCCAAGGTGCGCGACAAGCTGGTCTATCATTCCGACAGCTCGGATATCGTGGCGCTGATGTGCCTGCGCCCGGCGAAGTCCGGCGGCGCGTCCTGCCTGGTCTCCGGGGCGCAGATCTACAACGAGATCGTGAAGCGCCGCCCCGACCTGGCCCCGCTGCTGCTCGAGCCCTTCCACTGGGACTGGCGCAGGCAGGACCACGGAGCGCCCGCCAACACCTACACCTCGCCGATCGTAAGCATGAAGGACGGGGTGTTCAGCATGTATGCCGGATCGCTCTATATCCTCACGGCGCAGGATTATCCCGAAGTGCCCCGCATCACCGCCGAGCAGATCGAAGTGCTCAAGCTGTTCGACGACATCACTTACGAGCCCGGCATGGCGATCGAGATGGATTTCCGCCCCGGGGACATCCAGTGGCTTTCGAACTATGCCGCGCTCCATGCGCGGACCTCGTTCCAGGATTATCCCGAGCCCCAGCGCCGCCGGCATCTGCTGCGGCTCTGGCTGCACCGCGCTTCAGGGCGCCCGGTGGTGGAAGGCTTCGGCAAGAACGGCGTCGTCCAGCATCGCGACCGGCCGCGCGACGGCGGCGAGGAACACCCGGACGCGCGGTTCCACGTCGTCCCGCTTTCGGTTCCCCGCCTGATTTCCTGACCGGCGGCCGGCTTCAGGGCGCCGGATAGCTTCCCGCGAAGGCGAGCTGCGAAAGCGGGAGTCGGCCCGAAGGCCCTTCGCGCTCCCGCAGGCCTTCCGGGAGAGTCGCGGGATCGCCGATCCGCCCCACCGCGACCGCCGCCTCGATCCGGAAGCCTTCGGGCACCGCCAGCGCGGAATAGGCCTTGTCGAAATCGATCCCGGTCATGCCGTGGACATGCAGCCCGTCATGGGTCGCCTGGAGCGCCAGATACCCCCAGGCGGCGCCGGCATCGAAGGAATGGCTGTGCGATTCCGCCTTCGGCGTGCCATCGGGATTGCGCATATAGCGGTCGGACAGGACGAAGATCAGCCCGGACGCGCTTTCGGCCCAGCTCCGGTTGAAGGGGATCAGAAGATCCAGGAACCGCTCCCAATCCGCGCTTCCCCGCAAGGCGTAGAGGAAACGCCAGGGTTGGGCATTGAACGCGGAAGGTGCCCAGCGAGCGGCCTCGAACAGCCGCAGGATATCGCCCTCCTCCAGCAGGCTCCCGTCGAAGGCGCGGGGCGACCAGCGGCGGATGAAGACGTCTTCGATCGGATATTCGGCCTTGCGAATGGCATTGTCAGTCATGGTCTTCCCGGGTTTCCTGTCGTTCCAGCATCGAAAGGACGGTTTCGCAGTCCTTCACGTCGGCGAAGTTGATCCGCATGTTGAGCAGCGCGGCGTTATGCTCCGCATCGCTCACCGCCGCCATGGCGTCGGCAAGCAGGATCACCTTGTAGCCGCGCATATAGGCATCACGCCCGGTGCTTTCGCAACAGACATTAGTCAGCGTGCCGACAATCAGCAGCATTTCGATGCCCCGTTCCTCCAGCACCCGTTCCAACTGGCGCGCCGGGCAGGCGAAGGCACTATAGCGATATTTGTCGAGCACGAGATCGCCGGCCTTCGCGTCCATCGCGGGGTGGAGGCCATGGGCGGCCGCACCCAGCATCATCGCCTCCATCGCCTGCCGCACGCGCGGATCGGAACGGTCATACTGCCAGGGCGCCATCGCGAGCGGCGGATCGTCGCTCACCGTCTGGCGGGTCCAGACCACGGTTCCGCCCGCCTTGCGCATCGCATCCGCGAGCCGATTGACCGCAGGGATGATGTCCACCGCATGGGGATTGCCGAAGACTTCTCCGGGCGAAACGAACACCGCCTGCATGTCGATCACCACCACAGCCGAGCGGGCAGGATCGATCATGGTGAAGCTGTTGAGGTATTTTCCCCGCTCCCGGGCCCAATCGGGCAGGTCGATCCTATGCATCCGCGCTTTCCGGAAAGGCGATGGAACGGGAATAAGCCTGCCATCGCTGCATCTCCTCCCGCAACCGGTCCGTCTGGCCTTCGGCGTAATGCAGCGCGTCCTTGCCCAACAGCAGGTGCATCGGTGGCTCCGGCTCATCGAGCGCGGCGATGATCGCCGCGGCGGCGCGGGCGGGATCGCCCTTCTCCCTACCCTGCCCGCTGGTCAGCGAACGCCGGGCGAAATGGGCCGTGTCCTCATAGGCGGCGATGTCCTTGGCCGCGATCCGTAGCGATCCACCGGCGAAGTTGGTGCGCATGCCGCCCGGCGCCACATTGGTCACGCGGATGCCCATCGGCCCCACTTCCTGCGCCAGCGTCTGCCCGATGCATTCCAGTGCGTATTTGCTTGCACCGTAGATCGCGGTTCCGGCCCAGGGCGCGAGACCGCTGACCGAGGTGATGTTGACGATCTGCCCGGCGCCCCGCGCCCTCATATAGGGCAGAACCGCCTGGATCATCGCCACCGCGCCGAACACATTCACCTCGAACAACGCCCGCATCTCGTCCATCGAGACTTCCTCGATCGCGCCCACGAGGCCAAAACCCGCATTGTTCACCAGCCGGTCGATCCCGCCCAGCTTCTCCTCCGCCGAGGCGGCGATGCGCGAGGGAGCACCTTCCTCATCGAAATCAAGCACTTCGGCAAAGGATCGCCCAGGGGCAAGCGCGGCAAGGGCGGCGCAGCCTTCCGCGCTGCGCGAAGTGCCGAACACCGCATCTCCCCGCGCGAGGGCCGACTGGGCGAGTTCCCGCCCCAGCCCGCCGCCAATTCCCGTGATAAGCCAGCTTGTCATGATAGGATGCCCCTGTCTGCACGCTCCACGATCTCTACGCCTGCTGCCGACACGCGCTTTGCATGACGAGCCGCAATTATTGTCCGCAGGCGCACGAGGCCGGGAGCCGGTTGCCGCCGGGATCTCCATGATGCTGATGACGGGCGGTGAAAGGAGACGGACCCGATGGCAGTTCAGGTTACGGGATCGATCAATGTCGACTTGATCCAATCGGTCGATGCCTTGCCCAAGCCCGGGGAGACCGTGCTGGCGCGACGGTCCGCGAGACTTCCGGGAGGCAAGGGCGCGAACCAGGCCGTCGCCGCCGCGCGGATGGGAGCCGCCACCCGGATGATCGCGGCGGTGGGCGCGGACGATGCGGGCCGTTGGATGGCGGAACAGCTTTCCGCAGAAGGCATCGATATCCGGGGCGTGGCCACCTTGGCCGACAGCCCTACCGGCACCGCTTATATCGCAGTGGACTCGGCGGGCGAAAACCAGATCATCGTTGCTTCCGGCGCGAATGCGGGGCTTTCGCCGGACAGGATCGGGGCGATGATGCCCGACACACGCGTGCTGCTTGCCCAACTCGAAATCCCGGTCGAGACGGTGCGCGCCTGCTTCACCGCGCCGGACGCGCGCAGTTGCATCCGCATCCTAAATGCGGCGCCAGCCTTGCCGGAAGTAGCCGCTCTGTTCGGGGAAACCGATATATTGATCGTCAACCAACACGAGCTGGCGCTTTATCTGGACCGTGCGGAGCCGATCCGCGATGTGCGGGACGCGCTGGCCGCACGCGACCTCCTCACCCGCGAAGACCAGGCGGTGGTGGTGACGCTGGGCGCACAGGGCGCGGTGGCGGTGCGCCGGCAGAGCCATTTCCACGCGCCGGGCCTGCCGGTGGAGCCCGTGGACACCATCGGGGCCGGCGATTGCTTCTGCGGCGCGCTCGCCGCCCTGCTGGACGCCGGGCAGGCGCTGGAGGAAGCCCTTCCCTTCGCCAATGCGGCGGCTGCGCTGTGCACGCAGAAGCAGGGCGCGATTCCCGCCATGCCCAGCCGGGCGGAAGTGGCGGCGCTGGTGTCGCGCAGGAGCGCGCCGACCAAATTAATATGCGCGCCTGATCAAGATCGGATCGGCACGGACAATAATCTCTCCCTGAATCCAGGAACACGGGACACATGGACATGAGCGCATATGGGATGACCCCCTTCGGGCTGCCTTCCGACACGGGCGGGAAGGATCTGGGCGTATTCCTGCCCATCGCCAATGGCGGCTGGATCATCTCGAAGAACAAGCCGGAGATCGACGGTTCCTATGACTATTGCCGCGACGCTGCGGTGCTCACGGAAAAGCACGGGCTCGACTTCGCGATGGCCATGGCGAAATATCGCGGCTTCGGCGGAGAGACCCATCATTGGGATTCCCAGCTCGATTCCTACCTCACCATCGCCGGGGTGGCCGAAGCTACCAAGCGGGTGAAGGTGTGGGGCACGATCCACACCTTGCTGCAGAATCCCGGCGTCGTCGCCAAGATGGTCGCCACGCTGGACCAGATCAGCCACGGCCGCGCGGGGCTCAACGTCGTGACTGGTTCCTACAAGGACGAGTTCGCCCAGATGGGCGCATGGCGGGACGATGTGAACCACGACGAGCGCTACGACCTCGCCTATGAGTGGGTTCGGGCGATCAAGGCATTGTGGACCGAGGATTCGGTCACCATGCACGGCAAGTATTTCCAGCTGGAGGATTGCCGCTCGCTGCCCAAGCCCTCGAGCCGCCCGTTCCTCGTCTGCGCGGGCACCTCGAAGAAGGGCATGCGCTTCACCTCGTCCGAGATGGACGCGATCTTCCTTTCAGGCGGCACGCACGAGGAATTGAAGAAGGCCAGCGACGCCGCCAAGGCGGACGCCGCCGAGCTGGACCGCAACGTCCGCACCTATTCGATGATGACCGTGATCTTCGGCGAAACCGATGCCGAAGCGCAGGAGAAGGCCCAGGCCATCCGCGAAGGCTTCGACGAAGGGGCGCTGCACGGCATGATGCGCGCCTATGGCTTCCTGGACAGTGAGATCGGCAAGGAGAACGACTTCACCCGCCACAGCCGGGCCGGCTTCATGGCCTCGCATGTAGAAGGCACTCCCGACACGGTCATCGACTATCTCACCGACTTGTTCGCGATTTCGGGCACCGACGGCCTGATGCTGATCTTCGACGACTACATGAAGGGTATCCCGACCTTCGGCGAGAAGGTCCTGCCCGTCCTGCGGGAGCGCTTCCCCAGCAACGTGGCGGAACTGACCGATGCCTGAGCTGGCCGAACCCGCCCTGCCCTGTGTCGATCCGGCTGCGCTTCCGGACATGATCCAGCCCGATCGTACTGCCCTGATCGTGGTGGATATCCAGGTCGATTTCGCCGCCCCCCACGGCTTGCTCGGCCGGCTGGGCGTCGATCTAGCCGAGGCCGAGATAGTGATCGACCGGATAGAGGGCCTGATCGCCGCCGCGCGAAAGGCGGGCGCCTCGATCGGCTTCATGCGCGTGATCACCGCGCCGGAAACCGATTCCGTGGCGTTGAAAACCTATATGGAACGCAGCGGCCAGCCGGGAGGTGAAGCGATCTGTCGCGTGGATGACGGAGGCGCGGACTATTATCGCGTGAAGCCGGAACCGGGCGATATCGAGATCGCCAAGCTGCTGTTCGACAGCTTCCACGGCACCGACCTGGAAGAGCAATTGCGCGCGCGCGGAGTAGACACTCTGGTGGTGACCGGCCTCACCACCGATTGCTGCGTCGACGCCACGGTGCGCGCCGCGTTCCATCGCAATTTCCATGTCTTCGTCGTTTCCGATGCTTGCGCCGCCTACGAGCCGGCCATGCATGACAGCACGCTCGATGTGCTGCGCAAGAACTGCGCCCTTCTCACCACCAGCGAGGCGGTGGCGGCTGCCTGGGCGGCGTGACGCGGGGATGGGGCCGCCCGACGCCGCGGAGCTGAAGCGCCGCCAGACGGGAGTCCTCATCGCGGCGACCACCGGCAGCGTCCTTTGCACCACGGCCTCGGTCCATGCCGTGTTCGGCACCTTCCTGGTTCCGCTCTCGGAAACTTTCGGCTGGACCCGCGCCAGCATCTCGGTGGTTCTGGCGATCCTCTCGGCCGCGAGCGCCATCGTCTATCCGCTCGCCGGGCGATATGCGGATACGCATGGCACACGGCGTATGGTGCTGGCGGGCAATGTCCTGTTCGCGCTCTCGGTCGCCGCGCTGGCGCTGACCAACGGCAGCCTGCTGCAGTTCTATCTCACCTTCCTCGCGATCGGCATATTCGGCGCCTTCCCCAGCACCTCGATATTCTCGAAGCTGGTGGCGGAATGGTTCCGCGAGAACCGGGGAACCGCGCTGGGAGTCAGCGCGGGGCTGGGCAACGGGATCGGCTCGGTGCTGATGCCGGTCGTGGCCGCCTTGCTGATCTCAGCGGCGGGATGGCGCGCCGGCTATCTCGGGATCGCAGGGCTGATCCTGCTCATCGGCTTTCCGGTCTTCTTCTTCCTGCTCCGCGATGCGCCGGGCTTCGCTGAGCCCGCCGCCGGGGCAGCGGAAGAGAGTGCCGTGGAAGGCTTGTCCTTGCGCGAGGCCGCCCATCTCCCGGCATTCTGGCTCATCATGATCGCCATTGCGTCGGGCGGCGGCATCTCCACTGCTGTGCTCAGCCACGTCGTGCCTATCGTGGGAGAGCACGGCTTCGACCTGGCTACGGGAACGGCGGTGGTCAGCGTGTTCGCGCTTGTCGGATCACTCTGGCAGATCGCGACCGGGCGCCTGCTCGACATCGCCAGCGGCCCCCGTATCGTCGTGCCGATGTATGGCCTGGCCATCGTGGGACTGGGGCTGCTCGAATTCGGAACCGCGCCTGCATGGCTGATCCTGGGCGGAATCTGCCTGGGAATCGCATTGGGATCGCAGTTCGGATCGCTTCCCTTCTTCATCGCCCGTTATTTCGGACTGCGCCACTTCGGCGCCATTCTGGGCATCATGTATTCGGCGGTGATCGCCGCGCAAGGCATCACGCCGGTGCTGCTCGACGCGAGCTTCGACGCGCTTGGCACCTATCGCAGCGCGATGCTTGCGGGGATCGGCATCATGGCCTGCGGCAGCCTGTTGCTGCTGCTCCTGCCTTCCTACCGGACGGAGGCGAACCTTGCCGATCCCGGCGGATTGGTCGTCCATTGAATTGCCGGCGCGGGGCGCCATCGCCCCGCCACTCCCCCACCGCCTGCCAAGTCGCAGGGCGCGGAGCGTCAAGACAGCTTCCCTCCTTTGCCATCATTCTGCCGGCAAGCTTCGTGTAGGAAGATTCGTTCCATGAAATATAACGGGCGGCTCAAATTTCTCGTGCTGGGGGCGTTCAGCCTGCTCTTCTTCATGCTGAATGCCTGCACCTTCAACGGGCTGGGCGTGATCCTCCCTTACATGGTGGAGGAAATGGGATGGGCCTGGGCCGTCGCGGGGCTGGGCTTCACCTTTCTCGGCATCGCCTGCGGCCTTTCGAGCCTGGCGCCCGCGCTTTCGATCCGCCGCTTCGGCTTGGCCAGGACCATCCTGATGGGTGGCGTGGTGCTGATGGCCGGCTTCTCCTGCATGGCTCTGGCGCAAGGCGCGCTTGCCTATTTCATCGGCACGATCCTGCTGGGCATCGGCTTCTCGCTTTGCGGCACGACCGGGGGGGTCAACGTGATCTCCCACTCCTTCCGCCGCCAGTCGACCGCGATGGGTATCTACTTCACAGCCGGCGGCCTGGGCGCAGTGGCGGGGCCGCTGATCGCCTATGGAACGCAGGAACTGACCGGGGAATGGCGCTATTACTGGATGGGCGCCGCGGTGGCCGCGATCGTCCTCTCCGTCTTCGCCGCGCTGGTCACGGCCAACCGGTCCGGCACGGAGGAGAAGGAACGCGCGAAGAAAAGCGCCGCCAACCAGACCGGCTGGGCCGCGCGCGACGCGTTCGGCACGATCCAGTATTACATCATCGTCGGCGCCTACACGGCGTTCCTGCTGATCAACACCACGGTTCACGGCTTTGCCGTGCAGCATTTTTCCGAAACGGGGCTGACGATGGGCAGCGCGGCTTCGGTGATGAGCGCGATCGCCCTGATCGGCGCGATGGGTTCCGCCGTGGCCGGTGTCGCGGGCGAGAAGATCGGCCCACGCGAGCTCACCATGCTGGCGCTGGGCTCGACCGTGGTCGGCGTGCTGGCGCTGATCATGGGCGGGAACTGGCTGACCATTCCCCTGGCGGTCGTGGGGCTCGGTATCGGCTTCGGCTTTTGCTATGTCGGCACCGCGATGCTCATGCTCGACATGTTCGGCAAGCGCTCCAACCTGGAGCTTTATTCGACCATGAGCCTGATCTCCACCGTCGCCGCGATCGGGCCGGCGCTGGGCGGCGTGGTACGCGACGAACTGGGCAGCTTCTCGCTGGTCTTCGTGGGCTGCGCCGCGCTGGGCTTCGTCTTCCTCGTCGCGCTGTTCGGCATGCACCGCCCGGTGCAGCCCCGGCAGCGTGAAGAGGCGAAATCAGTAGTGGCCGCATAAGCCATGGCCGCCGATCCCTACACGCCAAGTGCAGCATCGTTCGCCGATCCGTCGCTCGCCCCATATCCGATCACCGAGCAGGAGCGCGAGGCGATCGCCGCCGCCATCGATCGCGACGAACTTGTCGAGCTTGCGCTCGAGCTGGGCAATATCCCCAGTCGCTCGCGCGAAGAGGCAGCGTCGGCGCAGTTCGTCTATGATTGGATGGAGCGTGAGGGCTTCCAGCCGCGCCGCGTGGGCGCCACGCCGGAACGCCCCAACATCATCGGCGAGTATGGCGGGGCGGGAACTGGCCCCAACCTCCTGTTCACCGCCCATCTCGACACGGAAAGCCCCAGCGGCAACATCAGCCAGGACAAGTTCCGCTATCGCGAATCCACGCTTCGCGATCCGGAATGGAACCAGTGCTGGCTGGACGAGGACGGCCGGCTGCGCGGCTATCCCATCTCCAATGACCGGGGGCCGATGTCGTGCTTCCTGATCGCGGCCAAGGCACTGCGCAAGGCAGGCATCGGCCTTGCGGGCAAGACCTGGCTTACCGCCTGTCCGGGGGAGATCGGGCCCGAACCGATCGAGGAATTTTCGGGCATCGATTACCTCGGCAAGGATATCGGCGCGCATTACCTGTTCCACCACGGCGGAGTGGCGCCCGATTATGCGATCGCGGCGGAAGGGACCGATTTCGGCCTGACCTGGCAGGGATGCGGCTATGCGCTGTTCCGCGTCAGGATGTTCGGCACGGGCATGTTCACCCCGATCCTGGAAGCACCGGAAAACCCCACGGACCATCCCAATCCGATCTATCGGCTCGGCCCGGTGATCGAAGCCCTGCATGACTGGGGCAATCGCTGGGAAAGGGATGGCGCATTCGAGACTCCGGGCGGCCTTTCGACGCCGAAAGTGCAGATCGCTTCCGTTCGTGCCGGCATGCCGACGGATTACGGCGCTGGAACCGAAGTATGCGCCCTTTATGTGGAGGTCGGCCTGGCGCCGGGCCAGAAATCCGCACAGGCCTACCACCAGATCGTGGCTGCGATGCGCAAGCTCGATCTCGAAGCGTTCGACGTCGAACCGATGGTGGTACGCCACGGCTTCGTGGCGGATGCGATCGAGGTGGCCCCGCTGGCGGGTGCAGTGGATGCGGCGACCAGGCTGGCGCGTGGCGCTCCGCTGGAGCGCGCTCATCCGGTCTATTCGAGCATGTGGCGCGATCACAACGTGTTCAACATGCACGGGATTCCCGCAGTGACGACGGGGATGCCCCGCTGGCGCCCCACGCCCGAGGATATGGCATCGAGCGCGCTGGTATATGCCCTGACCATGCTGGCGATCTGCGGAAGAGGCCCGGCCGTTTCCGAAGGAGCCACGATCTCTTCCGTCTATGGCGGCAATGAAACCCCGTTCTGACACAGGTCGATCATGACCGATTGACGACAGGCCTTCCCTTTCTCACCCTTACCGGGATAAGATCGTCCCGGGAGAGGTCCATCGTTCCGTCGATAGAGAGCTCTCATTGCGCTTTACCACCAATGCATACCCCAAGGAGCAGCGTCATGACGCGTGGCGCTTCGCGCTGAAGCGCGTCTCCCTCACGCTGGAAGCGGCAGACGAAGCCAATATCTATGGCGAACTGGTCCAGTTCCGCGGCGATATCGGGATCGGCTTCATCCGCATCGTCGCCACCGCGCAGGAATATGGGATCGATTTCCGGGAAGAGCCGGGCAGCTTCTGGCTTGCCGCCCTGCTCGACGGCGCCGGGGTCGCGCGCAGCGGAACGGATACGATCCCGCTCAATGAAAGCGACATGATCTGTGCCCGTGGCGAGGCGCCCGTTTCGCTGCAGTTCACCACCGATCACCGCATCCTGCTGCTGCAGATCCCCGCCGCCGCGCTCGATCAGCGGCTCAAGACACCGCTTCCCGACAAGCCGCGCAGGATGACGGCGGGCAGCGGCCCCGCGCGCGTGCTTTCGGGAATGCTGCGCGCGCTCGCCGACATGGGCGACGACGTGACCGACGAGGAGCTGCGCCCGATCGAGTTGGCCTTGCCGGAATTCCTCCTCGCCAGCCTGCTGAGCGATGCGCCGTCACGTGCATTGGGCGGCGCCGCCGGCATGCGCGCAGCGCTGCTGGAACGCATCTTCCAGACGATCGAGATGCGGCTTTCGGATCCCAATCTCAACTATCAGCAGGTCGCGAGCGAGCACGGCATCTCCCCACGCTACCTTCAGAAGCTGTTCGAATCGATCAATGACAGCTTCGGCCACTACGTGAAGCTGCGAAGGCTGGAGCGCTGCAGGCTGGACCTGCGCAGCCCGTTGCACGTCCAGAAGTCGATCTCCGATATCCTGTTCCAGTGGGGTTTCAACGATTCCGCCTCGTTCAGCCGGGCCTTCCGGGAGCAATACGGCATCTCACCGCGCGAATACCGCAAGATGGTGTCGAGCGACGAGGGGGAAAGCCAGGACACCCTTCGGCGCGGCCGTTCGGCGAGAAGGCAAGCCTCGGAGGAACCACAGGGCCTCGAACCCGCCTCGGAGGATGTCGAGCCGGCGGAAGGCACGTTGGAACTGGTTCCGCCCCTGCCCTTCACCGATGACGGCACCGTCCGCCACCATCACCTGCCGGTCAATCCGAAGACGGTTCACTGGGGCTATTTCAGTTCACTGCTGCGGCCGGTTCTCACCGTGAAATCGGGCGACTTCGTCACCGTGGAAACGCTGACCCATCATGCGAACGACGATCCCGAGCGAATGGTCCAGGGGGATGAAGGGGCGGAGAGCGTGTTCCGCTGGGACGCGCACGGCAAGGCCGTGGAGCGGCGCGGCGCAGGGCCGATGGACGCCAGCGAGTTCGGGCGCGGAGCGGGCGAGGGCTTCGGCGTCCATATCTGCACCGGCCCGATCGCGATCCAGGGCGCGGAGCCGGGGGACATCATCGAGGTCCGCATCCTCAGCCTGCAACCGCGCCGCAGCGGAAACCCGCGTTTCCAGGGCAAGGCCTTCGGCAGCAATGCGGCCACCTTCTGGGGCTTCCAGTATCACGACCTGCTGACCGAGCCCAATCCTCGCGAGGTGGTGACGATCTACGAGGTCGAGACCGGCAGCGAGCGGATGCCTACGGCCCATGCGGTCTATTCCTATCGCTGGGTGCCGCAGCTCGACCCTTCCGGCGTAGTGCACGAACGCTACGATTATCCCGGCGTGCCGGTCGATCCGGATACGATCGAGCGGAATTACGACATATTGCGCGATGTGGAGATTCCCATCCGGCCCCATTTCGGCGTGATCGCGGTCGCCCCGGCCCATGCGGGCCCGGTCGATTCCATTCCGCCCAGCTCGTTCGGCGGCAATCTCGACAATTGGCGCACCGGCCCGGGATCGAGCGTGTTCCTGCCGGTGCAGGTTTCGGGCGGGTTGCTCTCGCTGGGCGATCCGCATGCCTCGCAGGGGGATTCCGAATTGTGCGGCACGGCCATCGAATGTTCGATGACCTCGCTGATCCAGGTCATCCTCCATCCTTCCGGCGATCTTTCGGGGATGCTGCGCGATCTCGATTATCCGCTGATCGAGACGGAGAGCGAATGGGTCATCATGGGCTTCAGCCACCCCGACTACCTGAAGGAGCTGGGCGAGAACGCGCAGAGCGAAGTCTACAAGCGGGCCTCGATCGACAGCGCGATGCGCGACGCCTTCCGCAAGGCCCGGCGTTTCCTGATGACCACGAAGAACCTCAGCGAGGACGAAGTCATCTCGCTCCTCTCCGTCGGGGTGGATTTCGGCATATCGCAGGTCGCCAACGGCAATTGGGGCGTCCACGCTATCATCCGCAAGTCCCTGTTCACCGCGTGATTCAGGGCCCGGCCCCTTCCGACTGCCGGATTATCTGCAGCGCCGCCTTGTCGAGCAGCGTGCGCATCGCGATCGTCCGCTCGACGAATTCGGGCGCGGTCAATTCGTTGGTCATCAGCAGGGCCACCAGCCGGTGCCGGGGATCTGCGAAGAAGTAGGTGTTGCCCGAGCCGGACCACCCGCCTGCGCCCGCGGGAAGGCCACCTATCGCCTCGCTGGCGGCATCACCGATGCCGAGCCCGTAGCCGAACAGCACATTCTCATGCGCCTGCCCTCCCGTGGCGAGGCGCGGAGTGAACATCGCATCCACCGTCTCCGCCCGCAACAGCCTGCGGCCGTTCCATTCGCCGCGATCGGCCAGCATCTCCGCGAAATGGAGATAGTCCTCGGCGGTTCCGGCAAGCGCGCCGCCGCCATCGAACATGCGGGCCGGATCGCGATATTCGGAAGCGGCCGCGGTCTCGATCGCCACCATTCCCTCTTCCGAGGCAGCATAGTTGGTGACGAACCGGCCCAGCCGCGCGTCATCCACCACGAAGCCGGTATCATGCATCTCCAGCGGAGCGAAGATGCGCTCCTGCAGGAAGCGATCCAGCGTCATGCCCGAGGCCCGCTCCACCACCACGCCCAGCACGCCGGTGGAATTGCCGTAGGAGAAGCGCGCACCGGGCTGGTGCAGCAAAGGCGCCTTGGCCAAACGCTGGATCAACTCGTCCATCGTCCGCGCAGGCGGCGCATCGCCCGGCCGACGCCCCACTCCGCCGTCGCGCATCACGCCATGGCGGCGATAATATCGATGCACCGCCGTATCGCCGGTGAAATTGTAGGTAAGGCCGCTGCTGTGGGTCAGCAGGTCGCGGATGGTGATGGGCCGCTCGGCGGGCACCGTCACCATATCGTCCGGTCCGCCGCTCTCGTAGACCCGCATGCCGGCGAATTCCGGCAGGTAGCGCTCCACCGGCGCATCGAGCGCCAGCCTACCCTCCTCGACCAGCATCAGCGCCGCCACGCTCGTGATCGGCTTGGTCATCGAATAGAGGCGGAAGATCGCTCCTTCGGGCAGGGGTTTGCCGCTTTCGCGGTCCATCTTCCCCAGCCGGAAGCGTACCACCTGCCGGCCATCCTTCACGATCGCGACCTCGGCATTGGGCAGGATGCCCTGCGCGATCATGTCGGCAAGCCTTTCGCGCAGTTCCGCCACGGCATCGGGGCCGGGCATGGAAAGCGGCATGCCCGTTTCCGCCGCTGCGGCCTGCGGGATGGACACCGGCAGCAGAGCAGCCGCGAGCACGAGCGGCCAATGCCGGAAAGACGCCATCAATAGGGCTTGTCGCCCGCGATGGTCACGCGGAAGCCCGAGCGCGTCTCGGGGAAATAATCCCAGGTGGCGAAGTGCTGGGTGCAGCGATTGTCCCAGAAGGCCACCGAATGAGGCTGCCAGCGGAAGCGGACCTGGAAGTTCGGGTTCTTGATATGCTCGCAGAGGAAGCGGAGGATCGCATCGCCTTCCTCGGCGGAAAGCCCGTTGATCTTGATCGTCTTGGACTTGCTGACGAACAGGCATTTCCGCTTCGTCACCGGGTGGATGCGCACCACCGGATGGATATTGCGCGGATAGACCTTGTCCACATCGGGGAACAGCTCGCGATAGATGTGGTTGGAATCATGCACGGCGGTGAGCGGATCGAGGAACTCCTTCATCGCCGGAGAAAGCGCGTCATAGGCGGCATACATGCTCGACCACAGCGTATCGCCGCCCGCCGGTGGCACGGTGTGCATATAGAGGATGCTGCCCATGGGCGGCTCGGGATCCTCGCTCAGGTCCGAATGCCAGTCCTCCCCGGCGATGAACTTGCTGTCCTTGTCGGCGTGGATCGCCACGATCTCGGGATGGTCCGGCAGGCCGGACACGCCGCTATGCATCGCAAGATCCCCGAAATAGCGGCCCAGGCGCTTGTGGTTCTCGTGCTCCAATCGCTGATCGCGGAAGAACAGCACCTGATATTCCATCAGCGCGTCGTGCATTTCGTCCACCACCTTGTTGGACAGCGGCTCGTTGAGATCGACGCCGAACACTTCGGCGCCGATCCGCTTGGTCATGGGGCGCACATCGAGCACATCATATCGCATGGAGCAGTTCCTCGGGTTTCGGGCGGTTCTCACGGCGCTGCGCGTGCGCTGCACGGGGGGATGGGCTGGGGTGGGGAGAACGAACCCGTCCGCGTCATGATGGTCCGATAATGGCCTAGCCAAGCCCTCGAGTCTTGTCGCGGCGCGCAGGCTCGATTGTCTTCCCGCGCCGGGCATCAGGCGGCCTCCCCTCGCCTTGCGCGGTTGCGCGTCTCGCGCGGGGCTTCCCCGAAACGCTCGCGATAGGCGCGGCTGAAATGGGCCGACTGGTTGAAGCCCCAGCGAAAGCCGATCTCCGAAATGCTGAGTTGGGCATGAAGCGGGCTGGCGAGCTCGGCACGCGCGCGTTCGAGCCGGCGAGCCTTGACATAGCCCGTCACCGTCTGGCCCGAGCGCGCGAACAGCTGCTGGAGATAGCGGACCGACACCCCCTCGCCCGCCGCGATCCCGCGCACGGTAAGGTCCGGATCGCCGAGCTGGGTCTCGATGGTCCGGCAGATCCGTTCGAACTGCCGCGCGCGCAGGCCTGCCGCGCCGCCTTTCGCCACCGCGCCCCCGGAACGCGCGAGCACCGGCACGAGCAGCTCGATCAGCGCGCTCTCGACCGGCCCCGGATCGCCGGCCCGCCCGGCGGCCAGCGAGCCGGCAATGCCGTGCAGCAAGGCAAGCAGCCCGTGGTCCGCCATCGTCCTCGGCTCGACGATCGAAATCCTCGCCTCGATCGGGGCGAGCAGCCGGGCATCGATCGCCACGCGCGGGATGCGCACGAAGAGCTGCCTGAACGGCCCTTCGAAGCGTAGGCAGGCATCGACGCCGGTCGCCCCGTGGATCAGCATGTCGGACGAGAGGCGGACCGGTGCATCCCCCGCCTCCAGCAGCGCGGCCCCTTCGATCAGCAGCCCCAGCCACAGGCCCGGCGCGATGCCGGGCGTGCGGCCCGCGATGGCCTGCGCCCCGCCCGAGACGAGCGCGAACTCGAAGCCCATGGGCGAGGTGACGGCCAGCACCGTGCCTTCCGCCCCCGCATCACGCGCGGGCTCGGCGAAAGGCAGGTGCAGCCGCCGCATCGCCTCGGCCCAGGCGGCGGCGCGCTCCTGCGCCGGAAGGTCGGCGGTGCGGCAGGACCAGGCAGCCTGCCCGCCAGCCTCCATCCGCTCCTGCGGATCATCCGGGATCGCGCACACTGCCCTTGTTCGGGAATATCCCGCGATCGATCCGCACATGGATGCCCTGCGTGCCGTCCACCACCTGCGTCACGCCGAAATCGGCGGCGACGCTCATCAGCGAGTAGGCGTCGGTCCTGGACAGGCCCTGATGCTCGTTCAGCAGGTGGAGCATGTCCATCGAGGCGCTCTTCATCGCCTGGTCCAGATCGTCTCCGAAGCCATGCACGATCCAGTGATCGGGGGTTTCGAGAAGCGGAGAGGGAAACTTGAAATCCTTGCGCAGGATGATCTGGAACAGCACATCCAGCGATGCCTCGATCGCGGTGCCGCTGATCTCTCCGTCGCCCTGGCTGACATGGGGATCACCGATGGAGAACAGGCCCCCCTTCACCTGCACCGGGTAATACATGCGCGAATTGGCCCCGATCCGCCAATTGTCGATATTGCCGCCATGCAGGCCGGGCGGGATCGTGCTGACCGGCTCGTTCACGGCCGGAGCGACGCCCGCCGTGCCGAGATGCGGCCTGGCCGGCACGGTGATCCCCTCAAGCGCGGACTGGCGATCGCAATGGGGGCAATGGGTGATCCGGCCCGGGACGAGGTAGGTCTCCTCCACGTCATAGGCGTAAAGCGCGTGGGCGGTGTTCGAGTTCGGATCGAGCTCGTAGATCGTCACCCGCTCCGTCTCACCGAATTCCTTGTAGAGATGGCCCCAATTGGCCTGGAGGTTCGAACCGTAGTTGAAGCGGGGCGTCATCTGGAAATAGCGGACCTCCAGCATATCGCCCGGCTCCGCACCCTCGACATGGATCGGCCCGGTCATGATGTGGACGCCCGGCGCGCGGGTGGAAGGCTCGATCTCGGTGAAGATGCGCTGGATATCCTCGTCGAACATCAGTTCGGGATCATCGCCTGCATGGTGGGTCACGGCCTGGGCCTGGATCAGGTCGCCACTCCGCACGGTCAGCGCGGGCTTCAGCTCGGGCGAGAAGAAGCCCCAATGGACCGTCTCGGGCGTCGCCCTGAGATAGTGCAGCGCTTTCGGCTGGACTTCGCTTCGCCGCAAACCATGATCGCAGATCAACGCCATGTCTTTCCCCTGCTGGTCAATATACGGGGCCGCCCCGGTCAGGCGGCGCCGATCAGGATGCTGGTCATCCCGAGCGACTTGTGATGGATGAAATCGGGATGCGGCCTCGCCTCCTCGCCCGGATGGCGCGCTCCGAGCACGTAGAGCAGCGGCCAGAAATGATCGGGCGTCGGCACCGACAGGCGGGCGTCCTCGCCCAGCATCTCGAAATCGATCACCGCCTGCGGCCGATCCTCGACGATCGCGTCGCGCATCGCCGAATTGAACCGGTCGGCCCAGGGATAGGGCGGCGCGTCGGGATTGTTCCAATCCATCGCCGGCAGGTTGTGGACGATATTGCCGGTGCCCATGATCAGCACGCCTTCATCGCGCAAGGGGCGCAGCGCCTTGCCGACCGCCCAATGCTCGGCCGGTGACTTGGCGACATCCATGCCCAGCTGCACGATGGGAATGTCCGCCTCGGGATAGGCGTGGACAAGCACCGTCCAGGTGCCGTGATCGAGGCCCCAATTGGCGTCCAGCGTGACCGGCATCGGCGAAAGCAGCTCGCGCACACGATGGGCCAACTCGGGATCGCCGGGGGCGGGATAGCGCATGTCGAACAGCGCTTTGGGAAAGGCGCCGAAATCGTGGATGGTGCGCGGCTGCGCCATCGCCGTCACCGCGGTTCCGCGAGTGAGCCAGTGCGCGGAGATGCACAGGATCGCCTTCGGCCGCCCGATCGTCTCTGCGATCGTCTTCCAGGCGGCGGTGGTGTCGCTCTTCTCCAGCGCGACCATCGGGCTGCCATGTCCGAAAAAAACGACCGGAAGGCGGCTCATCGCTGCCTCCTTCCGGTCGCTTCAGTGGTTCCGCAGGTGGGCGGACAAGCCGGCAATTGCGTCATCATTTCCTGCATCGTGTTGGCCGAAACCATCATTCAACGAACTGGCCCGAGGCTATGGGACGGGGAGCGGCGCGGTCTTGCACGGTCACGCACAACATGTTGCCGCGACCCCGTCCAAGGCAGCAGCAACTTCGCCTCACTCACGCGTGTAATCGTCGGGAATCCGGGGGTTTTCGCCGGCCTTGCCCCACAGGAGCACTTCATTGCCCCAGGGATCGACGAAGCAGTGGTTATAGCCGTTGAATTCGGCCCAATAATGATTGCGCCAGAGAATCCGCGCGCCGAGCCGTTCCGCCGTTTCCAGGATTCGCTCCGGCGTGTCTTCGTCACTCACCAGCACCCAGATCCGCGGCTTGCGCCCCTGCGTGGCGATGAAGCGCGGCTCCGCCCCGGCCGGGTCCGGATGGGGGCGCATGTTGGAAACCTTCGCAATTCCCATGTGGAGATTGCCGATCTCGCTGTCCGTCCCGTCCTTCTTCTTGAAGAAGCCGCCGGGAACCATGCGATGATATTCGCCCAGAGGGCGCGGATCGTTCTCCCAGCCGAACACCTCGGCGTAGAACTCACCGGCCGCGTTGGGATCGTCGGAAGGAATGTCGAAGAAGATCAGGGAATTGGTCATCGCTGCACCGCCCATCGAAAGCGCCTCTGTCGCTTTGGGCGCTAACAAGGCGCGGGCGGGCCGTGCTGGCTCGCAGACGAACAATCTTTTGATTTCCCCCTCCCGCCGCACGGACGGGAAGGGGAAGGAGGGAGGAGTTCAGGACGTGGCGCGAAGCCGCGTCACCGGGACGGTGGGGCCACGACGGCGTTCCCATTCCCGCATGTAGCGATCCACCAGCCACACATTGAGCTGGCGCTGGGCGTCCTCCTGCCAGCTGTAGCGGCCGCGCGGGGCGAATTTGGAGGCCAGGCCCTGCTGCACCAGCAGATCGACATGGAGGTCCTGCGCCACGATCTCCGCGGTGGACTGGTCGTTGAGCTTCAGCTTGTCCTCGAAAAGCGGATCGTCCTGCGCGTCCGGGTGGAACAGGTTGCCGAAAGTGAGGCCATGGGTAGTAGGAGATCGCGCATCCATGATGAGATAGATCACCACGTCGTTCAGCACCACGAGCGAAAGGCTGGGCGGCAGGTTCACGAAGAGCAGGCGGTTCTGTTCCTCCTCGGTCAGCTTCGGGAAGACGGGGAAGAGCGCCTTTTCGGTGGGATTGAAGCTGGCATTGGGGTGCAGGGAGCCGTTCAGCCGATAATAGCCCGCCGTTTCCCGCGGCACTTCCGGGAAGCTCGCCAGCGAACTGGGCACGAAATCATGCAGCCCCTGATGCAGGCGGCTGGCATGGTATCCGTCATTATTGTTCTCGAACTGCACCTTCCAGTTCCACGCATATTCGTGGGACATCGGCTCCGGCCCGCGCAGCTTCCCAAACTCGTAATTGGCGACCACCGGTTCGAGCGGCCCGAGCTGCGACGCGAGCGACCGGGCCTCCGGATCGAAGTTCACGAACAGGAAGCCGTGCCAGCTTTCCACCCGCAGCTTGGGCAGGCCGTGCCGCTTCTTGTCGAAATCGCAGGTTCGGCTCATCGCCGGGGCGCCCACCAGCTTGCCGTCAAGATCGTAGGACCAGTGGTGATAGGGGCAGATGAAGCCGCGCGTGTTGCCCTTGCCTTCCGCCACCAGCATCGCCCGGTGCTGGCACACGGCGGACATGGCATGCAGGTTCCCCGCCCGATCGCGCGAGACGATGATCGGCTCGTTGGCGTGGGTGGCGGTGATGTAGTCGCCCGGATCGGCCACCCATTCCTCGCGCCCCACGCACAGCCATTCGCGATGGAACAGTGCCGCCTTCTCGAACTCGTAGAACTCCGCGCTGGTGTAACATTCCGGAGGAAGCGTCTCGGCCTCTTCGGTGGGCTTCACCGAGGAGGCAAAGCTGTCGAAGAACTGGTCCGTGAGAAGCGTCATCCTGTCATCTCCATCGCAGCGACCTCATTGCGCAGCGCACAAATCGAGTCGCGCAAGCCTGTCGAACGGAAGTGGACGGGCCGGCCGGAACAGCCGGAGGCCCACCGCTCCCATCGCTTGATAGGCGATAGAGGCCCGCATAGCTTTGCGATGGACGAGCAAACTTTTGTCCGTCAGCCCCCCGGACCGTGGAGCTGACGGCCGGACATCACAGCTTGCCGCGCAAGGTCACCTGGAAGCTGCGGGGCTCGCCATAAAGGCGCCCGCCGCTGTCGCCCCAGCCGAGGCCGGAGAAATAGGTCTTGTCGAGCACGTTATCCACGTTGATCGCCACCTGCCACTTCTCGTCGATGCGATAGCCGGCACGCAGGCCGACCAGCACGTAGGGATCCTGCCCTTCGAGATAGGTGTAGGAAGGCCCCCAGGTGCCGCCTCGCCCGGTCCAGCTCTGGTAACGCAGCGAACCGCCCAGGCTCCAGCCTTCGAGAGCGCCGGAGAAGTCGTAATTGGTGGACAGCTTGATCTGATGCTTCGGCATGCTGACATCGTAACGCTGGCCGACGAGCGAGGCGTCGTCGTCCTTCACATATTTGGCGATCACGAAGTCGTAGCTGGCGGAGATGTTCCACCCAGGAACCGGGCTGCCCGCCACTTCCAGCTCCACGCCCTTGCTTTCCACCAGGCCGCCCGCGCGCTTGCACCAGCCGGTGCTTCCGGGCCTGCAGGGATTGGTGCTGTCGAGATCGTCCACCGGCCGATTGGTCTGCCGCATGAGGAACGCCGCGAGGCTGACGTTCAGCAGGCCGTCGAGATATTCGCCCTTTATGCCCGCCTCGTAATTCGTGCCGGTCACCGGAGGCAGGAGGTTCTCATCCTTGTCCTCCGTGCTTTGCGGCTCGAAGATCTGGGTATAGCTGGCATAGAGGCTGTGATGGCCGTCGAAGGCCCAGGTGGCGCCCAGATAGGGCGTGAGGATCCAGTTCTTCTCGAACCCGTCCTTCTCCTTGTAGAAGCTCAGCCGGCTTCCCAGCAGCAGGCTCAGTCGATCGGTCGGATTGAGCTTCATGTTGGCATAGAGGCCGGTCTGGGTGGTGGTGGCCCCCCATTGCCACAGGCTGCGGTCGATATAGGTGAGCTCCTGATGGGGATTCCAGTCGAAGGGGTCCAGCGCCACGCCGCCCGTGTCGCTCCAGGTGTCGGGGTCCCAGCCTCCATCTCCGTCCCGGTGGTGCCGCTGCCAGTTCGCGCCCAGCACGAGCTGGTGGACCCGCCCGAAGAGAGTGAACGAGCCGTTGGCGCGGATTTCGGCCGAGGCGCGGCGCTGGATGTAGGAATAGCCGGCCGGCGCCGTGCGCAGGCTGCCGTCGCTTGCGCGCCAGATATAGGTTTCGATGAAATCCGCATCCATGTTCTGGATCTGGCCCGAAAGCTTCACTTGCCAATCGCCGCCGAGATCCTGGCGCAATTCGCCGAACAGGCTGTAATGGCTGGTGTCCTCATAGGAATAATCGGTGCCGAGATAGGTATTCCGCGGCAGGTCGAGCGCCGATCCGTCGGCAGCGCTGGGCATGCCGGGCCAGGTGCCCCGGCCGTCCACGTCGCGCCAGGAGCCGCCCACCATCAGCGTGGTCCCCGGCCCGAGATCGGCTTCGACCACGCCATAGGCGAGCTTGGTCTTGCTGTTCACGTAATCGACGAAGCTGTCGCTGTCGCCATAGACGGCCAGCATCCGCCCGCGCACGCTGCCGGAATTGTTCAACGGGCCGGAAACGTCCGCCTCTACCCGGTAGTTGTTCCAGCTTCCCGCCGATGCGGTGAGCAGGACCTGCGGATCCGCCGTGGGGCGCTTGCGGACGAAGTTCACGGCGGCCGAAGGCGTGCCCGATCCTATCAGCAGCCCATCCGCGCCGCGCAGCACCTCGATGCGATCATAGATTGCCATGTCGTCAGTCGCGCCGTTATAGCTGCCCGAACCGTCGATCCCGATCGGGAGGCCGTCGATCAGCAGGGTGGTGAACGAGAAGCCGCGCGCAAGGAAAGTGGCGGAATTGCCGCTGTAGTCGCCCTTCACCGACGTGAGTCCGGGAATGTTGGAGATGGCGTCGTGCAGATCGACGATCACCTGGTCGTCCAATTGCTGGCGGGTGACGACGCTGACCGATTGCGGCGTCTCCCTTGCGGAAAGCCGCAGGCCAGCCGCCGTGTCCATGCTGCGGGTTGTGTAGGAATTCGTGCCTTCGGTCGCCCCCGGATCGCTGCTGACGCTGGCATATCCGCCGGCTCCCCCGCTTCCCGAGCCCTCGACCCGCACCGGGCCGAGCTGGACCGCGCCATCGGCGACCGATGGGGCAGGCTGCAGTTCCACCGCCCTGGCGCCGATATAGCGGAAGGTGAGCCCCGTTCCGGCGAGCATCCGGCTGAGCGCTTCGGCCGCGGCGAGGCGGCCCGATACCGGAGCGCTCGTCTTCCCGGAGAGTATGCCGCCGCCGGCCGTCACCTGGATGCCCGATTGCTGCCCGAACAGGATGATCGCGTCCGCCAGCGGCTGGGCCGGAATGTCGAAGGCCTTTTCCGAAGTCTGGACAGCCTGCGCGGCTGCCTGCGTCGCGGGGAGGAACGCCACCGCCGCGGCGGCCAGCAGCATGCCCGCCCACATCTTATGGTCCGAACCCGTGCCCGTCTTGCCCCCATTCATCGATTAAAGCCTCCGAATAATGCGTCTTTTGTCGCGAAGGGATGATAATGCATCGCAATCGCGTGCCTTCTTGACGCGCGGAGGCCCCAGTTTTTAACTCGGGCCAGGCATATTTTATCGAAAACCGTCCGAAAGAGTGGCCATAAGGGGGCCTAACGGGCGGAAACCACCAGCAGCCAGGGAGTGATCCGGGTCACCCGCCCACCATAGGGATGGACGATGGTGCGCAAGGCATCGGCGGGATCGCGGACATCGAAGATGCCGCTCACCCGCTTTCCGGCAAGGCCTTGGTCGAGCAGGACGATATGGCCGCCATACCAGGGCCGAACCTCGTCGATAAGCTCGGCAATCGGCCGATCCTGGGCATAGATCTCGCTCCGCCGCCACGCGCCGAGCAGATTGGGCTGCACGTGGCCGGCCGTCGCCTTGTGCGCCGCATCGATCCTTACCCGCTGGCCGGCAGTCAGTTCACGCGAAGTAGCAGGCAAGGCGCCGCCATCCGCCACGCGCACACGCCCGCGCACAACTTCGACGGTGGTTTCCCCGCCGATCATGCGGACATCGAAGGAAGTGCCCAGCACGGTCGCGGTGACATCGCCCGCACCGACGATGAAGGGCCGTGTGGGATCGCGCCGCACGTCGAACATGGCCTGTCCGTCGAGCAGCCGGACCTCCCTGCGCTGCGCGCTGTAGGATACGGAGAGAGCGCTGTCGGGCCCGAGCAGCACCTTGCTGCCGTCGGCCAGCGTCACCGCGCTCATCCGCCCCGCCGGCGTGATGTGATCCGCCCGCAGATGCAGAAGGATCGAAGGCCCGGCGAGCACAGCCGCGCATGCCGCCGCCGCTGCCGCGCAGGCTTGGATCGCGCGCCTGGCCCATGTTCCATTCCGCCCTCGTCCGCCTGCGGATCTCCGGAGACGAGGCGCAGCGCGCGGCGCAGCAGCCCGCGCCTCGGCGAGGGCCTGCACGATCGCCTCGCCGGTATCGGACATCCGCGCCCAGGCCTGGACGTTGGCAGGATCCGCATCGAGCCAGAGCTCGAAGCGATCCCACACTTCCTGGTCCTGCGGCGCATCCTCCAGCAGCACCAGCCATTCGGCCGCCTCCGTTCGGGCACGCATGGCGGGATCACTCATCGCCAGCCCCCGCTTCGTGCTCGGAAAGGCCCGGCAGGCCGTGAGGCATCGAAAGGCTCCATTGTCTTTTCGACGATTGGGAAGCCCGATTTTTAACTTTCGCGGCGGCGCCGGCCATCTCAAGCTTCCTCATCCCGAGCCGCATCGCAGGCAGCCAGGCCGCGCGCAATCAGCGAATGGACATAGGGTATCGAGACTCCCAGATGCTCGGCGATGTCGCGCAGCCTGCAACCTGCGATCCGATGCATCTCGATCGCGACGCGCTGCCGCTCCGGAAGGCCGGCCAGGCATTGCATGATGCGGTCATGGACCTGCCGCGCGATGAGGGTCTGTTCGGCGGAAGGCGCCTCGTCCTCGACCGTCCGTTCGGCCAGTTCCATATCCCCGCCGGCCACGCGCTGCTGACGCGCCGAGCGACGCAGCGCATCGATCGCCAGATTGCGGACTATCCGGCGCAGATAGGCATCGGCATCGCGGATATCGGCGGTCTCGGGCTGCATCTCGAGCCGCAGCCACGCATCCTGTACGATATCTTCCGCCCGGGCATGGTCACCCAGCAGGCTCGCGGCATAATCCACCAGCGCGTCGCGGCGCGACTGGTAGATTCGCAATGCTGCGGCCCGCTGGCTCAACCCGATCTCTTCCTTGCGCAAGGCCGCGAAGACGCTGCCGTCAAACGTCTATTTGCGACGTATTCGCATTAAGCGGGTAGAGAGAATGAAGGAGCGACGCAACCGGAGGCGCACTTCCCCGAGGGAAAGAGCCTGCTCAGCCGGCCGCGCGGGCGCTGTCCGTTTCCAGCCGCTCGCCGGCGAACCAGAACAGAATGCCGGCGATGATCGGCGTCACCGCGCCCACGAGCAGCGAATAGCGCACTGCCTGCGCGCCGAGCTGGGGCGCCAGGGCATCGTTGAGCATGCCGACGATCAGCGGCCCCACGACCTGGCCGAGCAGCGCGGCGGAGAAGACCATGATCGAGGTCGCGACCGCGCGCATCGGCAGCCGCACCACGCTCATCCCCAGCGCGAATACCGGCCCCTGATAGGCGAGGACGAAGAAGCCGGAGATGGAAAAGCCGGTCATCCACAGCCATGTCGGATCGCCGAGCAGGAACAGCGCTTCCGCCGGCCCGGCGATCAGGCAGGCGATCGCGGGGATGCGCGCGCGCAGCTTCGGCCGGTCGCGACCCAGCCGGTCGATCAGCACGCCGAGGCCGAGGATGCCGAGCGCGCCCAATCCCCCGCGGATCGGGCCGATGGCGGTGGCGATCTCGCCGAGGCTCATGCCGTGCACGCGCGAAAGGAAGGTAGGGGCCCAGGCGGCCGCCGCGAACAGATTCGCACCCATGAAGGTCGCGCCCGCGGTGAGCAGGAGATAGGCGCGCGAGCCGATCAGGAAACGCGCCGTCTCCTTCACTCCGGCGGGTTTGGGGGTAGCCGCGATCGTGTCCTTCCCGCCGCGTGCGGGCTCGCGCACAGTGAGCACGAACAGGAGCGCGAGCAGCACACCGGGAATGCCGGCAACGATGAACATCGCGCGCCAGCCGTGATTCTCGCCGATCCAGCCGACCAGGGGGAAGAAGACGACGCCCGACACCACCCCGGCCGTGCCGAAGATCGACATCGCCAGCGGGCGGCGCTCGGCGCGGAACAGGTCCGAGATCATCGAGGTCGACGGCGCCAGCCCCGCCGCTTCGCCCGCGCCCATCAGGAAACGTGCGATGGCAAGCTGCCAGATATTCGCCACGAAGCCGGAAAGCACCGTGATCGCGCTCCAGAAGGCAAAGCCGATCGCGATGATGTTGCGCCGGCTGTAGCGGTCGGCCGCCCAGGCGATCGGCACGCCAAGGATCGAGTAGAACAGCACGAAGGCCAGTCCGCTCACCAGGCCCAGCACCGTGTCCGATACCTGCATCTCCTGCTTGATCGCAGGCAATGCCAGGCCGAGCAGCGACCGGTCGAGATAGTTGAAGGTGGCGATCAGCGTGAGGAAGCCGAGGGCATAGAGGGTGCCCGGCCGCCAGTCGCCTTGGCGAGCCGATATCGCGTCATCAGGCACGCTGGTGTCCTAGCTCATCGACCCGGTCGCGGCGCCGGCGCGCCCCTTCGGGGCGGCCGGTCCGATCCAGTGAAACATGCCGTTCCGCAGGAACGCCTTCATGCCCTCTCCTCTTCCCGCTCTCGCAGGCCGCGATCAGAAGTTCCGCTTCAGCGAGAACGACCATTCGCGCGGCCTTGCCGGCGTTGCCGTGAGGTAACCGGAAGCCACGTAGATGTCCTGCTTCGAATAATAGTAGAAATCGTTGGTCAGGTTGGTGACGCCCAGCGTCGCCTCCCAGTCACCGTCATCGGTGCGATAGGTAAGGTGGGCGTTGACCACGTCGCGAGCTTCCAGGAGGTTTCGCGCATCGTTGATCGCGTTCGCGTAGCTGGTCGACTGGAAGTTGTAGTCGACCCGGGGGGTCAGCGTTCCCCCTGCGAACGGAATTTCGTACTGGATGCCGATGGTGCCTTGCCATTTGGGCGCGAAGGGCAGTTCCATGTCGGCCGTCAGGCCCGACGTCGTCGCCTGGGAGAGCAGCTTGGTATAGTGCCCCTCAAGGTAGCTGACGCTGGCGTTGATATCGAGCCCGTCGATCGGGCTGGCCGTCAGCTCCGCCTCGACGCCTTTCTGCCGCACGTCGCCCGCGTTGAGGAACACCGCCGCCGGCGCGGTTCCGGCCGAAGGATTGTAGTTCGGCAGCGTGGGATCTTCCTGGACCGGCCAGTTGACGTTGAAGAACGGCGTGTTGGTCTGGATCTGCAGGTTCGTATAGTCATTGAGGAAGGCCGCGACGTTCAGCCGCACCCGGCGGTCGAGGAAATCGCTCTTGAAGCCGATCTCATAGGCCTTGAGCTTCTCCTCGCCGAACGGTGCGACCTGGTTCGGCGCGAACGGGCGGGGATTGACGCCGCCGCCCTTGAAGCCGGTCGAGAACTGGGCATAGGTGAAGAAGTTATCCGACCAGCGATAGTCGGCGACCGCGCGGAAATCCCAGATGCCCTTGGTGAAGGTCGCGGTCTGGCCGTCTATCGGCGTGACCGAGGCATGGTAGGCGCCGTCGGCCGTGTCGCGGACGAAGGTGTATGTCTTGCGATCGTCGGTGTAGCGCACCCCGCCGGTCAGGTTGAGCCGATCGGTCAGGTGCACCACCGCGTGGGCGAAGGCCGATTTGCTGCGGGATTCGATCAGGTCGTTGGTGAAGAAGTCGGCCGCGATCGAGGCAATCAGGTTGCGCCCGTCCTGATGGGCCGTGCCGTCATAGTAGTATCCGCCAAGCGTAAGGTCGGCCAGCGTGCCCAACGTGGCGCTGAGGCGCACTTCCTGGGTGAACTGCCGCTGGTTCGGCTCGGCGATCGACTCGCTCTTCGGGATCGGGCTCTCATCATTGTCGACCACGTAATAGCTGTCCGCGGCGCGGTAGGAGGTGATCGATTTCAGCTTGATGCTGTCCGAAAGCTCGTAATCGATCGTGCCCGCGACGCCCCACGAGGTGAAGTCGCTCTTCGGAATGGCCTGGTAGCTGGAGGTCGATGTGCCGCGATAGAGCGCGTAGCTGGTATAGGGATCGGGCGAGACGAAGTCCGGCCCATAGGTGACGCCGTTGACGCTCGGAACGGCCGCGGCCCGTGCCGCGAGCAGGATGCTCACGCCCGGATCGCCGCGGCTGGAGGCGTAGTCACCCGAAAGGTTGATCTCGAGATTGTCCGCCGCGACCACCCGCAGCTGGCCGCGCACGGCAACCTGATCGCTGCCGCCCTCCCGGCCGAGGACGCAATCGCCGTCGCCGCTCGCCACATAGGTCGGCAGCGCCGAGGAGGGATGCGTGCACTTGTAGTCGACGCGCTTGACGTAGCCCTTGACATGCTTGCCCAGGCCCGAGACCCTGAGGAAGACCCTGTCGGGCACGAGGGTGAAATTACCCGCCGCGCGAATGCTGGCAAGGTCGTAGCTTCCGGCCTGCACCTCGACGAAGCCACCGCCTTCGCCATCGGGCCGGTTCGAATAAAGCTTGATCGCGCCGCCGATCGAGTTCTTGCCGGCAAGGGTCCCCTGCGGACCGCGCAGGACCTCGACGCGGTTGAGATCGAGCAGGTCGAACTCGTTGCCGAACATGGTCGAATAATAGACGTCGTCGATATAGACGCCCACGCCGGGCTCGAAGGCGAAGTTGGAGTCGAACTGGCCGACGCCGCGCATGTAGATCTGCGCCGCCGGACCGAACACGCCCGGCGCGGGCTCGATCGTGAGGTTGGGCGCCTTGAGGTCGGTCAGCGAGGTCTGGCCGCGCGCGGCCAGATCCTCTCCGGTGACCGCGGTGATCGCGATCGGCGTGTCCTGCAGCCGCTGCTCACGGAACTGCGCAGTGACGATGATGTCGCCCGTGAAATCCTCATTGGCCGAGGCCGGCTGGGCGGCCCCCTCGCCGCCGTCCTGCGCAACGGCCGGAGAGGCGGAAAGCGCCATCGCGCCAGCAAGCGCGGCCAGCGAAACACCGAGAGCACGCCGCGAGGCCCTGCATTCCAGCGACTTGGTCATTTCTTTTCTCTCCCTATCCATCAGCAATCGAATTATCGGCGGATCGCCCGATGCGGCCCTGACGCATGGAAACGGGGCGGAATGGTCCGCGTCCGCCGGCTTTTGGGCTGCGAGCTCGTTTCTGCTGGTGAAGCTCTCACGCTCACTCTCCCTTGGTCTTTTTCCGCCCCTTCTCGTCGGGGGGGGGCGGTTCATTGCGCGTTTGTCCGATGCGGCGGGAAATCGTCCAAGATCGAACTTGTCATAGTTTTCATGCACGGGATTCATGCTTGCGGCGGTGGATGCAAAGGCCTGCCGACCCGCCCGGAAACGGAATCCGATGAGGACCCGAAAACGCAGCCTGCGCGCGCCATGACGGAAGCATATGCATTTTGGCCCGGTTGCTCGGGCGCCCGCCTCATTCCTTCTCCCCTTTGTCCTCCGGCCGAAACCGCAGCTCATGATTTCGGAAGACCGTATTTTCTTGATCGGTGGAGATCATCATTTATGTCGCGCATGCAGTGTTCTCCAAACGAGACAGATCAGCATGAATATATTGCTGAGCATGCGCATCTTCTGCACGGTTGCCGAGCTGCGCAGCTTCACGGCGACGGCCGACAGGTTCAACATGGCGCATTCCGCCGTGAGCAAGCATGTCGCGATGCTGGAGCGGCACTTGTCCGCGCGCCTGCTCAACCGCACCAGCCGCCATGTCAGCCTGACCGAGGTCGGCGCGCGTTATCTGGAACAGGCGCGCCGCATCCTCGAATCGATCGACGAGACGGAAGCTTCGGTGCGCAACACCGCGGTCAAGCCTTCGGGAATCCTGAAGATCAGCGCCCCGCCCTGGCTGGCGAACAGCGATTTCGTGTCCATGCTCGCGGATTATCGGAAAGCCTATCCCGACGTGGATCTCGATATCGACATCGATCTGGTCGAGCGCAGCACGGCGCATGAATATGACGATCTCGACATCGCCATCCGGATCACCAACACTCCGGGCGAGGGGATGATCGCCCAGCACCTGGCGACGCTGACCTTCCGGCTGGTGGCGGCGCCTTCCTATCTGGACAATCACCAGCGCCCCCGGGTGCCGAGCGATGTCGATGGCTGGCCGTTGCTGCACTATTCCGCCTATCCCACCGACGGGACCGTGGTGTTCCGCAGCGGAGACCGCGTGACCTTCAGGCCGATCATGCGAAGCTCCAGCACGGCCTTGCTCTATCTCGCGGTGCGCGCGGGCATCGGCCCCGCCTTCATGCCCGCTGCCCTGATCGAGCGGGACGTGGCGGAAGGGCGGCTGGAATACGTCCTCCCCGAAGGAACCGCCTCCCCGATAAAGCTCTATGCGATCTATCCGCGTCGCCCCTATGTCTCTGCCAAGGTCAAGACATTCCTGCGGTTCCTGGAGGCGGCTTACAAATAGCAGCCGCCCCCCCGCCCGCTCAGGCCGGATTGTCTTCGATCCTGCCCCGCGCCTTCTCGATCAGCCGCTCGACGTCCTCCTGCAGCAGCAGGCCCCATTCGCAGAGCTCTTCCGCGGCTTCGGCGAGTTTGCGGAGATAATCTTCGTCGGTCGGATAGCGTTCCTCCAGCGAAAGCCGGGGATCGCCCGAGGCCAGCCGCTCCTCCTCGGTCGCGGCAAAGGGAAACCAGGCGCCGATCGCGCTCAAGCCGCCTTCGGCATAACCTTCGCGCCGTGGGTTCCAGCCGGTATGCGTGCCGCGAGGAACCGCGATATCCGGCAGCCGGACGCCGGCGACCTCGTTGCCGTCCCGATCGATCGCGGGAACCATGACGGCATAGTCGCGCCCCGGGATCGGTCGCGGCGGCTGGACGCCGTAATCCACCTCGCTGAGCTCGTTGACGAGGCCGGGATAAGACACGCCCGGAATGGCCGGAAAGCCGTAGCGCTCGGGCATGGCAGGCGTCAGCGTGCCGTCATCGGGGTGAGGGAACCGGCTGGGCGGCGGCGGCACGCCGTCGCTCACCCATCGGTCCAGCGCGACCAGGAGAGCACGGTGAAGCTCCGAGCAGTCGGCGGGATTGGGAGCATAGGCCGCGGCCGGGAAGAAGCGCGCGTAATCCACTGTAGGGTCACCGCCGCCCCCATGCTGCACGCCCGCGATGTGATAGAGGCGCACGCAGTCGGGCACGGGGATTTCCTCCCCCGCACCATCCGTCACCAGCAGGCTCGCGCGGCCGTGGAAGAAGTCGGAGCTGGTCTCTGTCTGCATGATCTTCGGGCAAGTGTTCGACGCCCCGCATCGGGCCAATATGCCATCGGTCCGGCTGCTTACCGGGTCGGTCGTGGTGGCGTAGGAAAAGGGGAACTGGTCATGCGGAAACAGCCGGTCCTCATGTTGGCGTGAGAACCGCCCCGGCTGCGCGAAGGCATGGTTGACGAATGCCTTGCGCGAACCGGCCATGCACGCGAGCACACCATCGAACACCTTGCTGCCGGCCAGATCCTCGTTGAAGCCCTGATAGATGAAATCACGCAGGAAACGACCCGCCTGGGACATCCCATAAGCGATAGCATGGTCAATGCCGGGCCGCCCCCCGACATTCAGCGGATTGGGCGTGCCAGCCTCGTCCACATCGGCATGTCGCAGGAAGGCGACCGTGTCGCGCACCGCTGCGAAGCCCAGCCCCATTACGATCGGATCCCGGGCCGGATAGATGAACTCATAGATCGCGCTCGCATCGAAACCTGCCGGCCGGGCGATCTCGATCTGCGTGTCCGAGACGAAGCGCCAATCCTCCGGCGCGATCGCCACCCTCGCGTCCTGCTCGCGTTGGCGAACGGTGAGCGTGCAGCATCCCCTGTCGGTCGTAGCTGCCGGATAGCTGAGCGGGGCGAGAGTGGGACTCTGCAAATGCTCGAAGACGAATTCCTCACGGCTGGCCGCGACGATCGGCTTGCCGTGATCCGTCGCGATCGGCAGCCGCGCCGCCATCAGGCCTTCCCCGGCCGTGTCCCGCCCCGCCTGCCAGCCGGTCCACAGGATCGTGTAGCCCTGCCGCATGAGGAAGCCGTTGCCGGCATCGGCGGCGGTCGAAGGCTCATTGACGGCGATCCGCATCCGGTTGTCGCTGTCGCGTAGCGCGTCGTTGATCGTGTGCAGCGCCACCTTGCTGCCGCGGTTCGGCACATCGTGGAAGATGCGGCGATTGCCCCGACGCATGTCGGCCGGCTTCAGGAGGTAGAAATCGCATTCATACTCGACATTGCCGGCCGCATTGGTCGGCGCCCGGTCGATATTCACGATGCCGGCATTGAGCGGATGCGTAGGGTCCGCTTCGCCGCGGGCCCGCCCCACGACCTTCTCATAGCTGCCCGCCGCGCCGAACGAGGCGCCTTCGAACGCGGGCTCGACCCGCGTGATCTCAATCCTCATCCCAACCGCTCCCAGCTATTCCGCGAGCCGAAGCCAGCCGCGACCCTATCTCAGGCGGCCGTAGCCTCCGCCGATCTTTCCGGGCCGTATTCGTTGACCGTGGCCCGCCGCACGTCGCGCTTGTATTCGTCGGTTTCGAGCGGCGTCGCCCGGTGCAGCGTGCAGCGATTGTCCCAGATCAGCAGATCGCCCTGCCGCCATTTATGGACGTAGATGAACTTGTCCTGCGTCGCGAACTCGTAAAGCTCCTCGAGGAAGCGCAGCGCTTCCTCCTCGGGCCACCCGACGATGCCGACCGTGTGCCCCCCGATATAGAGCGTCTTGCGGCCATAAGGCAGGGTGCGGACCAGCGGATGGGTGACGGGCGGCATGGTCCGGCGCATCTCATCGGTCACGCCGGTGGCGCCGAGAAGCTCACGCCCACGCCAGAAATCATGAACCGCGGAGAGATCCTGGATGCGGTCCCTGGTCTCCTGCGGCAGCTCGTCGTAAACCGCCCGGGCATCGATGAAATGGGTGTCCCCACCGGCCGGCGGGATCACGTGGCCCAGCAGCAGCGACCATTTGGTCGGCATGTCGTGGAATGAGCTGTCGGTATGGAAACGCTCGGTCGCCCGCGCCAGCCGCCGCCGCTCGCTGGCATAGGGTATGATCTCGCCATTCTCGTCCAGATTGGAAAGATCGAACAATTCCGGCGCGATGCGGCGCGGCTTGTTGCCATCGAAGCGGTTCAGCCCGGGCGGCAGCTCCAGCGGGCCGAAAGCACGGCTGAAGCGGAGATGATCCTCGTCCGAAATTTCGGCGTCACGCACCACGACCACCGCATGGTCGGCCATTGCCTGTTCGACCGTCTCCACAAGCTCGGCGCCGGGCGGAACCGTAAGGTCGGCGCCAAGAATCTCGGCGGCGAATATCGGATGGAGCGGACGGACGGTCAGGCTCACGCATTGTCTCCCTTGATTGCCGGCCTGCCCTGCGGGAGCCGGTTTCGGGAGACAGTATTTTCTCGAAAGCGGGAGAACATCATGCAAGTCGCGCATGCAGCGTTCTCGCAGCGAGACAGATAATCGCGATTATACCATCAAGCATGCTCATTTTCTGCATGTTTGCTGGGATCAGCTCCGACATTCGAAGCTGGAAGCGAGATTCGGATCACCCTTGCCCCGATAATAAGGGAGAGCCGGAAAGGCGCAAACCGGACGCGTGCGTTCATGGCCGTCGGGATATTCCTGCCTGGCCGCCAGCCCTGCTGGTGGAACACCATCCTCCACCCACCGGACCAGCGCATCGCTCAGCGCGTCCGTGGCGAGCTGCGGTGCGTCACCGCCTCCGCAATGGCCTACGCCGGGGAGCATATAGAGCCGGAAATCGGACTGAAGGCCGGCGGCGGAGCGGCCGGTCGCCCGCGCAGCCGCTTCGTAATAATCGATCGTGCCCTGCGGCAGAATGCCGGAATCGTTGAAGCCGTGATAGGCGATGATCTTTCCGCCACGGGCAAAGAACGGCCGCAAATCGGGATTGTCTGCCGCCATCACCGGATTCACCGCCGCCACGCTCTTCGCGAAGAAGGCCGGATAATCAGCCATGGAGAGCGTGCGCCAGTCCCACTTCGGATCGAGGAACACCCAATAGCGCGGCTGGAGGATCGCATAAGCGAAAGGCTTGGGCCCCGCGAGCAGGCCCAACGGCGCGCCGCGCTCGATCCCGCGCCATAGCAGCGTGCCGTCAGCCGCCGCGGGGCCGCGCCATATCGCGTCGATCGCCTCCGCTTCTGCGGAGGCCAGGCAGGTGCCGTCCTCTGCCGTGCAATCCTTGCGGATGATCGCCCGGTCGCGCGCGGCACGGTAGCGGCATCGGCGCGGATCGGTGAGCAGCCCGTCGCGCAGCCCATCGATCCTGTCGCAGGCCTTCACCGCGCGGGCCGAGGCCAAGTCGAGCTTTGCCGGCAGGATCGGGTGCCCGACCTTGTCCTTCATCACCACCTGCGGCCATAACTGGAAGGCCATCGCCTGGCTGAAATGGATCGGCGGATCGCCGGCGAGGATGCCGTCATAATCCTCTGGATATTGCTGCGCGGCGCGCAATCCCTGCCGCCCTTCGGTCGAGCAGCCGTTCCAATAGGAATGGCGCACCGGCCGCCCATAGAAGGCCGTGGCGAGTTGCTTTGCCACCACCGCCATCAGATGCGAGGAGCGGTGGGCATAATCCTCCTGCAGCGCGCGATCGGGAACTCCGGGGGCCCGCATCGCGAAAGCGCCGGTGGTGTCGCGCCAATCCTCGGCGATGCTTTCGTCGGGGTCGCGCAGGCCGGCGGGATGGCCCGTATCGGTCTGGACGCCGATGAAGCCACGCCCGACCGATCGGACCGGCGGCTCCGCCCGGCCGCCATAGCCGCCCACCCCTTCGGCCTGGAGATCACCGTTCCAGCGCCCGTCCATCGGCAGCCCGGCCGCGATGTTGACGTTCCCGCCGACCCGCATCCGCACGAGGCAATAGCGCGCGCCGCCATCCGGCAGGGTTTCGACCGAAGCGGAAAGCATGCGGACCGGCGCGTCGGCCGATAGCGACGCCGAGCCAAGCGCCGCCATGCTGCATGCGGGGCCCCTTGAATCATCCGCACTGGCAGCCGAGAAGCACCCCGCCAGTAATACCGGTACCATGACGCGAAGAAGGATTAGCCACCTCATCGGCAGATCATTCCCGCGATTTCCGAACAGCGATCCCGTTCACCTCGAACCGGGCCCCGCCCATCAGCCCCGCGACGCCGACGAAGGTCCGCGCCGGCAGCGGCCCGGTGAAATAGGTCTCATAGATCGCGCCGAAATCGCCGAAGCTGCCGAGATCGGTCGCATAGACCTGCACCCAGACGAGATCGTCCATCGCGAACCCGGCGTTCTCGACCGACGCCTTCAGCGCTTCCATCACCAGCCTTGCGCTCTCCTGCGGTGAAGTGCCGGGCTTGCGGGTCGCGGGGTCGAGATCGAGCACGCCCGCGATATAGAGCGTGTCGTCCGCCAGCACCGAGGAACTGAAGGGGGCGCGTGCATTGGCGGGAATGCCGGCGGGTTTCGGACCGGCCGGCTCGAAATGCTTCACTTCCGCGCCCGGCTGGGCCGATGCGCAGGCGGAGGCGCAGAACAGGCCCGCCGCACCGAGCAGCGCCTTCCCCATCTTGCGGATCATCAGCGCTTCCATGGCTATTTCTGCTTCGCCAGATAGGCTTCGAGGTCACGTAGCTGGGCGTCGCTTATCTCGGTCTTGCGGAAATAGGGCATCAGGGCGACGCCGTTGCGGACGAAATAGGCGGTGACCTGCGGCGTGAGATCGGTTCGATCCTCCAAGGCGGCGGGGATGCCCTGGCCGCGATACTTGACCTCCAGCGATTGAGTGCCGGGATGGCCGGGCCCGCGTCCGTGGCAGGCCGAACACCAATAGGCATAGACTTCCTTGCCTTTCGCCGGATCGCCAGGCTGCACCGGCGCTGCGGCGGCCGGCTGCGTGGTCCCGTCGGCCTTCTCCTCCGCCTTGTCGGCATTCGAGCCCCCGCACGAAGCGGTGGCGACGCCGGCCAGAACCAGGGCCAGGACCCGGGATCGCCGCTTCATCGTGCGCGTCCCTTCGGCCGGCTTCGCCTGGGCCAGATGCCATAGCGACCGGGCGAGATGATCCCGTTGGGGTCCAGCGCATCCTTCACCGTCTCGTGGAAGCGGCGCAGCGCATGGTTCCCGAAGGAATAGGTGTCCATCACCGTGTCGTAATAGGCCACGGGCGTGCGATATTCGCCCCAGCCGTGCTCCGCCGCCTCTCGGATCAGCCGGGTGATCGCGCGGCGGTATTTCCGGTTGGTCTCCGGATCCTTGGCGGTGGGGAACACGCAGATCATCATCAGCGTGCGTTCCCACACGCAGCCGGGCAGGTTGAAGGGCGGGACCGGAAGCCCTTCCTCCCGGAATATCCGTGCGAACACCTTGTTGACCTCGAAGATCGCTTCCCCGGTGCGCGGGATCACCGGGGAGAAGGCCTGGTGCCCGTCGAGCGGCTCGGGCCGCGCCTCGGTGCGGATGCCGAAATTGAAGATGCTGAGGCTCGGTATGCCGAAAGTCGGCTTGTGGATCGCCTCCAGGTCGGCATCGGAAAGGGGGAAGCCGTAGAACTCCGGATCGCCGAACTTCACCCCGGCGATCTCGGAGAAGCGCTCCCTAGCGATCTCCCATTGCAGACGAACCATCCGTTCCGGCCCATAGAACTTCACGAGCGCGCTCCAGCAGCTCCGCCCGGTCGACTTCACCCGCTCCGCGATCAGCGCCCGCGCGGCATCGTCGCCGCTGTAGAACGCATCGTGCAACGCCTGGTCGATCTTGACGGTATCGTTCGGCTGGTCGCTTTGCGGGTCGGCCGGCACGCGCCGCTGCAGCAGCGGGCTGCCGAAGCCGGGCATGCCGTTCACGACGCCGCTGTTCTCGAGATGGGTGACGATCCGCACCAGCGCGGGAAGGTCCTCGTATTTATCGGCATAGACCCGTCCGATCAGGCACGCCTCGGGCTCGGGCATCATCCAGAAGCCCATCTTGGTGACGATGCCGAAATTCGACTGCGAGAACAGCCCGTCGATCCACGGCCCGAAGCCCGGCTTGTATTGCTGCCAGGTCTTCGCCTGCGGCATCGCGCCCATGCCGGTGCGCAGCAGTTCGCCATTGGGCAGCACCACCTCCATCCCGCAATGCGCGTCGAAATGGTTGCGGAACTGCGCGCGGGTGTAACCGCCCCCGCGATCGAGCGCATTGCCGATCGGGCTGCCCCAGCCGGGATCGGGGCAATCGATCCACAGCTTCGCCCCCGCATCGCGAACGGCACGATAAAGATCGAAATAGCTCACCCCGGGCTCGACAAGGACGGAGGCGTTCTCCTCATCGATGTCGAGCACGCGGTTCATCCGCTTGAGGTCCAGCACCGCGCTGCCCGAAAGCGCAGGGGCGGAGCCGCCATAGCCGAGGTTCTTGCCCGTCGAGATCGGATAGATCGGGAGCTTCGTCTCATTGGCGATGCGCACCACCGCCTGAACCTGCTCGACATCGGCAGGCGCCACGGCGGCGGAAGCCAGCCGCTCTTCCGGCTCGCCCCACAAGGGGGAGTAGGCGTCGCGATAAAGCGTCACGTCCTCTTCGGAAGTGAACACCCATTCGTCCCCGACCGCGCGCCTGAACGCCGCGACCGCCCGGTCGAAATCGCCCCGGCTGACGTCAGGCGGTAGTTTCATCGCTCATCCCTGTGTCCTGTTCGTTTTCGTTGTCTTGCGGCGTTGGGCTAGGCCCGCGTGGCCGGCTGAAGCAGCCAGGCCAGCGCCCGGTCATCCGCTTCGCCCGGCGCCTTCTCCCCTATCCGCCGCCGAGCCGATAGGGGCAGGGTCGCGTGGGCAAGTGCCCTTATGGCGGCATCGTGGACGCCGGATGGCGCCTTCAAGGGAGGCGCCTGCCTGAAGGTGCAGGCGAGCCCATGATCGCGGGCAAGGCGCTCTATGCAGAAGAACGCGCCGCCATGAGTCACACCCGCGACCGGCAGCGGGCCGCTCCGCCAGGCCTGCTGGAGATCGAGCCATACCGTGCCGACATCGCCGGCAAAGGGCACCGCACGAACGCCTGCCCTCTCCGCGGCTTCAACCGCCCCCGCGATGCCCGGAAGCGTGCTGTCGACCAGGACCATGGAGACCCCGGGGCCGGGGCCTTCGACGGCAGCCGCGCCCGCAGCGATCCGGCTCGCCGCCAGTCCGGCGCCCAGCACCGCAATTCCGCCTGCCCCTCCGACGAGGATTTCTCTCCGGCTGACCATCCCTGTCCCACTCCCGCCGCGCCGGCCCCGGCTGCGTATCGGCATTCCTCCGGCCGACCGGAGATCAATACCGCATAACCTTCCGACAGCGGCAATGCCTGGCCAAGCCCGAATCTCTCATAGCCGCCATGAACCATCTTCATGTGTCGCGGACATCGGACGGAGCGGGGCGTCAATAGAGCGAGACCGGAGCCGGCACGATCTGGTTGTTCTCGCTCTTGAAGATCGTCCGGACCACGCCGCGCAGCCAGATGCTGAAATTGTCCGCGTGATAGCGCCGGTGCCAGAACTGGAATACCGGCACGCTGGGGAACCGGAATTCCGTGCCGACACGGCGGATGAGCCCGCCCGCCGCCGGGCTGTCGATGAAGGCGTCGGGCAGGATCGCGATCATCTCCGGATTGGCGGCCAGCAGGGAAGGGACGGCCATGGTATGCGGCGTCACCACGGCTTCGCGGCGGGGGAAGCCACCTTCCAGCAGCAATGAATCGATCGGCAGCTTGTCGGGGCGCACCGGCCTCACCACCACCTGGTCGATCTTGGCGAACGCGTCCGTCGAAAGCGGCTCGGCGAACCGGGCCTCCCTGCTCGCCGCAACGGCATAATCGGCATCGAACAGGCGCTGCTGGAGGATCTCGCCGGAGAAGGACGCCGGCCCGGAGATCGCCAGGTCCACCCACCCTTCCTCCAGCCCGCGCACCAGGCTTTCGCCCGAGACCGGCGCGACCTTGATCCGGCAATTGGGCGCCGCCGCGCGGATTTCGGTCGCGAGCGAGGGCAGCGTCACCAGTTCGCCATAGTCATGCAGGAAAAGCGTGATCTCGCGATTGGCGTAGGATGGATCGAACCCGGTCTTCATCAGCAGCGAATTGCGCAGGATATCGATCACCTCGTTGACCGAGCGCCCGATATCCTCCGCCCGGCTGGTGGGGACCAGCCCCCGCCCGCTGCGCACGAAGAGCGGGTCGCCGAAGAATTCGCGCAGGCGCTTGAGCGCATGGCTGGCGGCGCTTTGCGTCATCCCGAGATGTTCGGCGGCCTGGGTGATGCTGCCGAAGCGCATCACGGCGTCGAACAATATCAGAAGGTTGAGGTCCAACCTCCTGAGGATCTCGTGTGAATCGCCGCGCAGCATTGCCTCTCCCTTGAGTGCGCCCGGCATATGTCGGCCGCGCCTGACGATATGCGCGCCCCGCGTTCGGCGGCAATCCTGCCCGCGGCATCGGGCCGAGGGTCTATCCACGCCGGCCCGACAATGCAACCGCGCGCCCCGGCGGCCATTGCGGGCCCCGCGCCGCGCGCATGACATGAGTTTGATTCATGCAGGATATGATTCCAGCGCGCTTCCACGCGATCCGATTAACGAGAATAGTGGCCCGCGAGCCGGCAAGGCAGCGGAGAGGGGCTATCGCAAGGTTCTCGTTACGGGCGCGCCGGGCTGGCGCTGCGCAGGCGCATCGGCCCGATGGGAAAAGCATCGAAAACCGTGACCTTCCCCTTCTTCCGCCGCCGTCGGTGGACTCACCTGAACTTGGAGATTGCAGATGAACGATATCGAACTTCTCATCCAGAAGAACGCCGAGCTCGAAAGGCGGCTGGGCATGCTGGAGGACCTGAACGCGATTCGGCGGCTGCATTTCTCCTATGGCTACTACATCGACTATTGCCATTATGAGGACGTGATCAACCTGTTCGCCGAGGATGGCGAGGTGGTCTTCCTCTCCGGCGTCTACAAAGGCCATGCGGGCATCCGCCGGCTATATTGCGACTGGATCCAGCAGCTGTTCAACCAGGGCCGCGAAGGGGCGGATGACGGCTTCCTGTTCGACCACATCCAGATGCAGGACGTGATCACCGTCGCCGAAGACCGCAAGACCGCCAAGGGCCGGTTCCGCGGCATCATGCTCGGCGGTTCGCACGACATCCGCGAATATCGGCCCGAAGGCCTTTCGCAGCAGCATATGGAATCCGGCATCTACGAGAACGACTATGTCTGCGAGGACGGGGTCTGGAAGATCAAGCGGCTGGATTACGTGCTGCAATGGCAGGCCGATTACGAAACGGGATGGGCCCACACCGACGCCCACCTTCAGCCTGCGCAGGTGCTCTATCCGGAAGATCCGCTCGGCCCGGACTATCTGACCAGCGAATCGCGCCGCACCTGGCCCTACCGCCAGGACATGCCGGTGCATTACGCGCATCCCGTGATCGCGAAGATGGCGGCGAAGCGCGGCGGAACCCTGTAAACGTGCTAGCCGGGCGTCAGCCGCCCCATCCTAGGGGTAGCCGACGCCCGGCCGAACATTTTTGCGAAAGCGCTAGTTCAGGCCTTCATTGCCGCCATCATCATGCGCAAGGGCCCTTTCGAGCGCATCCAGCCCTTCATCGATCACCTCATCGGACGCGGTCAGCGGGACCAGGATCCGGATGGCCTGGCCGAACTGCCCGCAACTCAGCAAGACCAAGCCGTGCTTCAGCGCCCGCGCGCAGACGCGCTTTGCCTCCGCACCATCGGGATTGCCATCCGCGTCGAGAACATCGAAGGCGATCATCGCGCCGGGACCGCGCAGACCCGAGATATTCACCAGATCGTTTCTCCGCGCAAAAGCGGAGATGCGTTGCTTCAAGCGATTGCCGATGGCGTTCGCACGCTCGACCAGCCCCTCCCTCGCGATAACGTCCAGCACTGCCAGAGCAGCTGCCAAGGCGATCGGGGAGCCGCCGTAAGTCCCGCCGAGACCACCGGGTTCGATCGCATCCATCACTTCGGCCCGGCCTATGACACCGGATAGCGGAAAGCCGCCGCCGAGCGATTTAGCCACCGCGATCAGGTCTGGCCTTATCGATGCGTGCTCGATTCCGAACATCCTGCCGGTGCGGGCAAAGCCTGATTGCACCTCATCCGCGATCAGCAGGATGCCATGCCTGCGGCGCAGGTCGTCGATCAAGGCATACAGGCCATCGTGGGGAACATGAAAACCGCCTTCGCCCTGCACCGGCTCCAGAATCATGGCCGCTACGCGTTCGGGCTCGATATCCGCGGAGAAGAGGACATTCAGCGCACGCGCCGTATCCTCCAGCGTCACCCCTGTCGTCTCGCTGGGAAAGGGCACATGATAGATTTCGGGCGGAAAGGGCCCCAGTCCTCTTTTGTAGGGAGATACCTTCCCGGTAAGTGCCGAAGAGAGCAGCGTGCGACCGTGGAACCCGCCCACAAAGGCGATGACACCCGGTCTTCCGGTTGCGAAACGGGCAATCTTCACCGCATTTTCCGTGGCTTCTGCGCCGGTGGTGAAGAAGACGGTCTTGGCATCGCCTTCGATCGGGGCAAGAGCGTTCAGCCGCTCGGCCAGTTCGATATAGGGAGGATAGGCCATCACCTGAAATGCGGGATGCGTGTAGCGTTCGAGCTGGTCCCGAACCGCAGCAAGGATGGCGGGATGCCGATGGCCCACATTGAGCACCGCGATGCCGCCCGCGAAATCGATATGCTCCTTGCCTTCGACATCCCAGATTCGGGCATTTTACCGCGACCCCGTCGGCGATCCTTTCCTGGGCATCGGCGGTGACTACGGGTCCTCCGGTGAACACCAGATCGGCATATTCGTGCTGCTGGGCCTCGGCAGCGGATGCCGCGCTTGCGGAAAGGGCGAGCGCCAATGCGCCAGCTCCGATCAGACGTCCCCATTCCATATGCTTCTCCGTCAATAATGCGCGATGAGTTGGAGGCCGATCGTCCGCGGCTTTGTGACCGTGCCTTTGACCAGTTCGCTCTGGGCATAAGCGGGAGTCCAGCTGGTATAGCTGAGCCGATTGAACAGGTTCTCCGCATAAAGCTGCACGTCGACGGGGCCGAGCCCGATTCCCCCACGAATGTCGAAGGTTTCGTAATCGTCGGGATATCGGCGATACGGATCATAGGTGGTCGTACCGGGAACCTGATAGAGATACAGCCCGCGATTGGCCGACTTGTAGCTGTACTGCACGCGCACGAACGCTTCGCGGCTGGCAACGGGGAAACGATATTCCCCCGCCAGGTTCACCGTCCAGGGCGTTTGCCCCAGCGTCTGCCCTTCCACCACGAAGGGAGCCGCGCCGACCGAGATGGTCTGGTCGTAAGTCGCATGGGTGTAGCCGACGGCCGCGTTGAATGTGAGGCCGCTCACAGGCCGGACCGTGATGCTGGCATCGAAACCCTTGCTGGTGGCCGAACCTGTGTTCGTCACCAGGCTGAACGCGCAATTGAGGCGGAGTTGCTGCTGGATATTCTCCCACTTCACATAGAAGCCGCTGGCCTCGAACTGGAGGGCGCCATCGAAAAGCCGGTTCTTCGTGCCGATTTCATAACTCTTGGTCTTGTCGGGATCGAAAGTCTGGGGGCTGATTCCCAGAGCTTCGGCCTCGGCCGCGCATGTGCTCGGCAGCGTCTTGTTCACGCCACCCGTGCGATAGCCTTCGGCGTAAGTGGCGTAGAAAAGGGAATTTGGTGTCGCCTGGAAGGAAAGGCTGGCCTTGGGAAGGAACGGCTTGCTTTTCTGGGTCCCCGTCACGGTGGAGCTGCCGCCCGACTGCGCATAGGAGACGCCCCGTTCGAAGACATCGAAATCGAGGGTGTTATGCGAATAACGCCCACCTAACGAGAGGGTCAGGCGATCGACGATCTCGAAATCGACATTAGCAAATACGGAAAGCTCCCGCTCAATGGTGTTTTCCTGGCCGTAGTAGATCGCGTCGCCCACCATATACTGCGCGGCAGGCGCTTCGATGCCGAAGCGGCTCAGATAAAGCTCGCGATAGGTCGGAAGCGTTATCGGCACATCGGAATAGACACGGCTACGGGAGTAATAGGCCCCGATCGTATAGCGGATCCTGTCGCCCGTATCGCCACCGGTCAGGCGCAATTCCTGCGCGAAATTATACTGGTAGATGTTCGGATTTTGAACCCCGATCGTGATGGGGGCGTTGGGCGTGACCGGGAAAAGATAGTTGTTCGCAGTGAGCGTCCCGCTGCCGAAATATACGCGGGCGTTGTTCTGCGTGGCGTCGTTGATATCCTCGACATGCCGGTCGAGCCAGCTTGTGACCGAAGTGATCGTGAACGGTCCGGCGTCAGCTTCCAGCTTCAGTGCCGGCACCCAGAAACGATCGGTGCTGGGCTGTGCCACCGGCGAATAGCTGATGAGCCGCCCGCTATCCGTATCGGTCGCTCCTTGCGGACACGGATTGGCCGTCGGGTTGAGGGGTGAACCAGTCACCGCAGGGCATTGCAGCCACAGCGGCGCCTGATCCTTGGCCTTGTATTCCTGATAATAGACGCTCGGCGAAACCGTGAGCCACTCCGTCGGCTCCCAGCGCAAGGCCGCACGGGCAACGAAAACGCTTGTCTCGTTCACATTTTCATATTGTTCGGAAGGCACTTCCCAGCTCTGCCGGTCGATCCAGCCGCCATCGTTACGATAATATCCGCTTGCTCGGAAACCCAGCTTGCCGGGAACGATAGGCCCACCGACCGCCGCGCCGATTTCGGAACCCATGTCGCCGCCATCCACCGCATTGACCGACGCGCGGGCATAGGCGCTGTAATCCGCCAGGCTGGGGGTGGGAGTGATGAAACGAATTGCGCCGCCTTGAGAGCTCGCGCCGAAAAGCGTGCCTTGCGGGCCTCGCAGCACTTCGACACGATCGATATCGAAGATGTAAGGCAAGGTGCTGCCGTTATAATTGAGCGACGAGTTGCGCGCCTGGATGGGTGTGTCGTCGATATAGATCGCCGAAGTAGCTGCTCCGGCGTTGGAATCGATTCCCCGGATCACCACGCGGTTCTGTCCCGACGCCGCGCCGGTGCGCGAAAGATCGATGCCCGGCGTCTGGTTGACGACGTCCTGAATGTTCCTGACACCCCGGTCGTCCAGACTTTCCTAACCATAGGCGGTGATCGAAAGCGGGACCTTGGAGATGGATTCCGCGCGGCGGGTCGCGGTGACGATGATATCGCCCGAGGTGCTTGCTTCGGCAGCGTTATTTCGGGGGGCAGGCTCGGTTTGCGCGGAGGAGGCGGTGGCTATCGCGATGGCGCTGATCGACCCCGCACCAGCGGCAAGTTTACGCAGTTTCCTGGATTTGGTCAGCATTTCGGACTCCCTTATCCGTCTCGGGCAGTCGTTGCCGTCTGCCGATTTCCCTCCTTCGGACATGTCTTATGTCGGCTTTTTAAGTGGGCGTAGTCTGTCCACGAGGAGTCGGAGCGAGAAGGTGCGAAAGCAAATATGGGTGGTGACCGGAAGTCACCCGGCGGAAGTTCGAGACCGTTGAGAAGGAGTCACCGTCTGGAAACGGTTTCTCACCATCCGACGAAATCTGCCCAAGGTTACCATCCTCGCCCATTCCGATTGCAAATTGGGGATGTGCGATGGTTCGCCTACGACGCCTGATCGCTAATTGCGCCATCGCCGCGAGTTTGTTTGCGAGCCCCGGCGTTCGAGCAAACGAGACTGACAAGTTTGGCGAATGGCATTTCGATGCGGCCCGGTCCGAGCTCACAGAACCCCCGCCGCAAGCGGATGTGCGCATTTACGAGGATGCCGGCGAAGGCTTCATCCGCTCGATCCACCGTATCGTTTCCGCGGGCGGGGAGGAGTCCGTCACGACCTATGTGGCGCGGGCCGACGGTACGGATTACCCGCTATACGACGCGGCCAAGCACGTGATCGGCACGATAGCACTAAGCCCGGACAGCCCGAAATCCCAGACTTTCGTGACCAAGCGCAACGGAATCCTTACCGCGCGGGGAAAAACGACCATCTCTCCGGAAGGCGAGGAGATGACGATGGTGATCCGAATCTACTCCGCCGCCAACAGCCGCATCATCCGCACCGTCTTCAAGCGGATACGTTGAGATCGGCCGGCATATGTCACTGCCCGATGGAACATCCGTTCGCGCCGGGCGATGGGGAAGATCGCCGAGCGGATGCCTAACTCAGGCCCGCGCCTCGCTCCCCCGCTTCATCGCACGTGCGGCCAGGAGATAGTGGGCGCCCGCCCAGACATAGAGCGGAACCGTGGCGAGCAGGGCGTGGCGCAGGCCGGTGCCGGCGATGGCCAGGCAGGGGGCGCTGGCATCGCCTGCGGCGCAGGCGATGCCGGGATGCCGCAATTGCTCCTGCGCCGCGAAGATGTCGCTGAGCACGCCCACCAGCGTCGGGGCGAGGGCCAGGGCAACCGCGTTCACCACCAGGCTGTAGATGGCGATGGTGGACGCGCGACTGCGGGCCGAAGCGAGGTTCTGGACGATGGCCAGCCCCGGTCCATAGTGGAACAGCAGGCAGATGCCGGCGAGCCCCAGCATCAGGATATTGAACGAAAGGTCGATCCGCGTCAGCGCGAGAAGATAGAGCGGCGCGGCAAGGAACTGGCCGATCGCCGGGATCAGCGCATACCAGACGAGGCTGCGGCGGCCGAGCCGATCCGCCAGCGTGCCGCCGACCAGCAGGCCCCCGCCGACCGAGACGAAGGTGACCATGCCGAACAGGCTGCCCGCCTGCGCCAGCGGCAATTGGTGGACGCGCGCGAAATAGACCCCGAGGAACTGGCCCAGCCCATGCAGGCCGAAGCCGGCCAGCGTGCCCCCGGCCAGCACGTGGCGGAACACGGGATCGGCGAAGACGCTCCGCGCCACCTGCGAAAGCGGGGGAACATCCGCATCCGCTTCCGCCACCGCTTCGGCCCGGCCCCTGGGCGGCTCGCGCAGGGTCAGCAGGACGACCAGGGCGACGAGGAGGCCGGGCGCCCCCATGATGACGAAGGCCCAGCGCCAGCCGAGCGACTGGGCGATGATCCCGCCCGCCACCGCGCCCACCAGCGCGCCGGTCGGCACGCCGAGCATCATGATAGAGGTGGCCATGGCGCGCTTCCCGCGGGGGAAATGATCCCCGATCAGCGAGGAAGCAGGCGCCATGAAGCCTGCTTCCCCCACCCCCACGCCGACGCGCACCAGGAGGAGTTGCGCGAAGCTGGCCGCCGCGCCGCACAGCACGGTCATCGCCGACCACAGGGCCGTGGCTGCGGCGATGATGCGGATCCGGTTGCGGCGTTCGGCCAGCCGCGCGAAGGGGATGCCCAGCACGGAATAGAGCAGCGCGAAGCCGAGCCCCTGCAGCAGCCCGAGCTGCGCGTCGCCGAGGCCGAGATCGCGGCGGAGCGGCTCCGCCACCGCCCCGACCACCGACCTGTCGGCATAATTGATCCCGCACACGACCAGCAGCACGGCGAGCAGCCAGCCGCGATAGAGCGGGGAAAACTCCTCTTTCCCCGCCCCGGCCTCCCCCACGGGAACCGACGCCATCAGAAGCTGTACTTCAGCGTCGCGCCGTAAGTCCGCGGCGCGCGGATATTGGCGTAGAACAGCGTCGGGTCCCCGCCGGCTTCCACCGAGCGCGAGAAGGCATAGCGCCCGCCCCCGGTATAGACCGCCTGGTTGGTGAGGTTGCGGCCCCAGACCATGAACGAAATGCCCGATTCGAGCCGCAGGGTCACATCGGCGTTGAGCGTAAAATAGCCGTCATCCTTCCCGGATTCGATGAAGTCGGGCGAGAGATACTGGCTGCTCGAGAACTGACCGTCCGCCCCCGCGATGATCTCGGTGCCGCCGCCCAGCTCGAATATATGCTGATAGCCGACCGACCCGGTCCATTTCGGCGCGCGGACCAGCGGCATCCCCGAGCAGTCGACCGACTGGGTCGAATCATATTGCAGCGCCGGCACGAAGTCGTTCGACGTATAGGGAACCACGGGGCCGAGCGAGCAGCCGGTGGCCTGCACCGGATAGCTGTTGATCGCCGGCGCGGTGCTGGAGGGGTTGTAGACGTCGTAGACGAAGCTGTCGTACTTGCTGTGGAGATACTCCACCGAGAAACTGAACAGGTCGCTGCGCGTGGGCTTGTACTGGACGTCGATATTGGCGCCGTAAAGCGTGGCTTTGCCGGCATTGGTGGTCAGCAGGCCGGTGGTGCCGTGCGGCGTGGCGCCGAGGAAGCGTTCCTGCTTGTTGTCGTATTTCCAGTAGAAGCCTTCGATGTTGATCTGCAGCGTGCGGTCCAGGAACTGGTTGCGCGAGCCGACCGTGAAAGCGGTCAGCTTCTCCGGCTCGAAGCTGTTGTTGGGCGAAGGCACGCTGGGGAAGAAGCCCCCGGCCTTGTATCCCGTCGCCGCCGTGGCGAAGAGCATGGAATCGGGCCCGACATCGTATTCCGCGCCCGCGCGCCAGCTGACATTCTCGAAATTGCGTTCGCCCGCATTGTCGATGACGCTCGCCGTGGGAAGGATCGCATTGGTCGTACCCGCCTGGGTCTTCTCGTCGCGCGACCAGCGCACCCCGCCGATCAGGCGCAGCTCGGGCGTGATGCTGAAGGTCGCTTCGCCGAAGGCGGCATAGGCCTTGGTCGAAAGCTCCATGTTCACGATGCTCTGCTGGATCGGGATCGCCTGCAGCTCGTAATATTCGGTCTGCTTCTCGTCGAAATAATAGAGGCCGGCGACCCATTTCAGCCGCTCGCCGTCATTGCCGATGCGCAGCTCGTAGCTCTGCTGCTTCGAGGTCTGCGCGCTGTCGTAGTAGAAGCCCGGCGTGTAGGTCAGGTAATCCGAGCTGGAATCGCGATAGGCGGGAATGAAGGTCACCGTCGCTCCGCCCAGGTCGATATTCAGCTCGGCGCTGACGGCTTTCACCTCGATATTGTTGAAACCGTCCGCATTGATGCGCGTCCCGCCCGGGATGAAGGCCGTGGGAGGCTGCTGGGTGTTGCCCACCGAAGGCCCTTCCCACGGATCGTCCGGGACGGCCGTAAGCGTCGAGCGTTTGACGGTGGCGCCCCCCTGGCTGTCCACCTTGGTGTATTCGCCCATCACCGTCAGCTCGATCGCATCGGAAGGCCTCAGTCGGGCGGAAAGGCGGGCGGCGATGCTGTCCGCATCGTCATAGCCGTCGCTCAGATAGCCGTCGCGCTTGTTGTATTGCACGGCGCCGCGCACCGCGAAGGTCTCCGATCCACCCCCTACGGCCGCGGACAGGCGGACATTGTCGTAATTGCCGTATTCGGCGCTGATCTCACCCGAAAGGCCGGCTTCCGGCTTGCGCGTGATCAGGTTGATCGCGCCGCCCGTGGCGTTGCGGCCGTATAGGGTGCCCTGCGGCCCCTTGAGCACTTCCACGCGCTCCAGATCGAAGAAGATCGGGCCGATGCCGTTGGGACGCGAGATATAGACCCCGTCGATATTGTAGGCGATGGAGCTTTCCGCATTGGCATTGGTGGCGAAGCTGCCGACGCCGCGCAGATAGGTCTGCACCGTTCCGCCGCCGAGGCTGACGGTAAGCCCGGGCACCACGCTGCCGAGATCGGTCGCTTCCTTGACCCCGCCGTTCTCCAGCTCCTGCCCGCCGAGCACGGAGATCGACAGCGAGGATTCCTGGACGGATTCCGCGCGCCGCTGCGCCGTGACGACGATTTCCTCGATCCGATGGCCGTTATCGGCGGAGGCAGTGTCGCTCTCCTGCGCCTGGGCCTGCCCACCGATGGCGAGCGCAGCCAGGCCCGCCGTCCATAGATACCGCTTCATGATCGTCTCCCTTGCATGTTGTTATCGTTGCTATCCGGCCTGCCCCCGCGCCTCGCGCGGGATCAGGCTGCCTCAAGCTTGTATGGATACTTGCCGGTCTTCCGCGCCTCGGCCGGCACCCAGGTTCCGTGGAAGGTGGACCGCACGCGCACCGGCAGCTTGATCGTGGCGACGGGGCCGGCGGCGAGGTTCCGCGCATCCAGCACCACCAGATCGCTGCGCCGCTCGGCCACGCGGGCCACCGGCACCAGCAGCCAGCCATCGCCTTCGGGCGCATCGGGCGTGCGGGGCACGAACTGGCATTCCTGCACCGTGTCGCCGGGCCCGGGCGACCAGACGTCGAGCTCGCCCGTCTCGAAATCGATCCGGCCGGTGGAACTGGAACCGTCCGCCGAACGATAGACGATCATGAAGCCGTGCCTGTAGGGCCGGCCCTGATAGCGATCGTCCGTGCGCGGCATCTCGCAGCTCACATCGAGCAGGCGGTTCTTCTCGAAGCTGCCGTCATTGCGTTCGAGGTCCATGGTCATGCGGGTCAGGAAAGGCGGCACGGCCGGAGCGGTCTCGCCCTGCGGGGTCTTGAAGAAGGGAAAGCAGTTCCCTTCGTAGAGGCACACGTCGAGGTGCACCTTGCTGCCTTCGCGCACTGCGTTCATCATGTGCCCGGCGCTGGTGGCGGGGCCCTTGAACCAGCGGATGTCCTTCGCATCGCCATAGCGCGGCACCAGCGCGACATGGGTTTCCTGGTCGGGGTTCCACTGGAAATAGGTGCCCCCGGCCTTCACATTGTCCATATCGGTGATGAGCGGGAAGAACGGGAAGACGATCCACTCATCGGTCACCGCGAAATCGTGGACGCAGGCCGCATAGGGCATCTCGAACCACACTTCGTTGATCTTCTTCCCTTCCGCGTCGAACAGGTAGAAGACGATGTCCTTCGTGCCGTCGCCCCTGGCCTGATAGGCGAAGGCCAGCAGCTCGTTGGTCACCGGATCCACCTTGGGATGGGCGGTGAAGCAGGTGGAGGTGATCTGGCCGTTCATGTCGGTGCGGCCGATCGTCTCCAGCGTGTCGGGGTCCAGCTCGTAGGGAAGATCGTCTTCCTTCAGCGCATAGAGGTGCCCTGCGTGGAACATGGCGGTGGTGTTGGCCGTGCCCATGTTCGCATCGCGCGCTTCCGGCGCGTTGGTGTAACGGTTGCGATAGCGGCCGAACAGCGCGCGCCGGGCCTGCTTCTGCAACTCGAAGCGCTCGGTGAGCACCCAGCGCGAACGGTAGCTGACCTGGCCGCCCTCGAAGCGGAACATGTGATACATGCCCTCGCCGTCGATGAAGATGTCGTCGTCGCGGCCGGAGGGGTACTGCCAGTCCGCCCCGTTACGATAAAGCGTGCCTTCGAGACCTTCCGGGATCGCGCCCTGGATGATCTCCAGCCCCTCGATCGTGGATTCGGTGCGCATCGGCTCGCCCCAGCCCTTGAACAGCGGGTTGTCCGAAAAGCGGATGGGTTCCATGGTCGTTCTCCTCAGGCGGTATGCGCCGCGACGAATTCGATGATGGCAGGTTCCAGCGCGCTGCCGGGCGATCCGATCTCCAGCACCGGGGAAAGGTGGTTGTGGCCCGCCAGCCAGAGCATGCGCGGATAGCGCTGGTGCCGGGCGGCATAGGCGGCGACGAAGGCGGCGGCCTGCTTCTGGAAATCCACCACGTCGAATTCGGACACGGTCGCCAGGAAGGGCACCTCCGTCCCGATCAGCCCCTCGACGGTGGAACAGGCGGCATAAGCACTCGCATCCTCGCCGTAATAGGCCACGTGGAACGGGTTCGCGTCGGCGGCGGCCACATCGTAGATGGAGGAGATCAGCAGCGCCCCCGCCAATCCCGCACCCCCTTGGGGATGGAAGCGCGAATGGGCGACATAGCTGGCGACATGCACTGCCCCCGCCGATTGCCCCATCAGGAAGATGCGCGAAGGATCGCCGCCATATTCTGCGATATTGGCCTGCAGCCATGTAACGACGCGGGCGAGGTCCTCCGGCCCGGCCGGCCAGGGATCGGCCGGCGCGAGGCGATAGGTGATGGTGACGCCCACCATGCCCGACCGGGCGGCGAAATCGCCGACATTGTCGTAGAACGGCAGATCGGCGGAGCGCTTGTCCCCCATCACGAAGCCGCCACCATGGACATAGACCAGCACGGGCGCATCCTCAGCATTGTCCTGCCTGAAGATGTCCAGCCGGTGCCTTTCATCCGGCCCGTAAGACAGGTCGCGCTCTATCCGCGTCTGCGGATCGATGCCCTCGAAGCTTTCGGCGAAGATCGCCTGCGTCGCCTGCATCATCGGCGGGGTGAGATCGAGGCCGAGCTCCTCGATATTCTTGCGCAGTGCGGGTTTCATGCCGGTTCTCCCTGTGGAAGCAGCAGGACCGGCTTGATCACGCTGCCCTGTTCGAGATCGGCGAAGGCCTGCCCGATCTCTTCGAAACGATAGGTCCTGATCAGGCGATCGAACGGGAAACGGCCCTGCTGCCAGTAATCGATCAGCCGGGGCAGGAAGAGGCGCGGCGCGGCGTCGCCCCCCAATATGCCGCGCAGCCGCCGCCCTCCGGCCAGCATCGCGAACATCTGCGGCGCCCATTCGCCGCGCGGGGCGGACACGAAGGCGGCGGTGCCGTTCATCGCCAGGCAGTCCAGCGCGAGCGTATGCACCGCGGGCGCCGTGGTCGTGTTCAGGGTGAAATCCATGCCGCGCCCGGTGATCGCGCGGATGCTGCCCGCCAGATCATCCTGATCCGCCCGGAAGGCGTCGGTAGCGCCCAGCTCGCGCGCCAGCTCCAGCCGATCCGGCTTGAGATCGACCGCGACGATCCGCTGCGCCCCTACCAGCCGCGCCGCCATGATCGCCGACAGGCCGACCGCGCCCACGCCGAACACCGCGATACTGTGGCCATAACCCACCCTAAGGGCCTCTATAACCGACCCCGCGCCCGTGATGATGCCGCAGCCCAGCGGCGCCAGCCGGTCGAGCGGAAGGTCCTTGTCCACCTTCACCGCGGTGCGCTGCGGCACGACCGCATGGGTCGCGAAGGACGATTGACCGAAGAAATGCGAATGGAGCGCCTCGCCGCCACAGCGCAGCGCGGTCGACCCATCCAGCCGCTTGCCGCCGAAGGTCATCGGCATGGCAAGGTCGCAATAGCTCGGCAGGTTGTTCAGGCAGTTCGGGCAGGCGCCGCAGGACGTGCCGCTCAGCAGCACATGGTCGCCCGGCGCAAAGCCCTGCACCCCTTCGCCCAGTGCCTCGACCACGCCCGCGCCTTCATGGCCCAGGGTGATGGGCAGCGGGGCCAGCCGCCCTTCATGGGCGTGCAGGTCGGTGTGGCAGATGCCCACCGCCACGATGCGGACCAGCAATTCCCCCGGCCGGGGAGCCTCCAGCTCCACCTGCTCCAGCTGCGGCGCCGGCGTTCCGGGGCGGCTTATGGCGGCCGTTATCAGCATCCGTCAGCCCCGCACCGGCTTGGGCGTGTGCTTCGGGCGCTCCTTCATCAGGAATTCGCCCTTCCACGGCACCTGGTCGGCCGCGGTCCAGGCGTTCACATGCAGCGACTGGAAGCGCCAGGGCCCTTCCTTCTTCGTCACGTGATCCACCCGCGTGCCGATGCCGAACACGAAATTGGTGTTGTAGTCGGTCTGGAACTGGATGATCTGGAAGAAGCAGCGGACATCCGCCTCGCCCTCCTCCTCGCGCGGCTCCATGATGAAATGGTTCATCATGTGCTGGCGGCCGTACCACCAGTGCTGCCGATCGTTCCAAAGGGACTTGAGGTTCTCAAGGATCGCCTCGTGGCCCTGCACCCGGCCCTGCCACAGATGGTCGAACCAGGCGTCGCTGGTGAAGGTGGACAGCGCCATGTCGGCATCGGCGAGGTCGATGCCCCAGGCATAGCGCGAATAGAGTTCCTGGATCTCGAGCCGGTCGAGCGCCGTCAATTGCCAAGCCACCTGTTCTCTCCCTTTTTCCTGTCCGTTCCTATCGGGTCCGTTCCTGCCGCACCGGTCAGCGCCCGCCGGGCTTGCCCAGGTGATGATCGTCCTGGATGTCCGCCGGCTCACCATGCTGCACGAGGAGCGCCTTGCGGCGGACGTAGCGCAGGATCGCCTCGGGCCCCGTGCGCGCGCCGCCGCCTACGCCCGACACGCCGAAGCTGTTGCTGCCCACCGTGCGGTTCTTGGCGAAGGTGAGGAACGTATCCTGCATGAACACCGAGCCGGCATCGATGCGCTCCGCGATCGACAGCGCCTCTTCCTCGTTGCCCGCGATCACATTGGCGGTAAGGCCGAAGATGGTGTCGTTCGCCAGTGCCACCGCTTCGTCCACCGTGCGGAACGGCATCACCGGCAGGCAGGGGCCGAAGGTCTCGTCCCGCATGATCAGCATGTCGTGGTTCACGCCGGTCAGAACGGTGGGGCGCATGTAGAGCCCGCCGCCGATATTCTCCACCTTCCCGCCGGTGAGCACGCTGGCGCCTTTCGCCACGGCATCGGCGATATGCCGCTCCACGATGTCCGCCTGCGGAGCGAAGGTGAAGGGATGGAGATGGCCGGCGCGCGGATCGTCGCTGTTCAGGCGGACCTTCTCCGCCTTCTCCACCAGCAGCTTCACGAAGGCATCATGGATGCTTTCGGCGACATAGATCCGCTCGACCGAGAAGCAGACCATGCCGTTGGCATGCACGGCCCCGCGCAGCACCGCGGTGGTCGCGCGGTCGAGATCGGCCGTTTCGGTGACGATCACCGGATCCTTGCCGCCCAGCTCCAGATAGCAGGGGATCAGCCGCTGCGCGCATTGCACCGCGATCTTGCGCCCGGTGGGCACGCTGCCGGTGAAGCACACGAGGTCCGCTTCCTCGATCATCGCCTGGCCGGTCTCGCCGTCGCCATGCGCGAAGTCGAACACCGCAGCCAGTTCGGGCACTTGCGCCACGGTTTCGAACAAGGGCTCGATCCAGCGCGGCGTCACTTCCGATGGCTTCACCAGCACGGCGCAGCCCGCGAACAGCGCGGGGATCGCATCGAGCAGCACCAGCATCATCGGCGCGTTCCACGGCCCGATGACGCTCACCAGGGGATAGGGCACGAACTGGGTGCGCACGTCCACGCTCGGCATGGATTTCGAAGGGCCCTGGAAGCCCGCCTTCTCCAACGCGGCTTCGGCATCCTCGACCCATCCGCCGATGTTGCCCATGGTAATGAAGCCCTGGAGGTAGGAGGTGTGGCAACCGCCGGTATCCGCCGCATCGGCTTCCGCGATGTCGTTGGCCCGCCTGGCCACTTCGCCCAGCCAGCGCTGCATCACGCCGACGCGCTGCCGGAGAGTAAGGGCTGCCCAGGCCTTCTGGTTCTCGCGCAGGCGCGCGGCCTTGGCGGCCACTTCTTCCGCCGAGGTCACCGGCAGTTCGAAATCGATCTTTCCGCTGCGCGGATCGCGCACGGGCAATGTGCGCAGCTCGGCATCCGCCATGTTCCTCTCCACCGCGATCCGCACCCGAAAGGGACCGCTTCGCATAATTGTCCGATGTCGTTGTATATTGCCTTTGACATGAGTCAAGGACCGCTTGCACGCGGCTATGCGATCGGGATGCTGGGGGAGTTCGGGCGCGTGCAAAAACCCGCGATCCGCGCGATTTTCGACAGGCTACGGCGCTTTGCCGAAGACGATGTCAGGCGCTCCCGATGGCTCCGGGAAAGCGCAGCTGGTGGCTGTAGGCTTCCACGATGACTCGCAGCTGGTCCACGATCCCGGCAAGCTCCTCCGGCGACTCATGACGGAAGACGACCGCTTCCGACCGGTCGACCAGCGGATGCACCTTTTCGAGAAGCGCCCGCCCCGTCCCGGTCAGGGTGTAGATTCGTGCCCTCCTGTCCTGCTCGCAGGGTGCGCTGGCGATCAGCCCCCGTTGCGACGGGCCGCGCATGATCACCGCGCAGGTCGCGGGATCGAGACCGAACACCCGGGCGAATTCCGTCTGGGTGATCGACTGGCGCTTGCTGAGGATGAAGAGCAGGGAGAACTGCCGAAGGGTGAGGCGTGTGCCCTGCGTGGTCGCCAGAAACTGCGCATGCAGCAATTGCAGCGCCCGGCGGGTAAGAAAGCTCAGCGCGACATCGAGCACGCCGGTCACCGGATCGCATGCGGTGCGCCACATCGGCGCGGGAACGCCCGGATTCTGGCCCAGCCTGTGGAGCCTGGCCACCAGCATCGCCAGATCGCGGGGATCGAGCGGAGCCTCCAGCCTGCGCTGCAATTCGGCGAAATCCCGCCTGACCTGGGGCAGGATCGCCTTGCCTTCCGGAGTGAGGGAAATGAGGGAAGACCGCCGGTCCTGCTCGCGAACGGTCCGCTCGACCCAGCCGCGGGCCTGCAGATTATCGAGGATATAGGCCGTCGTGGACTTGTCCACGCCCGCCGCACGGGCCAGCGCGATCTGGATCATCGGGCCGAGCCGATCGAGCAGCAGCAGGAATTCCGCCTGGCTCAGCGTCGCGGTTTCCGAAAGGCTGCCGAAGATCGCCGTGCAGATCTGGTCCACCCGCGCCAGCAGGAAGCCCGGCTTGCGCAGGAAGTGCCCCATCAATTCCCTGTCGGCCCGGGAATTCGCTGCACCGCACGTCTGATCGCCTTCGACAGGAACTATCCCTTGGCTCATCCGCCGGGGTCTAATGATTGTTGACGGTTTGAAAAGCCCTGCCGGCCATTTACCGCTGCCAAGGTCGATGCCGAAAGCGGGCGGACACGCCATAATTCGCATGCTAAGTAATTGCATTATATGCTTCCATCAACTCGATTGTGGATGCAAGGCAGAGACACCATGCCGGAATATCCGGCCGAACACGCGTTTTACAGGGATCCCATGGCTGCACGGAGCAATGTGAAAGGAAAACGAAAGGCGACGAACAGCTTCAAGCTCTATCGCCAGGGGCGCACGACACCGCAAATCCGCTTGACCATCTTCCTGGTCCTGATCGCGCGGAGATGGCGCTCGTTGCTCGACGAGCGTCTGCGGCCGATCGACCAGAGCTCCGCCCGCATGGAAGCCCTGTCCGCGATCCTCAACCTGCCCCCGCTTCGCGCGCAGGTCGAGATTGCCAAGCGCCTGCGGATCGAAGGTCCCACGATCACCCGCATGCTCGACGTGCTGGAGAAGGACAAGCTCGTCTCGCGCCTGCCCGATCCCAAGGATCGGCGCACCAACCTGCTCGAGCTGACTCCCGAAGGCATCGACGCATTGCAGGATATCTTCGAGATCACCGACACGCTGCGCGCGCGCCTGCTGGACGGCTTTTCGGACGAGCAGATCGCCACGATCAACGAGTTCTTCGAAGTGTTGATGGCGCGGCTCGACGCCGGGCTGCCTGACCCCGAATAGAGAAACACGACCGGCATCGGGCGCCGCTTGACCCTGTCTCTCTTGTTAGTATGCTAACTTTCGAGAAGGGGAACTCATGGGAAATACGCACACGACACGGCTGCTGATAGTGGGGTCTGGACCTGCGGGGTTGTCTGCGGCGATATATGGTGCGCGGGCGGGACTGGAGCCGATTGTGGTTCAGGGTCTTCAGCCTGGCGGGCAATTG